>Ga0228700_1001294_pt1 | contig 16838 bp, 33 predicted proteins | sample McNCre317_Aug_MG_FD_178019 | JGI IMG/M metagenome (GOLD analysis project Ga0228700, IMG submission 178019) | Freshwater microbial communities from McNutts Creek, Athens, Georgia, United States - 3-17_Aug_MG | ecosystem: Environmental > Aquatic > Freshwater > Creek | place: USA: Georgia...
TTTCCAATGAAAATGGCAATACAGATGTAACTATTGAACAATGGATTAAACCTACTGCATTTGGAGCCTCATATACTTTTTCACACCCAGATACCGTAGGTAATAACCGAACCTATATTTCAACTGATTCTACTGGTAAACTTACTTGTACTGCGTCATCTCCACTAATTGATACTGGCGTCACTATGGTAAAAAATCGTTGGTATCACGTTGTATTTGTTAAAGACCGGACAAATAGCCTTTATTGGGTAGTCGTAAACGGAGTTGCAGTTAAAACTGCTACCGCTTACACTCCAGGCACCGCTGCTGGTACTGACATTTTCATTGGAAATCAATCAAATGCTTCTACACAAGCGTGGAATGGAGTTATTAAAGGTACAAGCCTATTCACTCGTACAATGAGCATATCTGAAGCACAGCAACGCTACTATAGCAACGTACTGTCTCGCACCAACCTAGCCGGTGAATGGCTCTTCAACGAAACCACCGGCACCACCGCCCTAGACAGCTCAGGCAACGGCAACAACGGCACCATCACAGGGGCGAAGTATACGACTGATGCGGCTCTACGCGCTCGCTCTCTTGCCTAGTATGGAACCTCTCACTGTCCGCTTCATAGACGACAACAACCCAAAGGCACAGCTACTCTCTAGCCTCAAAGCAGTCACCGAACAGCTGACTGCTCTTGTTGATATTGAAACCGCTGGGGAGGCTGCTAAAGCTAAACTCACCGAGCTACAGTCTCTTATCACTGCTTCCCAAGAAGATGTTGCCCGTCTCAAAGAAGAGAAAGATACAGCCTATCAAACTGTCGCAGAAATCCACAGTGAGATTGAACGTATAAAGACTATCGTAGACCAGCACGTTGCCACTATGCTCGACCAGGAGGCGTACCTAAAGCGTCTCACAGAACAGCGTGTGGGGCTAGAAACTGCCATTAGAGACCTCGAAAGCAGGCAAGACTACCTTACCCTCATAGTGAACCAATTAGACGCTAAGAGGCTCGATTTTAAGGCCGACGAGGAACGTGTAGCAGCTGCCAAAGCCGAGCTTGACGCCACTCTCACTAAAATAGACGAGCACCAGGAACGCCTTGAAGAGAAGGAACGGTCTTTGGCTGTACAGATAGCTGTAAACGAGGAGAAACTAGCAAATATTGCACTCAACCAGGTGCCAGCGCATGTATACCTAAAGACCATCCAGGACAAGCTAGACAAGGCCGGAATCAAGTTTGACGTTCTCAAAGCCATCCATCGGTAATGGTATAATTTGGTCATAATTTCTCTATCTTAATTTGCTACACTTATGTACGAAGACCCGACCATTACTAATTCTATAGCGCCTTTTGCGGCTCATGGTTTACTCGCGCTCTTTGGCGCGTTTACTCATGCCTCTAGTGTCTATCGTAGTGGCGGGACTAAGAATCTCATGGACTTTTTGCTACTCATCATCATGTCTTCATTCTCCGGGGTAATGTTTGCACTCGTAGGCTTGTACATATTTGGCGACGGTAACTACCTGACAATGGCTATGGCCGGTACAGGTGGTTTTCTTGGTGTAGAAGGAATGACGTTTATCGTAGAATTTATACGACGCCGACTAAACATAAAGTAACATGAATCCATCACAGCACATTGGAGCAATACCAGATAAACGAGACTGGCGCGATTACCAGTACGTGGGTCGAGGAGCGTTTAACTGGGAAACCGGCTACGACATCGAAAAGGAGATTTGTGTCACGCTCGTGGTAAAGGACCAGAACGGCTCTGGCAGCTGTGGCGGGCAAGCCTGGAGCTACTACGGTGAAGTACTCGAAATGATTGCCACGGGCACCTATGAGCCTCGTAGCGCCCGCTGGGTGTATGCCCCTGTCTGTGTACCAGGTGGAGGCAGTGCCGGACGCGAGCTGTCTGCTTTTGTCATCAAGAACGGCTGGGCACTCGAAAAGGATGCCACCTCATACGAGAACGGCAAGCCACCAAGTGAAGCTTTCATGGAGCAAGTACCCGTACTCACCGACGAAGCCAAAGCGGTAGCCGAGGTAAGCCGTGCTCTCTCCTACGTGAACGTGCCTGTAGACATAGAGACTATCGCCAATGCCATCAAAGACCATCACGGCGTCTGTATCGGTGTACGAGGACAAGACAACGGTACCTGGAGAACTGCCTTTCCTAAGCCACCAGTATCTCCTACTTGGGCACATTGGCTGTACGCAGGGAAGGCAAAGACCATCAACGGTAAGCGTTACATTGGTGTCTGTAACTCATGGGGTGACGTCGGAGAGCATGGCTGGCAATGGCTCTCAGAAGACTTCTTCAAGGGTACAACTATCTTTAGTGCTTGGACACTGGCCTGGGATTTCAAACCATCTATGAAGACTAAGATACTCATTCAACTCGTGAAGGCTTACCAACAGCTCATTGCTAGTTTAACCAAAAAATAATATGTACTCACTCACTTACCTCGCTGTATTACTCCTCACTGGACTTGGTGTAGAAAACGCAGATACCTTTGTAAACGCTGCTGTCATTGTGATTAGTGGTCTTGTAGCTCTCTATGGGCGCTACCGAACTGGAGACTTGCACTGGTCTGGACTACGTAAATAGTTGTGTTATACTAGTGGCGCAGGGTTGCCTTTGCCCTGCATCTCCACTTTGCATATGCTTAGCGATACACTCTCTACGGAGGGTGTTTTGCGTATATAGGTTGTCCCCATATGTGGATAACACAATAATGTATACTAGTTGTCAATGAAACCTGGAGATGAAATACAGCTCGGCAACCACACGTGGATTGTAGACATGATAAATAGCACCTACGTGGCGCTCTGCCGGAAGGACAACGAAGCTATACATAAAACCTGCCGTATTTCAGACCTATGATAGACATCTATGACATTCAACCTTATCAGGATAGAGGAATCAGACGTTACAAACTATTCTGGCGGGACGGGGACGCATCCGGTCGAGCAGATAGTCACTGTTCTATCACCGGAGTGCCGTTGGGGGACAGCTACACCGCGTGTGTTGCCCACTGCCGAGAATATGGTCACTATTCCATCGAGGTAAACGCCCGTTTCCACGAGTTTGCTCTTATGCGCCTCAAGGAAATGAACCGTGCCAAAAGCGACCACGCCAAGGAACAGGCCAATAAATGGATAGACGACCTGAAAGAAGCCTGGGTTGCCTCTACCACAGTTTATACACAGACGCAAAACACAAAGCCTGAAAAGTACGCTACTATTATAGGTACACCCTTTGAGTAGGGTGCTATCAGTTCAGAACATCGGCTTATAAAACGTCCTTTAAGTCGCTGGGAACGCCTCAGCGCATTTGCAGTAGTAGTGGGGATTATTCTAGGAATCGTGCTTGATGTGTTAATGGCACCAGTCATATACGAGGCTCACGCGGAGGAGGTTGTGGCCTCACCGCAAGAGGTAAAACTAGAGGTAGTTACCGACTGGACGCAACAGCGCATTGAGGAGGAAATACGAAAGGTCTCTAATAAGTACGGCGTGTCTTACGATAAAATGTGGCATACCATACAGTGTGAGAGTGGGTTTAGTACCTCAACTCAAAGTCACTACTACCTAGGAGGTAAGCGTGAAGAAAGCTATGGATTGGCACAGTTCTACTTGCCAGCCAGAAACAGAACGGCTGATGGTAAGGTCATTACCAAGGAGATGGCACTTGACCCGAGGATAGCTCTCGATGCTATGGCGTTCCACTTCGCGGCTGGAAATGCCAAGGCATGGAGTTGCTACCGCCAGCTGTACAAATAAGAAAAAGCCCCCGTTGGAAGGGGCTTTTCTTGTGTCTTATAAGCACGTAGTCATTTTGTATATCATCCAGATTACTCCTGCAACCAACACTACTATCATTAGAATCGGTATAGCAATAAGGTAGTCTGCTGCACCATATGGAACTACGTGTACTTCACCATTACAAATGTTTGTAATTGTTGTAGCTGTAAATCCGTTTGCTTCCTTTAGGCATTGAGCACTGTTTAGGTTTAACGTATTATCCATATTACTTACTCTTACGTGGACGTCCTCGCTTTTTCACTGGGGTATCAAACGGTGTGCTGTCGTACCAGCTGACTTCCTTCTTTGCCTTGCGCTTCTTCTTTGGCTTTGATTCTTTAGCAATTGGAACGAGCTTTGCGTCCTCAAACTTTACTTCCATAACCGCTGGCTCAAATCGAAGTCCTAGATGGTTTAGAATAGCCTCAATCTTTTCAGCCATGTATTCGTTTGATTCACAGTCACAAACGTATTCTTCTTTATCTTTTGACCAAAACATACCAATTAGAAAGGAGGGTTTTCATCACTAGTAGTCTTCACCTCTGGCTTCCAGTCATTAAGTGCAAAGTAGAGTTTGGTATTATCCTTGCTTACAAGTAGGTCAAAGTACACGTAACCCTTTTCACTAGGTGTGAGTGTCTTGAGGTACTCAATAGCATCTGGTAGCTTTAGAGACATGCGTCCCTTTACGAACTCTGGTGCTCCTTCTCGTGGTCGGTCGAAGTAAATGTGCTGTGCAAATTGCTTTTCCATATTGATTGTTTATATACTAAATCCTCCTGCCTTCTTTGGTTCTGCTTTATCGGAGGCAACATTCCCATCATCGTCGTCATCCTCCAGGCCAAGCATTGCTACTAGGCTATAACGGCGATTGTAGGTAATGTTTGAACCTAGCTTTTGGGCATCTGTCTTTTGTACGAACTCTAGTAAGCCTTTAACCTCTGTGCCACTCTCCACATGATGTAGGACAGTGAGCAATCCTTGTGCTGTAGGGCGTTGGATTACTACTACTCCTAGGTCATTAAGTGGCTTTGTGACCTTGCTCAAAATCTCATTGATGTCTGCATACTTGTTCTTGAAGTGTGGGTTTGTCTCACCCTTCTTGATTGATATGCCAAGTTTCTGAAACTTGAGCAACGCACTGTATATGTTTTCCTTTTCCATACGCTGATTATATACTACCGGCTGATAAACTTATAGACTTGTCCACAGGTCCGCGAGAAAGTACGTCACTGTCTCTGGCCCGAACACCATGTCTGCAATTACCAAGGCTGCTACCAATCCAAGTGCTACCGCTCCTGCCATTCCTAAATAGTCGTTTGTCATATTACTTCATCAATAACTTCGCTGCCTTGTAAAACTCAAGATACACGCTTCCCTTTGGTATTCCCATCGCTCGTGCTATCGCCGCCTTTCTTGGTGTCTTGAACCCGCTTTCTATGTGCTGGCGGAACATCTCTAGTATCTCTGGCTTCATACTATACTTCCTCTACGATTATCTCGTCACGGTCGAGGGCCTGTACTTGCCAGATAGCCTCCAATACATCGCGTGCTGATATTCCATTACCAGCAATCTTCACTGTAAATGTTTTCATTAGAATATTTTAGCTGTTAACATCCAACTGTCGTCGTGCTGCATTGGTGGGAACAACTTGTCCCATGCCCCCTGCTTCTTCCGTGTGTCACTCATTCGTAGGATGCGGTTCTTCTCTTCTCTCACCCACTCCTGGTAAACTACCTCCTCTCGTGCCATCTCCATGATTGTGTCTGGTGTCATATTAGTACACGTTAGGTCCTACTAAATCAAACTCATCCAACCCGTCACTATCATCATCCATCATCTCTTCTACTGTCTTTGGTTCTGTGTCGATTGTATACATATGCCTTTGTTACTTTCTAATACCTAGAGTATATACTTATTCCCATTACAACACAAGTATTACCTGTGTATAACTACAAATGTCTAAACTTTTAGGTATATAATTATGTAGGAGAGTTATTTAACAGGAGGCTCCAATGAACAAACGTATTCCGGTTGAGGAACTGGCGCAAGCGCACCAAGACCTCTTCGGCACCCCGGTGGCATTCACCCAGTGTGCCAATTGCGACGAGATGGTGATGCTCCAGGAAGCGACCGTCACCACGCACCACATCACGCCCTACATCACCGAGACCGAACACTACTGCTCCGCAGAATGTGCGCTCGAAGACTGGCGCAAGATGCATGGTGTCAGCCATGTCGAATGAACCCGCAGAAGCCGCCCAGCGTCTCGTTGACCTGGAACTTGCAGCTCCAGACCCCGGCCCGCAATTCCCGGTGAAGGCCATCAACAGCCGTCTCGGGCAGACCTTGTGTGAGGCATGTGACCACGGCGTGGACATGGGCGAAATGCTCTTCGTCCCGGTCGGACAAGATGGATACGGCTACTACCACCCGGAGTGTGTGCTGGCCGATTCCAACCTACTCACGGCCTTCTACGCCCGTGTGCTGCAATGAAGAAGAAACCGCCGCTCATGAAGCGGAAACCCGTAAGGAGGTGATTCTGTTCTTGGCTGCTCGGAAAGACGAGCTACAACGAAGAAGTCCCCACCGTGCCCGTGCACAGGGGACTTCATTTGTTATACTTAGAGAATGGATAGATTGAAATGCGCTGGCCAGCTGTTGTTGCTTATACCCTACGTTCTTTATCTGATACTTGCTGGTAAGTTCAAGTAAGGTATAATACCCACATAGATAATACAAGTCTGGTGCTCTCCGAGTGTCCGGGCTTGTATTGCTTTTAGGGTATAGTATAATACCAACGCGCCATCATCAATGACTGAGGTCTAGGTGGTGCATCAGCCCTATTAGTCTCGTACGGCGCGAGGCGTGACTGTAAATCACGTGAGAAATCCCAGTAGGTTCGATTCCTACATATGGCACACATGCCAGACTAGCAGCATCCATTGTGAATCTGGCTACGGTCAATGTCTGTTGGTAGCAAACAAATTAAGGAGCTGAACCACATCTGCTTTCCGTGGTGATAAAGTAAGCAGCACTACCCGACACATATACAGCATTGGCGTAAGATACGGATGGTCGCAAGACCCGTTCCTCAATAGAGGATAATCCGTCACCAAGTGTCAAACCCCTCATGGCATGGATGCTAAGTGAACGGGTGGGATTAGTCAAAGGTTCTATCTTACTTGAAAGACTTCGGTCTAGGTGAGATAGTCGGAATAACAGCGTTACACATTGCGTGTGCGCTGTTGTTCTTTTTGGCATACTATGATAGACTACTTAAGTCATATAATTATGATAATAATTGTCGTAAAGGCCCGTAACTTTCTAAGGGTGCGGGCTTTTGCTTTTCCCCACCAACTACGTGCAAAATCTACACACTGTTGTACACTCTAGGTATGTCTCCCCGAGAACTATTAAAAATACGTCTACACCATGAACTCATGGTAGATATGACATTACGTGACATTGATAGGATGTATTACTTTATACCTCACTACATCCCAATGCCGCCAGACGAACAGTTTCATACACTACCATCTGAGTACCTTCGTCTCTGGTACGAGTACTACTCTCAGCATGCTATTGACATGCTATACTTTGATTGTGAAACGAACCCGACTCCGGAGCAAAAGCACCAAGAAGCGTATTGTTGATAAAAGCCGTACCAAGACGGTATACACTCCCCCCGCCTGGTTTATGGCTATCACTCCCGGCTCTCACGGCTCAACACCCTACCAGAAAAGATACTGGAGGGTTGTTTCTGAATATGTGCGTAAGCGAGACTTTGAGAAGTACGGAACGTGTGTCTCTTGTGGTGCTCACTTTGACGACTGGCGAGCTGGTCACGCTGGTCACTACATTCCCTGGAGTAGGTGCAACGCCTGGTTTAAATACGACTGGCGCAACCTTGCACTTCAATGCGCCCGCTGTAACCTATCCCTCCACCGCTCAGGAGCTGACGTAGGCCATGCCTTTGCCGAGGAGCTGAAGCGCCGCTACGGTGACGACATACTCACTATCCTCGCTCACGACAACGAAAGCCTTCGAGGACAGAAAATGGAAGTGCCAGACATAGTGTTCCGAGCTGAAAAGCTGTATGAAAAGAACTAACACTCAGAACAAATCCCTGCACCGCCTGTTCCAGGACATCAGCACCCACTGCATAGCGCACGGCATTGACCAGAAGACAGTGATAGACCACCTCAAAGCCTATGAGTGCCCGACGACACCGGAAGCTGTAAAAGAGACGTGGCGCGTGTTAATGGTAGCTATGACTGGAAAGACCAGCACCACCAAACTTACAACGAGTGAGATTGATTTTGTCTTTGGTGCCTTCTCGAAGCTGTGGAGTGAAATCACAGGGGAGTACTTCCCATTTCCTTCTTACGAAGCGTTGCTGGATTATGAAAACTAGTCTTTCGCCATTGCGCGCTTGAAATCTTGAAACTGAATAGCATACGCTCGTTTTAGTTGAGCTTGTTGTTTCTTTGCTTCTTGTAGTTCACGCAGGTATTTCGCTGACTTTGTTGGCTTCTTCTTCGTTCCACGACGTGTCTTACGTCTTCCTATCAACTTGTTCGCTGTAGCTGTAAGTGTAGAAGCCTTAACCGGCTTGTAGTCTTCAACTAAGCAATCAAAGAAATGATTCATGTTTTTTGATGAGTTACAGTTTTCCCCTATCCTGTATTCAGGACTTTCAAAACGAGAAAACTTCGTTTGTAATATGACAGCGAACCGCATGGTGAGTTCTGCCGTATCTTCGTTGATTCCTGTTTCCCGATTGAGCACAGAATCCCCGTATCGGACACATCTTGGTTTAACGTGTACTGTGTCGCCTTACCCTTTCTACACGAAAAAACACACGCATTTAAGCGAGTGCCCTTTGTTTTTGAATACTATGCACCGCAACCCAAAGGTAGTTGTATGACAGCCCGTGAGCTGGGTTGTGGTGCGCAATATTCAATTTGTTTATTACTGTCATACTCCACTAGTATATCACGCCCCACACCACCCAAACTATCCACATGTGTATAACTTTCCACCCCTCCAAGGTTCTATACTGTAGACATGAAACAAATATCATTCACGCAGGTAGAACGACTACAACCAGCACCGACACTTACCAGAGTACAGAACAACGCCCAATACCTCATAGAGCAGATAGTACAGCAGTGTAGCCTCAGTGACAAAGAGAAGAAGGCCCTAGCCAAACGCCTAGCCATAGCTATGCACACCGCAGGATGGACGGAGCAAGACCTACATGCTTTACTAAAGAAGAAGGAAGACAAAGGCATAAGGAACTACACCGGCTTTGTGAAATGGTCGGCCACTATTAGAAACGTTAACAATTAACTATGGACTATACCGAGAAAAAGCTATGGGAGTACAAGCGTTGGCTTGAGCTACAGAATCAAAGCACTAATGTACCAACTTTTGATACTTGGCTTAAGTTTAACCGTTAACAACTAACTATGAAAACACCATTACCGGAAAAGCAGTACAACATAGTTCATGACTTTACTGGTGTAGCCAGTAGCTCTAGTCTAAACGTAGAAAAGACATTGGATGTAATCATCGACTACCTAGCCGAACTCACAGAGGTGGTGGAGGGGAAAGAGCTTAACAGATACGTTTCTGAATCCTTAGCTTATCAGGCAAAGCAGACATCTAGCCTAAAGGAGACTGACACCGCAGAACTTGTAGCGTTTTGCGAGATAGATGGGGTTGCGGTAAGTTTGTGGAAAATTGATAAGTTGTTCAAACTTAGTGTAAGTGGAAGTCGTGAGTACACACAAATGCTTACCATTAAGGATAATCAGACACCTAGCCTAAAGGAGACGTTGTTGGAGGAGCTTAAGTTTGCAAGAGAAGGTGAACCAGATGGAGAATACAAGAAAGGTTTTGACCATGGTTTGTACCACGCAGAGATTATAGTTAAACGCTTAATGCCGTAACATGACACACACAGATGAAGTGGTAGAGAAAATTATGTTTCTACCAATCTCTCCCCCACCCCTGACGAGGTTATTAGTGATAAGAAATAAGTATGAATGACAATTGGCAAGCAGGATTTATAGCAGGTATGTTTTTCACTCTAGTTATAGAGGTGATAACACTAGCATTATTCGCATAAGAATTGAGTATGAATGACAATTGGCAAGCAGGATTTGTAGTAGGTATGAGCTTCACTATATTTGTGGCCGTCCTGACAATATTATTTAGATAGCCCACCCACCATGACAACTAATGAGATAGAGAAGCTGATAGACAACGCTGTCTACGAAATATGTGACGAAGCATCTGAACTGATTGACGGTGCTGGCACTACACAGGGTGTAAGTGAGAGAGCAAAAAGTGAAATTGCCTTCGTTGTTGCTTATATAATTGACAAGCACGAGGAGGAGAAGGCGGCTATCTTTCGTGAAATTATGAAGATGCCAAGTAACGACATCATAGTTGATATTGGTGGAGATACTGATGTTGTAAATTCAAAAGATGTCATATGGGAAATTGCCTACACGTATGGCGTAGACTTATCAAAGACGGATGTAACAATAGACTAGCTATGAAAGACTTAATAATACTTTTCCTGCTTTGGGCTATGACAGTGATACTAGTTGCCGTAGGCCATATGGAGATAGCGATAGCCCCTCTGTGTGCTGAATGGTTTTTGTTGGGATTGATGTGTAAAAAATAACATGCACACCCTACCCCTAACCCACCTAGTCCCAGGCTCACCAGCTCACTACCGCCACATCCTAGAACGCAAACACGGCAGGGTGCAGGTGGTGTATGAGGATGGGGTGAATGTTTACTATTTAATTTTGGGAGTATGACAGAATACGATGAAACAAAACAAGTAGTTGTATCACAAAAGGTAGTTACTTTCAGTAAGATATGTTTCTTTCTAACAGAGACTATTGGCAGTGTTATCGGTGCAGCAGCTGTTGCGCTCATCCTACTATGGGCATTGTTGCAGGTTATAAAGGCGTTTACTGCTTTAATTTTGGGAGTATGAAAGTACAAAGTTATATAGGAGCAGCTAAGTTGGGAATACTATTGGCATTTCTTACTATATTGGCTCCATTTGTAGTTGCTTTAGTTATATTTTTAATCCGCTATATCTTGTAACCAACATGACCACTTACAACTAGAACGACGACATCCGCACCCTAGCCCGTAAGGTCGGGGAGGATGTGAGGAAAGCGGAGGCGAGGGGATGGGTGTTTGACGAGGGGTTTAGTAGTTAAGTTTGGGAGTATGAGTTACCTATTTGCACCGAATGAACGTGGACTATATGCCGTAGACCGGTACAGTTTCCGTGGCTGTTGCCAGCTTGTAGCATGGCAGAACACCCCTCATTGCCGACCGGAGTGGCGCAACGCCTACCACTACCAGGCTAGATGGTCACGACATGACCTGCAATACAGGCTGGCAGTCGTGTTTTTCAGGATTCTGTGCCAAATCCGAGCAAAATCTAAGGTCAAAATCGGCTAAGTATTGGAGCGGGCGACGGGAATCGAACCCGTGTCTTTAGCTTGGAAGGCTAAATGATAGGTCTACTCATAGTAACTATGCCGACCATAAGTGTACGTTTTTCCTAGTGATTGTTAGATTCGAGTGTGTCATAGTGACCATCCCGAACACTGTAACTCACCACATTTCCGAGCGAAAACCGTGCCAAACTTTACAGACCTCACCGTACAGAAGCTACCCGAGGGCGTCCACTTCGATACCAAGGTCAAGGGGTTCGGTATTCGTGTCGGGAAGAACCGGAAAACCTGGATTTTGGTCAAGGGTTCCAACCGTACCAAGGTGACGCTAGGACACTACCCAGCCATACCCCTCTCAGAAGCCCGTAAAATGGCTTTAGAGGCGTTTTTACAGCCAACATGGTCTAAACCTCGTATCGCGTTTTCTGACGCAATGGCGGGCTTCCTAGGGCTTCAGAAGTGGCGTCCACAGACCGCAGCTGTCTTGCGCTCGACCCTCAAACCGTTCACCTGGAAGAAGCAGCTCCACCAAATCACCCATGAGGACGTGGTGAAAGTGCTCGAAGGTATCGAAAAACCGTCCGCTCGCTTTCATGCCCAAAAGGACATCAAGACGTTCTTCAACTGGTGCATCCCCCGCTACCTGGACGTATCCCCTTGTGTCGGCCTCAAAACCGAGACACAGCCTACCCGTGACCGTGTGTTGACCGACGACGAACTCAAAGCTCTTTGGGCTTATGACAACCCACCCTACTCAGACATTATCAAACTATGTATTCTAACTGGACAACGTGTTGGTGAAGTTGTCAAATTCGAACAGTCCTGGATTTCCGGAGACTTGCTCACCGTACCATCAACGGTTGCAAAAAATGCAACAACTCACACCATACCGTTCAACCTACTCACCGCTTACTATCTACAAAAGTACATGGGTAATACGTTCAGCAGATTTTCATACTATAAAAAGAAGATAGACGAAGCTACTGGTGTCACAAACTGGGTAGTACACGACCTACGCCGTACCTACTCCACCAACATGGCACGACTAGGCACACCGCTTCACGTCACGGAACTGCTCTTGAACCACAAGGGCGTTATATCTGGTGTGGCCGCTGTCTATAACAAATATTCCTTCCTCGAAGAAAAGCGCAAAGCCGTCTTGACGTACGAGATGTTCATAGCCAATCTTGTCGGTGCCTAGGTCTAACCGAGGCTCGCGAGTCTCCCACAAGGAGATAAGCGATGAAACTACTCACCAAAAAGCAGGTACGCGAGATTACCACGTACTCCTACGCTCATATCGACCGACTGGAAGCCGCCGGGAAATTTCCGAAGAGGCTACGACTTGGTCAGGCCCGTGTCGCTTGGTATGAGAACGAAGTGTACGACTGGATAGCCAAGCTACCTCGCAAGTGAGAACTCCTTCGGGAGCGGGAGGGTGTCCAAAGCCCTCCCGACACCCAACAAAAAAGCACCCGGGGCGAGGATGCTTTTTTGTAACATATCGGTCAAAGAAGGAGTTACAACTCGCTCAAATATCATTAAAAGCGGTTGCACAGTCATAGTAGCATAGACCCCACAACCACGCAACTTGCAGGTTGGGTACAAAAAATCCCCGAGTTAATGGGGATTTCGTGCTCTCTCTAACTTGCAAGTACTTTTTTGTTTACAGACATACTTGCATTACCACTATACTACTAGTAACCTATCTGTGCAACTTCACACATGGGGACATCATGGCTACCATCATTGAACAACTCAAAGACCTTGAAACGAAACGTAACGCTCTCCTGGAGCAAGCGAAGACCGAAGCCCTCACCGCCGCCACCAAAGCTGTGGCCGACCTCAACGCTCTTGGCTTCCACTATGCCCTGGTAGAAGGCAACACCCCGACCCGTACCACACCCACTGCTACCCGTGGCCCGCGCAAGGGTGGCGTGTCTGAAAACGTGCTGGCTGCTATCAAGGCCGCACCGGACGGACTAGCCCGCGCTGGTGTTCTCGCAGCTCTTGGTGCCGACGATACCAAGGCCGAGCAATCAATCAGCAACGCCCTTTCCAACTTAAAGAAGGCGGGCAAACTCACCGCCGAGGGTGGCATCTACAAAGCCACTTAATACTACAACACACGATTTTACATCTGACAATACCCGTACATACGGCCTATAATATATGTATGTACAATAGAGGGGCGCATCATAGCCCCTCATACACCACTATTCCGCATCATTTGTTCGTCAGGCAAAGCCATGACCCAATGCTATGCAGTGGTCTGTAATCCCACATAGCCGCCACGCCGTACAACGCCGTGTCTCATAGCATTGGGTCATAGCTTCGCTAGACGAACAAATGAGCGGTACAATTCATACAGCACTGTTCTTTAACGTTGCCACCTCTCACAGTACAACCTCGACCACATGGCACTGTATTGGCTTAGGGGTGTCAACCTTATGGCACACACTTATATAATTGGTCATTCTGGTAGCGGTAAAACAACGCTACTTTTTCAACTCATTCTCAAAGACATTTCCGCTGGACGCGGTGTCCTTTACATTACCCCACACGCCGAGGACGCCGACAAACTACTTTCATTTATTCCCCAACATCGGGCGAAAGATGTAATCATCATTGACCCTACTGACGAAAAACCTTGCACATTCTCACCGTTATACAAATCAACAAACATACCATTTACCGCACAGTCCATAGTTGACAGTATCAAAGATGCGTGGGATTACTCTGGCGCTACGCCTACCATGGACATGTACCTATACAATACGACCTACGCCGTGCTTGAGGCTGGTGGTCCTTTTCTAGGTGTCCTTTATATGTTGCTATCCCCAATCTATAGAACACGTGTCTTTAATGAAATCAACGACCCGGTAGTTAGAGCCTTTTGGGATGACTTTGAAACATTAAACCCAAAGGATAAGCGCGATACTACCCGTTCAACATTAAACAAACTCATGGCCCTGTTTAGTGACTACCGTATGAGACATTTTTTTGCCTCGTCGTCCTTTACAATGTCTGATATTCTCAAAGACAACAAGATTGTGATATGTCGTTTACCCATGGGTGAGTTAGGAACAGTGAAGGTCCGCTTAATAGGTTCACTACTACTTACACAGTTACACCTTGCCTCTCTAGGAGGATTATGCACATTCAGCATATTCCTAGATGAGTTTCACCACTTTGCCGGTCAGACCCTTAATGAAATGCTTTCTGGTTCTCGAAAGTACGGCATAGAACTAACACTCGCACACCAGTATCTCGAACAGCTACCCAAGAAGAGCCGGGCCAGTGCACTAGGTAACTGCTCCACCAAGTACGTTTTCCGTGTGACCACAGATGACGCCCGCTACCTCAACGACCAGCTCAAAGAGAACCAGATGCTCTTCTCACTGGAGACCATGCCCCGCTACACGGCCCGTCTGGTTCGGGACGGACTGATTGAAGATGTCAGCCTCACCAACGACTTACCGCCCCCAAACGAGGCAATCGCTGAAAAAATCCGCCAAACTAGCCGACGCTACTACGGAAAAAAGCGTGACAAGCTGGAGGCGAGTGTGCAAAATTTCCTCAAACACGTATGACCTGGAGACATCATGCTGTATGGTAACGCTTTCATAGGACAACAACATTCAACTACCCCTGAAAAGGAAATAACACCACACACCACCTACATTCCTGTTACTCCTGGTGCTATGCGCGTGAGTTTTACTCATAAGGAGTTCACGGAAGGGTTAGTATCAAAGAAATCATACGTATCTGTCACGGTACTAGTTGAATTCAACCAAGAACAGTTGGCGGTTATTAAAAAATGGGGTCTCTCACGTCTCGTAGTGATAGAGCGTGATAAACCAGCCAATAGCTCCAAGACTGCGACCGAGTTTGACTGGTTGCGACTTGAGAAGCTGATAAGCGGTCCCGATACTTATGTTTTGTACTCACCCTTGGATGCGAAGTTATACGAGGACAAACTAACTGAAAAATTACGTGACCTTAAAGTACATTTGGATGCTAACGTTGAACTATCACCAACCAAGAGTTTTGAGATTTAATGGGTAACGAATTCACAAACGCCATGAAGTTTGGCGGCGCTTTGATTGTCATTATCCTTTTCTTATTCTTTGGCGTTATAGCTATTCCGTTTGCTATTGCCTACGGTATCTTCTTACTATGGAAAAACAACCCGACGCGTCTAGAAAATGAAGCACAGGCCATTAACCAGCAACTCTATAAACAAGTAACAAACCGTACCACAATAGACGAAGACCGCATACAAGACCTACTACAGCGCAACATACCAGACCACTTTGACGACGACCTACGCTTTCACCTCATAGCCCACGCCCGTGTATTACTAAACCAATCCGACTACACCAACCGCATACCCATACCCCCAGCTGTAGCCAACAGTATCGAAGGTGGCCGCTACCGTGACCAGCTCGCCGCCATTGGTGCACTAGACGAAGATGCGGTATTAAGTGCCATGGCTACATCACTGCAAATTGTAGCTACAGTGTACAAGCAACTACCGGACCTACCACCTGGTGATATGCAAGTGGAGGCAACCAACCTCATAAACCAGCGTGCCACCATGATGGAGATAATCGGGCACGTATTCAACCAGCCCTATTTCACCCGGCTACAGCGCACACTCGACAAGAATCTAGAAGACAACAAACACATAATGCCCGACGAAAACCCTTCACAGACTGTCTGGCATGACTATTTCAAAGGTACACCACTCGACACCCTGCTTACCTTCTCTATTCCTTTCTCTATGCCCGAACGACTACGCGCCCAACACCAGCACATCATCGCCCCGTCTGGTAGTGGCAAGACTACCCTCCTACGTGACATGATAATGCGAGACGTCGAAGCCGGTCACAGCGTGGTGCTCATTGATAGTCAAATGGACTTGATAGACCAACTACGCCAGGTGTTGCCCCTAGATAAGCTCGTAGTAATCGACCCCACAGATATTGAGTACCCGCTTGCCCTGAACTTTATGGACATAGGACAGAACCGGCCAGCTCGTAGCGCCCTAGAGCGTGAACAGTCACAAAACAGCGCCGTCTCGCTCTTTACCTACATTTTCGCTGCCCTACTCGACACCCCCATGACAAGCAAACAACAAACCCTATTTGAGTTCGTGACCCGCCTCCTCATGACTGTACCAAAAGCCACGCTCTCATCTTTGCGCAAACTCTTTGAAGATGGTGGCCTGGAAGAGTATAGAATTCACATAAACAAACTATCACCCACACAGCGTGACTTTTTTAACAAACGCTTCCATGACAACGGCTATAAGGAAACAAAAGAACAGATACTACGCCGCATTTACGGTATGTCTGCCGTGCCTACCCTTGACCGTATGTTTAGCCAACCTGTAAGCAAGATTGACATGTTCACCCTCCTAGAAGAAGGCAAGGTGGTACTAGTCAACACCTCTAAGGCACTACTGCAAGACGCTGGCTCTGCCCTCTTTGGCCGTCTGTTTATCTCTATGGTACGCCAAGCGTGTTTTGAGAGA
>Ga0228700_1001297_pt1 | contig 16820 bp, 34 predicted proteins | sample McNCre317_Aug_MG_FD_178019 | JGI IMG/M metagenome (GOLD analysis project Ga0228700, IMG submission 178019) | Freshwater microbial communities from McNutts Creek, Athens, Georgia, United States - 3-17_Aug_MG | ecosystem: Environmental > Aquatic > Freshwater > Creek | place: USA: Georgia...
ACGTCCTGGTGACGCGCGGCATTTCCCTGCGCCTTGGCAAGTTCAGCCCTAGCTGATTCGAAGCGCTGCTTTTGCGACGGTCCCCACTCTCCGATCTCGCGATGCCGACCGTTGACGTTCACGCTCCGAACCGCGCCGCAGGCGCACAGCTCCTCCATGCACACGCCTCCGTGCGCTGCTGGATTCTCTTCGCGGCGGCTGACTGCGCCGGAAAAGCACCTGGTGCGACCCTCGCGGTAATAACTGTGCTTGTGCATGATCAGCCATTCCCTTTCTTCGGTCTTGTGAGTGCCTCAAAGTCCCTCGCGACGCGCCCAGATCTCGCGAACCGCATCGGCAAGACGCGACCGACCTGAAAGTAGCTCGCTGCGGCCAGCCTTGCGGACAGCATCCCGTGTAGCCCGACCGTACGGGAGCCAGTGGATCCTGTGGTCTGGGCCTTCGTACGCTGGGCCGATCGTGCCGAGGTTGACCGACCACGCCCAGTTGCGGGCGGCCGTAAGCCGGTTCTTCTGTCCTTGGATCAGGAAGTCTCCATGGAACAGCTCAACTCTCTCTCCGATCTGCAAGGGTTCACCAGGCACGTCGGACTCTCTCTTGACGTGCTCAGGAAGCGGGATGACTTGTCCAGCGCGGATGACTTTTGCCCAATAGTCGCAACGATCGTCATCTGGCCTTGCGACATAAAACGCTGAGATCTGATCCGTTTTCATTGCGCTCTCTCCTTCAATGCGGCCGTCCCGTTTTCGGCGCCGCTCACACCAAGCACTATGCGCCTAGTGCTAGCACCGAGCAAGCACGAATCGTCCTACCGCCGAGAATCTTCGCAGAGCCAGGCCGGCATCCACCGATCCACTCGGCCCGCCCAGTGGTCGTCACACCAGCACAGGGCCGCTCTCGTGCCGTACAGGGGCAGGGCGAAGATCGCGGCAAGGATCGCGAGCATCACAGCGATCGCGAGCGCCTGAGCGGCTCCCTGGCGCACGTGGCCGGCGCGAAAGGAGCGCACAGAAGCGCGCGCGGCGGACGCTAGGAGCTCGGGGAGGGACGGGGATCGGGCGCGCATGCGCCAGGCATGGCAAGGCGGGGGTGGGGCGTCAATCGGGCGCGCGCTGGATCACTCCTCAGCGGCCATCGCGAGGTCTTCGTCTGCCTGCCCTACGCGACGCAGCTTCCCGTCCGTCCGTGATTTTTCGAGGTCGCGACGGGCCGACACCGCCAACGCGGACGCAACCCGGCATCGGTGATCGTGCACGATCTGGTCGGCCTCCGTCATCTCTCTGGAATCGCGCATCACGAGACGAGAGCTCGAACGAGACAGCCCCAACACGTGGGCCTCTACACGGTGGTGCAAGTAGTCCGAAGCTTCCGCTTCGTGGAGCAAGCGGATCTGCCCGTCTTCCTCGCGACAAACGATGTTCAACTCCCCCTCAATCCGAGCCTTCAGGCCGCCGATCACGTCGCGCCGCCAGTTCACCGAGTTGGCCGGATCGCTCGGGCATTTTCGCCCGGTGATGCGCTCAATCTCGCTGATTGACAGTAACTGACCTCTCTTCAGATCTTCGAGATTCATTCGACCTCCGAACACCGCGCAATGCGGTGAAAAAGTTTTCCCATCGCCTCCGATGGGACCTTGCCTTGCCTTGCCCAGCCGCGCCTCGCCACGCCTCGCCGAGCCTCGCCCGGCCTAGCCCGGCCCGTGGTCTCCCGCTGCGTGCTCGAACCGCAGTGCGTTCCACTCGGGAGAAAATGGACGCCCCCTCGAACGTCCCCATGCCTTGCCGGGCCCCGCCCCGCCCAGCCCCGCCCCGCCGGGCCCCGCCTGGCCTTGCCTCGCCAGGCTCCGCCATCCCAACGGGACAGCAGACTCCTAAGCCCGATCGACAGTGAACGTGCCGAACCGTGGCCGAAAATCTCCGAGGCCGATCAAGTCGCCAGCGTCGCGAACGATCTTGTCCACGTCGCGCTCGTCAAGATCCTCCGTGTTGACGAGAAACGAAACGACCAGCGACCAGTCCACAAACCTCGGCCGAGTGCGTACGACGCGCGCGCGGTTCACGACCGCTAACCGCATGTCGCGGAACGCATCGATCGACCAAAGCTCGTCGGGATCCTTGGGTCCCTTGTATTCCACGGGAAAGGTGGGTTCGCTGCACAGTACGCGCCTCGCGTTCTTGCGCTTGCGATGGATGCCCGCGGCTTCTTGGAGCATGCCCAGCATCATATCCTCGGTAACGCAGACTCTTCCCTTTGCGTCGCGATAGAGTCCGCCGAGCCATTCGCGGCGTGCGATTTCAATGTGGTCCGCGTCCGTCTTTTGCCGCTTGCCCGTGATCTCTTTGATCGCCTTGGCATGCACGCTGATCGGGTTCGCGAGGTGCCCGTTGTGCATGAGTAGCGGACGCGTTCCCGTGAGCTTATACGTGAGCTTTTTGATCGCCATCTCTGCCGCTCTCTCTGTCTTCCCCTGAGCCCAGTCGTACACGTTCGGTTGTATGCCGCAACAAGAAAACGCCTCGCGATTCGCGCTGTCCTTCTGCGCGAATCGAAAATGCAAGCGAATGCGAATGGCGTGAAAAGGCGTGGAAAAAGCCGCTCAATGAGCGCTTGTTTTTCACGGTTTTGCGCGATTTTTCACCTTAGAGCAGTCGCTTAGTCCGTTTGCCGCTCTATCCCGATCCTCAGCACTTCCCGCAGTTCTTCAAGGTGCGCAATCAGCCTATACGGCGTTTCGTACGCGATTTGACGCACGCCTGCCTGGTGCAAAATCATCACGCACGCAGCGCACGGTGAGTGCGTGATCCAAGCCGTAGCACCGTCGAGCCGCACGCCATGGCGAGCGGCCGATGCGATCGCGTTGGCCTCGGCGTGCACAGTGCGCGTACAACCGCCGTTGACCAACGCGCACCCGTGCGTGAGGCACTCCGGCGCGCCCGAGGGAGCGCCGTTGTAGCCAGTCACGAGGATCCGCCTGTCGAGCTCGACCACGCACCCCACAGACAGCCGCGGACACGTCGAGCGCGTGGCCACCTCGCGAGCGATCGCGAGAAAATACGATCGCCAGTCAGGACGCGACACAGATCCTCCTGCGGCGCCTCAGCAGCCGCTGTGCCGTGCGCTGCGCCTTCTTGGCCTGTCGATCGATCTCCACTCGATACAGGGCCAGCTCGCCACGCTCCGGGGCTGTGCCGTGCGCGTGGCGAAGCTGCGCGCAACTCAGGCACTCCACCGTCTCGGTGCGTGCGAGTCTGCGGCCCTCGGCCACGTGCTCACGGCCACAGGCGCAAACACAACGCCAGTAGTGGCGATGTCCGTGCACGCGCACGAGCTCCACCGGCGTTAGGCGACCGTACGTGCGGCCTAGTATTTCACGGCGAGCCATCGGCATATCACCAGTCTCCCGGTTCGCGGCTGTCGTCTCCGCGGATCAATCGCGATAGAAGCGCGCCCAACGCGCGAAGCAGTCTGATCAAAAAGCGCATGGCGCCTTCGGTCGTTCCCACCACGTGTGGCCGAACGCCTGCTCGTAGTCGTCGCACCGAGACAGAAACTCGTTGCAGAGCTCGCGGTCATAGGTCCACGGCTGAGTCCTGCAATGACGCCGCCAACGCTTCTCAGTAGCGCGGCACTCTCCATAGATATCGTGGTTGGACTTCACAGCTCTCCTCCTTCAGCAAGTCGCGCTGACTGCTGTCTTCCCCCGCGTTCGATAATGCGGATTGCGTCGAGCGTTGCCCGAAACAGCGTCAGAGCTCGACCCCTGATTACATCACTCGGCAATCGCTCCATACAGACGTTTGCATGCCCCATGTAGAGCCCAGCTGCGACGAAACACCCATCTCTGGAGCGTTCAACGGCTTCCGCCATCCAGTACTCGAACTTACGCAGGTCGAGTACATCGATAGTGGCTTCGAGCATGGCTCGTTCGCGGTTCGACTTCACACAACCTCCCACCCTTGGCCAGCCACGAACCGGACTCGCCCGAGCTTGCGCAGGCGCTGTAGTGACCTGTCGACCGCGCGCATTGGATCTTCCGCAAAGTCGTGGCCTAGCGCGGTGCGAACGCGCGATTCAATGCTTCCAGCGCGCACGTAGCCGTGCTTGATTGCCATCAACACGGACGCTTCCACCTCCGCGCCAGGAACGTTCTTCGTGCCCTTCATTTTGCCCCCTTCCTTCTGCTTGTCCTGATCAACTCTCGCGCATCCTCTACCGCGCGCTGATTCGCCACACCTAGCGAAACCATGTACCGATGCACCGTGCTGTCATCCGCATGGCCCAGCACACTAACAACTTCCTCCTTCGAAAAAATCCGGCCTCCGGTGAACAGCTGCGACCCAAGCAAGAGATGCGAAGCGCACGTGTGACGCAGCGAATAGAGCGGAACGTCTCGCCGAATGCCGATGCGCGCGCGGTAGCCTCGGGTCATCTTTCCGCGCGCGAGCGCAGGAGCCCAACCCCAGTCGTAACCCTTCGTGTGCGGCGTTTGCGGGCCGCGCTGCTTCGTCTGTTTTGACGGGAAAAGCAGCCCGCGCACGGGCTGGCCTTGCGCCATCCACCACGTGCGGATTGCCTCGTGCGCGACTGGCAACAGGTGCACGGTGTAGTCGCGCGATCGCTTGTGCGAGTGGTAGCGGACGACTCCGCGCTTCATGTCAACGCGGTCCCACGTGAGGAGATAGAGATCCTTTGGCCGCGCGCCCGTAAACGCGAGCAACGTAAACGCTGCGCGCTGCGTCGCTGGGACGTCGGCTTCTAGGATCTTGCGGACTTCGTCCTCGCGGAGATAGTCGTAAGCCTCGCCCACTCCGGCGCTGCGCGGACGTACCACGGTGCTCTCGCGGATCGTGACGTTCTTCGCGGCGTTCGTGTCCAGGTGCCCGTGAATCACAGCCCACGAGAGAGCGGAGCGAAGAAGATTCAGCGCGTTTTGCAGCGTTGGGCGAGAAGGGCGCTTGCCTGCGCTCTTGCCCGTGCGGATCTCAGCGCGGGACATGCGATCGATCCAGCGCCTAACCGCCTGCTCGCTGATCTGCGTCACCGGCCAGTCGGCAAATTCGGCCGTCTCCACACGCGCGCGCCAGCGGCTCCTATCGGTCACTAGGCGCGCTTCGGGCAGCGCAGCTAGGTACAGGTGCCCGAGCTGGCGAAGCGTCAGGATGCCCGCGTCGTACGGCTGGAAATGGCCCGCTTGCGCGCGCTCGTGGTGCACCTGCGCAAGAAACGCCTCCGCCTCCGCGCGAGAGCGCAGCGTCTTTCCGTGCCGCACGCCGTCGAGCACGATCCGCACGTCAAAGCGGACTTCGCCCGAAGGTGTAACGCGCTCGGAGATCGTGCCGGCGCCTGGCGCTTTGCGGCGCTTGGTCACTCGGTCACCTGCGCCGCGTCAATGACCGTTGCCGCTGGCTCGTATCGATACGAGCAAGCGAAGTCCCACAGCTCGCGCGTTGCAAGGTTTCGCACGCGAACAGCGAATAGGTCGTACGGGTTGAGCTCTGTGTCTCCGGTGGACACGATTGTCTGCGCGTATGCCTCTGCGGCCTCAGTGCTCGGTGCGATTCCCGCAGATTCGGCAACGCAAAACACCTGTGCGTCGCTCTCATCTTCCGAGAGTCGCCAGCACGCGAACGGCACGATGCCTTCGGCAATCACTGCCCACCCCCCTTCCGCACGAGGTTACGCGCTGCGCCGAGAAGCGCAGGCGTTACCATCGCCTCGGCATGTCGCTTCGCCTGTCGCTGCGCTGCGTCGGAGCTCGCAAGCTGACGCTCCCACACCACGCACGCGCGGCTAACCGCGGTCTCCAGTCGACCCACGGTATCCCGGAGCTCCTCGTGGCTGGATCGAATCGCGTCCGCCAAGCGGCGGAGATCTGCGCAAAGTTCGTCGTTCTGATTGCTCACAGCCTGATCCGTTCTGCTGCCTTCTTTTGCAGCGGTAAATCCAGCATAAACGCAAGAAACGCTAAGATTTTGCGAGCGTTGAATACGCTCACCTCTATCGACTGCCCCACTCCCTCGTGCGTCGCCTGGATCGTGATCACGCCATTGCGAGACGTGATCGCGATTTCCCCGTCGCATGGTGCGCGCTCGGGCTCGCTCACTCAGGCACCCTAAACGCTTCGAGCTCGGCCGCTGTGAGCTCGTTTGCGACGTCCTCCGCCTCCGACCGGCTCATGCCCGCGGCAATCGCTGCGCAGGCGTAGGCGCGCCACGCAGCGCGGTTTTCGGCGGTGTTCGCGCGGCTCGTGCGGCTCGCGCTGCGCATGGGGCCGACGCGATGGTCTACGCTGACCGCGGCGAAATGCTTCATTCGACCTCTCCGATCTCTTCGGCGTACTGCTCGTTCAGCTCTCCGTAAAAGACGCGTCCGCTCGTGATTTCCTTGTGCGCTTCCCAAGCCAGATCGAAATCCTCCGCACCGTGCCCGTGGTAGTCCTCCCAAGCTGCGTTTAGCGCCTCTTGCTCGTTATCGGCCTCGACTTCAATCGAAATCGCTCCGCAGATTGGGATATACACCAGGTATCTTTTCATCTCTCCGCCCTCTTTCTTTGCACTTCCGCCAACCAGTCACGCGCTCGCTGGATCTTCTCTCGCTCGCTGTTTTGCGCGCTGTCGAGCCAGTCAAGCGCGTCAGAAAACATAACGCGGCGGTCGGGTGTAGACGCAGAGTCACGCAGCTCCGCAAAAACCTCCCTGATCCGCTCGCTCTCCGCCAGGGTCAGGCGCAGCGACCGATCGTGATAGGAGCACAGCCGACCGTGCCACCAGCACGCGAAACAGCTCTCTATCTCCTCGGGGTGGCCCGACTCCCAGCGGAGCACAATCACTTGATCGCTCCTCGGATATAGATCCCCGAGAAAAGTCCGCACCAATAGAGCGCAGACTCTAGGCCGTAGAAATCAGACAGTGACCATAGATAGGTCGTGGCGATAAGCAGCGTCCATCCGTTTAGATGCCATTTCCGCTTTCGCTTGCGGCCCTCCGCCTTCTCCGGTGCTCCGCGCTCGTGACCCGAGACGCGAGACTCTCCGCGCTCGTAGTCAGAGATCTTGAAAATCTGCGCAGGCTCGCTCATGCCGACACCACAGCGTGCGCGATTACCTCGCGCAAGTTGGCATTCTCCATGATCAGCGTTTCGATCTGCGCTTCAAGCGCGGCGCTGATAGCGCGCTCTTTGGCGAGTTTTTGTGCGAGCTCCTCTGTTAGTGCAGAGGGGGCAAGCGCGTGGCGAAGGTGCGTGGCGATGGCTCGGACGATCATGGCGTCACCCCGAGTGATTTGCGCACGTCTGAGTAGAGCTCGACGTGGCCGCATGGATTGGTCCAAGTGTCTACCGCCAGCCGAAGGGATCCGTCGTAGGAGAGGTACTTTATAGGCTCTCCGCGCGGAGCTCCGCAGTGGATGCACCTCCAGTCGACGACTGCGGAGATCGCAAGTACACCGTGATGGTCGCGGCAAGCTGGTATCGTTATTTGCCGTGTGCTGGTCATGGCTCGTCATCCTCTCCGGGCTGCCGCTCGCGTGCTGCGTCGAGCTGGGCCGCGCTAGGCACGACCTCGCCGGTCTCGGGATCGTGCTCGGGCTCGTCTGCGGTCGTATCGATCGGCTCCAAGCCGTTCGCCGCCAGCGACGCGCGGACGCTTTCGTCAAAGGCCGCGACGGTGCTCCGCCCCTTCTCTTGGTTCACTTCGATGTGGTCCGCGGTAGCCATTTCCGCGGACTTCGGGATCCATTTCCAGATCGCGCGGATCGCGCTCTTGCGCGCCATTTGATCGGGGTCCGTGGTCCACGGACTGGACTTCTTGCCGACGCTGCCTGACCGAGCCATTCGCGCCTCTAACTGCGAAGCGGAAAGCACCTCGAAAACAGGCTCAGCATCCTTGATCCGCGCTACCGCGTATGCGTGCGTGATCTGACGCGAGTCGCGATCGGCGAGACTGCTCGGGCGATGGCGAAGCGTCGGAGCAAGCCCCAGCTCCCACTCGAAATCATCGCCATCCCGCACCACCTGAGCGTAGATCCCGAGCAGTTTCCCCGAGCGCATCGCCAGCTCAATCATTCCCTGATATCCGACGATCAGAGTGCATTCGGTGACTTCGTGTCCCGCTCGCGCGCTGAGTTCACCGCTCTTTCGTGGGATTAGGTAGGCGTGTTGCATCGGCGTGTTGACCTCGAGTCCGAGTTGCGACGCTTGCAGCACGCACCCGAGAAAGCTTTCCGGCGTGCACTTGCCGAGGCCTGGGGTTCCGCGCAGCGCTGTAAGCGCGATACGGACCATGCGTTCTGGCTTGATGTGCTCCGGCAACGCGCGCTTGATCTCCGCGGCCATCTTCGGATCCGACAGGAGCCCCGCAAGCGTGGCCTGCTCCCGCTTCGCAACTGCAGTTCGCTCGTCTTTCTTGACGATTCTTCCGTTGCTCTCAGTCTTGATCGACATCTTTCACTCTCTTTCTGCGCAGCACCCTCGTGCTGCTTTCCCTCACCGTGTACGACTTCTTGATCTGAGTTTTCAGCGTGAATCCGGATCCGTCCGGGAACACGATCGACTCAGCGTCAGCAATCTCCGCGCGCATCGCGTTTTCGAGTTCCGCGGCCTTCGCCAGCGTTGCCGCTGCGAGGCTCTTTAGAGAGTCGAGCTCGTAGGCTCGTGCCATCGCGTCAGCGCTGCCGCGCACAATCTTTCCCGCCTCGGACTCCGGCCAGCGCTTCGCGATCGCCCGACGCGTGCTCTCGCTGCCGTCCACAGCAGGCGGAATGCTTTCTTTCAGCGACTTCATGAACTCGCGCGTCAGGTTCACGACCTGGCGCTCGATAATCTCCTCGTGCTCGACGTCATCCCAGACGAGACGCTGACCAGCTACGAGCGCACAGCCCGTGGTCCGCTCGGCTCCACACACGAGGTACTCGTGCACGCACTGGATCCGGTAGTAGTCGGGAACGCCTTCCGTCCAGTCCTCGGAGGATCGAAATCCCACGTTTTTGACCTGTAGCGGCCACCACCCGCGGGAGACGAAATCAGCAAACTCGTGCGCAAATTTCTCGCGCTCGCGGAGCGATTCCGCCGGAACACGCCGCAACATCTCGACAAACCCACGCAGCTTTTCCGCCTCCACCGGCGAAGCCCCCTCGCACACCCAAGCGTCCGGCGTGCAGGTAAGCCAGGGCCAACGCTCCGACCGGAGCATGAGCCCGAACGGGACGGTAACGCGGCCAGTGCGCTTCGCGTATCCCTCAATGATCGCGTTTTCGAGCTGATTTCCCCAGAAAACGTGCTCGCGCTCTTCGAGCGAATCCGGCTCGACGTTTCCGGCTTTGACCTGCCAAAGCGCGTAAGCGCTCTGGAACGCACCGCGGCCGAGAACGCTCGCGCTCTCGCTCGCACCGATCGACGTCTTGCGCTCGCGTAGCCAGCCCTCTCGATCCGCTACGGAGTCACACACGATTGCGAATGGCGCGCCGGTCACGGAAGAACCTCCACGTGAGATAGGCGCACTCCTCCAGACTTGCCATTGATCAGGACGACGTGGTGACCACCTGGCAGCGTCCAAGCTTCCGAGCGCGTAGCCGTCTCAATCGGCGGCGCTGAGTCGATTGGAGGCATGATCGGGTAGTACAGAACCCGCACCCCAACAGAATGCTCTGCGTTGAACTCTTCAGCGGTCATCACACGACACCCCTTTCCGCGCGCCTCACGCACGCTGCAAGCGCTTCCGCTCGGCTCTCCCAATCCTCGCCCGAGTCCGTAGGAATCGGCTCCCACGTCCCGTCAGGGAGCTCTGCACGAGCCTCCCACCACTGACGCGCAACACGCGCCACGCGGTACACCACCCCGTCACTTCCCAGCGCGACAAGCTCTAGCGGCTCGAACGTCATGCATAGTGTCTAGCTGAGTGCTAGCACAGTGCAAGCAATAATCGTCAGGCCTGACCGTTCACCAGCGCGTAGAAGAAAAGGGCCATAAAAGCCCAGCAAATGGCTGATGCGAACAGGTGCACAGCGATCACACCGAGCACTGACGGACGGTACGGCTGCTCAGTCTTGCGGATGTTCTTGACCACTTGACCCCCCCTCTACCAACGCGCTCGCGCGCTCCCTTGGATTGCCTCGCCAACGGTGGACTCGTGATCGGACACCCAACGCGACACCGCGCGCAGAGCTCCGCCCGTGCACCGATCGACCACGATCCCGCGGCAAAATGCGGCGGATCCGTGGTAGTCCCACCAGCTCGAAACGGTCGCGTCTACCTCCGCGCCGCTGCGGTGGTGGAGTGTCAGCGTCACACCCTCAGAGTGACTCTCTGCGCGCGAGATCCGCCACGAATACGCGGCAACGCGCTGGCTGCTGACTCGCGGAAGGCGCCTGGCTGGCGATCGGCTCATAACCGTGGATGTACAGCCTGGACTGTGCAGCGCGCAAGCCGATTCGACGCCGAGCCTGTGCATTTTCTGGTGCACAAGCGAACAGTCTTTTGGTGCCGCTCGGTAGGGCGCGCGATCGCTCGGGAAAAGTGCACGCGTCCGGCTAGCTGCGTGCTATCACTCGGAGGAGACCGCGAGACTAAGGAGGGACTAGGGGTGACCAATCGAGGATCGGCGCAGCTGTTCGCGCGCGTCAGTGACACCGACTACGAGCTGATTTGCGGAGCGCGCGACGCGTCCGGCTTGCGAAAGCAGGACTGGATGCTCGTCGCGCTCTTGCGGGAGTCCGCGCGGACGTACGAAGCGGCGGGCGACAAGCGCCTAGCTCGCACCACGCAGAGCCGCGCGGACGAGCTCGAAAAGGCGTTCAGCGTGATCGCCGAGTCGAAGGGGGGCTAGTGACGCTTCTTCGGGCCGTTCGTGCCCGATAGCGTCCCGGTGACTGTCGACGTGCCGCGCGCGGCCCCGCGGAGCTGCGCAATCTGGCCGCGCAGGCTCGAGAGCAGCACCGACCAGTAGTCCGGCGAGCCGACGTCCTCCCCACCTGGGAATCGCACGCTGCGCAGATACGCGAGCTCTGCGTCCGTGAGGTCAGCGCGCGTGGACGTCCACGCCTCTAGCGACGGATAGACGCTCTGCTCTAGCTCGCTTGGATCGTCTAGCAGAGCTGAGATCGGCAGCCTCAGCGCCTCAGCGAGTCGCTTTCGCGTCTCGTACGTGGGCCGGGATGTGCCGTGCTTCCATTTTTGCATGGATTGCGTGGTCACGTCGGCCCTAGCTGCAAGCTTGTTCAGTGAAAGACCCGCGTCTGCAGCGAGGTCCACGAGTCGCAGCCAGAATGCCGGCGGTTTTGAACCGTTTGCCACGTCCGGTGATCCTTCGCCCAAGCACCTCGGCTGTCTAGCAGCGTCCACTGTACACCCCACCGCGCAACAGTAGCCCGTGCGCCTGCGATTCTCGCTTGCCTTCGTGCAGCCTAGGCTGTACAGCTTGGACATGAACAAGACGAGCTCGAAGCGCGGAGCGCTGGACAAGTGGATCGAGGATCAGGGGTGGGGGGGCGCCACGCGCCTCTCGCGAGAGGCCGGAGTTAGCCCCGAAAGCGTGCGCCTTGCGCGCGCTGGTGCGCTCCGAAGTCTCGCCCCAGCGAGAAAGATTTCCGCGGTGACGGGCGTGCCGATCACCGCGTTGATCGAACTCGAATCTACAGCAGAGGCGCGACCGCCCCGCGCTGCCGGTTACTGACTGCATCTGGCTAGCACGGTAGAGGCTGCGGGATAGCACGGCAAGCAAAGAAACGCGCGAATGCGCGAGTGAAAAGGGGTTTTCATGTACGAAATCGTTCTAGATGTTTTGATCATTTCCACGATTCTGCTGGCGTTTGTGGCTGCCTTCCGCAGTCTGGAGCGTTTTTTTTCAGACGAGAACGACGACGACTATTGCGAATACGAAAGCACTTCGCGCGCAATGGGCGTTCAGTGCGCAAGCGAATCTGCAGACTCAGACCGGACGGTCGCGCACGGTCGGGGGCGAGCATGAGCCGCGCGCACGTCTATCTAGCTGGGGCCAGCTGCGACTATTTCCGGGCGCGGGAGTGGGCGGAGATTATCCGCGCCGAGCACACGAGTCTTGAGCTCGTCTCTACCTGGCACGACACGGATCCGCGGGTGTGGGCCGGAAACGACGCCATGATCCCGCGCCAAAAACAGCAGGAAATAGCGGGAAAGTGCTTGCGCGAGATCTTCCGCTGCGACGTCTTTTGGCTGCTGTGGAGCTCGCATCTCCGCGGTGCACTGGTCGAGCTCGGCTACGCGATCGACCTCCGCAAGCAGATTGTGATCACTGGGTCGGGCTGCACGAGCTCCGTGTTCACCTCGCTCGCCAACTACCGCGACCTCACGGACTCGATTGGATACCGCGAGATCGTGCGCGCTGCGATCGAACGTAGAGACGCACGCGACCGATACCGCGGCCTGGCGGTGGGCGGTGGGCAGTGAGCTCGCCTCTGCTGATCGTGATCGTGGCACTGACGCTGCTGGGCGCCACGCTCGCGCTAGCGGATTACTGCCAGGGGGGGGCACCGTGATTGCCAACCTCACCCGACCCTGGCACGAGCTGCCGATCGTCGTGATCGACACGGAGACAACGGGTGTGGATCCGGCGACTGACGCGGTGGTGGAGATCGCAGCCGTGCGATTCGAATCCGGCCGAATCGTCGCTGAGTGGTCCTCGCTGGTCGATCCTGGGATCGAGATCCCAGCGTCTGCCACTGCGATCCACGGGATCACGCAATCGGCAGTACAGGGCAAGCCCTCGCTAGTCGAGTGCGCTCCTGACCTGCTCCGCGTTTCCACGGGCGCTGTTCCGTGCGCGTACGACGCACCCTTTGATCGCGCATTTTTGCACGCAGCGATTACGGGCACTGACTGCCTCGCGTTCGAGCCTTACGCGCTCTGGATCGATCCGCTCGTGATCGTCCGCAGGCGCGACCGATTCGAGCGCGGGAAAGGCCGGCACAAGCTCACCGAGGCGTGCAAGCGCCACGGCGTGGAGCTGACCGAGGCTCACCGTGCGCTGGGCGATGCGCGGGCGACTGGGGCGCTCCTGTGGCGCCTGCACGAGAGGGAGCCAATCGAGTGCTCCGCGGCTGCGCTGATCCTGGCGATCGAAGCGCAGCGCGTGAGGCAAGACACGGAATTTGCGCGCTGGAAGGCGAGTCAGCCGGAGGTGCGGACGTGAGAGACGAGCTGATCGAAGATCCGCGCCAGATCCTAATCCCTGGCGCAGCGAGACCGAGGCAAGCGGAGGTCGTGCGGGTCGCGACGGACGAGCGCTACACCCCTGCGTGGGTGCTGGATATTGCGAGAAAGCTCGGGCCGATCGCTTACGACCCGTGCACTACGCCCGAGAATCACACCGGCGCTCGCGACTTCTCGGCGCTGCCGGAGGACGGGCTCAGCCAGGATTGGTGGTCTCGCGCTCGCGGTGGACTGGTCTGGTGCAATCCGCCGTTCTCGCGCGGTCTGATCGCGGAGTGGGCGGACAAGATCGCAATCGAAGCCAGTCTTGGTACGGAGATCGTGGCGCTCACCGGCTGCGATCCGAGCACGAAATGGTTCGCGCGCCTGAACGTGCGCGCGGCCATCTTCGCGCCGCTCAAGAAGCGCGTGCGCTTCATCGCGCCTGTCCAGCAGGCGGAGATCAAGACACACGCAAAGGGCGCCACTGCGCTCTGGTATTTCGGTCCGCGCGGGAAGGCTTTCGCAAAAGCAGCGGAAGAGCACGCTCACTTGTACGCGCCTGGGGCGCTCACGGGAAAGAGGCGAGCATGAGCAACGAGACGAAGCTTCCGGCGCTGCCGGATGGGCTGGCATGGGTGCGCACCCGTCCGGCTTACTCAGAGCTTGAGCAGCCGGAGGGAGTTCACTGGAAAATGTCTGCAGTCTGGGAGCGATACGGCGAATGGATCGTGAATGACGATGCAGACGTCTTGTGTGTGACGCATGAGTCATCGGGGCTCGCTGCATACAGGTCTTCGAGCAATAGCGTTTGCCTTTGGGTCGCGCGTCTCCTCAGCGTGACGACCGCGGCCGAGCTTGCGCGCGGTTCCATTGCAGGAGATCGGTTTTCCGGGGTGGAGCTGCGCAACGTCGTGGACGCGTGCGTCGAGCGCGCGTGGATAAAGAAGGAGCTGATCGATTCCGCGCTGCGCAATCAGGCGGAAAAGCAGCGCGCGAAGTCTGAGGGCTGAGGGGGTAGGGGGAAGGTTATGAAGGTAAAGAGTAAGGCTAAGTCTGCTGTCGAAGATCTCGCGGACGTGGGTCGGTTTGGGAGCTTGCGGAGCCATCAGAGGCAGATTGCGGAGATGGTTCGCGACATCGTAGACCAGCACCACGGAAAATGCCTGACAGCAAGCGTGGTTCCGGGCGGCGGAAAAACGCTAATGGCCGCGATTCACGCACAGCAGCTTTTGGACTCGCGCGCAGTCAACTACGTGATCGTGGTCGTTCCGAACCGCCGGCTAGGGACGCAGTGCGTTCAGGGGTTCGTCGCCCGGAACCGTTCGATTAGCATCACTCTTCGAATGGCCATCCCGAAGGAAGGCGAGGAGCAGATCGAGATCCAGACGATTCGGGCGCGCGGGAGCGTGGTCACTTACCAGTCTCTCGGGCAAGCGAAAGTCGTCGCGGAGCTGTTGGAGATCATGCGCACGAAGCGCGTTCTGCTGATCTTCGACGAAGTGCACCATTTGTCCGTAGGGGAAGAGTTCATCGAGGAAACTGGGAAGGGGGAGCGGGACGCAGAAAAGAAGCAGCGTCGCGCCTGGTACGAATCAGCAAAGCCGCTGTACGAAGCATCGAGGCACGTGCTCTGCATGTCCGGCACCATGTGGAGAACGGACCGAAAGCAGATTCCGTTTATCGAGTACGATGATCGGATCGCTTCGCCGCACGTCACGTACTCGCGACAGACCGCGCTTGAGGAAAAGGCGATCACGCCCGTCAATTTTATGTTTTTCAACGGCGACGTTGCCTATTCGTACAACGGAAAGATGCTGGAATCTGAGCTCGGGCGCGAGACCAACAAGAAGCGCGCGCGGCGCGCTCTAAGTCGCGCTACGTCGGACCTCGGATCGTATGCGTTCCCGCTCGTGCAAAGAGCGCTCGACCATCACGAGCACTACCAGTCTTTGACAGGCCACGTGTCATCCATGGTGATCGCCTGCCAGTCGAAGGAGCACGCAAGAGCGATCCACAAGTACGTCAAGGAACACGCCCCGCGGCGCTCTCCTGTGCTGTGCATTAGTGGCGAGAGCGACAAGGCTTACAACGCGTTTTACGCCGGCCACGCGCGGATCATGACGACGGTTCGCAAGGCGTCGGAGGGTATGGACGTCGAGAAAGTAACGCACGTGGTTGTGTTGGCGAATACGCGCGCAACCCTGTTTCTTGATCAGCTCGTGGCACGTGGGACGCGCATCGATCGCACAGCTACGTGCCCCGTTCCCGTCGCCCAGCAGTCGTGCTTTGTGTTCGTTCCTGATGACATCATGGCTCGCCAGTACGCGGACGCGATGCTGGAGGAGCAGAGGAACGCCTACAAAGACGAGACCGAGAACAAGCGCGCTGGTCTCCGCTTGGTGCGCACGCCTGGCGAACAGTCCGAGGGTTACGCGATCATGACGAACGTGCGTTTCGGCATGGACGGCCACGTGTTCAGCGAGCGCGATTCGCAGCTAATCGAAGACTTCGACGCAAACCCGCGTTTCAAGACGAATCCGACTCTAAGCACGCTTCCGCCGCGCGAGAAGCTCGCGATCATGTATTCGATCGTCGGCCCCGAGGTGTCTCCATGAGCTTGCGCGAGTGGTCCGGTAACAACTGGTCTCGTGGCGTAGCGGGGGCAGACGTCGGGACGCAGGAATGGGCCGACAGCGTACGCCTTTCGCTGATCGTGAAGGTCGAGAAGATCGGAGAACAAGACGCTGAGTTCCTACGCCACCTTGAGTTCATGGAAGAACGCAAGATCTGGCCTTTGCTCACGAAGAAAGACGGATCCCGCTTCCGCAGTCTGGAAGAGTTCTGCGTCTACAAGCGCCCCTGGGGCCTCGGGCGTCCGCTCGCGTGGTTTTTGCCCTACATCCGCGCGGCCATGGCCAAGCGCGGGCTCACGGAAAACGCGATCGAAAGGCGCTTGGCCTGCGCGGCGGTGCCTGTGGCGACACCTCACCTTGAGCAGCTCTCGGTCGCTCGCCAGGCGCGCAACGAAAAGACTCAGGAAGTTCTGGAGGGCACGGCATGCCCCCCAGAAAAACATGAAGAGTTTACCGTGGAGCCTGCCGAGCGAACCGCGAAGCAGATCCGCGCCATTACCCGCAACGAAACCGCGCAAGAGGCTTACCAGTCCGGCAAGCTGAGTGCGCCGATCGCGGCGAAGCTCGGCAAGAAAGCCGTCTCCGAGGCCGAGCGCGCGCGCCTTGAGGCAATCGCGGCCGAAGCCCTCAGCGCGCCCGATCAGAGGGCGGGAGACGCGCTTGTGCGCGAGCGCCTCGGCATCCCTGCGCCGACCGCGTTGGACAAGCTCCGCAAGCTCGTCCGCAAGCTCTCAGACGCCGAGCTCGACGAAGCACGCGCGGCCATCGCGACCGAGCTGGAACGACGCGAGGAGAGGCGCCAGCACTTCGCGCGGAAGGAGGCAAGCCCCGCTCACCTGACGCTGGTCGGGACGGGGTAACCCGCCCCGCAAACTGCTTGCACGGTGATAGCACGAGGCGTACAGACTGGCGTGTGAAGTGGGGAAGGGGCAGGGGCATGCGACGCAGTAACGAGAGCTTCGGGGACGTGGTGCGCGGGCTGGGGCGGTGGGTGCCATGAGCGGAGAGATCTACCGGAGAATCTCC
>Ga0228700_1001299_pt1 | contig 16797 bp, 10 predicted proteins | sample McNCre317_Aug_MG_FD_178019 | JGI IMG/M metagenome (GOLD analysis project Ga0228700, IMG submission 178019) | Freshwater microbial communities from McNutts Creek, Athens, Georgia, United States - 3-17_Aug_MG | ecosystem: Environmental > Aquatic > Freshwater > Creek | place: USA: Georgia...
CTCGGAAAATGGCGACTACCTCTATGGCAAAAAGCGGCTGCGCGAAATCGACCGCCGCATCCGTTTTCTCACCAAGCGCCTGGAGATCGCCGAAATTGCCGACCCCTCGGTGCACCATGGCAACGAGCAGATTTTCTTCGGCGCCACGGTGCGCTATGTGGATGAACAGGACCAGGAGCGCACGGTGCGCATCATCGGCATCGACGAGGCTGACAGCAGCAAGGGTGAGGTGAGCTGGATCTCACCCATCGCCAGGACCCTGCTCAAGGCCCGGGTCGGCGACGAGCTCAAGCTGGTCATGCCCGAGCGCATCAGCCACATTGAGGTGCTGGAGGTGACTTACCCGGCGCCGGCCGTCAAGGCCTGAAGGCGGCTTAGTCGCTGCTGCCCGGGCCGCTGCGCACGGCCTTGAGCACGCTTTGGGCGCGGCGCAGGTTGCGCAGGGCGGCTTCCAGGTGGTTGGTATCGCGCACCGCTACCAAAAAGCGCAGCTCGCGGGCTTCCTGGCGGCCCTCCTGGCCCATGCTGATGTCAATGATGTCGGCCTCGGCAGCGGCCAGGGCGGTGGCCATCTTGGCCAGCATGCCCTTGCTGTTGCTGCCGGTCACGGTGATGCCGGTCTTGAAGGATCGCACCGGGTCTTCCGACCATTCCACGCCGATGAAGCGCTCGGCATCCTTGGCCTTGAGTTTCTTCGCCACCGGGCAGTCGTGGCGGTGCACCACCAGGCCTTCGCCGCGCCCCAGGTAGCCCAGGATCTTGTCGCCAGGAATCGGTCGGCAACACTGGGCAAACTGTACCGAGGCGCTTTCGCTGCCGTCCAGGGTGATGGCGCCGGCGGCATTGGATTCATGGGCGGTGAAGCGCTCGCGGGTGAGCAGCAGGGCGTCGGGCTTGTGGCCGGCTTCGGTAAGCAGGTGCACCAGGCGCTTGGCCACGATGTGCGCAATGCGCTTGCCCAGGCCGATGTCGGTCAGCAGCTCCAGGCGGTTCTTGTTGGCGGTAAAGCGCAGCAGCTTGTCCCAGATCGGGGCATAGGCCGGGCTGTCTTCGGGCAGGCCGTCAAAGCCTTCGCCCCGCATGGCCTGGCGCAGCAGGCGTTCGCCCAGGCTTTCGGATTCGGTCTGCTCCAGCGTTTTCAGGTGGTGGCGGATCTTGGAGCGGGCGCGCCCGGTGCGCACAAAGTCCAGCCAGTTGGGGTTGGGGGCGGCGATCTGGGCGGTAACCACTTCCACCACATCGCCATTTTTCAGCTCGGTACGCAGAGGCACCTGCTCGCCATTGATGCGGGCGGCCACGGTGCGGTCGCCCACGTTGCTGTGGATGGCATAGGCAAAGTCCACCACGGTGGCGCCGCGCGGCAGGGCCAGGATCTGGGTCTTGGGCGTGAACACATAGACCGCATCGGGAAACAGGTCGACCTTGACATGGTCCCAGAACTCGGCGGCGTCGCGTGTTTCATCCTGGATATCCAAGAGTGACTGCAGCCACTGGTTGCCGGTGCGCTCGGCCGCCAGGTCGCCCGGATGGCTGGCCTTGTAGAGCCAGTGCGCCGCCACGCCCGACTCGGCCACCACATGCATGGCCTCGGTGCGCATCTGAAACTCCACGTTGATGCCGGCCGGCCCCACCAGGGTGGTGTGCAGCGACTGGTAGCGGTTGACCTTGGCAATGGCGATATGGTCTTTGAACTTGCCTGGCACCGGCTTGTAGAGCTGGTGCAGCAGCCCCAGGGCCTTGTAGCAGTCAATCACGGTGGGCACTAGCACGCGCAGGCCATAGATGTCGGTCACCTGGGCAAAGCTGAGGTGCTTGGCCTGCATCTTTTTGTAGATGGAGAAGAGGGTCTTCTCACGCCCGGCGATACGCACAGGCAGATCGGCCGCGGCAAACACCGCCTCCACCTCTTTCTGCACCTTTTGGATCAGGTCCCGGCGCCGGCTGCGGGCCTTGGCCACGGCCTTGGCCAGGGTGGTGTAGCGCCAGGGCTTGAGGTGCTTGAAGGCCAGGTCCTGCAGTTCGCGGTAGGTGGTGTTGAGGCCCAGCCGGTGCGCAATGGGGGCGTAGATGTCCAGCGTCTCGGAGGCAATGCGCGTCCATTTGGACTTGGGCATGTCCGAGAGCGTGCGCATGTTGTGGCTGCGGTCGGCCAGCTTGATCAGGATGACGCGTACATCGCGCGCCATGGCCAGAAGCATCTTGCGAAAAGACTCGGCCTGGTTTTCTTCGCGCGTGTTGAAGTGCAGCTTGTCCAGCTTGGTCAGGCCGTCCACCAACTCGGCAACGGGTGAGCCAAAGCGCTCTATGAGCTCGACCTTGGTGACTCCGCAGTCTTCCATGGCGTCGTGCAAGAGGGCGGCCATCAGGGCCTGGGCATCGAGTTTCCACTCGGTGCACTGCAGGGCCACGGCAATGGGGTGGGTGATGTAGGGCTCGCCGTTGTTGCGCAGCTGGCCCAGGTGCGCCTCGTCGGCAAAGCGGTAGGCCATGCGCACCTGTTCCACGTCGCTGGCCGAGAGGTAGTCCAGCCGAGCTGTCAGGGCGGCGAAGCTGGCGGAGGCCGCATTGGCCATGGCCGTGGCTTCAGGGGTTGGGGAAGGTGAAACGGCATTGCCCATGGGCTAAATGTAGCGCAGCGCCGTGGGCTCTGCCGGCTTGCGCCAGACGGGCAAAAAAAATCACCGCAAGCGGTGATTTCTTTGTTCCTGAGAGGGTCGCTTACAGCGGCACTTTCTTGAGCATTTCGATGCCCACCTTGCCGGCGGCGATTTCGCGCAGTGCGGTTACACCGGGCTTGTTCTTGCTCTCGATCTTGGCGGTATGGCCCTGGCTGAGCATGCGGGCGCGGTAGGTGGCGGCCAACACGAGCTGGAAGCGATTGGGGATCTTTTCCAGGCAGTCTTCAACGGTGATACGGGCCATGACGGTCTCCAAAAACTTAAGGGATGTTGAGCGCTTCAAAGGTGGCGGCACGGGCGCGTCGCTGTGCCGAAACCTTGAGCCGCTGGGAGTGGACAATGGCCTTCAGGTCGAAAAGCGCACGGTCAAACAGCTCGTTGATTATAACGAAGTCGAATTTGCCCACGTGGGCCACCTCGGTCTGGGCATTCTTCATGCGCATTTCGATGATGTCGGCGGCATCTTCGCCCCGCCGTTCCAGGCGCGCGCGCAGCTCTTCCCAGCTCGGTGGCAGGATGAAGATGCAAATGGCGTTGGAGAAGATCTGCTTGATCTGCAGGGCGCCCTGGAAGTCAATTTCCAGGATCACATCGGCGCCGTGCGCCATGCGGTCTTCAATGGCTTTCTTGGACGTGCCGTAGCGCTGGCTGTGCACATGGGCCCACTCGACAAAGGCATTGGCCTCCACCATGGCGTCGAATTCGCTGCTGGAGACAAAAAAGTACTCGCGCCCATGCTTTTCCTGGCCGCGCGGGGCCCGGGTGGTGTGCGACACCGAGAGCTGCACATGCGAGTCGAGTTCCAGCAACGCCTTCACCAGGCTGGACTTGCCAGCCCCGCTGGGGGCGGCGACAACAAAAAGATTACCGGGATAGTCCATGGCGAGGGCTTTGGCTGCGAGGGGCTGCAGGTGACGGAGACGGCTATTCTATGTTCTGAACCTGAATCTCGAGACCAGCCGCAAGGTATTGATTTCTATACATTTTTCGCCACAGGGTAGGTGCCTCACCCCACGGATCACCCCACAAAAATCCTGGGCTGTATTGAACCGTCATGAGGCGTTGCGAATCCACATTCTCAACTTAGCTACGAAAGGCGATCTTATCAGGCAGACCAAAGACACAAGTGGACTACCACGGATGAATCAGGATGTTTTTGTCCTCGTGAACCGCTGTGCATGTGTTCGGCCTGTTACCTGTTGTACTCGATGCACCCCAATCGATTGATGTCGATGCCTGATCGAAGTTGACTGCGGTCATTGGAGGCGTCCACTCCGCCAAAAAGCAAGTAAATACGGGCCCTAGTGGCCCGTATTTCATTTGCCCCCCCCGTTTCGATACCCGTCCCTGAATGGGATTTCTAGATACGTCTTGAGGCGATAAGCTGAGAACGCAAGCTTTCCTAGTGAGGAGAGCATAGTTCATAGGCTGCGAGTCGCTTTTTGCACGTTCGCCGGCGGTACACATGCTTCAAGCGAGAATGGACATGGATGGACTGCTTCTGCCAAGGGTGAACACTCGGCAAGTTGCCGACAGTGTCGCGCTCGCGGGCATTTGGAGCGTGCCCAGCGTGGACGTATCTGCCTGTTGAAATTGTGATGTTTGAGGCGTAAATCGGTGATTCGCATCCGCTATATCGCCTAACCTGACCGGCTGTTTGCTTTGCAGGTCTGGCGTGCAGGCCGCCCCTACTTGTCTGGTGGTAGTTGCGGTCGTGACCCTTCGCCCCCAAAAAATGGAGTATGCCCGCATGCGCCGATTCCTCGCGCGCGATACGGGCCTCGCCATCTTGCCTCCCCCCTTGTGGCCAACCCTGCGCCGCGTCCGATGCGGCGCACGACCGTATCGCCACCAAAAGTTCGCGCCTATGCGATCGCGCACGCACCAACCAATTCCCGAGGGTCCACACGCCGACATGGTAGGGGCGCCCAAGCACGATCCGGGCAGCAGCATGTGAATCAATACCGATTTTGTTCCAAAAACATTGAGGTTCGTTCAATGGGTTGCTATAATCGTCTCATGAACAATGACATTCGTTTCGTAAGTGAGCTTGTACGTATCGTCAATGGGGCGCTTCGTCTTGATGTGGACAAGGTGCGCAATTACACTGCCTTTCTGGCCCAGAAGCTGGAGTCGGCAGGCGATACCGCCACTGCTAGCCGTCTGCGCAAGGCCCTCGAAGATAACGACCATCAATTGCGTCCGGCAGAGGCCCGCTTTGCCCGTGCACTGCCGATCGACTCCGAAAGTCGTTTTCCTCTGGTCGAACAGGTCAAGTTACGCGGACGCGACGAGCCTCCGTTGCAACTGACGCAGGCGCAGTGGGACGTGGTTCACGAATTCGTCAGCGTGGCCAAAAGCTATGGATCCCTGGTGGAAATGAGTGATCTTGCCGGCGCCATGAGCCTGTTGATGTATGGGGCACCTGGCACCGGTAAGAGCCGTTTGGCGCGCTACATCGCCAACGAGTTGGGCCTCGACCTGTACGTTGCTCGGCTCGATGGTTTGATTTCCTCTTTCCTCGGCAGTACGGCCAAGAACATCCGTGCTCTGTTTGATTTCGCGGCGAAGACTCCATGCGTTCTGTTCCTGGATGAATTCGACGCCATCGCCAAAGTTCGTGGAGACGAGCAAGAAATGGGCGAGCTCAAGCGGGTGGTTAATAGTTTCCTGCAAAACCTCGACACCCTGGGCGGTCAGTCGATCCTGCTGGCGGCCACGAACCACGAAAATCTGCTCGATGCGGCAGTCTGGCGGCGGTTTACTTACCGTGTGTCGCTGGACTTGCCCGATGCGGGGCAGCGGCAGCGCATGTGGGGGGATTTCCTGGGGCCGTTGAGCTTCAGCGAGCGTGACCTGATACTGCTGGCCGACTTATCAGAAGGTTTCACCGGTTCCGACATTCGGGAAACTTCCGCGCGCCTGCGACGCAGGCAGATGGCCAGCGGCCAGCTCGTGAGCCTCAAGGACGTCTTCCCGATCCTGCTAAACCTGGCGCTGGATCACCAGGGCAAGAGATTTGCCAGTCAACTTCAGGGTAAGGACGCTAATGCGTTGGTGCATTTGCTACGAGCACGCGACGAACGTATCTACAGCATGGCCGTGTTGGCCGAACTACTGGGACTGTCTAAGGCGACGGTGCACCGCATGACAAAGACGGAGGGGGAGGACCATGGCGACTGAAGAATCACCGCGCAGCGGAGAGCGGCTGCCTATTAAGCTGATCATGCCCAACCAAGGGATCGAACGGCCAGTGATGGGCGGTGGCGGCGCAGGCAAACCGTTTCGGGACGTGGACATGGCTTACCGCCAGCGGCTGGACAAGCAGGTCGAGGCGGTGACCCAGGCGCTCTTGCCGCACCTGCGAAAGACACGTGCAGCGCCGGTTCGGGTCAAGGTGATAGCCAAGGCGACTGCAAAATCGCACCGACCGCTGCGGCTGTTCTCGGAGCGGACATGTCCCATCGTGGGTGTAGGTCGGGTGGACGAACTCTTCATCATGGCTACGGCAGATGGCCTGCGCGCGTTGCGCGGTCTGATCACAGAAAACGATAGCGACAAAGTTGTCAAGGAACTCTCGAGCATCGAGTCAATTGAGATGGTGACGCCCACCTGGCGTCTCGGCAGCCGCGAAGCGCAAGAGATCCTGCAGTGCTGCCCCCGCACGAGCCACGGATTTATGGCCCGTGTCAAGCTTTTTGACTACGGCCAGCTCGACGAGCAACCGCTGCTATTGAACGACTTTCTAGAGAAATGCGCCGAGCTGAGTGTCAAGGTGGACAGCAGTGGCTATGCCAAACGCAGTTGGACGTACTCGGTAGAGTGCCGTTCGGTTCAAGATGTAGAAGCGTTGGCGCGCATCGTGGGCGTGCGCTCGATTTCGCAGATGCCCCTAATCCGCACCGTGAGGCCGCAGGTCGCGATCAACCAGGCGCTTCCAGATCTGCCGGTTCGCGCGGAAGGCCAAGACGACATCCCGGTGGTCGTTGTGGTCGACAGCGGAGTGTCGGGGCGCAACGAGGCTCTCGCCAGTTGGGTTGTCGGGCGAGACGTGCAGGTCGCTCCACCCTATGACCAGAACAAGGCTCACGGGACCTTCGTGGCCGGCCTTGTCACCTACGGTGCGCAGCTCAATCCCACCATCGCCGGGATCGACGCCGGTCCCTGCGGCGTTTTTGACCTCCAGGTCATCCCAAATGATGATCCCGCCCAGGGCGACACCCTGGCCCTGATGGAGCAGGATCTGCTGGTCTCACTCGAACAGGCCCTGACCGAGCATGCGAACAAATTCCGGGTCTGGAACCTGTCGCTAGGAACTGACGAAGTATGCTCTCTTGACGACTTCTCGGAGCTGGCCAACGAATTGGACAATCTGCAGGAGCGTTTCAACGTATCTTTTGTCATCAGTGCCGGTAACTACCAGCAGCTGCCGCTGCTGGACTACCCGCGCTCCGCATCCCAAAAGGACGCTGGCCGAATCACCGCCCCGGCAGATAGCGTTCTGGGCATAACGGTCGGTGCAATCTCCCACGTCGACTTTCGCAATAGTGGTCCCAAGCAGCATCAGCCCAGTGCCTTCTCGCGGCACGGCGCTGGACCCAACTACGTTATCAAGCCAGACTTGGTGCATTACGGCGGCAGTTGCACGACCGATGGCAGTACGGTTCACGGGATCCGGTCGCTTACCGATACAGGCATCGCCGAGGACCTGGGCACGAGCTTTGCTGCGCCCTTGGTGTCACGCACCCTGGCCCAGATCTATCATGAGATTACGCCCAGCCCCAGTCCGGTTCTTGCCCGCGCTTTGCTGACCCACCATGCCCGCGATCCTCGCTCTGGCCTTCGCGTGCCCGACGGCGAGGAGAACTATCTGGGCTTTGGCCTGCCAGCTACCGTGCCGTACTGCCTGGAGTGCACGCCGCACAGCGCAACTTTGATCTTCGATGACGTTCTGCGACCAGGTAATTTCTTGGAGTGGGATCACTTCCCCTATCCGCCTTCGCTTTACCGCGAAGGAAGGTTCTTCGGTGAAATCTGGATGACCCTAGCTTTTTCGCCTGCGCGGGGATCCCGGTGGGGCACCGAGTATTGCCAATCACACATCGAGGCCCATCTGGGTGTCTACCACGACACTGTTTCACGCAGCACGGGTGAGATAAAGCAGAGATTCAAGGGGTTGGTGCCGCCCGAGCACCGCAATCCCGGCATGCTCTACGAGGCCTATCAGGTCGAGACCTTGCGCAAGTGGGCTCCGGTGCGCACCTACCACGGCGACATGGGCGAAGGCGGAGAAAAGGGTAGCCGCTGGCGCTTGAAGCTACAGCTGCTGACCCGGCATGAACATGCCAACGAGACCGCGCGGCCGCAGCCTTTCTCTCTGATTATCACCATCGCCGATCCACTGAAAACAGCACCGGTGTATGACGAAATGGCGCAAATCGTGCGTTCGCGCTTTCAGGCCGAGAACTTGGCGGTACGCCAACGCGCCCGTGTGCGCGGCCAAACTCACGGAGGTGCTTGATCGGCCAAAAAAACGTAATGCACCGAGGTTCCCGCCTCGGTGCTCACGCCGACCCGTTACCGGACCGGGAAGGGAGCGGAACCGTAGAAGATTACGCGCCTCTGCAGCTCGTATCTTGCCACAGACCCGCTTTGAAGCAGTCCGGATTGTCGACTTGCCTTCGGGCGAAAGGAAAGAGATCACAACATGAGCAAGACCGTACCTCAGAAAATTGGACGTGATGCCCGTACCGGGGAGTTCATTCCCGTGCGTGAGGCGCTGCGGCGGCCTGCGACGACGACGGTGGAGACCATTCGCCGTCCTGCACCAGCCCCTGCACGCAAAAAATGATAGAGGCAGGCCCCGGGTTGGGGCCTGCGCCGGATTCATCACACAAGTTTAGAACGCTCGCTTTTGGCTTGTGTCGGCCAGAGCGTTTCTGCCGTCTCTACAGACTAGACATCATGGTCGCCACTGAAGTGAATCAGATTGCCGCGCGCGCAGATGTAAAACCGGATTGTCTTGGTTGAAGTCCTGTAATCTTGATCCGAAGCACAGAGGTCAGGACGGTGATCGAAGTTCGTTGCGGTCTCGTTACCAGGAAATTGTTTTTTTGTTTTACTGGCCAAGTTCGCATTCGGCCACGATTTCGGACCTTTGCGGGTGGCAAATTTCTGTGGGCGTTCCCTTCCAAAGTCAAACCCTTGAATCCCAGAAAGCGCCGGGTACCCTGATTTTCAGGAGTACCCATGCGCAAATTCATCTTTACCATTTTCATCATCGCTGGAGTCAGTGCGGGCGTTCTTGCCGCTCAAAACGAGTCCCTTGGTTTGGCCGTTGTTTTGGGGACCATTGGCGCGGTGACCGGTGTGGCCATTGGCGCGGCCATCACCGGTCTGGGAAACAGCAGGCGTCGGTCGTACGTTGCCGACCACGATGCCTTCCTGGAAATGCCCGACGAGCGTTCTCGCAACTTCTGGCTGGATCGTGGGCGACTCAGCGACGCACCGGGCCTCCCGCATGCGGACGATCTGGACCCTCACAGTCTGGAACCCTGATCACTTGTCGCGCTTGAGCAAGCCCTTCACTGCATCCTTAGCAGCCCCCAGCGATGCTTCTCCGTCCGCAGCCACCTGCTTGCCCGTTTGAGCCATCAGGGACTTGGTGGTCTTCAGCGTACCGTCGTCTGATTTGACAATGCCAGCCTTCGCAGCGAACTTGACTGCGGCCTCACCTGTATGGCCTTTCAAGTGAGCATGCGCACGTTCAATGTCAGCCCTGACCGTTGAGGGGGCCGAAGTGGTTGCTTTGCCCGGCTGGCTTCCGAAAATCTGTCCTGTTACACGGCCATCATTTTCCTGTTGGGTCAGACCCAGATTCGGGGCGAGTTGACCATCGCTGCGCTGCAGGAGATAGTTCTCTCGTAGCCCATCAAACGAAGCGGGCAGGGCGGTTCCGTCGCTAAATACCCTGGTGGGTCGAAGCCCTTGCCGGGCCAATTCCGATTCCATCATGGCGTGGGCTGCCGCACTGGTGCCGCCATACTGTTCTGCGTATCGCATGAACATGTCCAGGTTGTGGGGATCTTGGGCGATGTCGATGGACATGGTTTCGCCCCGCTCATGGGCTGCGCTCATCCGTTCTGCCAATCCCTTGCGCTGCGCATAGGTTGCCTCTGCTCGCTCCGCCAGGGTTGTGGCCGTAGCCAGGCGCGAAGACATATCGCGGCCTTCCTTGCTGTCGGACGCAAGGGCTGAGATCACGCTACTGTCGCGAGAGACCCTGTCACCGAACTGCTTGAAAGCAGCCAGTTGCTCGGTGGTCATGGTGCTCAGCACCTTCTGCTCATCCGTGAGAGCACCGCTTTGGTAGGTCTTACCGGCATTGCCTTGCACCTTGGCGCCCACCACCGGTGTCGAAAACCCGGCCGAACCATTTGCCCCAAAGGCAATTTGCGCCACTTGCGACTGCGATAGGCCCGTGCGCTGCGCTACGCTCTGTGCAATCTGATCGAGGTTGTTGAGGGTTTCGCCCATTTGCTCAAAGCTGCTGGAGGTGGACCCTGCGGAATTGCGCGTAGAACGCAACTTGTTCACGCCTCTAGTGAAGGCTTCGGCTAAGGTGGCCGAACGTTGCTGCCCGGCAGAAATGGCTTCACTGCGCGCCGAGTCCGCCTGTCGGCTGGCTTCTGTCACGTCCTGCTCGGACACACGCATGGACACCACACGGGACGCAAAGCCCTGATTGCGCAGCAAGCTCGCGGCGGTGCGCCCCGTCAGCGCATTGGAGGTAAAGGTGTCACCACTGAGGTCGTTTTGCATGCTGCCCATGAAGGCTGAAGTGCGGTTCGGAGCAAGCTGCAGTTGATCCATTCCCACATTGCCCATGCTCACGTTGCCGGCCGCTGCGCTGCTGGTTGCACTGGACAGTGTTCCTTGCAGGCCGGAAAGTCCGCCTGCCAACGCGGTGCCCATGGTCTGCATGCCCTTGAGCGCTGCCCACGCAATGAATGGCACGCTGATAGCCAAGTAGCCCACAACCGCTTCTCCGGAGACCGCGCGTGAGTAGATGGTCGAGGCAGTCTGCAGGGCCAATACTTTGGTGCCCGTTCCCAAGTCTGCCGCGGCAGACAAGTCGTAGGCCGCGTAGATGGATGCCATGTAGTTCAGGATCGCGAACAGCGGTGGCCACAGCTGAATCCAGATCAGAAGTGCGGCATAGCCTTTGAAGGCCAGCATGGTCTCGCGGCCACTGGTCAGAAGCAGCAACAAGACAACCAATGGGAAGAGGGCGTAGGTTAGGGCTTCTACGACATTGCGAAACACCGGCAAGGCTTGCTCAGCCACCTTGCCGTAGTTGAGCCAAGAGGCATTCTGTTGAGCCACTGCTTGCGCTCTTCCTACCGCCAGGACCATTGCAGCGGGGTCGTTGCTTTTCTGGTCGGCCACAGTGCCCGTGTCTTCGATGGCGTTGAGCACGGCGTTCTGGCGAATGATGTCGGCGGCACTGGCCGCTGCGTCGGCAATGCTGTTCTTGAGATAGGCTTGCTGTACCTGCCCGGCAATGGCTGCGGCGGCCGTTGTCGCCGTCAAGGTGGGGTTGAGTTGAAACGCCAAACGGCCCTGTATCTTGGTGAGCTGGGTGGGCAGGCGCGTATCCAGGTTCAGGTAGGCGTTGGAGCAGGTATCAATGGTCACGCCCGTCGCGCTGGTCAGACTCGTGAAGCGTGCTGGATTGGGTGTGGCCATGAGCGGCCAGACATTGCCCGAGCTGGAAAACGTGGCCGGGTCCAACGTGCCATCGACCAGATCGTAGGTGGTGCAGTTGTGGATGAAGTTGATCAGGTCCGTCCGAAATGCTGGGTCTGGAAACACCACGTTACCGGTCTCCCGAATCAGCCGGTTACCAAACATCAGCCCGTTTTGTTGGTAGCTCAGCTCCGACGGCAAGGCACCTTGTCCGGGAATTACCTGAAACGCGGTCTCGAAAAGGCTGGTCAGGGTGTTGCCAATGGTGCTGGTGATGCCCCCAAGAGCGGCCACACCGAAGGGCACGTTGTCGACTGTCTTGACTGCAGAGCCCCCGGTCTTGTCCACGACGCCAACAGTTACCTTGGGCACGATCAGCACGGAGTAGACCAGCAGCACTGTTGCCAGCCATTTCCAGCCGTGCAGCTTTTCTGGGGCGAAGGCATAGGCAATGAGGGCAGCCACAAAGCCGCAGAATGCCACGGCCGCGACTGCCGACAAGTAGTCGCTGGAGGCGTGGATGGCCGCAGCCGCATTGAACACCCCAAACAGGCTGTCCGCATTTTGGTAGGCGTAGATTTCCCACATGGTGGCGTGTTCGATGCAGGGTCAGCGGGAAAGGAAAGCGGCCTGGTGGCCCAGCATGTCGATCACGTGCTGCGGCATGCTGGAGCGCAGCTGGCGTTCCAGCTGTTCCAGGTGGTTGGAGACCGCACGGAACGATCCCACCTTTTGGTACAGGAGGCTCTTTTCTTGGGAGAGTTGCAGCAGCATGGCCTGCGCGCGCTGGCGAACCTGGTTGGCGTACTCGCGCTGGGATTGCTGCAAGGTGTAGTTCTTTTCCAGTGCCGTCATACCCAGGCGCAGATTGCGCTCCAGAAAGACATAGGCGTAGTCGGCTGCGATCACGTCCCGGTATTGGCCTATCAGGCTATCGGAGAGGCCTGAGCCAGGGATGGTGGCGCCAATGGACAGCATCTTGTAGACCGGCTCCGTGGTCTGGTTCACAAAGCCCACCTCCGACGAGTTGTTGGGGATGGCCGTTCTGCTGGCAATCTTGTCGGCAATGGAGCGCATCATGGCTTCCACCTTGGCCGTGAAGGGGGTGTGGGTGTAATTGGTGTCGAGGGTGACGACATCGCAGTCGGTGTAGTTGTTGCAGCGAAGCATGTGTTGCACGACGTCGCTACCGCTGCCGGCGCCTTGCCCGTAGAGCAATTGGCTGATCGAGGTGATGGTGGGCCCAATCGGACCAGGATCACGTCCGGCTTCTTCTGGGTAAAAGATCACGGTGCCCACCAAGTTCATGATCAGTTCACGCTCTTGGTCATCCAGATAGGAGCCGGTGTACTGCAGGGCCTTCCAGGTCAGGTTGCCAACGAACGGTGCCTTGTTTCGGATCGTGGCGTCCGTGGACGAGCGGGCGGTCGCCAGGATACTGGTGCGGTCGGTTGCGCAGCGGCGACGTGCCGAGTCCCGATCTGTCTCCAAGCCCAACTCAATGGCCAAATCGGCGCAGGCCTCTTGGGAGCTGTACCCCGTGGCTTCGGCTGCGGTGCTGACAATGGCCTTGGCGGTTTCACACGAGTTGATGCGGGCATTGTTGATCCAGGTCTCCAGGCCCTTGGCCCATTTCGTCAAACCGCCCAACAGAGGTGAGACCGCTTCCAGTGCCAGCTGAAAGGCGATACCTGGCAATGCAGCTGTGATGTTGCGCAGCATGTTCTTGAATTCGGTGGCGGAGATGTGGCTGAAGCTGCCGCCAAATACATCAATGCCTCCGCATCCCGCCTTGGCACTGGGAAACTGAACGGCAGCCAGTTGGTACACCTTGTTGGGCGTGCGCATCATCAGATTGCCGCCGGAATAGGTATTGAAGGTCTGCCCCCTGAAGGCGCCGGGTGCGGTGTAGTTGCCAACCGCACCCAGGCTGTTGAACATGTTGTTCACTTCGGTATTGAGATCCCCAGCCATGAGAGGCTGAGGCGTCAAGGTGGTGACGACCACCAGGGACAGCGCCATGGAGGACGCGAGTGTTTTTTTCAGAAAAGTGCGGGGCATGGTGGACCTCATGGGTAGGCGCTCAAGCTGCCGATCTGACGGGACGCACTGGGGACCATCGCATCCGCTTGTGGGGCAGTGACCATGGTGATGCGCTCCAGCAACTGGGATTCGGACAGCACGCCAAAGCCAATGGGCGTGATCTTTCCGGTAAAGGGTTGGGCCAGGAAGACGGCGGGAACTTGGGTGACCTTGAGCGTGGTTGCTATGCCGTTGTCTGGCCTGGCATCCGGGAACCCCGGCATCGCACCACCGTCCACACCGATGGCCACCACCTTGATGCCGTGGCGGGTCTGGAAGGCTTCCAGGGTCGGCGCGAATGCGTGGCAGTAGGGACAATCCGAGCGGAAGAAAAAGAACAGCACATGGTCCTGGCCGAGATCGGCAATGGAGCGGGAGCGCTGGGTAAGTTGCTGCTTCTCAAACACCTCCAAGGCCTTGGCACCCACGGGGCGGCCTTGCAGGGTGGGGTCCAATTCCGGAGTGGCCCATGCCACGCGCTGGGCTACATCCGCGAAATACGACGCGCGCTCCACCACCTGTGATTCGAGTTCCATGTAGCGGCGCACATTGGCCTCGGTGGGCTGCATGATGGCGATATTGCGGGTCTCTTCGACGGCCTTTTGCAGGCGTTCAAACGCTACCAGTTCAGGTGCCTTAGTGGCAGGCAATGGAGCTACTGGAGAGGGAGTCTTGGGTGGTGGGACCGGTTTGACTTGCACCTCATCTTCCGGGTCTTCATAGAAATGCCATCCGCGCCAGGTCTCGGTCCAGTAGGGGCGTGCGGCTTCTTGTGCATGGGCGGACAGCGTGCACATGGTGAAGATGGCAGCAATGCACAGAGGCTTTGCAAGGAGTGGATGGCAACGCAAGGCGGCTAAAGAATTCATGGGGCGGGCTTTCACAGCGGGGAGCGAGGCGGCAGACCGTCAAGGCAGTAGTTGATGCCCATCTCCATCGTCTGCTTGCGCGCAGCGGAGGCGCCTGGCAGCTGCACTCCGTCTTGCCAGAACACAACTTTCAGGCGGCTGCAGCCTTGCTGACGCATGCGTCGCTCGGTCGTGACATCGATAAAGATGGGTGAGGTCGCAGCGAAGCGCTTGCTGATGGCGTCCGCTACCTCACCCGTCAGCGTTCCATGGGCCTCACCGCTAGGAGACTGCAAAGCCGTCATCAAAAGGGGGCGGGCATCGGGAACCAGCGTCCGAGAAGTACTGACAGAAGGGGCGGTGGTTTCATCGGCCTGGGCGCCAATTGCGATGAGCACCAGAAACAAGAGGATGGAGCGCTTCATTGGCATTTCCCTTGGCCGTAGTAGCAGTTGGAAGCCTTGGTGTTAGCGCGACCTTGGAGCGCGCCAACGTTTGGTAGCGTGGGCACGATGGATGCATAGAACTCAGTCAAATCCATGGCAGCGAAGTTCAATTGCTGGAGCTGGGCCACTGTGAAGCCGGAGCAGTCCGGGCCTTCTGGACTGCCCCAGCCACGGCCAAACTGGCCTCGGCCTTGCTCGTTGATGATGCGAGCCAATCGGCTGTTGAAACAGCACTTGCCCGTCGTGTGTTCTATGCAGGAAATGCAAGAACCAAAGAGGCTGATGCAGTCCGAGCAATAGCTTCCAATGGTGTGGCACAGACCGGCGCCTTCCTTCATAGCCAACTTGCCTTCGTTGTCACTGCAGGAGGTCAGCGACATCACGGCATACATCACCACGGCAACCGAAAGACTCCAGGGATCAAAAGCAACAACCACACCGTCACCGGCATAGAGAACTGCAGAGCCAGCCGGTAAGGCCGTGCCATTGATAGCGAGCGTCACACCGTAGGACGTGAAGCTGCCGCTAAAGCCTCCACCGAGCAGCAGGGCCTGCATGCCTTGGTACAAGAACTGCTGGTTGTCTGAGTTCATCAAGATGTCGAAGACCAAGCGCGAGCCTGTGCCGAACAGGCTCTGGTTGCTCATGCCTGCACCCGCAGAATTGGAAGAGCAGCAATTCACAAAGAGGCGGTCTCGGCAGCTGTTGGCCTCGCCCTTGAACACCTGCATGTTGTTGGTGTCGATGTAGACACCGGCCTCGCGTGCAGCCTCCATGTACGTCATCGATTTCGCAAAATCAGCGTCACCGGTGTAACTGGTGTTGAAGCAGCTGCCACCCAGGCAAAACACGTTGGATGGGCAATTGGACGCAGCAACCTGGGTACCCGGTGGCACGGGGCACGAGTAGGTACTGTCGGTGACATCGCACAGGCCCGTGACGGGATTGACTTGGCTGCAGACAGCGCTTTGTGCTGTGCAGCCAGCCGAAATCAAAGCAGTGCACTCGTCGGTGACACCACTCTGCGCGCAGGACAGATTGGTCTCATATTTCCAGCAGGCGCGGGTAACTGGGACACCGTCGATCAACTTGGTAGAGGGACCATCCACGCAATGGGGCGTATCGATGGCCGAGCAACGCGCCGAAGCATCCAGGACGACACATTGGTTGTCCCATTGGTCCACTTCGGCCAGATTCATGTGGGGCCGTGTGTACTGCAGGGTCATCTGCGGCACGGGGCCAAACAGAGGGTTGACGGTCCACCCCAAGACGGTACGGGTGGACTGGGGATACCAGTAGATGGGCCCCATGTCGGAATAGATGTCGGTCCCCAAATAAGGCGTCCCGTTGTAGCCAGGGGCCCAGCAGGTCCCAGGATCAAAGGTCGTTGTGGAGTAGTTGCGGTAGCCGTACCAGGCATAGATGTTGTCGCCTGACAGCGTGCCCGCAGGGCAGCTGCTCAGAACCTGGATGAACGGTGGCTGGTTGCTGCAATTGGAGTAGCCATTGCGGCCATAGTTGGTGCAGTAAGTCCGGTAGTCGCTGGCGATCAGTGCAGTCAGCTGGCAACTGTCGCCGACGCATTGGTTGTTGGCCACCCACACGTTGTCGGGGAGGATTCCTGCACCGTCAAAGTAGTAGTAGTCCCAGCTGTAGGTGGATAGCTGGGCCACCTTGCGCGGAAAAGAAATCGGCGTGGTCATGTCCACGTCAAAGATGGCTTGAACACCTCCATTTACCGTGACCCGGAAATGCTGTTGGGTCGTGGATCGGTCGGGAATGCACTGGACATCCAAACCCGTAGAGCCAGAGCCTGCGTGGGCAAACCAATCACCCGGTGTGCAGCTTGAGGTGCGTGTGACTGCAACGTTGAGCGTGTTGCTGCAAGACGCTGGGATGCCAGCGTTGTAACGCCGGCATATGCGGGTCTCAGCGGTGGGCGTCGAAGCGCTTGTGACTTGGCAGCCGCTGTAGTAGCTGGCAATGTCCTCCAAG
>Ga0228700_1001300_pt1 | contig 16791 bp, 23 predicted proteins | sample McNCre317_Aug_MG_FD_178019 | JGI IMG/M metagenome (GOLD analysis project Ga0228700, IMG submission 178019) | Freshwater microbial communities from McNutts Creek, Athens, Georgia, United States - 3-17_Aug_MG | ecosystem: Environmental > Aquatic > Freshwater > Creek | place: USA: Georgia...
CGTCGCGCGAAATCCTCACCCTCACCGCACCGCCAGAGATGTTTCCGCCGGCCACAGTCTCAATGCGCAAGTCGGCAGCGGAGAGCGGTAGTGGTGTCCCGCCAAGGGTGGCTGTTCCGGCGAAGCTAATGACTTCGAGGTCGGTCGCAACAAGCGATAACGGCGGAGTGTACCGCTTGCGCAGGCGCCCCGCAACAAGGCTGGACGCCCGCAGTATCGCTCGTTTCTTTTCAGGTATTCCGAGGCTCGCCGGGAATGCCTGCGCAGGTACTCCGACCTCGTAGAGATCGCGCACTGTGCAGAGGGCTTGCCACTCGGACACGATAGCTCAGGACTTAACGACCAAGGCCCCGCGCTGGGGATAGCCGTATCCGGGGGCCGAGCGGCCCTTTACGATCCAGCGGAGCGTATTACGCTCCCACTCGAGCGCGCCGTTGGGATCAATGCCACTCGGCACCATTTGCGCCGCTTCGCGCTCCTGAAAAACGAAGGCCCGCTTGGTTGGCTTCCGCGCGTCCAGCATCATCCATGCATCGCGGGTCCAGTTCGCAACGAGCATTGGCTGAATGCCAAATTTCGTCCAAGGGTTATTCGCCCCCTGCAAACCAGATGGCTTTTCATTGAAACAAATATCGTTGGCCATGATCCAATCATTCGGCCCAACGAGCAAGTGACTCGGCTGGCTCCCAGCGACTTTTCCAGGCGTTTGCGAGGGAAATTTCAAAAAGCTTTGGAATACCTGACCGAATGTGTCATAGGTCAGACCGGCCGGCTTGACGAACTTATTCGCCCAAGTGCCGCTACTTGACTTGCTCGGATTGACGGGATGGTCAGTCGCAAAAAGAGGCTTTCCGTCATAGCACAGCGCGGCCGCGTCATCGGCAACGATCATCAATTCTTCAAGGTCGATTGCCGGCCCGGTCACAGCCGCGGTGCCCAAGTCGCGGGCAACAACGTCGTACTTCTCGATCTTATCATCCTTAAAATCATTCAAGGCTACATCGATCACAAGGTATCGATCGTCATTGGCGAGCACGGCTTCATAGATCTGCGGGCGATCCACAATGATTTCATTGGTATCGCGCGCTCGCTTATGCCAACCGCGGCGCTCAGGCGCGAACAAATATACGGTATCGCCCGCCTGTTCAGGGCCGACAAGATAGGCCACCTTCATAACGTCCGACACGTCATCAGGCTCCGCCGTGCCGGCCTCGTACATCTTGATCAGACGATTGTTTAGGGCGTTTGCCTTTACAACCAAATTATCGAAAGCCATCGCTCAATCCCTTTCGGCGCGGCGCGCCGCTGCTGCCGAAATCAAATCAGTCGTAGAGTTTCACCCAGAGCCAGCCGTCAGCGTCGATTTCAATCAATTCCCCGCCAGCCGTTGCCCCAGTGCTGTCAGCGGTGAAGGTTTGGTCATCCTTGATATAGATGTCCGTCCCAGTGTCGCCAATATCCACAGGGGTTCCAGTGTCGTTTTTGAAAGCAAACAAGCGCCTTTTCCCGTTCTCAGCGGTGGACGTCAATACAAGCACGCCAGTCTGACCTTCGTCGGTAGTCGCCCCGTCCGTGGCCGATGTCATCGTGCTCGTATACGCAGCGACGCCAAGCACGCGTAGCCCCGTGGCCGTGGTGCCGGGCTTCGCATAACCGTCAGACCCGCAAACGACGAGCGCGCCCGCGTAGATGGTAGTCGAGCCCTTCTGCTTGTAGCGCCGGTGGGTGTATTCCTTAACGCCGCGCTCCTCTTGTGCCGTCATCGCTGCCATGATTCAATCAATCCTTTGCGGGGGTACCCGTCATTGAAACTTCAATCAAGCCGTTTTGGTTTTGTCACGCCAATACGACACGACAGAAAGCTGCTTGCTCCCGGTGGCCTGTGGGGCACCAGGGGCAGGAATCTCGGCGCCACGCGGAGCGGCTGCGGCCGTCTCTTGCGCGATGCGCTTGTCACGCGCCGCGCACGCGGTCGCAACAAAGCTCTTGACTTCAGCCAATGGCTTCCCGGTGAGCAGGGTTTCGAACCCGGCCAAAACATCTTTGTTCGATGTCAAGATTTCAGCACGTTCTCGCTCCTCCGCCATTCGGGAGGTGACCACTTGCTCGACATCTGCCGCGGTGAGTCCGACGGGGCGCGAGGGCATCGATCGCAGCCGCGCCGCGATGGCGCTTGCCGCTGCCTGCTTCTCAGGGTCCGCGGCCGGTGCGGCTGCGGCTGCGGCCGGCGGGGCCGACGGCGCGGGTGAGCTGGCAGGGGCCGCGGAAAGGTCCATCCCCTTGGCCTGCGCAAGATCCGTACAGGCAGAGCCGACGGTCTGGCCGAGCTGCTGCAAATCGGGGTCTTGCGCCGCGCTTGCCGCGCTTGCTGCTGCCAAAAGTGCTTTCAAAATCGCGATGTCGTCCACGGTGTTGCTCCTACTCGCCTGCGCTCGCTCGGCGAGCATCGGGATCCCATACGTGCCCGGCTCGCGCACGAGCCCGATCCTCAGTATCTCGATCGGCTCCCGCGTGTCGGGGTCCAAAATCCAATCAGGGGAAACGTACCCTCGTTGCCCAGTCTCGATCGCGTGCTTGCCGCAGCACAGCACGCCCGGCACCGCATACAGCCGGCCGCAGTCAGACCAGCGAATCGGATCGAGCCACACTTCGCCGTTTTTCACTTGCATTTCGGCGTATCCGGCGAGTGGCTCTTTCCCACGCCTTAGCGGGTCGGGCTGCTTTTGCTCGTTTGTGGCGTGGTCGAAGTCGATCGCGAGCGCAGCTCCGCGTCGCTCGTAGGCGCTTTGCAGCCGAGCGCATGCCGCGGGCGTGACATGGTTATCGCCTGGATCGCCGGGGTTATTGCCGGAATGCCAGATCCGGAAGCGCAACGGAGCCTTGATCTCGCCAAGGGCAAGGATCCCACGCTCGGCAAAGGCCGTCGCGAGACGCGCCCGGAACGATGAGCTTCCCGCGTGTCCTGGCTGGAATTTCCCATCTTTTCCGTGGTGGATACCGGGGCCTTTTTCTTCCGTTTTCTTCGGCTTATCGGCGGGCTTGTCTTCCGGCTTCTTTTCTTCTGCCGGCTTGCTTTCTTCTTTGGAGGGCGCGACCTTCGCCTTGTCCCGCTCGTCTCGATACTTGCGGGCCTCTTGTGAAAGCTCCTCGCCCTTTTTGATGTCGATTTCTTTGGAGGCTTGACGCCTCACCGCGGACCAATCGACCTTCAGACCGTCCCCGCGCGACGCCAGGTAGACGTTCCATTGCCGCGGACTTTTGTCTTGCTTTGCAAAATTGCAAGCGTGGCAAGCCGTGATCAAATTGTCGGCAGGGGACGACTTCGTGTTTTGCGCGTCGCCGCCCTGCGATCTGGCCTTAATGTGATCGAGCGAAAGCCCCACTCCTTTGCCCGTCTCGTCTTTTTTGTGGCAATAGTGACAAGAGTATCCGTCGCGGTGATACACGGCGTGCCGCTTGGCTTCGTCGAATTTTACCGAGTATTGCGATGCTGTCGCGCGCTCGAAAAACTTAGACACTGGTGCCTCCCGCTGCTACGCTTTGGGCATGGACACCCCCGCACAAATCAACATGCCCGCGCCGGCTCGCCTTGTCGAAGCGCTGGCCGCGATCGGCTACCAGGTAGAGCTGCGCATCACGCGCACGCCCGTTGCCACCGTGGACCCAGGCTCCGACACGGGACCGATCGACGCTCCGATCGACGACACTGCTGCGGAGCAGATCAGCGCGACGCTCAAAGCCTACGACGCTGCCGACTCTCCCGCCGCAGGGCCTCGCTTCGTTGCGCCGGTCTGAGCCGCTCACTTCCTCACCTTACCCAGCCGTCACGCTATCCGCTCGATCCCACCAAATCCCCACGGTGGCCCGTGCGCAAGATACGCCCCCACCGCGGCATCCTCCGACTCGAAACCGAGCATGATTTTGGGCTCGTCGAAGTCGCCGGCCTGGTCCACTTGTAGCACCACAAAAACAGGCCCCGCGCTTTGCGGCCCGACATACGCATCCACAGGGTCACCGTCGGGCGCCAAAGTGTCAACGATCTCGCCGTAGTCGCACAGCATCTCTTGAACCCACACGGCGCCGTCCGGACCAACGCCGGACCGCATCGATCCTCTTGGCCGCTCGATCAAAACGCGCACCCCGGACACCTCGCGGACCACTCCCGCGGCACGGTCCGCACGAGCTTGGACCGCCGCGATCGGGCGCCACGCAACCGGCCAGGAGTGTGGCTTCCCGCGCGCCCCTGGCTGCACCGCGAACACCCGCTCGACCCCGCACTGTGGACACCTGTTCGGGCGGCCGTGCGCGCAACGGTCGATCTTGTGCTGCGTCATCGCAGCGGCAAGAGTCTCAGACGGAGAGGCTTCCGGCGGAGCTGGAAGCTGCCCAGCCGGAGCCGGGCCGTCGAACGGGGCGCGCGGGCGCGCGGGGGCATCGGACGATCCCCCCTCGATGTCTTCCAGCTCCACCTCGACACCCTGCGAACGCAGGTACGGCTCCATCCTCACTCGCTTGCCGCGCTTCGCCGCCTGTTCGTCAAGCCCCGCTAGACCTTCCGCGGCAACGCCTGCCGCTTCCGCAGCCGCAAGCCGCGAGGCCGGCGGCGTAGCGTCCCACCCCACCGACACTCGATCCGGGCCGAGTCCCATCGCCCGCGTCCAGTGGGACCAGATATCCTCGTCTGCCCACTCGCTCACCGTGTCCGCAGTTTCTTGTACAAGCGACGCGGCGATATCCTGCCAGATATCACCCTTTGAAAACCCCTTGCCTCCTTCGGTGGTGACGACCTGCCCGGCAATGGCAATCATGATTTCCTTATCACCTCGATCTTCGGTGTCGCAATATACCTCGTAGCCTTTCCCCGTGCTTTCAACCATGCCTGGGGTGTAACCCTTGGGAGCGACAAGCCCGCCCGTGTATTGCCAGCCCACCCGCATAAAGTTAACCATGTCTTGCAAATGCTGCTCGCTCGCGTCTTCGTTCATTTGGATGAAGCGGAGCGCATCCGCCAAGAAGCGCGACCAGCGCGACCTATCAATCACCGCCCCGTATTTGGTAATAAATGGCTTTGAGCATGGGTACCATGCTCCATAGGCCCACGGGCGATGCCTCCCATAAGGCAGATATAGCAACCAACGGCCGTCGTGTTCATTGACCCGCAGGCGCCCAAGCTTTGCGTCCTGGTAATAAAAGGCGTCTTCGTTATGGACGTATGACAAGAAGTGCAGATCCAAAGCGCGGGCGCGGCGCCATCCACCGCTGCGCGGGTCATCGTCCATATATCCAATGCCGGCCCCGGCCATGATCCCACACGCTACGATCTTGGTGCGTTCCGCGCGGGGTAGCACGCGCTCCATTGCACCCTGGATTCTGCATTGAACCTGTACGCCGGTTTTTTCGTCGTATTCGGCCTCGCGCCCGCGTAGGCGATCAATCACGAAAGGGTCGCCTTTAATGACTGGCCGCAACCCCGGCAACCCCGCGCGCAGCGCCAATAGACCACGGATTAAGCCATCACCGCGCATCCCGTCATAAAGCTCTGCGATATGGCGAAAGTTGCCTTGCTCGGCTTCGCGCATCGCCGCGTCCTGGTCTCCGAGTTCCCACACTCGCGATCCGCTCGCGACAGCCAGCGGGCCGCGCACGTCATAGTCGGATCGGCGGGGAGCGGGGGCGAGCAATCGGCGACGGCGGAACAGACTTGCAATGCGGGAAAGGATGCCCATTACAGGCCAACTATACCCCCGCGAGCATCAATAGAATTTTCCCGAGGGGGCGCGGCCGTTGTTCCGGATCGCCCTGAGAGCGGCGGTGCTACCGGCTGGCGGTGCCCAGTCAGCAGGCTGGTTCGCCGCTTTTTCGGCGCGCTCGGCGGTGTGAGTCCACAGCTCCGGTTCGTCGGATCCCAGTTCGAACAGGGCTGTCAGCGTGGCCACGAGAGCATCACAGTGGGTGGTGCCTTTGCCTTGCGCGGCATCCTTGACCGATGAGCGCGGGATGTGGATCTTGTCCCGCCCCGCCGGGCCCGGCAGCGTTAGCACAAGCGAAAACTGCTTCTTGAGCAGAGATTTTTCGCCATCGGTGAGCTGTCCGAGGGCAAGCGCGTGCTCGGCAAGCACTGCTCGGCCGCCGGCAAATAGTCGATCGGTGGGGCCAGCTTGACGAAAAGCGACACCGTGTCGCTCGTATTCTTCGCGGGCGTTGGCCTTCGAATGCCCGTCGCTCGCGATCTCGCGGATCCCCTTTGCCCGTGCGCGCTTTGCGTACGCCGAATAGGTCTCGCTTGGTTTTTGATCGAGCGACGAAGGCGTTTCGGTAACTAGTGCGACAGCGAAAAGGCCGGGGTATCGCTCTGCCAGCGCCAACGCCGATCGATCCGACGTGTGTGCGTAATCGGCACCGGCTGCGCGTTGCTGTGGTTCCACACCAGCCGGCGCGAAAGTTTCGATCGCGCGATCGATGTCATCGGGATCGAAGTAGCGCCTGGTGCCTGCACGCAGCGGGATTGCCAGGATCTCCCTGTCGGCTGTCATCTCACCGTCTACGTCGGCACGGGCTGCGCGCTCGATCTCTCCGTCAGGATCCCACCCCGGCCGGAGTAGCCGAGTCCCCACGCGGGCCGCTACGATCGCCGTGGTGCCTTGCGTGCCGCGCCGCCAATTGGCCTCGATCAGCTCCTCGAGGAGACCTTCGCCCTCCACCCATGGAGTGGACGCAACCCAAATCTGCCCGCCTGGCTCGATTGCGTATTTTGCGGCATCGAAGATGGTGCGGTCGTTGACCGTGTGACCATCGTCCGCGAAAAGGAAGCAGGCCTCATCGAGCAACAAACCAAGCAGCGATCGCGATCGTACCTTGCCGCCCTTCGCGCTTGCCGCCCGCACGGTGATGTCCACCAGCTTGCCGTCCGGCCGCCGCAACGTGACAGAGCCGGCGTTGCCGATATCCTCTGGATCCTCGCTCGCTTCGCCCTGCCGAACTTCGGCGTGTCGCAGCACCTCCGAACTAGCGATGATGCCTTTGACGAAATTCAGTGTCGCCGTCGCCGTGTCTTTATCCGGCGCCACGATGGCCACGCGGCCGATCTCGCCGGGTCGCAGATTGGGGGCCGCTACCGTCCAGGCGAGGTGTACTGCCTTTGGCGCCAATAGGCGCGACGTCTTGCCACCTCGTCGCCCGGCACTAACCCCCACCACACGCGGCAGCGCGGGCGGCATATCAGCGCGCACGCAATGAAAGATCTCAAGACAAAGCTCGTCGCTCTCGATGAGATCCGGCCGCCCGTCCGAAGCGTCAACGATCGCCCACAGCGCCGGGGAAAGATCAAGGCTGTGCTGCGGGAAATAGTCTGGTGAGCTGAGAAAATCACGGAAGGTCAAGCCTTCGGTGATTTGCCGCGCGGCGCGCTCAGTGGCCCGCTTCGCACGCGTCGCGCGGATCTCGCCCGCGATGTCGGCTGCTGCGCTTTTGCGGTTGCGGTTCACGCCGCCTCCATTTCTCCGAGCGCCCTCAAAACCCTGTCAGTGCATCCTGCGCAGTCAACAACTGCGCCGACGAATGCTTTTTTGAGTGGCCCCCAGTCGGACGCGTCGCGCACAAGGTGCTCTGATTTGTTGTTTAGTTCGCCGGTGATCTTGGCGCACAGCTCGAGCAACTGCCGCGCCGTGTTCATCATCCCGCCGGCAACTGCGATGTTTTGACGCTGTTCCTGGCGCAGATCCGGAGTGGAAGCCGTTTGCAGTTCCGCCTTGGCTTCCTCGACCAGCCGCTCCGCTTCGCCCATTATGTCCCACACCCGCTCGCGGAGTTCTTCGAGTTGCGTTATCACCGAAAACGCCAACTTGCCGTTCGTCTCGGCCGCTACGACGTGCAGCAGGTCCGCGATGCATCCGTCGCGGTGTCGCATTACCGAGGTGCGAGAAACATCAGGGTATTTCTCCACGATGGCGCGCCCCGTCGATCCATCGATCAGCATCTTATCGATAGCTTTCCGGTGGGGATCTCGGCAGATCGTGCAAAGGTTGGTGCGGCCGTATACGTGCGGCCGTGGGCTTTTTGATGGCGTCGTCGTAATGATCCTGACCTCCGGCGCGGGCGGAGGTCGAAGGCACTTGTCGCGGTGCCGCAAGAGCGTCGTTTTGGCGATGCGATATTTGTTGCATATCGCAGCCAATGACATCTCGCCGGCTGCGAGGTCGGCGGCAATCTTTCGCGCGTCGGGGCGCTGGCAAATAGTGCAAGTGTTTTGCATTATGCCGCCCCCGCCAGACACCACCTGTCCTCGTCCGTGCGTCGCGGCCTGTCAAATATACCGAATCGATAGCGTGATGCGTATTGCATCAATATCGAAGATGCCTCGACAAAGCGACTGCCGTGCTTCGTCCAGACACGACAGATCCCCGTCACGCAGTTGACGCTTTCCACCACAATCGTTTGCAGTCCTGACCTTGCGCTGTTTTTTGAAAGCTGGAGCCCCACGTACAGGTTTTCGCAGGTCGCCCAAGCCGGGGGATAATGCACGGCCATGCTATTTGCGCGCCCTTTCCGCGAGCCCCCTCAGCGCGCTGATATGCGCCGGGGTAAGCACTTCGCTATCACAGTCCGAACCCATTGTGACTGCTTCGACCCGCAGCTCCTCACCCTCGGGCAATAGCTGTTCTGGCTCGGCGCACCGCAGCGCGTGCTCGAGCACGGTAAAGCAGATCAGGTACACATACTTTGACAGGCTCGCACCTACGCGGCCTTCGCGGCCAACGTGCTGCGGATTGTATGCGCTCGCCATCGAATTCCGACGATGGATCGTCAAGAGCACGTCCTGAACGAAGTCATCCACCTCGACGCGGCGCCCCTTCTTCCCGTTGCGGATCTGCCGCCGGATGAAGTCTTGCGTTGTCGGCATCCGCCAATACGCACGCGCTAGGTGATCGATGTCGCGATGCTTCGCAGCGATGTCGATCCCCCGCACCAAGCGGGATCCGCTCGGCGGGATGACATCGGCGATGCGTCGAGCTGCCTTCATATCTGCCTTTGCGGCAGACCAGCCTTTGCGCGGGCCTTCCCTATTGCCACCACTACCTGACGACGCAACGCGCGGAAACGCTTACCCGGTCGGCCGTTGTACCACAGTGCCCTGCCTCGCCCCGTGTCGTATTGAGTGATAACGCCACCGCGCAAGGCATCGCTCAACAGCTTCTCTAGCTCCGATTCGTCGAGCGCAGGTTCCTCCGGAGCCACCAGATCGCAATCGAAGTTGACCAATCGCGCCACTGCCTACACCGACCGCCCGAGAGAAGGCGCCGCCGCAAACGCGCACCACGCCGCGAGGGCCTCGTTCTCCTGTTGACTAGCCGGTTCACCATCGAGGGACGCCCTGAAGTCTTCTAGCATGACGCCACCGTCGCCGAGAACAAGCTCAAATTCAAGAGTTATCCTGCCCGCTGCGTCTGGAATCGCCGCAGCCACAAGCGCGGCAAGCTCCCGGTGCAGAAACGGCTTCAACGAGGCCGCGTCTAGCACGCTGTCCGTATTGGCCCGATTATTGCCTACCAAGTCGTCCTCCGCAAATCAATCCGCCAGCGCGCGCAGCAGCTTGGGGAGCATCACACGACCTCCAGAATAGCACAGGTGAGGTAATAGCACGCGGCGGCAAGGCAAAAGGCGTAGTTGAGCAGTTGGAGTCTTGACAGCATTGGCTTCGATCTGGGCTGCTTTGGGTGTGTACCTAAAGCCCGGAGCACGCGCGCCGGAGCCACGCGCGATCCGAGAAATATCGTAGGGGGTACTTTGTCGGGCGGCGTCAAGCGATTTCTTTCGGTGCGGCGTGCGAAGTGTTTTCGCATGGGTGGGTCTCCGCTGACCCATGGGTGCGCGCTGTACCGTGTGAGAGGAACGCAGTTGTTTCCAAAATGGAAATAACTCACCACGGCTCGCCTTCGTCGACGTCGGCGGCGCCCTTGGATTTACGCGCCCGTTTGACCTCGAAGCGCACCACCTTGCCCTTCGTGCCGACGTCAATCCAGCCGTATTCTCGCGCATGGGCCTTGTGCTCCTCGACTTCGCGATCAAACTCGCGACGGTGTGCGGCGTAGCGCTCTTGATCGCGCGGCGAAAGGGCGGCGACCTCTTCGGCTGTCAACACAAAGTAGCGCGCGGTATTACCGCTTGTGCCGCGCGGGTCGCCTGGCCTTCGATCTTGGCCCATTGCATCACCCTTTCTTTGCTTTATTGATTGCCCGTTTCACGCGGGCGGAAGCTTGGCGGCCGGCGCTTTCGCACTCAGGCAGGACCACCGTTTCGGCCTCGCCGGGCGCGTCGGATTCGACCTCGATCCGCACCCTGTAGACATGCGGCGGGCCTTTCAGGCTGCGGCCACGGTGCCACGTCACAAGGTCTGAGCCGTCGTCTATTTCGAGCCAATCGGCTACGCCGTCACGCACGGCTTTTAATGCGTCGTCGGCCCCGTCGGAATCGAGCTTTCCGGGCGCGATCCGCGTGATTTGGACATGCGTATTCGGCTCGATCTCCGGATCGCCGTATTGCCTGAATCTGGGGAATGCCCGACGCAGCTCATCGGCCGTCTTCATGCGGGCTGCTTTGGTGCGCGCCGCGGCCTTGCTCCAGTGTCCGCGCTGATTGCGCTCGCGCATGGTGTAGCAATCAAACTCAATCGTCCTTTTCATTCATTGAGCCTCTCAAAACAGGTCCAATTGGCGCTCGACCGTGGGCTTTATGCTCTGGGCTGGCTCCCTGACCCATCCAACAAAGTGTCCCGTCTCGCCTACGGCGCGGCGCTAGCCACTTATCCAGCCGTTCGTCCAATGGGTGGCGCGGAAGCACCCCCCCACCGGGGCCACGCAAATGGTGCCCCGACGACGGCGACGACCACGCGCCAAAGTAATACACCTGCATTATGGCTACTTGTCCTTCGGTGGCAGTCGGCGCCGAATTGGCGCATGGTCTCGAGCAAACTGGAGAGTGCCAGTTGCTCGCGCAACGGCATCCCCGACTTTGGCATTACCGTCTCTTGCTTTTGGCCCGGCCACTTATTGACCGGCTCGGCGTTCTCCATCGTCAATGCCTGACACCTCTCTAGCAGCCGGGCCGCGGGAAGCTGGGCAAGCATGCGCGATACCGCGTCAAGATCACGCGGCGAAAGCGGTGCGAGCAAGGCCCTCGCCTGCGCGAGCTTGGCCTCGTGCTCGGCGTCTTTCGCGATCCGCGGTTCCGGACCACACCGGTTCATTTCAATCCTAATCCGCAAGTCTTCGTCTTCTCTCGTCGGTTCTTTGCGCCAATCCTTGACCGGATATGGCGGCCGCCCGACTTGGCTTCGATCAATGCTGCTGTCACCCATTGCGGCCCTCCTCTCCGACCAGTCGCGCCACGTAGGCTTGCACGATTTCGTGCAACGCACCCGTAAGCTTGAGCCCTGCCTCCTCGCAAAGCACTACTTTGGCCCCACGATCGCGCCACTCGTCAATGACTTTTCTCGATGCAATATCGCTCAGCGGCGGCAGTTCTTCAGCATCAAACCAACCGACCCCAGTGGTTTCTCCGCCTTCGATCCGCGGTTCCCCTTCGGCTTTCCCCTCGGCGACGATGACGATTGACTCGTAGGCCGCTCCCTTGACCGGCACGCCATCCAATACCCGCGGGTTTTCATTGCTAAACCTTGGTTTAAGCCCAGTCTCCTCCTCGACTTCGCGCGCCACACCCTCGCGCCACGTCTCGCCCGGTTCAAGCTTTCCGCCGGGAACTTCCCACCCTTCGCGACGGATCGAATAGACCAGCAGGATTTGGCCTTTCGCATTTGTGACCAGCGCGCAAACGCAAACGCGCATCAATGGCACGACCGCCTGAATTGGCATTGGCGCGGTTTCGACGTCCACCACCTCCGGAGACATGCCTTCAGTCGCAGCCGTTCGCCGCTCGATCTCGGCATCATCGGCAAAGCCGCTAGGGCATCGCGCGTCCATCTCGCGCACGAAGTCGGCGCCGGTCATCGGTGCTTCCCGCTTCGGTGCCGCTTCTGCGAGCTGGACGACCGCCTGCATAGCTTCGTCCGTCAGCTCAGGCAGCAGATAGGTAATCCGTGCCGTCATCTTCGCCCGATCCATCATTGCTTTGCCCTTTCGATCTCGCGCTCCAGCGCGCCCAATGCAAGACGTATCAACTCAGGCTTCGACCGCAGCCCGGTTGCCTGTAGCAGCTTGTCAACCCGAGCTTGCTCCTCTTGGCTGAGGACAAACCATATCTGCAGTTTCGGTTTCTGCTTGTTCCCTTGGCTCATTTTGTCGCCTATACCACGCCACGCGGCACCGAGTCAAGAGCCATAGTTTTACTTGGTACCGTGTAGCGCGGCAGCTACCTGCAGTGCATCCCCACATCGTAGTGCCCACAACTATCGCCCACGCACTCGGGGCAGCACGGCGGGTTGTGGCCAGACCGAAGCGTGCAGCGCACCTTGCCGCCGGCAACGTCACGCTCCCGCCCGCACACAAGCTTGTCGCGCTCGCGCATGACGCAGATTTTAACGCCGTCTGGTCGGATCGCGACCATCCCTTGTGCCAACTCGCATAGCTCATCATGCGCGGTGCTGTCAGGCAGCACCACCTCGACGATACCGGGCCGCCACTCGACGCGACCGACTGGCATGTTCAAAGCCTTCACAACCGCTATTGCTAAATCAACCATTGCAACTCAACCTCATTTCTATTGCATAACCCAAGATCGCATCGATGATGTCGCATGCGTCAGTATGGGCCTGTGCAGCGTCCCATCGCAACGCGATTGACCGCATAAGCCGCGCTCGATCTTCGTTGACGTCTATCGCCTGGCACAATGGCACGTCTCCATGCCTTACCGATGGGACGAGATCCGCTCTAGCGATCTTCGCCCCGTCTGTTTTCTCGGGGCCGAATACTCGTACCTCGACGGCAACTAGGCAGTCTGACCATATAATGTCAAGTTTGTGCTTAGTCTCGCTCCGGAGATACCCGTCTAGCTTAGATCTAAGCGCTTCGGCGTATTCGCGCAGGATGGACGGGAACACCCGCTTTTGCTCGAGCGCGTCCAAGCAGGGCTTGCACCACCAGCGCCCAGATCCGCGTGGATCCTCGCTGATTGCGGGCCTTCCGTAGTTGTCACAATCCATCGCCAACTCCATGCGAGCTAATTTTCAATCGCTCCAACCGGTTGTGGATTCGGCGCCATACCCCAGGGACCATGGCCCCGGATATTTGGACGACCAGTCGTAATCGGATGATCTCCAAAGGTGGTGCCCCGGTCCGCCCCATGCGCCAAAGTAGTATATGGTCCAATGCATCGCCAACTCCAGGTGAGTTATTTCCAATTTGGAAACAACTCACTTTTTTTGCACCTCGATAACGAGCGCGCAACCCTTCGGTGGCGGCCCTGCACTCCAGCGCTCAGTCAGCCTTTGTACCACCGAAGGAGCATAGATGTCATGCAGTCTTTTGCCATTTGGCGCGTGCTCCAATGGACTCCACTCCGTGGTGCATATCGTAAGCAGTTGCCGGCGGAGGCGCTCAGTGATTACGCACACCACGTCTTCCGGATTCGCTCGGACAAGCTCAGATTCTTTGCCCAGCTCATCAATAACGAGCACCGGAATTGACTTCGCCTTTCGCAACAACTCAGGCTCATGGCCAAAGCCACACTCCGCCCGTGCGCGGCCAAGATCGCGGGCATCCACAAACAGAAATGGCCGCCGATGACGAACGCGAACGGCAATTGCAACGGCGCTAGCAAGCGCGCTTTTCCCTGCCCTGGTTTCGCCCCATATCGTGACCATGGGGACCGGCGGAAAATCCACAACGAACTCCCGCGCTCGCTTTATCGCCTCCTTGTCGCCACACCAATGAGCAAGCTCTTTCGTCCCGAATCGGCACCCCCTATGGATTTCGGGCAGAGATCGAATAGCGGCTGCCTCGCGATCGGCTTTTGCCTGTGCATCCCAGCACGTCGTGCATTGCGGATACCGGCGATCCATGGGATTGCCGCACGCACAACGGCGCGCGAGAAGGGCCACGTCGCCCGGCTTGGCCTCCGCTATGGCTTCTTTCGCAAGCCCGGCACTGGCCAGCGTGGCGGCAATGGTCAATGGGGCGCTCATGGGCCTCCAAGGAGCGCTTTATTGCTTGACCCAATGGCGCGAAGGCGGGCCTCCTCCGATTGCAGCCCGCGTAGATAAGCCTCGACCGATTGCAGCCACGGGGCGAAGGGCGAGACTTCGCGCGCCGCCGCGAGGCTTATCATGGTATCGTCGAGGCATGGGGACTCCGCCAGATCGAGGCACTTGGCCACCGCTTTACCCGGCGCCACGAGATCATGCGAGCCCGTATTGGCGTATAGGCGCCGGAGCATTAGCAGCGGCCTCCGGCATGGCTCAATGCCATCCTCACGAAAGATCACGAGCGGGACGGGGAGCATGCCGTAATCGAGCGCGGTTGCCATTTCGTCGCTGCCGTTGCTCAGGTAATGGCCTTTCGTGCCGACGCACTCGCCCACTTTGCCGTGTACGAATCCGGCTGCGATCTGCGCATTGAAGTCGCGCCGCATGCGGGCGTTGCGCATCATTGGTGCGCGCGGCCAAGACCCGTCCTGCGACTCAACCGGGAAAGGGTGGACGCATTTCGGAAAAGGGATCAGCAGCTCCCTGGCCACGTCATCGACGATCTTATCGGCCCCGCCGGAAGGGCTGGCCCCATGCGCTACGTGGAGGTCATATCCGGCCTCGATAAGCCGCACCATTAGCGCGCGGATCGGCCGCGGGTCAGTCCAGCCGGGCGCGCCTCGCCGGGTACTGGATCCAAAGCATTGCAGGCGCAACACGCGGTATTTCATTGCTCATCCTCCCATTTCCCCTCATTCTTTAGGCGTTCCATCGTTAGCTGGATATCATCGGGCTGCGCAGGATATAGCAAATCCATCAAAGCGATCCGCGCATCCGCTAAGGCTTCCAGCGTTATCAGCTCCGCGGCTTCGGCGTCGTCGAGACCCCCGCCTTTGACGTCCTTTCGGATCAACTGGCATCGCCGCCGATCGGTATCTTCCCAGCCTGTTGTAATAGCGGATCCCATTAAAAAGCACCTTCCTCGTCCTCGGCTTTGCCTTTTCGATTGCGCGCGAACCACGCATCCTGTTCGCGATCCATCCGCGCGTTTTCGGCATCGCGCGCAGCGGCCCCGTCGTCGTCGCGCGGGCTTGGCTTGCCTGGGTCGTAGCCGCCGCTGCTTTTCTTTTTCCGCTTCAGATCGCGGAATTGCTCGATCAGCTCCGCGGATTTCAATGCGTAGTTGATGCTCGTTTTCATCTTTTTGACGCACCATTCGTCGAGGAAAATCCCTGCCGCAGCATCGCAAAGATCCTCCACCGAAAACTCACCCGACCAGCGCATGATCAGCAGCGCCCGCGCGTCGTCGAGCACTGCCGGGCTCAGGCGGGCCTTTGCGCGCGCCTCGGCGTAGGCGGCCCACACCAGGCCCACGACGTCGGGCGGATGCGCCGTAGGCCCCTTTGTGGGCCGCCGCGGGGCCTCAGGGATGCGCCGGGCGAAGGTCTCGAGGTCGTGCCACTCGTAACCGTCCGCGGCGTGCAGCCCCGAGTGGGCGCGGAACAGGCAGCACCGCAGCGTGCGCGCGCCGTCGATTGCGCTCGATCGGCAGTCACGCCTGCCGGCGAGGTCGGCACGAGGTGTCGCCGCTCCCCGCACCAGTTTGGGATCCGCTCGGCCGCCTCCTCTTGCAGCGCTGCCATCCGCTCCTTGCTCGCCCACGACAACAGGCTCGGATCCGACCTCCGCACTTGCGCCCGCTCCGCGTACAGCGCATCGATTTCTCCGTCGATCTCCGCCAGAGTCATGCTCTTTGGGTTGCGGCTCATGAGTTTCGGTCCTTTCTTTCGTCATCGGTGACGGTGATGCCCCAGGTGACCCCATCTCCCTTGCACCACGGGCAGGTGGCACCGTGTAAGAGCTTGGATCCGGCGCAGTATTCGCAGATCTCGGCCGTTCTTTCGTGGCGCATTCGTCGGTCCTTTCATTCGTCGCAGGCCATGCACTCGCCGGTGTCTGCGCAGGTTTCGCAGCCTTTCCCGTCGCAGTCTGGGCACTGCCGGGTGTCCCCGCATTCGTCGCACTCCGGATTGTCGAAATAGTCTGGATCTGTGGGGGTATCAAAGTTTTCCCCCCAGTCGCAATCGCTTGGCATTCGTCGGCCCTTTCGCGTGCAACGGACAAAAAGAAGGCTCCAAAGTTCGCCCTGACCGGCGGCGATTCGCTGTCAGGGGGCGGATCGTCGTCGTAGTAATCCTCGACAGGACGCAGGATAGGCTCATTGGGGGTGGGAATGGTGCGGGCCGCGTCGCGCGGACCTTGGGCCACGAAATCGTCCCAGTCGCGCTGGTGGACCGCGGCTCCGCATGCGACGCACTCGGCCCTGTTTTTGCGGTCATCCCATCGGAGGCTGGGATGACCACACGGCTTGCCCTGCTCCAGTCCTACCCCTTCGCTCCCGTGGCGTGGTCCAGGGATCCAGCCGGTTAGCGCGCATCGCGAACACCGCTCTTGCCACGGCGCATTCGGCTCCCCGTCGCAGTCTGAGCATGGGATCCCGCCCTCGTGCGCGCGTGTGTGTGCGCGCGCCCGCGCGCTCTGGCTTTTCACTTGCTTTTCATAATTGCTTTTAGATTGCTTTTCCGGTGTGTCCCCCGCACGGGGGGCATGCGTCGCACACACCGGGGGGCATGCGTCGCACACACCGGGGGCATGCG
>Ga0228700_1001302_pt1 | contig 16782 bp, 15 predicted proteins | sample McNCre317_Aug_MG_FD_178019 | JGI IMG/M metagenome (GOLD analysis project Ga0228700, IMG submission 178019) | Freshwater microbial communities from McNutts Creek, Athens, Georgia, United States - 3-17_Aug_MG | ecosystem: Environmental > Aquatic > Freshwater > Creek | place: USA: Georgia...
AGACGAAGTAGCCAAGCAGCTCAAGGCGCAAAACGAGGCGATCAAGGGGGGAGAGCAAGCTAAAGGGGGAGAAGGTAAGTTCCCCGAGCTAGCAGAACCCCACCTCATCATGGCCAGCCCAGCGGGAATTCAAAGCACAACGCCTCAAACCACGCATCAGCACAGTGGACAGCACCACGCCATCACCAGCGGGGGGCACACCAGCATCAGCACGGGCAGGAGTTTGTTGGCGAGCGTGAAAGAGTCGATCAGGTTGTTTGCGCAACAGGGCATACGCCTGTTCAGTGCCAAGGGCAAGGTGCAGTTGCAGGCGCAGGACAACGACATGGAGTTGATTGCCAAGCGGGTGATTGAAATCATGAGTACCAGCGATTGGATTAACGCCAAGGCCGCCAAAGGCATACGCATTCAAAGTGGTCCCACAGAGCTAACCATTACACCCGAAGGCTTCAAAGTCACCACGCCAGGCTATGACCATGTGTATGCGGGAAACCATCAAACGTTTGCGGGTGCATCAGTTGCTATGAAAAACTTTTCATGGACACCGCAACAACCTGCTTGTCCTTCTTGCTTCAAGTCAGCGGCTCAATCCGGTTCGGCATTAGTTCCGGCACCTTCTGCGTAACAGGAGCAGATTTCCATGAATGAACAACACCTATGGCTATTTGACGGTGCCCAACTGATCAATCATGAAGATTTTCAGGCTCTGTTTATAAAGCTGGCACAAGCCCAACGTTTGCAAGATTTGTATTCACAAGAGCCGGAGGCCTTGCACCTACACGGCCCCATTCTTTGCGAGCTAAAACCTGATGAGATTGAAACTGTAAAAGCATTAATTGAACAGTACTTTGGCTGCTACGCCAGTTGGCTGGTTGTGAATGCAAGCTTGAATGAACTAGCAACCCAATGGCGCAAATCTGTCAACCTCCTTCAATGCGAATCAGGAGAGCGCTACTACTTGCGATACGCAGACACACGGGTGCTGGAAGTCTTACCGCGCATCATGAATGTCCCTCAGTGGCAAGCGTTGACCGAGCATGTGCAAACGTGGCGCTACGTGAACAGAGCCCAAAAGATTCAAAGCATTGCGCCAAAGCAACTAGAGGTATCTGAAAAAAGCGGTCTCATTTGGTCTGACCACCAAGTTGCTTTGCTAATAGATGCCACATGGCCTGATGCTTTGTTAGCTGAAGTTTGGGCTGTTAACCCAGACATCAAAAATCCTAAGCGGGTACATCAGCAATGGCAAACCATGTGTGACGTTTACGCAGCGGCAAAAACGCAAGGCAAAGAATCTGATCTCGCGTTTCAGATGAAACGCGCAATGGATGCCTTAGCGACTAAATGACCATTTAGCAAAGAAGACCTGCACCATGCTTCATCTAAACACCCAAAAACAAAAACACACGCCAAGCGCACTCACTGCACTCGTTGTATTGAGCTGTAGTTTGTTACTCACCTCCTGTGACCGAGGGGCTTTTGCGAACAGCACAACACCCCCGCCAGACAAAGACACGGTGAGTGTTGGCGTTGCCGGCATTCACCACTTGGGGCGTGGCCATCACATTGGTGAGTTCAGCATTGATGGCCGCTCATGTGGCAACGCAGGGGGTCCTGAAAAAAACAGTGGCTCAGATGCCATGTGTCATGTGCCACTGCCACGTGAATGGAAAACAGGCATCAAACACAAAGTGCGCTGGGGTGTCATCAACTACACCGCAGACTTGCAACGTTTGCAAAAAGGTAATGCAGGCCAATGGTACGAAGCAGAGGTTGAGCTTGAAAGATTTGGTGCATTGGTTGGTTTAGAAGTGCATTTCTATCCAAATGGTGTGGTGCGTTTGGTTCCGAATGTTTACGGCCCGCCAGACGAAGACACGACACCTGAGCAAACACCACCGCTGGCTGAAATCCCTGTGACTGCACCGTCGTGGTACTGGATGGGGCAACGATTTGCGATGCAAAAGCACGAAGGTTTGACCAAACGGGATGACATAGAAGGCTTAAAAGAAGAGCAAGCCAAAGCAGATGCGTACTTCGTGTTTTTAGAAAGACTGTGGCGCAGTCGTGGTTTGAGTGAGGTGCAGGTTAGAGAGAAGTTGGATAAAGAACGTTACAAAGCTGAGCGAGAAACTGTCGGTGGTTATGCCAGTTATCTAACAGGGCTACTAGAAAAGTTCGGCTACACAAAACAACAAATCGAAGAAATTCGAGCTGACCGACCGACTTGGACAAGAGACATCGTGAACCAAAAGATCAATTACTACATGTCCCAGTCAGGAGTCAAGAAATGAGACCGACAGATCAATTTCAAACCGCAGGCCCCAACGCACGTGCAGGTGTTCAGCCTACCATTCCTCAAGTCATTGCGCGCTGCGAGCGTTGCGAAGGGCGCTTGAACCTTGGCATATTTTTTGACGGCACTAATAACAACCGTGACCGCGATTTGCAAAATCGAAAAAACTCTAATGTTGCTCGGTTGCATGCGTTGCTGTCTGTATTTACGTTGAGCTGTAGTTTGTTACTCACCGCCTGTGACCGAGGGGCTTTTGCGAACAGCAACAACGAAGCAGCGCAAGGTAACAGCGCGCCGTCCAGTGTTGCAGGCGTTCACCATTTGGGGCGTGGCCACCACATTGGTGAATTCAGCATTGACGGCCATTCATGCGGCAACGCAGGTGGCCCTGAAAAAAACAGTGGCAGCAACACCATGTGCTATTTGAACTTGCCAGATCAATGGCGACCCGGTATCAAACACAAAGTGCGCTGGGGCGTGACCAACTACACCGACGACTTACAACGTTTGCAAAAAGGTAATGCGGGCCAATGGTACGAAGCAGAAGTTGAGCTTGAGCGCTTTGGTGTTGAAGTTCCAATCGTTGAGGTCCATTTTTATTCAAACGGTGTAGCACGCATAGTTCCTAACGACTATGGCCCCCCAAATGAAGACACTTCCCCCGAGCAAACACCACCTCTGTCTGAAATCCCTGTGGCTGCACCGTCGTGGTACTTCATGGGACAAACACTCGCAAAGCAAAAGCATGAGAAGTTAACTGCCGATGATCAATTTCGACTGGATCGAGCGCAGAAAAATTCAGAGTTGTACTTCGCGTTTTTGGAAAGACTGTGGCGCAGTCGTGGTTTGAGTGAGGGGCAGGTTAGAGAGAAGTTGGATGAAGAGCATAGAAAAAGTGAACGTTCAACACTGGGAGGCTACTCGACCTATCTTGACAAGGTGATGGAAAAGAAGGGTTTTTCCAAGAAAGAGATCAAGCAGGTCGTAAGCGATTGGCCGCATTGGACACGCGACGAAATGGATGACCGTATACGTCACTACATGACCCAATCAGGAGCCAAGAAATGAGACCCTCCGATCAATTTCAAACTGCAGGCCCTAACGCACGTGCAGGTGTTCAGCCTACCATTCCTCAAGTCATTGCGCGCTGCGAGCGTTGCGAAGGGCGCTTGAACCTTGGCATATTTTTTGACGGTACCAACAACAACCGCGACCGCGATTTGCCAGAGCGCAAAAACTCTAGCGTTGCGCGGTTGCATGCGTTGCTGTCTGTGTTTATGTTGAGCTGTAGTTTGTTACTCACCGCTTGTGATCGAGGGGGGTTTGCGAACAGCACAACACCCCCACCAGACAAAGACACAGTTGGCGTTGGAGTGGCAGGCATTCACCACTTGGGACGTGGCCATCACATTGGTGAGTTCAGCATTGATGGCCGCTCATGTGGCAACGCAGGTGGTCCTGAAAAAAACAGTGGTTCAGATGCCATGTGTTTTATTTCTCTTCCCTATGAGTGGAAGTCTGGAATGAAACACAAAGTGCGTTGGGGGGTGACCAACTACACCGCAGACTTGCAACGTTTGCAAAAAGGCAATGCGGGCCAATGGTACGAAGCAGAGGTGGAGCTTGAGAGATTTGGTGAACCACAAGACATAGAGGTTCATTTCTATGCTGGAGGTGTCGTTCGCTTGGTTCCCAATAGTTACGGGCCACCAGACGAAGACACGACACCCGAGCAAACACCACCGCTGGCTGAAATCCCTGTGACTGCACCGTCGTGGTACTTCATGGGACAAACGCTCGCAAAGCAAAAGCATGAGAAGTTAACTGCCGATGACCAATTTCGATTGGATCGAGCACAGAAAAATTCAGAGTTGTACTTCGCGTTTTTAGAAAGACTGTGGCGCAGTCGTGGTTTGAGTGAGGTGCAGGTTAAAGAGAAGTTGGATAAAGAAAGAGTTGAATCTGAGGGCGGAATTTCTGAGGGCTACGCCACGTATTTTGTTCGTTTATTGGTTCGTGGGGGCTTACCTAAAAAAGATGCTGAAGCTCGAATTGAAGGTTGGCCTAAATGGACAAGAGATGAATTCAATCAACGCATACATCAATACATGACCCAATCAGGAGCCAAGAAATGAGACCCTCCGACCAATTTCAAACCGCAGGCCCCAACGCACGTGCAGGCGTTCAACCCACCATTCCGCAGCAAAAAGTACATTGCGAGCGTTGCGAGGGACGCTTAAACCTTGGCATATTTTTTGACGGTACCAATAACCATCGCGACCGAGATTTGCCCACAAAAGCACACTCTAATGTGGCGCGACTATATGCCGCATACCCCTATGACTTAGAGCTAGGCTATGGCCGCTTGTATGTGCCTGGAGTGGGCACACCTTACGAAGATGTGGATGATTCGGGGGGGCTGATCGATAGCATTGGGGGCAACGGAGGTGCAGCAATGGGCGAGCGCCGCATTTTGTATGCGCTGTTGTCTGTGTTCAATGCCGTAGATAGCTGGGTTGGTGCAAAGAAGCGTATCGCACTGGGTGAGTTCTTTACACGCGGCCAAATGCTGGCTTTATGTCGCAACAGCGAACGAGCGAATAACTACAAAGGCGAGTGCATCAACATTTCACAAAAAGACCTTAGTTTTTTAGGCGACGATAAATTAAAAATGGCCGATAAAGGCGGCCTGCTGCACGCGAAAATCACTCGCAACAAATATCGGGATGAGTTTTTTGTTGAACAAATTGACCGAATCAAAAAGAGAATTGCTCGCGTAGACAAACCCAAACTTGTAGAAATCACCATCGACGTGTTCGGTTTCTCACGCGGTGCAGCGCAAGCCCGTGTGTTTTGCAACTGGCTCTACACCTTGGTGGAAGACGGCAAGCTGTTTGGTGTGCCGTTTTCCATTCGCTTCTTGGGCATTTTTGACACTGTGGCCTCCGTCGGTGTGCAAGGCGGCTCGTTCGGCTACACCACAGGCCACATGGCATGGGCTGACCCCGATGCACCGGGCGGCGGCCTCAAAATTCACCCCAGCATCAAACGCGTAGAGCACTACATTGCCATGCACGAAAACCGCGCGTCTTTCCCGCTAGACCGTGTGCACACCTCGCCCAACCAAGTGCTGCCCCCGAACGTGCGCGAGTGGGCTTTTCCGGGTATGCACTCAGACGTGGGGGGCGGCTATGCACCCAATGAACAAGGCAAGCGTGGCACAGATGCCGAAAAAATATCGCAAATCGCGCTAGAGCACATGTACATCGCGGCACGCAAAGCCAGTGTGCCTTTAGACAAGACCCGTGTGATAAGCCCGCCCGAATCAGGCGGTGAAGGGGGTGATGGGTTTGACAGCTTCGAGGTAGCGCCTTCCATGCGCCAAGCGTTTGGTGCATTCATGATGGCAATGGGGCAACGTCCACGCACGATGCAAGATTGGTTGTTGCCGTATTTGGCTTGGCAATACAAGCATTTGGAAGACTATAAAAATCTGACTTTTTATTTGTCGGCCACGCCAAAAGAAAAACAAGCTATCGACAAAGCGCAAAAAGGCTTTGCAGCTGATATTGCCCACCTAGAGGGCAACACAAAACACGCGTGGTGGGAGTTGGCTTCGCCTATATATTTTCTAAGTAAAGAGGCCCAAGCAAAAACGATGAAAGCGTTTAAGCTGACACTACTCGATGCACAAGCGCTTGAGTTCATCAAGGATTACAGAGGACTCACGCTAATGATGGAAAACTTCTTTGCTGACTATGTGCACGATTCGTATGCGGGGTTTGATGTGCTGAAGGTGCAAGAGTTCACAGGCCGTTTGCATTGGCGACGAATTTTCTACGGCACAGAAAAGGCGTATGTGGCGATGAATGACGAGCCGCCAAATCAGGACAAGAAATATGCATAGAGGACAACCCAAAGTGGCCACGCTAATTCAATAAAGAGCTATGCAGCCAGCAGCCGGAATACTGGAGAAATTTCCGCATTCCACGGACCTTGACATACTGGAACGGAAGTTTGGCAACGACTTACAAGCGTTCAAAACAGCGTTGGAAGATGGTGGTGTAAAGGTGAGGGCGTCGTAGGCATCCGTTGTGCAATAGGCTGGGTCACGATGACGTTCAAGGCGACCATCGCTTGCCATAACAGAGTCAACGCCGACGAGATACTTTTTACTGTTGACCTCAACGGGGACTACGCGCAGCTTTGAAAGAGCGCTACTCGCTCCAAGGCCGTGAGAGCCTGAAGCGGTTGGAGTAAAAGATGGAAATGAGTCTTCCGTGGACTTGCCGTTGGCCAAGACGGAGAATTTTGTGAAGCCGTAGCCCAGATCGATAGCTGCGATGACTGGTTTTTGATTTTGTGGGGACATTGAGATCCTTGATCTAAAAAAATGCTTGTGATTTGATTTGGCAAATAAATGGCAGAACAAATCATCAGTGGGTGAGATGGCTGCAATGTTGAGATTTGATTTGTCAAATGAATGGCAGATCAAATCAACAAAGCGATGAGATGGACGTAATGGTGCGATTTAATTTGTCAAAACTTGACAGAGAAAAACAGGCGAAATGCGCTGCTTTCAAAATCGGTAACTAACTCGTTGACAAAGGGCAGATGTTTTGTTTAAAGTTGCAACACCTTCGCGGATTTGCGAGCTTACGCAAATAAAAATACTAAGCAGTTCACTTTGTTCAGGTCACCAACGGTGGCTTGGATGCAGTCAGTTAATGATCACGGTCAACTTGACCGAGCGTGGCAAGCGTCACACCTAGCCCGGGGAATCGGGACCTCAGTTTTTGCTTTTTTTTAGCCTTGTTTTAATCGGAAAACAACACAGAGTGTCGTAATACCCGCATGAACAAACGTCGAGAAGAAGCATTCAGCGCGACAAGTGCTGAATACGAACTGCTGAATCAAACACAGACGAGAGTTAGTTGTCGACAAAAATGAAGGGGGTAGCGCCTCAGATTTGTTGTCGAGAACTAGCGCCAAGACCTGACGCGAGAGCGGGGTTTTGGAAAATCTTGGGGCAGGAACGCCCGACACCCGTCTGTACACATAACGTCAAACAACCACCGAAACCATCCGGTTCGGTTCAGCGCAGGCCCCATTAGGGGTAGACAGCCGCACCTGCGAATGAGCAGGGCGGCAAGCGCACTACGGTGAATTTGACGAGCGTCTAGTGGAGACGTTAATCCACTCGGTTACTTGGTTTTGACACAGACCAAGTAATTTCCCATCGCTATGGGGCGCGGCGCGTAAAGGCCGTGGATCGAAATCTTTATAGGAAACACCTGTACACACTCCCCCTAGCTGTCTTGGGTCAAAGACACAACCATTGCTTGTACGGACCGAAAGGTAAAACGAGTGCACCTGACACCGGTGCGAGCGTAGGGCTCAAAGGGATCACAGTTGACCTAATCGCGAAGGGTTTACTGGAGAAGAGGATGAATACATTACAACTAGGTCAGGTTCGTTTGCGCCTGAATGGTGCCGTAACACGTGCATTGAACATAAGTACGTCTGTCCCCACAACAGTTGAGAAACAGATGGGGGGAAAACTGTTCAAAGTGGTGCGCCGAAATGCCACCCTACCAAGTGAGTTGCGTCCTGAGGTGGGTAAGCAAAGTCTTGATGTGCAGATTGCCGCCGTTTGGAAAGCATTTGCCGTTTATACGGGGCGAAGCACGCGGGCGGCTCAAACGAATGCCGAAGTTGATCGTTTCAGATCCATCTTGTACTTTTATGAGGAGCTGGAACAAGCTGGCGTTCGTCTTACCCATGTGGAAGGTCTCAAAGAACGCCACGCGCGCGTGCTCTTGGAGTATTGGCGCAAGGCGGGCAAGGCCGATGCCACCATCCGAAAGAACTGGTCAATCCTGCGTATTTGGGCCCAAGCATTAGGCAAGCCAAACATGATCGGCAAGCTAGAGACATACTGGCCACAAGCTCCTAAGACCTGGATTGATGCGAACAAGCCCACTGGTGCGAAATGGGCGCTGCTCACAGAGCAACAGATGACAGAGCTCATGCGCGCTGGTGATCAAACCCATTGGTATGTCGAGCGATTGATTGAGGCTTTTCAAGTCATCATGCTGCATCCAATCAGGGACATACAGCTTGAACAAGGTTTGCTTCAAGTTCGTGTTGGCGCTAAAGGGGGGAGGCCACGCATCGTTCCCATTGAGGTTGAATGGCAGCGTGCCGTAGCAACTGCTCTTTGTGAGTTTGTTCGTGCAAGAAATGTCCAACGGATTCGTGATGAGAGCGATTACTTTCCTCTTGCCGAACCGAATCTCAGTCTTGAGCAAGCGATTTCACACTACCGCGACATGCTCACCAAGCATCGTGTCACCAAAAAACACTTAGGCGTTACGGGTCACGGCTTACGCGCTGGATACGTCTGTCGTCGACTGACTGAATTGGGCATCGTTCCTGTGGTCAAAGGCGGGGATGGGGTACATCCAGACAAGTTGCTAGATGAGCAAGCACATCGCTTGGTCAGCGAGTCAGTGGGCCACAGCCGAAAAAACGTGATTGGGGCCTATGCAGGCTCTGCCCACGTCAAAACACGTGTGCACGCGCATGAGTTCATGAAAGCCCAAGGTTGGATGCTTCCAGGACGTGATCCACAAAGTGTGAAAGAAAACGCCAAACGCCTTGATGCGTACTTGGCCAACCCACAAAGCTTCTCACCCATCCCAAAAGGCTTCCTCATGGATGGAAGGCCCGTTGAAGTTTTTTGGATTGTTGAACAAAGTTTTTTAAAGGAGGACTAAGAATGCTTGATCCTCTTGAAAAATTAATGGACTGTTCTTTAATTTCAATCACCTATGCTGCACAAATTTTAGGAATTTCCTGCAAAACTGCACGTAATTGGTTAAGTGCAGGAAAGTTTCCTGTTCAAACAGTTCGAATTGGTGGCCGCCGAATGTTGCGTTCAATTGATTTGATTCGTTACGTGAATCAATTAACAGATGTTGATCGACCAGCCTACACAGTTTTGAACAAATCTGATGTGCCTAGCCAGCTTGTCAAACCCAAAGGCCGTCCTAGAAAAAGTTGAGTGTGGCGTTTGAAATTTGCAAATCACGATTATTTTTCCTAGTACGAGCCCCCCGTGCTTTAATGCATGAGGGGTTTCTATCAATAAGTCGCTCTTGAGTAGCAAATGCCATTGCCGACTTTGCTGGTTAACAGTTCAATTGAGGCACGGTCAAAACTCATCGAGGATGATTAATCCACACTTTCACATTCTTTCGCATGCCAATACTCGAATGCTGCATGAGGTAAAAGCCACTTTAGAGTAGAAGGGCCATCCTCGCTATGCACGACTTTGGCTGATCGACCTGGCTCGATAAGAACGGCGCCGAAACCTTGCCCCAGTTGCCCGACTTCAAATTTAATGCGGGTTTTACCACTGCGTATGACCAGCCGGTCCGCGAACCAAAATTGAAATGCAACTTTTTTTGGTCTTAGGCATTTGGCTGTATCTTGCATGGCATATTGCGTATGTGTAACACCCTCAATTGAACTGTCATTCTTTTGACCTTCAGTCTCGGGCGGTGCAAAAGTAATTATGGTTGGTCCGAAAATTGACGTTTCCTTTTTCACAGATCCGGCGGCGAAAGCATCAACCTGGAAGGTGACTAGAAGTGGCAGACAAAAACCAAGGTATGAAAGTGATGGATAGGTCATTGGTAGGTCATGGGTAGGCCAAAATTAGCGTGAAACTGAGGTATCCACTGCTTTCGCTGTAGTTCGGATCTTCGTCGCTTCGATGTCAGCTGCAGGCTGAATGCAGACAATCTGAGTTAGCTGCCGAAAGTCTGCTTCTGAACTAAGCTGTCACTCACCGTTCCTGAACGTCGCGACGGGTTTGCCAATCTATTGGATCGCTAGTTTCCGATCCACATTGCAGAAATCAGCCAACACTCCAATGACGCCCTGACAATGTGCAGGGAGCGTGCTGGGCAACGGTAGACTTGGGGCAAATGCGGTGGCCTCCAGTTGAAGTGCTATGTCGAAGAAGCCCGACGTGTCTTTGGCAAAGAACTCTGCCAACAGCTCTGCCTTGACCTGCGACGCTTGGTCTTCGATCTCTTGTTGCACCGTCTTTGCCAGGCCTGGCTGCGCTGCTACGCTTTCAATCAACGATGCAGCCATACGGCTAACCTTGTCAGTGAAGGCCTTGCCTGACTCGCCGAAGCGGATGCCTGCATCGATGATGGACTTACGCTGATCGAGGTCAGAAGTGACGTGCTCTCTAAGTATGAAATCGACCGCGATGAGTAGGTGTGCGCAAGTGACGTACAGGAGTCTCCAGCGCGGAGTGCCAGACCCGACATCCGATAGTAGGAGACCGATATCTTCCAACCAGGCATTACAACCGTCGAAGTTCAACGAGTGAAGAAGTCGGGATTTGCTGAGTTCGTACCGACTGCACCAGTTACCACCGAGCCGCCCAAGGGATCCGTCGTTGAGCTCGCGCAAGAATTCCTCTTCACTGATTCGGTCTTGCTGGCTCTTTGCACTCTTGGTTAGGCGTGCCAGGAACTTTCCGTCCAGGACCTTCACATCATTCTGCAACCCGAAGTTGCGGACATCCGGTCTTCCGTCCGTGGTGGCAACAACGCATGAGTCCAACCCGAGGACTGTCTGTAACCCTTTTGCCCAAAAGATCCGCTCAAGGGCCTGGGGGGTCTTCTTGTTCTTGATGTCGACATTGACCCGTTCCCGACTCAATGGTGAATTCCTGGCATATAGCCAAAGATCGACATCTGTCACATCGAAGCGGTTGTATGTGAACTTACAGCCGCGGGCGACGAAGTAGCCGATGTTCAGAAAGTAGTTGCGTAGGGCCTCTTCGGCTGCTGGGCCCTTAGGAATCTGTTCGTTCATTAGCGTAGCCCACCAGTTCTGATTTCTTGCAGCAGGTTCTTTGCCTTCAACTTTACTGCTTCGGTTGAGTTCTTGCGCTTCACCTCACGCATTACTTCAGGCCCTACATACTCTGTCACTTTAGCACCGGGCAAATTAGCGACTGCCTCCGCGGTGATGTCACCTTGTTGTATCACAGCAAGTGCCAACCGACCAACCTCAGGCTTCAGTAGCCTCATGTTGAACATGCCACCGCGTGCAGCTGTTACCTCTAGAACGCCTTTAAACTCCAGCGCTTAATAGTCGTTGCCGATGGCGGTGGCCGGCCCCACAGTGCCGCCAGCAATTAGTTTGTTCATCAACGCTGACACCATCTGAATGCGTCCGCGGTAGTACCCGCTAATGGTCATGCCATAAGTCAGCGACGCTACAAGCGCTTTGGCGAGGTCCAGCGCATCGTCGGCGATTGAGTCGCCAAATTTCGAAAAGGCAGCAGGCCGCGTCACAAAATAGTTCTTACCTTGGTCATTGCCGACCAAGTTCACGTCGAACATGCCGATAGAGTGCAAGCGGTCAAACAGTTCCTGGCCGAGGATGTCCGTGGCGGATTGGAGCGACAAGCAGCCAGAGGCCTGCAGTTTCGCGTTCAGTTCGCTCAGCCGAGTGGCCTCGGCCGCGCCGAGCGTGCTTAGTACCCCTTTGATCTTGCGTGCATCCTCACGACGGAACAGGTTTCCGTTAAAGAGTAGTTTCTCGCTTGGCGAAATGGCCTCCGAGTCGAAGAAGCCGATGTTGCAACCCAGTTGCAGCGTGTCCAAAACATCTTTTCTCTGGAGCTTAAATTCATCCGACAGAGCTTCGACTGCGGACTTGTCCGTCAACGGATTCTCCGAGGCCTCGTCAGAGACCTTAATCACGATGTCTTCGTGCTTTTCGTGACTACTTTCGTTAAAAATGCGCGCGGTCGATTCGAGAACGCCTTGTCCGGTCAGGCCGATGACTTCGATGGCGCCGGTGCCAGGTAGGACAAGACGCTGGCGAGCTAGCTCAGCCAGGATGGTAGGCAGCTCGATTTTGGGGCTGATGTGGTTGGCCTTGGCCAAAGCCTCTAGCCGAACCTGCGGAATTTGGAGTTGGCTTTCCGCCGAGATCGCGGAAAGCAAGGTCCCACTCTTTCCGGCGAAGCCGATAGCGTCGAAGTCTTGGCTCAGGGTTGATTGGAGCTTGCGCGCATGGTGAATGACCCATGCACCTTTAGTTTTTTCATCCATCTTGGGGTACCTCCACAAGAAGGATGATAAATCTAATAAACGTTCTCACTAATCAGTACGCTAGGGCTCCCGAGGTCCGAACTGTGTCAAGTCCGGCCGTTCCAAAGAACATCTTGACCGGTCGCAACCGCTGCAGACCAACCGTAGGAAGACCTCAGCGGCGCAAGTGAGCCCAGGCCAGCGCGAGGTCCGGGTGGTCCTGTAGCCAGCGCTCCAGCGCAGCCCCAGTGTAGAAATTCTCACGATTTACCGAACGTGTGGCGTTGGGCGCAAAGCGACTTAGCAGCGCCATACCTGTGGTCGTCGCCAAGATCTCTGCCAAATCCGGAAAGAGGAGCGTCAGGAGGCGATCATTTCCGCTTGATCGGAGGTAGGTGGTTTCTCCAGCCTTGAGACTCGTAACCATCGTGTGGCGCCAGGTTCGCACTGACTCGACTTGCTTTTCGTTCAGGCGGATCTTCCAGTAGCGAGCGGCAGCCATGTACATGGGGATGTCCTGCCGGTTGCGATCTTTAAGCTGCCAGATGGAGTTGAGGACCTCAAATCCGGTCGCGTACTTGAAACCGATACCTCGATCATGTTTGAGCGACAGGAGTCGCGAGAGGACCCGGACCGCTTGTGCTTTTGTGAGATCCGTCTTGCCGAAATATCCGTGAAAGCCCAGCAAGTCGGCCAGCCGCATCGTCTCCACGCGTGCGGCTTCAACCGTCTCGCGTAATGCGCCCGGTTCGCCGGCGTCAAGCAAGTACTGTTGCTCTAGGTAGCTGGTCATTGCAGCGAGGTATTGCTGACCAATCTCGCCTGCGTCCATGGCGAGGGCTTCAGCGCGCAGCTTGCGCGCTGTCTCAGCTTTGACCAGCGTCCGTTGCACCTCCTCATCTACCTGGCGCTGCAGCTCCTTTAGCGCGGCCCACCCTTCGGGGTGCCAGATCCAGTTCTTGAAGGACACTTCCCGGACCAGCATGTCGTGGAACTCCGCCTTGGTGAGCCGCCCTCCCGTTCGCGACAGATCGAGCTCCAGCGTAGGGCTCCCCTCCTGGCTCAGTCGAGTCTTGCGCTCTTCGTCGATCGGGTTGGTAACGGTGATTTCGATGAACAGTCGTGGGGAGACGTTGCCATCCTCATCACTAGCCTCACAAACGATGTCAGGCACCACGTGGCCAAACCTACACTCCAGCTTGACGTTTGTTAGCGTGTAGGTGGTTTCGGGCTTGTACCAGGTGCGGGTGATATTTACACTCGGGCCAACGCGCTTGGAAACTTCGTGGTGAATGGCCGGGGCTCGAATCTTCCCGGCGTCCCCCAGGATCTGCTTGGCCAAGAAATGCAATACGGTTTCTCTGTGCAACTCAGCTGGCACTGCGCTAAGGTCAAGGTCCGGCGGGGGCGCGTCGATGGCGTCGTCCATTTGTCCCTTAAGCAGGCCTCGGGCCTGGGCTTCAAGTGCGCGGTCTTCCCAGTGAGATTGCCAACACAGCCACTCGGGCACCAGGGTAAGGCGCTTACGAAGCTCCTCTGGGGAGAAGAAGGAGGCTTGCGGGTCGTCGATATGGAGCGTTAAGCAAGCGAGGATCTCGTCGGTAGAAGACACAGTCGCCGATCCTGTTAGCTGCACCTGGATGCGTCGACCATCATCGAGGGAGAGCACGGCGCGTGTGTGATCCTGGAAATCTACGTCTGCTATGCGCACCTTCTGCGGAGCGACAGACACCCAGGTCTCGTAGGTGTGTCCGGACAGGCCAATTGCCGTCACCTTCCTCCGCCGTTGCGGCAACTGCAACCATCCGTCAGCTTGGACCTCCTTTAGGAGAGCGAATCTAGCCGCAACGATTGAGCAGGATTGCTTCTCTGTCCCAGGGGGGTGGCGGAAGTGAGGGCGGCGAATGTACTCGGCTCTTGCAGCATTCACCGCTGTCACTGGAGCGAGGCAACTCGGGCAGACGCACGCAGATTTGCCGCCGCGGCGCTCAGCACCCAGCTCCATGATGTAGCGCGGCTCGCCAGTCTCAGCATCGCGCGCCCACGCCATGATCAGATCTGGCAAGCCGTCCCGTGGAGCCTTCGATTGAGATTGAACCTGAATCTGCGTGTTCATTTGTGCTAGCGAACGGTCATTCGTCGAATAGTCTATTTCACGGCGTAATGCTCGTACAGCGCTATCTGGTTGTCTTTGGGGAATTCTCCGAGAGACCGCAATGTGGCCAATGCAGATCGTTCAGAACTTCGCCATCAGAGGCAGCAATCGCTGCATACCTGTCATCACATCCATGAGGACGACCAGCAGTAACTGGCCCAATCTAAATTCGCAGAAAGCTGGCCTATTCACCGTAGCAAATCCGGAAAAGCGATGATCCATGACGCATGAATGCAAGTGCTGTAACGCAAAATTTTGAGTTCTGATGCGAATCAGAGGTTCGAGCTGTCAACTGCACAGTGGGAGGTTCAAAGTGATACTGATGTTCCTGCATAGACAACATGGTTGCTTTCACTGTTCCACCGTCCACCGACTGATGAAATGCCGCCACTGCTCAAGTCGTCAGCCTTCAAACCCTTGGTTTGCTTCGCAATGTGCCAGACTGTGGTGTGAGTGCTCGAACTTGATGTCATCAGGCAACTACACCGTATTCAATACGCCCCAACGTCTTCATCACCAACTCAAAACCACACGCTGTATCCATCAAGGATAGAGGCGTCTACCACCTAGAGACCTTATTTCGCGTTTGAACCATCTGGCCGCAGCAACATGATCTTCAAAGACATCTTCTGCCTTTGCAAGTGCTTTGGCCGTGCGAAGTACTGCGCCGCCTTCGGCGCCGGTCAATCGCTTTTTTTTCTTGATTCGTGTCTCAATCGTGCTTCGCTGCAATTGAAGATTGTCTAAGAAGCTGGCGCGTGTCATGTCCAAGGCATCGCTCATTTCTGACACGTATTCCGCTGGCAACCCCTCGCGAAGATGAACAGTTTGATCCCACAGATCTAGGTTCACTAGGTTGAAGATTGAGTTTTTGCTTTCGCTCGGACGGATGACTATAGAGGTGAAAATTGGAGGTGATTTCGCTCTCTTGGTTATGTCTTGCTTTAAAACAGATGCAGCGAGCATTTTTATCGCGCGAGGCAATTGGTTTTTAACTATTTTTCGAGCACTCATGACAACTCCAGTTCCGTCAAATAATTATCAAGTAGTAGACCATTAGCGGAATGCAAGTCGCTGCATTGTGCTGGGGTATCCCCGTGAGCAGGTGGATCCTAGATTATCCGAACAAGACTTCTTTAGATATGCATCTAACCTTTTGGCAGATGCTTATTAGCATTTTTACGAAGGGCATCAACCTGTTTTTTGGTCAACGATCCATCATCTGGCTCATATGCAGGTAACAATTCAGTTGCTAACTTTGACAACGCTATGTGTATGACTTGCGTTTCGTTTACATCCAGCTTCTTGGCCAACGCATTGACGGTTCCACTGGGCACAACAAACTGGGTGTCTTTTGATCGAAATCTAATCAACAGATATCCTCTTGTAACGGGCAGCCAATCTTCAGTGCAATTGACTCAATGGCGGCCCAAGTGGACTGATATTTGCTGCGATGCTCTTGCAGCATGCGAACAGCGCGTTCGCGCACTTCGGGGGAAAAACGATTGGATTTGCTCAAGGCTCCATCTTCTCAAAGGTTGGAGCCTCCTCAAAACACGGGGCGATTCATTTCATAGTTTTTTTCGATCTCTGTGCTTGAATTTTTGACGCTTTTCTGTACTCTGGAACAAAGGAGTACAGAAATGAACAATGAAATGCCATTCAATGCGTTACTAGAGTTGTTGGAGACATGCAGAGATGCAGATGCCAAAGATTTGGAAAAACGAGCGCCGTCCGAGCATAAATGTGCAGAACCTTCGAAGAATGAACAAAGGATTCAACGAGTGACGTTAACTTTTTCGAATTTAGACATCACACTTGAATTCTCCGGTGATATGAATCCTTTGCCTGGTGCTGGGCTGTAGGCCTAATCATCAAAAACAGCGTGATTGGTCATCACTTGAAATCGCATGTTGATGCCTAGTGCTTTGCATTTTTTACTTTTTTCAAAGTCATTGGTGTTGATCGCTGTTAGTCCACGATGTGGCCAGTAAATCATGATCATGACTGACAAGAAGGCGTTAATGGTTCTTACTGACTTGTTGTAGTCAACTTCATGCTGTTGTAAGTGCTGCGTTTGGGTAAGCAGTCATTGCTTTTGATGAGTAACTTGTTTTCTATTTAATTTTCGGTTTTATTTTTGCTGTGTGACTGTCCACAATTTAGCTTTTGACAATCATTAGCATCAGTTTTACGAATGG
>Ga0228700_1001305_pt1 | contig 16772 bp, 18 predicted proteins | sample McNCre317_Aug_MG_FD_178019 | JGI IMG/M metagenome (GOLD analysis project Ga0228700, IMG submission 178019) | Freshwater microbial communities from McNutts Creek, Athens, Georgia, United States - 3-17_Aug_MG | ecosystem: Environmental > Aquatic > Freshwater > Creek | place: USA: Georgia...
TAATAACGCCACGTTGATCACTCCTGTGTCTCCTGCTCAATGCTGAGCAGGACAGTTTGACTACGTGGGTCAAATTTGGATGCAAATTCCTAGGTTTAGTGGCTCACTATTGGATGCAATTCAACACTGTTGTCTTTCAAGCGAAAACCGCTAATAGTTCGCTCCCTAATTTATTTCAGGAGCAATAAAATGGTTGTATATGCTTATGCACGTGTTTCAACACTAACTCAAGCCGAAGACGGTGACTCACTGGAAACGCAAGTCCGGCAAGTCTTAGCCTACGCCTCATCAAGAGGCTTAGAACTCAACGAGAGCGATGTTTTTGTTGAGCGAGGTGTAAGTGGTGGACAGGAATTTGGTTCACGGCCAGCGGGTTCTAAGCTGCTGGCGTCCTTGCAGTCTGGCGACATCGTGATTTTCCCCAAGCTAGACCGAGGTTTTCGCAACACCAGAGATGCCTTGAACGTGCTTCACTCCCTTAAAGAGAGTGGCGTTTCGGTTCACTCCATCGATTTAGGCGGTGACGTGACTGGCAACGGCGTAGGAGCCATCATCTTCACGATACTCTCGGCGTTTGCAACTTTTGAACGTGAACGTATTGCCAGTCGCATCAGCGAGGTAAAGCAATTTAGAAAAGCGCAGGGCTACTTTGTTGGTGGTCGCCGTGGCTTTGGGTTCGATGTGGTGGATGGAAGGACGGTGCCCAACGAAGTCGAACAGAAAATGATTGGTGAGATGAAGGCTATGCGCTCGGCGGGAAAGAGCTTAATTAGCATTCATCGCTGGCTTAACGAGGAGCAAGGGGTGAAACTTGCTTATTCCTCATTGAGATTAGCGATTGCATAAATTAGCAAATATCATTTATTTTAAAAATCGACTTCTTCAATTTATCAAAGAAACCTTCTCTATTCCAATCGCCTGACTTACGATCAATCGTCTTAGAACATTCAAAACCGGTAAGCCAAGCAGGTGGTTCTCCTTCTGTGAAAGAAAGATATATTGGCACGAGAACATAATTAGATTCAAATTTATTAATATTGTATGAAATATTTGAATCTTCTTGAAGACCTGGTGGGACAAGGGCTCGGGTAAGAATATGTCCATTATATCGATGCAAATAATATTCTTTTGTTAGCGGTTTAAATTCTTTAGAAAGCTCACCGACATAAAATCTATTATTTAATAGATTTACTGGATTATTCGCTTTAATTACATTGCAATAACCATCAATGAGCTGGTAGATATGCCCTTCATCTTGCTTATCTAATTGAAAACCTTGTGCGTATGTCGAGGATGGCTTAGGAAAACGATTTATTTCAGTATTTGCATAGAAATAGTCAGCCCATTCATATTGATAAGTCTTTTGCTCGCCTGATGGAGTGTCAACAATAACGGAGATGTCGTAATAAATTCTCTGAGTAGCAACAAAATGCAACTCTCCCCTTATAGGTGTTTTAACTTTGGGTGCTCGATGCCTATTTGGTGGATTTTCATCCCAATATTTTGATATTGCAACTTCGTATTCAACTGGGGCAACAAAAAATTCTAATTTACTCATATGACTCTTTCGTTCAAATTTGTTTTTGGTAACGCAGGTAATCGATTTTTGTTACAGGCTGACTTTCATATGTGATCCACTTACTTCCAGAATTTTGTCTAACTGCAGAAGTATCTTGAAATTCAAAGCTGCTAGATTCGCAATTTCCAAATTTTGGTGAACCTTTAGCAATCAAGCACTTTGCACACTTAATTTCTTCAGAGCAAAAAAACTGTAAATTAATTGGATCAATATTATCTGAAGCACCTGCATATTCGTCATTGTGATACACCTTTGGACCACACAAATTTTCGATAAACTTTACTGCTGCATCATTTGTTTTTATGTCAATTTTTTCAAAACTTTTATCGACAATAGCTTTAGAAAGTTTATCTAGGCAAAGCGGGCTAAGAATATCGCTATAAAACATAACTCTGTATGGGAGTTTGTTATTTAAATCAGGTTCTGTATTCGGTTCAGAAAAAGCGATCGTTGTTGCTACGCCTTTAACTATAAATCGTTTACCGAAGACTGCAGTATGAAATTCTGGTGAGCCAAAACCTTTATCAGTCGCCAAATCGAATGCAAGCATCTCGGAAGCTGAATCTTTCTTGAGCTCCATCTTGGGAACTTTATTGATAAGCTCTTGATCGTTACTAAAGTTTTGATAGATAACAATTAAACCTAAGAATGACAACACCATACATATTCTGCCCAGTGCTGCATAGTTAACTCTTGCCAGTATTATGAGCATAATCCATCTGCCTTTTTTTTAATTTTAACAAATTAAGCTAGTCTTGATTACTATCGATAACCCTCTAAGTTCGCCTCCATTGACTCTCTTGTCAAATTTAAATAATTATCGATCAACGTTCGGCAGAAAGAAGATAAAAACAAAAAAACCACTAAAGATTAAACTTTAGTGGTTTTTAGGTGCTTCCTTTCGGAAGCCTTATTCTGGTGGGACCAGCGGGGGTCGAACCCACGACAAACGGATTAAAAGTCCGCTGCTCTACCAACTGAGCTATGGTCCCATCACGCAGAGCATTTAACGATTGTTTCGTACCCTGCGAAGCCTAAAAGTATAACGCATTTTTTAGTGTTTTGGCAATGGGCGCGAAGAAATTTGATCGAAAACCCATCCTGCAGCGCATTGGCCAAACGTCGCTGTGACGCTGACCACGGAACCGTAGCCACTGCAGTTCAACGAGCCATCGCCTTGCCCATTGTTTGAGACGCTGCAGCTTGCATCTGGCGGTGCGACGGCCTCACGGCTGAAGACACAAGCAACGCCCATTTTTTTGCCATCACGCGGAGCACCGTGTTCGCGGCGCAGGTTGTAACGCAGCTTGGCCAGCAGCGGATCGTGGCTGGTGCTGGACAGATCATCAATGTCCACTTTGTGTGCCAAGCGCTTGCCGCCAGCAGCACCGACGGTGATGAACAAGACTGGGTGCTGAATAGCCCAAGCCGCCATGGCGGTTTTGGCTTTGACTTGATCGCAGGCGTCAATCACGGCATCCACCGCAACGCCATTCAAGAGACTGGGCCAGTTGCTGGGTTCCACGAAATCTTCGATGCATGTGACCACGCAATCCGGGTTGATGTGGGCGATGCGCTGGCGCATGGCTTCGACTTTGGCCATGCCCACGGTATCGTCAAGCGCATGGATTTGGCGGTTGATGTTGGATTCAGCCACGTGGTCGAGGTCAATCAGGGTCAAGCGCCCCACCCCACTGCGTGCCAAAGCCTCAACCGTCCACGACCCCACACCGCCGACACCGACCACCACCACATGTGCGCTGCGGATGCGATCAGCGCCACTGACACCATACAGGCGGTCTAGGCCACCAAAGCGACGATCCAGCTCATTCATACGCGGTGTGCTCCAAACGGGCGGCCTGCTGGCGCAATGCCACGACCGCACCTAGCACGATGGCGGCCAAAGCCACCATCGAGTTGAGGCTGAGTGTCGAGATACCGCTCAAACCTTGGCCAAACGTACAACCCATGGCAGTCACGCCGCCCACGCCCATCAACACGCTGCCCAACAGGTGTTGGCCTAAGTCACGGGGGTTGGCAAAGCTTTCCCAGCGGAAGGTTTTGTGGTGCAACGCTGAAGCAGCCGAGCCCACCAGCACGCCGGCCACGGCGGCGATGCCTGTGTTCAACACTTTGGAGCTGTCGCTGTAAAACATGAGCCAATCCAGCGTGTAAGCAGCGGGGGCAACAAAGTTCAGCGCCTCGATACGACCCGAGTTGGTGGCCAAGTACACAGCCTCCAAGGTTTGCGGATGTTCCGCCACAAAGCCCAAATGGCCACTCACCCACCACATGGCCACCACCAACATGCCCACGCCAAAGCCAGCCAGCAGGCTGTCACCGGTCCAAAAGTCTTTATGCCGCAAGGCCAATAGCAGCCAAGTGGCCCCCAAAAGATAGCCCAAGCCAGGCATGCTCAGGTACGCCCCCATGGGCATGTCAACAAACACGGTGTCGACCGTGCTGGCGCGCACCACAGCGGTGAGGCCCTTGAGCGTGGCAAAGGCGCTCACGCCCATGACCACAAACACCACCACTGACTTAAGGTTGCCGCCACCGATGCGCACCAAGGTTTTGTTGGCACACCCCGACGCGATGACCATGCCATAGCCAAACATCAAGCCCCCCACAAGGGTAGAGAGCCACATGAACCGCGTGGTGGCGTACAGGGTTTTGGCGGGATTGATGAGACCCAGGTCAGACAGTGCTGTGAAGCCCAACATGGCAACACCGATGGCGCACATCCATTGTTTGGCACGGCCCCAGTCGCCCATGTTGACCACGTCCGAGATGGCACCCATGGTGCAAAAGTGGGTGCGCTGGCTGATCGCCCCCAGCAGCAAGCCCCCTAAAAAAAAGGCCCCCAGGACCTCTTTGGTGAGCGCGGCCAGCTCGGTCACTTGAGTTTGGCCAAGCGCTCTGTGGCAGCGGCGGCGGCTTCGGTGTGGGGGTAGCTTTTGACGACGTCACCTAAGGTTTTGCGTGCTGCTTTGATGTCTTTCAACTCCAACTGGCAGTTGGCCACAGACAACATCGAGTCGGCTGCCCGCATGTGGTTAGGAGCTTTGCTGAGCAAGGTGTTGAAGTTGCTGATGGCGTTGGTATAGCTGCGGTTGGCATATTGGGCGTTCCCCAACCAAAACAAAGAAGGCACCACGTAGCCGCTTTTGGGGTTGCGCTTGATGAAGTCATTGAACGCCGCACTGGCTGGGCCAAAGTCACCTTTGCGGAAGATGGCCAACGCGTCTTCGTAGGCTTTGGTTTCTGCGGGGTCCGCCACGAACTCCACGCCATCGACCTTGACTTTGGTGGGTTCAAACTTCTTCAAACGGTCGTCCACGCCTTGAGACAGCTCTTGGGCGCGGCGCAGCTCTTGCGTGAGTTCTTCTTTTTCGCCGCGCAGGCGTGCGGTTTCTTCACGCAAGGCTTCAAACTGGTTTTGCTGTTCAAGCAAGCTGCGTTGGAAGTTTTGAATTTCCTCGCCTTGGCGCTCCACACGTTCACGCAACTCCAAAATGGCACGACGTGCATCTGTATCTTCAAACAGCGCCGCGGTCGCATTGAGACTCAACAGCACGCCCGCAGCCAAAGCCACGGCGCGAAGAGAAAAAGAAGGGTTCAGTTTCATTGGTAGTTCAGTGCCGCACGGCGGTTTTGTGAATAAGCGGATTCGTCAGAGCCTTGGGCCACTGGCTTTTCTTTGCCAAAGCTCACAGATTCCATTTGACCTTCAGGCACGCCCAAGGCGCTCAAAGCGCGGCGCACGGCATCGGAACGCTTTTGGCCCAAAGCCAAGTTGTATTCGCTGCCACCGCGCTCGTCGGTGTGGCCCTCGAGGTTCACACGGCGGTTGCGGTCAGCGCGCAAGTAGCGCGAGTGCGCTTCAAGCACACTTTGGTATTCGCTTTTGACGGTGTAGCTGTCAAGGTCGAAGTAAATGATGTGTTCCACACCCACCGGGCCTGTCTTGATGCCTTGCATAGCGCCGAGGTTGCGAGAGTTCAAACCATTGACGCCACTTTGGCCAGTCGCACCGCCTGAGCGGTCATCCACCTGCACATCATCGAGCTTGACGCCAGAAGCACAGCCAGACAGCACAGCAACGATTGACACGAGTAAGAGAAGTTTTTTCATAGAAATGAGCTCAAAAAAAGAGAAAAGAATTAAGGCAAGGCTTTGCTGAATGGGCCCCAGTTGGGCTCACGCAAATCCCCCCCCTGACCAGACAAGCGGGCTTTGATGCGACCATCCAAGGTGGTGGTCATCAAGGCCTCACGACCCTCTTGAACGGTCGCGTACACAATGAGGCGGCTGTTGGGCGCAAAGCTGGGGCGCTCGTCGCGACTGCTGTCGGTGATGGCGGCCACGTTGCCGCTGGCAATGTCCATCACGTGCAGCTTGAATGCGCCGCCAATGCGAGAGATGTAGGTCAGCCAACGACCGTCTGGGCTGATGGACGGTGAAATGTTGTAAGTGCCATTGAAGGTCACACGGTTGGCTGGACCGCCAGAGGCAGGCATGCGGTAGATCTGAGGCGCACCGCCACGGTCGCTCACAAAGTAAATGGCCGTGCCGTCTGGTGAGAAGACAGGTTCGGTGTCAATCGCCGCAGATTGGGTCAAACGGCGTGGCTCGCCCCCGTTGGCGTCAATCGCAAAAAGCTGAGAACCACCATCACGGCTCAACGTCATCGCCAAGGTGCGGCCATCGGGTGACCAGCTGGGGGCGCTGTTGGAGCCTCGGAAATTGGCAATCACACGGCGTTTGCCGGTAGACACATCGTGGATGTACACCACAGGCTTGCGAGACTCAAACGACACATAAGCCAATTGACTGCCAGAAGGAGACCAGCTGGGTGAAATGATGGGTTCTGGGCTGGCCAAGGCAGATTGGGCGTTTTCGCCATCTGAATCGGCGACCCACAGGTTGTAACGGGCGCCAGCTTTGGTCACATACGCAATTCGGGTTGAAAACACACCTTTGTCGCCCGTGAGTTTTTCATACACAAAGTCAGAAATGCGGTGCGATGCCAAACGCAAATCGCCCGTCACCACCACATAGCTCATGGCACCGAGGTCTTGACCCCGCACCACGTCCCACAGTCGGATGCGCACGTCATAGCGACCATCGTTCATGCGGCTGATGCTGCCGCTCAAGAGTGCATCGGCGCCCTTTTGACGCATGGCGCTGATATCTGGGCGTTGGGTTTCGTCAGTCACAACACCCGCGGTGACGCCACGGAACTGGCCGCTGCGCTCCAGGTCGGCCTGCACGATGGCTGAAATCTTTTGGGGGGAGGTTTCTTCGCCACGCAAAGGGGCAAAGGCAATGGGCACTTGGGTCAAGCCCACGCCAGACACTTCTACTCGGAACTGCGCCCAAGTGGGCAAGGCCAACAAGCCAATGGTCAAAAACCCAAGTACGAAGCGAAAAAAGTGACGTGTCATGGTGTGATGGGTAGCCAAATGAATCCCCTGATTTTAGTGGCGAACGAGTGGCGATAATGCGCTGTATTGCCTTTCTCGCCACGTAAAGAATTTATGACCACCACGCATCCAACGACCACGTCTGACTCCTTGCTGCAAAGGCTCAAACGTGTCGCGCCTTGGTTCGCAGGGCATCCGGGTGCGCTGGTGTTGGGCATTGTGGGCATTTTTGTAGGGGCAGCCACCGAACCCGCCATTCCTGCGCTGATGAAACCGCTGCTCGACACCGGCTTTGACCGCGGGACCTTAGCGCTTTGGAAGATTCCCGTGGTGTTGCTGCTGCTGTTTGGCGTGCGTGGTTTTGCTGGCTTTGTGGCGGCTTATTGCTTGGCACGCGTCACCAACTACTCCATGGAGCAGTTGCGCCAGCGCCTGTTTGAAAAACTGCTGCGCGCTGACCCGCAGTTGTTTGCCGACAAACACACCAGTGGGTTGACCAACACGATGGTGTATGAGGTCAACAACGGCGCGTCACTGCTGGTCAGCACCATGCTGGCGTTTGCGAAGGATTTGGTGACCCTGCTGGCCCTGCTGGGCTACTTGCTGGTGCTGAACTGGAAACTCACCCTCATCGTGTTTGCCATCTTCCCCCCGATTGCCTGGGTGGTGAAGCACCTGTCACGCCGTCTCGACAATGTGACCCGCGCCAGCCAAGACGCCACAGACGAGCTGGCTTATGTGGTGGAAGAAAACGTGTTGGCTTACCGCATGGTGCGCTTGCACAACGCACAAAACAGTCAAACCCAAAAATTCGGCGCATCTAACCAAAAATTACGACAACTCTCTCTCAAAGCAGTCATTGCCAACTCGGTGATGACTCCGTTGATTCAAATGTTGGCGGCCTTGGCGTTGTCTGGCGTGATCACCGTCGCTTTGTGGCAAAGCAGCGGCGACGGCAGCACCCAAAGTGTGACGGTCGGGAGCTTTGCCGCCTTCATCACGGGCATGCTGATGCTGATTTCGCCCATCAAACACCTGTCTGAAGTGGCTGGCACACTCACGCGCGGCGTGACCTCACTGGAGCGCGGCTTGAACTTGCTCGACCTCGCCCCCGACGAAACCCAAGGCACACACACCAGCGACCATGCACAAGGCGAAATTTGTTTTGATCACGTCACCCTGCAATACCCATCGGCCACCTCGCCAGCCCTCAACGGTGTGAGCCTGACCATCCAGCCAGGCCAAACCGTGGCACTGGTTGGCCCCTCAGGTTCTGGCAAAACCACCTTGGCGAATCTGTTGCCACGCTTTCTTGACCCCACCTCAGGCCACGTGCGCCTAGACGGTGTGCCACTCAAAGACTGGTCACTGGCCAGCTTACGCAGCCAAGTGGCGTATGTGAGCCAAGACGTGATCATGTTCAACGACACCGTGGCACAAAACATCGCCTTGGGCGACACCGTCGACAGCGCCCGCGTGTGGAACGTCCTAGAAGCCGCCAACCTCGGTGACTTCGTGCGCAGCCTGCCCCACCAAGAAAACACCCAGGTCGGCCATAACGCCACCCAGCTCTCAGGCGGCCAGCGTCAACGCTTGGCCATTGCCCGCGCCATTTACAAGGACGCACCCATCCTCATCTTGGACGAAGCCACATCCGCCTTGGACACCGCTTCTGAGCAAGCCGTGAAAGACGCACTGCATGTACTGATGCAAGGCCGCACCTCGCTGGTCATTGCCCACCGCCTGTCCACAATTGAGCATGCTGATTTGATTGTGGTCATGCAGGCGGGGCACATTGTGGAAACGGGCTCGCACAGCCAACTCATAGCCCAAGGTGGCGCGTATGCCGCGCTGTACAAAGTGGCAGAACAAAGTACCGACAACCATTTTTCTGACGTCACACCTCTATGAGCCAAGCATCCATCAGCGGTTTCACCTTCATTCGCAACGGCGTTGAGCTGGGCTTCCCGTTTGAAGCCTCCATTCGCTCACTCCTGCCCTTGGTTGACGAATTTGTGGTGGTGGTCGGCAAAAGCAATGACGACACCTTGGCACGCATTCACGCCATTGGGTCTCCGAAAATTCGCGTGATTGAAACCATCTGGAACGAACGCATGGCCGACCGTGGTTTTGTGTACGCCCAACAAAAAATGATTGCGCAATTCGCCTGCACAGGCGACTGGGCGTTTTACCTAGAGGGTGATGAGGTGGTGCACGAAGCCGAACTGGCCAACATCCGCGCCAGCGTGGACAAGCACCACCGCAACCCCGCTGTGGAAGCCTTGGTGTTTGACTACTTTCACTTCTATGGTACGCCTGATTTTGTGGCCAACAGCCCTGCGTGGTACCGACGCGAGTGCCGCCTGATTCGCAACACCATCCGCTCATATGCGCCAGATGGTCAGTATTGGTTGGTCACAACAAACCACAAAAAAGGCCGTAACCCACAAGCCGCCTTGGCGAACGCGCACATCTACCACTATGGCTGGGTGCGCAGTAATGAGGCGATGCAAAAGAAACTGGACCAAGTGAGCAAGTTTTGGTCACATGGCGCCCCCACGGTGCGGTACAGCCAGTTTGACGGCCAAGTGTTGCAGCCGTTCACAGGCACGCACCCCGAGCTGGTCAAGCCGTGGCTAGAAAGCTCGGCCGAAAAGAGCTTCACGATTGACCCCAATTACCAGCTGACCAAGCGTGAGAAGCGTCACCGTTGGTTGATGAAGCTGGAGAAGGCATTTGGACTGGACTTCAGTCGCAAACACTTCAAGTTGGTTGCCTAAAGCAACACAATGTCGTATTGCTCTTGCGACATTGCCCCTTCCGCCTGCAACGAGATGGGCTTGCCAATAAAGTCGCTCAAGCCCGCCAAATGTTGACTTTCTTCGTCGAGCAACACATCAATCACATCGGGTGATGCAATCACACGGAACTCGCGGGGGTTGAACTGACGGGCTTCGCGCAAAATTTCGCGCAGGATGTCATACGTCACCGTGCGCGCGGTTTTCACGCTGCCTTTGCCGTCACACACTGGGCATGGCTCACACAGCATGTGGGCCAGCGATTCGCGGGTGCGCTTGCGGGTCATCTCCACCAAGCCCAAAGCCGAATAGCCGCTCACCATGGTTTTCACGCGGTCACGGGCCAACTGCTTGCGGAACTCGGCCAACACCGCCTCGCGGTGGTCTTCACGCGTCATGTCGATGAAGTCGGCAATCACGATGCCACCCAGGTTACGCAAGCGCAGCTGGCGGGCAATGGCACCCGCGGCTTCGAGGTTGGTTTTGAAAATGGTTTCGTCAAAGTTGCGGGCGCCCACAAAGCCACCCGTATTCACATCCACCGTGGTCAAAGCCTCGGTTTGGTCCACGATGAGGTAGCCACCAGACTTCAGCTCGACACGACGGCCCAGGGCTTTGCCCACTTCTTCGTCGATGTTGAAGAGGTCAAAAATCGGACGCTCGCCTTTGTACAGCTGCAGCTTGTCCACCGCGCTGGGCATGAACTCTTGGCCGAAGGTTTGCAACTTTTTGAACTGTTCGGCCGAGTCGATGCGGATGGTTTGTGTGGTCTCGCTTACCAAGTCACGCAACACGCGCTGCAGCAGGCTCAGGTCTTGGTGCAACAGCGATTTAGGGGGCAAACGGGTGGATGCTTCTTTGATGCGCGCCCAAGTTTTGCGCAAATAGGCGATGTCTTCGCTCAGTTCGGCATCGCTGGCGTCTTCGCCGTTGGTGCGCAAAATAAAACCGCCTGTTTGGTTGCCTGTTTTGCCGTCCTTGGCCGCGGCTTCGGCCAAGCCTTGCAAGCGTTGGCGCAAGGCCTCGCGTTGCTCAAACGGGATTTTTTGCGACACGCCCATGTGTTGGTCTTGCGGCAAAAACACCAGCAAGCGCCCCGCAATGCTGATTTGCGAGGACAGGCGCGCGCCTTTGGTGCCAATCGGGTCTTTGATGACTTGCACCAACAGCGATTGGCCTTCAAACACTTGTTTTTCAATCGGCACCACCGGGGCGGGCTCACCTTTTTCAGTGTCGGCGTGACGTGCCGCCACGCTGCTCATCAAGTCGGCCACGTGCAAAAAAGCAGCACGTTCAAGACCAATGTCGATGAACGCCGATTGCATGCCAGGCAACACACGTGCCACTTTGCCCAAATAGACATTGCCCACCAAGCCACGCTCCAGCGTGCGCTCGACGTGCAACTCTTGCACCGCGCCCGTTTCGACAATGGCCACACGAGTTTCTTGGGGCGACCAGTTGATGAGGATGTCTTGTTGCATGTGCAAATCCGGCTTAAACCTTGAATCCAAACGCACGCAACAACTGCGCGGTTTCAAACATTGGCAGCCCCATGATGCCAGAGTAGCTGCCGCTGATGTGCTCAATGTAGGCCGCCGCCCTGCCCTGCACCGCATACGCCCCCGCTTTGCCCATGGGTTCGCCGCTGGCCACGTAGTTTTGGATTTGCGTGCGGGTCAATGACGCAAAGCGCACGTTGGACACGCTCAGCGCTTGTTCGGTTTTGAGGGGTTTGCCTGATGGAGACAGCGTGCCCATAGCGACCGAGGTGAGCACACGGTGGGTGTGCCCACTCAGCACACCAAGAATTTGTGCGGCATGTTGGGCGTCATCCGGTTTGCCCAAAATGGTTTTGCCCAAAGCCACCGTGGTGTCGCTGCACAGCACAGGCGCCAACGGCAAACCACGGCGCTTCATGCGGGCCAAGGCGGCTTCCAGTTTGAGCAAGGTCACGCGTTGCACATAGGCGCGGGGGGCTTCGCCGGGCTTGACTGCCTCCAGCGCTTCCGCATCTTCGCTGTCATCGGCCAACAGCAACTCGTAGCGCACGCCCAGTTGCTCTAACAACTGGCGACGACGTGGGCTTTGCGAGGCGAGGTAAACGAATTTGGAATCGCTCATAAATAGGTCTGAGTGGGTTCACTCGCGGTGATAAGGATGGTTGGCGTTGATGGACCACGCGCGGTAGAGCTGCTCGACCAGCAACACACGCACCATGGCGTGCGGCAGGGTCAGGTCTGAAATGCGAATGCGCTCGTGCGCTTGCTTTTTGAACTCGGGGCACAAGCCATCGGGCCCGCCAATGACCAAAGCCACATCGTCGGCTTCAAGCTGCCAGTGTTTGAGCTTGGCGGCCAAAGCCACGGTGGTGAGGTTGGTACCGCGCTCATCCAAGGCCACGATGCGGCAGCCACGCGGAATGGCCGCCTCAATGCGCTCGCGCTCGGCCGCGTAGATGGTGTCTAGGGTTTTAGAGCTGCGAGGCTCTGTTTTAACGGCCTTGAGCTCGACCTTGAGCTCAGACGGAAACCGCTTGGCGTAATCATCCCAAGCGGTTTGCGCCCAGTCGGGCACACGTTGGCCGACTGCGACGACCCACAGCTTCATGCTTTGCGGGCAGTGGTCTTTTTAGCGGCAGGACGCTTGGCAGCAGGCTTACCAGCTGTTGTTGTGGCCATACGTGCAGCCGACTTGGCCGAAGACTTGGCACCTTTGAGCGCCACCTTGACGATGGGCAACTTAGCGGCCGTTTTAGCGGCTGGCTTTTTAGCCGCTGGCGTTTTGGCTGTAGCAGTCTTCGTGGCCGCAGATTTAGCAGGCGCTGCTTTGACAGGACCGCGTGTTGATGTGCTGCGTGACGCGGGCTTAGCCGAAGCCGATTTTGCGGCTGAAGTACCACGCGCAGCAGGCTTTTTGTCACCCGTTGCCGTTTTCTTAGCCGCGGGTTTCTTGCCAGCCGATTTCTTGGATGGGGCTTCTTCTTGTGGTTCAGCCGCTTTGGCAGGCTTGGGCGCACCAAACTTCAAACGCACAGGCTTCTCGCCCCAAATTTCTTCGAGGTTGTAGTAGCTGCGGATGGTCGGCTGCATGATGTGCACCACCACAGGGCCGCAATCCACGATGATCCACTCGCCGTTGTCTTCGCCTTCAATGCGAGGCTTGCCAAAACCGCCTTCGCGCACTTTGTCGCGCACGCTAGAGGCCAACGCTTTGGTTTGACGGTTGGAAGTACCCGACGCCACGATGACGCGCTCAAACAGCGAGGACAAGTGCTCGGTGTCAAACACCACGAGGTCTTGGGCTTTGACGTCCTCCAACGCATCCACGACGGTGCGTTGCAGTTTTTGGACATCTTTTTTGGCGGAGGTTTCGGTCATCTGATTTATCGGTAAAGGCTGTGTTTTTCAATGTAGTGCTGCACAGCGGCAGGCAACCACGCGTGCACCTTGGGGTCTGCCTGTGTGCCTCGTGCAACGTGCGCACGGATTTCGGTGGCACTCACATTCAGGCTTGGCATGTCCAAGCGTTGTACGTCGGGGGATACCGCATTGTGCCACTGACTGGCCATGCCGCCCTGCCCCTCAATAGGTCGATCGGCCACCACCACCGTGGCGAGGCTCAAAATTTCTTGCCAGCGGTGCCAGGTTTTGAAAGCATTCGCTTGGTCTGCGCCAATGAACAGGTACAAATCGGCTTCGGGTTGTTCGGCCTTGAGTTCTTGCAGCGTGTCAACGGTGTAGGTGGCGCCATGGCGGTCTATCTCGCGGGAGTCCACCACAGCTTGCGGCACCTCGGCAAAGGCCAAGCGTGTCATGGCCAGACGGTGCGGAGACGGCGTGAGCGTACGGGTTTTGTGCCATGCGTCGCCCGTGGGGATGATGCGCAGCTCGTTCAACTGGAACTGCGCCACCGCATGCTTGGCCAGCGCGATGTGCGCGATGTGCGGCGGGTCAAACGAACCACCAAAAATGCCTAGGCGTTTGGCGTGGTTCATGGGTTGCAACTCACTTCAACCAATCACGCGGCACCAAGAAGTCATACAGCAAGGCATGCTCTGGCGTGCCCGCTTCGGGCTGGTGCTGGTAGGACCAGCTCACCAAGGGCGGCATGGACAACAGAATAGATTCGGTGCGCCCACCCGACTGCAAGCCAAAGTGCGTACCACGGTCCCACACCAGGTTGAACTCCACATAGCGACCACGGCGATACAACTGGTGGTTACGCTCGCGCTCGCCATACGGCGTGTTCACGCGGCGGTCGACGATGGGCAAATAGGCCACCAAGAAAGCGTCACCCACGCTTTGGAGCATCTCAAAACTGCGCTCAAACCCCAATTCAGAGAAGTCGTCAAAGAAGATGCCGCCAATGCCGCGCTGCTCGTTGCGGTGTTTGTTGCAAAAGTATTCGTCACACCAGGTTTTAAAGCGTGGGTACAAGCCTTCGCCAAACGGCTGCAGCGCGTCGTGACACACCTGATGGAAATGTTGGGCGTCTTCGGCGTAACCGTAGTAAGGCGTCAGGTCCATGCCGCCGCCAAACCACGCCACGGTTTGGCCATTGGCGGGCGTGGCGGCAATCATGCGCACATTCATATGCACGGTGGGCACATAGGGGTTGCGGGGATGGAACACCAGCGACACGCCCATGGCTTCAAACGGTGCGCCTGCCAGCTCGGGGCGGTGTTGTGTGGCCGAGGGCGGCAGCGATGCGCCGCGCACATGCGAAAAGCCGCAACCGGCACGCTCAAACACCGGGCCGTTTTCTAAGATCTGGGTGATGCCGTTGCCTTGCAACTGCTCGCCTGGGCCCTTCTCCCACTTGTCCACCAAAAACTTGGCTTGACCGTCTTTGGCTTCAATGGCGCTGGTGATGCGGCTTTGCAAGCCAATGAGGTAATCGCGGGCGGCGGCAACAACGTGTGCGTGAGTTTGGGTGGTCATCGGGTACTCAATTCAAAGAAGCGGCCTTTGGTGCCTGGACCTCTGGTGAGGTGCGCGGCGGCAAAGGACGAATGGGCGCAACTTGGTTGGCATGAAAGCCCTGCACGCCGTCGTACACCTTGGCAATGTGGGCGTAATCGGCCTGCACATCGCCCGTCAAACGCATGAAGTCTGTGATTTTGGCCACCTTGGTCCCGTAGTCAATGTGCAGCATGCACAAAGGCACATCCGCCCCCAAGGCCAGTTGGTAAAAACCACTGCGCCAGCCCTGCGTGAGCTTGCGTGTGCCTTCGGGCGACAAGCCAATCCACAGCAGCGCATCGTTTTGTTTGTGTTGTTTCAGCGACTCCACCATCTCGCCCACAACCCCCTTGGGCGATGAACGGTCAATCGGCACTGCGCCAATGAAGCGAATCCAGCGGCCAAACAACGGGATGCGAAACAAGCTGTCTTTGGCAAAAAACTGCACTGGCAAACCCACCGCCCACTTGACCGGCATCATGGTGATGAAGTCCCAGTTGCTGGTGTGGGGGTAACCAATGAGAACGCCTTGCTTAGCGGGCAACCCGTTAAATTCAATCTTCCAGCCCATGAGCTTGACCAGCCCTGCGGCCCAAGCTTGGGGCTTGCAGGGCACGGGCATGGGTTGAGACAACTCAGTGCTCATTTCAACAATGCTTATCGCGCCATCGCGCGGTAGCCAATGTCGGTGCGGTACTGCATGCCATCAAAGTGAATGCCTTGGATGGTGTCGTACGCCTGCTGCTGCGCCAGCTTCAAGGTACCACCCAACGCCGTCACGCACAACACGCGGCCACCGCTGGTCACCACTTGGCCGTCTTGCATGTGCGTGCCTGCGTGGAACACCACCACATCGTCCGTGTCTTGTGGCAAGCCGGTGATGGCGTCGCCCTTGCGAGGGTTCATGGGGTAGCCGTGTGCGGCCAACACCACGCCAATGGCGGTGCGGCGATCCCACTCCAGCTCGAAGTCGTCAAAGCGAGTTTCGGCGTGGGTAGCCGTCGCAGCCATCAGCACATCGACCAAATCGGTTTTCAGGCGGGCCATGATGGGCTGGGTTTCGGGGTCGCCCATGCGGCAATTGAATTCGAGGGTTTTGACTTGGCCCTGTGGGTCAATCATCAAACCTGCGTACAAGAAGCCGGTGAACGGGATGCCGTCTTTTTCCATACCCTTGATGGTGGGCAAAATGATTTCGCGCATGGCACGGGCATGCACCTCGGGCGTGACCACGGGGGCTGGCGAATACGCGCCCATGCCACCGGTGTTAGGCCCCTGGTCAGCGTCGAGCAAACGTTTGTGGTCTTGGCTGGTGGCCAAAGGCAACACCGTTTTGCCATCGCACATGACGATGAAGCTGGCCTCTTCGCCTTGCAAAAACTCTTCAATCACCACGCGCGCGCCGCCTTCGTTGTGGCTCACGCCCAGCTTGTTGTCGAGCAACATGAAGTCAATGGCTTCGTGGGCTTCGGCGGCCGTCATCGCCACCACCACGCCCTTGCCTGCGGCCAAGCCATCGGCCTTCACCACAATGGGCGCGCCTTTGGCATTCACGTAGTCGTGCGCGGCTTGGGCATCGGTGAAGGTGTCGTATTCGGCAGTGGGAATGTGGTGGCGTTTCATGAACGCCTTGCTGAACGCTTTGGAGCTTTCCAGCTGCGCCGCGGCTTGGGTGGGGCCAAAAATGCGCAAGCCGTGGGCGCGGAACTCGTCCACCACCCCCGCCGCCAATGGCGTCTCAGGCCCGACCACGGTCAGCTCAACACCACTGGCCTGTGCAAACTCGCGCAGGGCCACAACATCGGTGATGTCGATGTTGTCCAAGCGCTTGTCGCGTGCGGTGCCGCCGTTGCCGGGGGCCACAAACACTTTTTGCACCTTGTTGGATTGGGCAATTTTCCACGCCAACGCGTGCTCGCGGCCACCGCCGCCAATAACTAATACGTTCATAGTGCTGCGTTGTGATAGACCTCTTGCACATCGTCAAGGTCTTCTAGCGCGTCCAAAA
>Ga0228700_1001310_pt1 | contig 16751 bp, 12 predicted proteins | sample McNCre317_Aug_MG_FD_178019 | JGI IMG/M metagenome (GOLD analysis project Ga0228700, IMG submission 178019) | Freshwater microbial communities from McNutts Creek, Athens, Georgia, United States - 3-17_Aug_MG | ecosystem: Environmental > Aquatic > Freshwater > Creek | place: USA: Georgia...
CAGGGCTTCTTGCACACCAGAATGCCGCCTTTGCCCCAGGGCATGTCATTGCCCACCTCGTCCACCACGGCGAACTGGATGCCCGGGAAGGGCAGCGTGCACGAACCGGGAACCATGGGGGTGGCACCGGGCATGGGGGTGATCATGTGGCCACCGGTCTCGGTCTGCCAGAAGGTGTCCACGATGGGGCACTTGCTGCCGCCCACATGCTTGTAGTACCACTCCCAGGCGGCGGGGTTGATGGGCTCGCCCACCGAACCCAGCAGGCGCAGGCTGGACAGGTTGTAACTCTTGGGGTGCACGGCGTCATTGGACTCGGCCGCCTTGATCAGCGAGCGGATGGCGGTGGGTGCGGTGTAGAACACGGTGCACTTGTGGTCCTGGATCATCTTCCAGAAGCGGCCGGCGTCCGGGTAGGTGGGCACGCCTTCAAACACGATCTCGGTGCCGCCCAGGGCCAGAGGGCCGTAGGTGATGTAGGTGTGGCCGGTGACCCAGCCGATGTCGGCGGTGCACCAGAACACATCGTCAGCCTTCAGGTCGAAGGTCCACTTGGTGGTCAGGGCTGCATGCAGCAGGTAGCCGCCGGTGGAGTGCTGCACGCCCTTGGGCTTGCCGGTGGAGCCGGAGGTGTAGAGCAGGAACAGGGGGTGTTCTGCTTCAACCCACTCGGGTTCGCAGGTGGTGCTCTGGCCGGCCACCACGTCGTCCATCCAGCTGTCGCGGCCGGCGGTCATGGCAATGGCGGAACCGCTGCGCTTGACCACCAGCACGTTCTTGACCGAGTCGCAGCCGCCCAGGGCCAGGGCTTCGTCGACGATGGACTTCAGGGGCAGCTGCTTGCCGCCGCGCACCTGGTGGTCAGCGGTGATGATGGCCACGGCGCCGGTGTCTTCAATACGGTCGCGCAGGCTTTGTGCCGAGAAGCCGCCGAACACCACCGAGTGGGTGGCGCCGATACGGGCGCAGGCCTGCATGGCGGCCACGCCGTCGATGGACATGGAGATGTAGATGACCACGCGGTCACCCTTCTTGATGCCGCGTGCGCGCAGACCGTTGGCGATCTGGCTGACCTTGTCCAAGAGGCCCTTGTAGCTGATCTTGGTGACTTCGCCGCCGTCGGCTTCGAAGATGATGGCGGTCTTGTCGCCCAGGCCCTTTTCGACGTTGCGGTCCAGGCAGTTGTAGGAGGCGTTCAGGCGGCCGTCGGCAAACCACTTGAAGAAGGGGGCATTGCTTTCGTCCAGCACCTGCGTGAAAGGCGTCTTCCAGGTGAGCAGTTCCTTGGCCAGGCGGCCCCAGTAGCCCTCGTAGTCTGACTCGGCTTCCTTCACCAGGGCCTCGTAGGCGGCCATGCTGGGGATGGCGGCGTTCTTGACGAAGTCGGCGCTGGGCAGATAGACGGGAAGCTGGCTGGCAGAGCTGTCGCCGGCGGTTGTTGTGCTCATAGGGGAAGTCTCCTCGGTTGATTCAAAAAACTGGGCGGATGTTGGTGCCGCGCACTTACAACTCACTGACTCTAGCCAACTGGACACTGGCCCTGTCAGTTGGCTGTGGGGTGGAGTGGCTAAACTCTTGCGCTAGCGCAAAACTTCACCCCTGCAAAGCCACCATGACCACCTCCATCCGCCAGGCCGACCTGATCGAATCCGTTTCCGCAGCCCTGCAGTACATATCGTATTACCACCCGGCAGACTACATTGCTCACCTGGCGCGTGCCTATGCGCGCGAGCAAAGCCCTGCCGCCAAGGACGCCATCGCCCAGATCCTGACCAACAGCAAGATGAGCGCCACCGGCCACCGGCCGATCTGCCAGGACACCGGCATCGTCAATGTGTTCCTCAAGGTGGGCATGGACGTGCGCTGGGAAGGCTTCACCGGCAGCCTGGACGACGCCATCAACGAGGGCGTGCGCCGCGGCTACAACCACCCCGACAACACCTTGCGCGCCAGCGTGGTGGCCGACCCCGAGTTTCTGCGCAAGAACACCAAGGACAACACCCCGGCCGTGATCTTCACCGAGATCGTGCCCGGCAACACCGTCGAGGTGACGGTGGCCGCCAAGGGCGGCGGCAGCGAGAACAAGAGCAAGATGATCATGCTCAACCCGGGTGACTCGGTGGTCGACTGGGTGCTCAAGACTGTGCCCACCATGGGCGCCGGCTGGTGCCCGCCGGGCATGCTGGGCATCGGCATCGGCGGCACGGCCGAAAAGGCGGTGCTCATGGCCAAGGAGAGCCTGATGGATGACCTGGACATGTATGAGCTGCAGGCCAAGTCGTCCAGCGGCGCCGCCCTGACCCAGACCGAGGCATTGCGCCTGGAGCTGTTTGAAAAGGTGAACGCCCTGGGCATTGGCGCCCAAGGCCTGGGCGGCCTGACCACGGTGCTGGACATCAAGATCAAGATGTACCCCACCCACGCCGCCAGCAAGCCAGTGGCCATGATTCCCAACTGCGCGGCCACCCGCCATGCGCACTTTGTGCTGGACGGCTCCGGCCCGGTCTACATCGACCCGCCCAGCCTGGACCTGTGGCCCGATGTGAACTGGGTGCCCGACACCCAGAAGAGCCGCCGCGTAGACCTCAACAGCCTCACCCCCGCCGAAGTCGCCAGCTGGAAGCCGGGCGACACCCTGCTGCTCAACGGCAAGATGCTGACCGGCCGCGATGCGGCGCACAAGCGCATCCAGGGCATGCTGGCCAAGGGCGAGCAGCTGCCGGTGGACTTCACCAACCGGGTGATCTACTACGTGGGCCCGGTGGACCCCGTGGCCGGTGAGGCAGTGGGCCCGGCCGGCCCCACCACCGCCACCCGCATGGACGGTTTCACCGAGATGATGCTGGCACAAACCGGCCTGATCGCCATGGTGGGCAAGGCCGAGCGCGGCCCGGTGGCCATTGAGGCCATCAAGAAGCACAAGAGCGCCTACCTGATGGCCGTGGGCGGAGCTGCCTACCTGGTGTCCAAGGCCATCAAGCAGGCCCGGGTGGTGGGCTTTGCCGACCTGGGCATGGAAGCCATTTACGAGTTTGACGTGGTGGACATGCCGGTCACGGTGGCCGTGGATGCCGGCGGCACCAGTGCCCACATCACCGGGCCGGCCGAATGGCAGAAGAAGATTGCTACGGGCGAGTTCAAGAACATTGCGGTGACCGCAGCCTGATCGCACCGCCTTCCCGCCCATGCCTTCGCAGCACGCCATAGGCGTTTTTGACAGCGGCGTAGGCGGCTTGAGCGTGCTGCGCGCGCTCAAGGCCGAGCTGCCGGCCGAACCCTTTGTCTATGTCGCCGACAGCGGCCATGCGCCCTACGGTGAGCGCGACGACGACCATGTGCTCAAGCGCTCGCATGCCATTGCCGACTTTCTGGTGGCGCGCCATGGCATCAAGGCCTTGGTGGTGGCCTGCAACACGGCGACTGCGGCCGCCATCCACACCCTGCGCCAGGCCTACCCTGCCCTGCCCATCATTGGCATCGAGCCGGCGCTCAAACCGGCTGCGGCCCGCAGCCAGACCGGCCGGGTGGGTGTGATGGCCACACGGGGTACCCTGAACAGCGAGAAGTTTGCCGGCCTCTTGCAGCGCCTGCAGGGCAGCGCCGAATTCGTGCTGCAACCCTGCGACGGCCTGGCCGACGCCATCGAGCGCGGCGATGCCGACCGCATCCAGGCCCTGTGCCGGCAGTACAGCGCCAGCATGGGTCGCTTTGGCCAGGAGCCGGGCGCGATCGACACCCTGGTGCTGGGCTGCACCCACTACCCCTTTGTGGCCGATAGCCTGCAGGCCGTGGTGGGCACTTCGGTTGCGATGCTGGAAGGCGGCGTGCCGGTGGCGCGCCAGACGCGCCGGCTGCTGGAAGCGGCTGATGCACTGGCACAGCCGGGGCCGCTTGCCGCACCGCTGCAGTTCTACTCCAGCGGGAACCCGGCCTTGCTGGACACGGCACTGCAGCGCTGGCTGGCGCTGGGCCAGACCGCCCAGGCCCTGGGCTGACCAGCGGGCATTCAGGACCTCAGGACACCAGCGCCGCGGGCCTGCCCAGGCCTGCCCACAGACGCTGAACCACCGGATCGCCCCGCAGGCCCGCCAGGCGCGGGTCGTCCCGCGTCCAGGCACATTGCGGAATGCCGCGCTCGCTGGCATCCACCAGCAAGGCCACAGCCCGGGCCTTGTCTCCCAGAGCCAGGTAAACCGGCGCCAGCGCCACCGAGGGCTGGGGCAGGGTGGAATCCTCCACGCCCTGCAGCAGCGCCCGTGCTTCCTCCGGCCGGCGCGCATTGGCCAGCGCATAGGCCAGCGGCGCCACCATGAGCGGGGTGTTGGGCGCCAGCGCCATGGCACGGCGGCCATGCAGCTCGGCCTCGTCGTGCAGGCCGTGCAGGGCGGCCATCACCGAGGCCACGGCATGGGCGTTGTCCACCGTGGGAAAGCGCCGCACCAGTTCGCGCGCGCTGGCGTGCGCCTCGGACAGCTTGCCGGCCAGCATCTGGAAATGCGCCGGCAGCGCGTTCACCACATAGCTGCTGGGATTGAGCTCCTGCGCCCGATGCACCATGGCCACGGCCTCGTGGCCGCGCCCGACCGCCTGCAGGGCCCAGCCGCGCAGCAGGTTGGCAAACCAGAAGTCCGCATCCAAGGCCTGTGCACGGTCCAGCTCCTCCAGGCCCTGCGCGCCGTCTTGTTCGATCATGGCCCGCACCCAGCCCAGGATAGCCAGGGCCGCCGCCGACTGTGGATCGATGTTGAGCGCGGTCTGCGCGGCTTCCTTGGCCAGCCAGCCGGCCTCACGCGGCGGGCGCAGCGAGCGCACCGCCTGCACGATGCGCACCTCGACCAATGTGGTCCAGGCCGCTGCATAGCCCGGATCCAGGCTGACCGCCAGGCGTGCGGCCTGGGCCGCAGCCTCGATGTCTTCCAGGTTCTGGCGTGCCAGCAGCTCGCGCGCACTGATCAGCGCAGCAATGGCGTTGGGGCGGGTGGAATGGGTCAGGGCGTTGAGGGTGGAGCACTCCTTGCGGACCACTTCGCACACCGGCACCTTGATCCGAAAGCCCGAGTTGTAGACCGTCTCCACCACCTCGGGCCCACCGCAGGCCTGCATGGCCACACGCAGGCGGTACACCGTGCGTGAGATGCTCTCGTCCGAGGTCTCGTGGGTACCCCAGACCTTTTCCATCAGGTCTTCCTTGCGCACGATCTGGCCGCGCGCCAGCAACAGGGCCTGCAGCAGGCCTTTTTCCTTGGGCGGCAGGTGTACGCCCTGTTCCTCATAGACCAGCCCGGCATGGGCGTCAAAGGTGTAGTTGCTGAATTTGTAGAGCGTGGTCATGGCGTGGTGGTTCCCCAGGTAGGTGGCAAGGGTTCGCACTGCAAAGGGCAGCAGGTGCCAGGTGACTATGGTGACTTTGACCAGGACAGCCTTGGATATTTGTCCAACTTTGGACACTTAAAAATCATTTCTGTACGGGATTCATCAATCTCCCGTCTGGAATTGAACCAATGCTCCCGACTGTGTCACCACAGCCCGGTCTGCAGGCCCTTAGCTGCCGGCCTGGACTGCGCCGGTCTTGAAGGCGCGCTGGTAGCGCTCCAGGCTGTTGAGCGAACCGCAGACGAACACGCCGTCCTCGCTCTCGATGGCAAAGCCCTCGGGAAACTCCACGATGATTTCGCCGCCCCGCTCCACCGCAATCACATTGGCGCCGGTGCGGTCGAGTTCCTCGCTGCGCCAGGGGTGCTGGCCCAGCAGGTTGCCCGCTGGCAGGCGGATGAATTTGATGCGGCTCTCCACCTGCAGCACCTGCTCGCCCAGCAGCTGGAAGGCCAGTATTTGGCCGGCCACCTGGCCCACCGAGATGGCGAAGTCGGCACCCGAGCGGTAGATGCGCGCGGTATTGCGGGTGCGCTGCACCCGCACGATCAGCGGCACCTGGGGCGCATAGTCGCGCACCACCGCCGTGGCAAACACCGATTCGCTGTCGTCGCTAAGTGCCAGCACCACCGCGCTGGCCTCGCGCAGGCGGGCGCGGTCCAGGGTGGCGCGCTCCAGCACGCTGCCCACCAGGTCCACGCCGGGGGCCGCCAGGCGGTCGATCACGGTCACGGTCTCGCCGGCATCCTGCAGCATCTCCACCACCTTCTGCCCCACTGCGCCAAAGCCGGCCAGCACGATCGGGCCGGCGCGGCGTATGGGCATGGCCATGCGCTCGACCACCTCCAGGTTGGCATGGGTGCCCACGGCCACCAGGATGGAGCCGGCCTCGATCACGGCCTGCGGACCCTTGGTGGTGGTGAAGACCCCGGCGCGCCATTGCCCGATCAGCGAGACACCATGGCGCTCGCGCAGGCGCAGCTCATCCAGGCGCTTGCCGGCCAAGGGGCTCTCCGAGCGCACCCGGAATTCGGCCATGGCCAGCTTGGCGCCCAGCAGGTGCATGCCCTCGGCCGGCGGGCTGATGCGGGTGCTGGCCTGCGAGGCCAGGGCCGCACCCAGCACATGGGCCGGGGTGAAAACCTCGGTGGCCCCGATCTGAATCATGGGGTAGCGGTACAGCGGGTCATCGGCCAGGGCATAGAGCGGGCCGCTGTAGCCCTGCTCGCGCACCACCATGGTGAAGGTGGCGTTGGCATGGTCGTCCGCATTGGCCACCACGGCCTGGGCGTTGCCCACGCGCGAGAGCACGGCCGGGTCATCGGCCAGCTTGCCGAAGACCACGTCAAAGCCACGGTCGCGCAGGTTGCGCGCCAGCTCCATGTCTTCTTCCAGAATGACCAAGGGCGTGCCCTTGCTCTTGAACTCTTCCAGCAGCGATTCAATGGCCGGCCCATAGCGGTAGAACAGCACGCGGCCTGTCATGTCGGGCAGCTGGTGCTGCAGCCGCACCTCGAACTGCTCCTCGAAATACGGCAGGATGACCATGGGGAACACCAGGAAGATCAGGAACTGCCCGGCAATCTGCACCAGCACCACATACAGGGCCATGACCGGGTGGCGCCAGCCACTGTCAGCGCCGTAGCCGGTGGTGGTGATGGTCTCGGTGGCCCACTGCAGGCTTTGCAGGAAGGTGCGCGGGTGCCCCTCCAGATGCTCCATGCCCACCATGTACAGGGTGGCCAGCAGCACCAGCATCAGGGGAAGAATGACCAGAATGGCCAGAAAGCGCTGGCTGGAGCGTTTGAGCTTGAGGGGCATGAAAGGCAGACGGAGCGGTGAAATGCAGCAGGCTGCTCACACTGTAAACCCTGGGCCGCCTACCTTTGCAAGAACAAACGCACATTGCCGTCACCGGCATCCCCCTGCATATGCCGGGCCTGGGTACCGGCAAAGCGCAGGGCCAGCGCGCCGTGCAGGGCGGCCAGGCTGCCGGGCTCGGCCTGGTGGTCCTGCAGGGTGCTGACGATCTCCAGCACGCCGCCTTCGTGGCGTATGAACTCCAGCGCGCGCGTCTGCGCCGGCCAGTCGATGAGCGAGGCCGTGGTGATTTCCCAGAAGCCCCCCGTGCGGCCTTGCGGGTGCGGATGGGCCATGACCCGGTGTAGATGGCGGTGGCCGACCAGCCAGGCCACCACGCAGGGGTGGCGGTGTGCCGCTGCCGTCAGCGCCTCGGCCAGCAGGCGCTCGGGGTCGTCGCCGCGGGTATTGGTCAGTGAGGCCGAGCCGTGGTGGCTGGCCAGCACCGCCAGCCTGCCGTCCTGCTCGACCTCGGCCAGGCGCTCTTCCAGCCAGGCGATCTGGGCCGCACCGATGCTGCCCTGGTAGTCACCGCCAGGGTGGTTGGTATCCAGCAGGATGAGGCGCACATGCTCGGTGTCGATCACGGTATCGGCGCAGCCGCTGCGCAGCTGGGCCTGGCCCAGACCCAGGGCACCGGCCTGCATGTGCGCGGCCATCCACTCCCGCAGGTCGACGACGCGGCGCTGGGCCGAGGCCGCGATCTGGCGCAGGGCACTGCCCCGGGAAAACAGCGCGGGCTGTTGCACAAAGGCTTCCAGCGGAGCCTTCGGCCTGAAGCCTGGTGTGCTTGCAAGTGCCTTGTACTCGCCCACGGCAATGGCCTCCAGCGCGGGATCTGGCAAGGCGGTGCCCTGGCGCATCACATCGTGGTTGCCGGGCACGCTGGCCCAGGCAAAGCCCAGGCCGCTGGAGTGCAGCTCGGCACTGGCGCGCGCCACAAAGCCGGGCACATGGGGATAGCCCTGGCGCTTCCAGGCATCGGGCTGCTCCTGGTCGGGGCACCAGAAAGGCCATTCGCCGCCGCCCAGCTCATGGCCGGCCTCATGCACACCGCCGTAGGCCGACAGCGCGGTGTGGCCGCCGCCCATGATCTTCACAAAGGTCTGCAGCTCATTGGCCTGGGCATTGTCGATGTTGTCGCCGGTGCACAGGGCCAGGTCAAATGGGCGCTGGCTCCAGGGGGCGATGGGCTGCTGGTGCAGGCGGCGCACATGGGCGGCCAGCACCCAGTGCGTCAGGGCCTCGTAGGGCCGGTGCATGTGCAGGAGGGGCTTCCAGTAGGGGTCATCCGCCAGGAGCTCGATCCACTCGCAGCGCGCCGGCGAGGCGGTGTCCACCACATGGGTGTCGCTCAGGTGGACCAGCCCCAGCAGGACCTCACCGTCATCAAGGGGCAAGGTGGCGCACAGTTCCTGGCGCAGTCCATGGGGCTGGGATGTCATTGATAGGGGGAAAGCTGCAACGGAAGACCCGTGGCACTAAGTATCGGATTGGGCTGCGTGGGCTGTCAATTGCGTGGACCCTGGCAACTTGCACACCCACAAACTTGCACGGTACTTGCTTGCCTGCCTATGCGCATACCGCGCTAACACAGGACCCCCCATGCCCTCTCTCAATTTCATCGGCGGCGAAAAAGGCGGCGTCGGCAAATCCCTTGCCGCACGCATTCTGGCCCAGTACTTCATCGACCGGGATCGACCCTTCACCGGCTTTGACACCGACCGCTCGCACAACTCTTTCACCCGCTTCTATTCCGACTATGCCGCGCCGGTGGTGGTGGACAGCTTTGAGGGCCTGGACCTGATTGCCAGCGAGTTCGAGACCCCCACGGCCGATGGGCAGACGCGCAGTGTCATCGTCGACCTGGCCGCGCAGACCGCCGCGCCGCTGTCGCGCTGGATCCGGGAGTCCGAATTGGTTCCCCTGATGGCCGAGATGGGCATTGCCGTCAACCTCTGGCACCTGGCCGATGCCGGCCGCGAAAGCGTGGACCTGCTGGGCCGCCTGCTCAACACCTATGGCCAGGGGCCCAACTACATCGTGGTGAAGAACCTGGGCCGCGGCAGCGACTTCTCGCTGCTGGAAGGGTCGGCCGCGCTGAAAAAGGCGCAGGACCTGGGCGCCCATGTCATCAGCCTGCCCGCCTTGCACGAGGCCAGCATGCGCAAGATCGACCGGCAGAACGCCAGCTTCTGGGCCGCCGTGAACAACCCGGGTGCCGAGGATGCGCTGGGCCTGCTGGAGCGCCAGCGCGTCAAAGGCTGGATCAGGAACGTGTATGCCAGCCTGGAGACGCTGCCACTGGATTGAGCGGCGTTTTGGGCTGGCATACTGCAAAGCTTGAACGCCATTACCGACTCCAACCCCGAAGGCACGGGGCGCAGCGGGCCCGATGTGCCCACGCAGGCGCAGGCCTGCACGCCCGAGCCCGGTCACTTTGACGAACTGCGCGGCCAGACCGCCGGCGCGTCCGGTGGCGCGGCGCCGCGTGCGCCGGCAAGTGGGCTCAGTCCCCCATGGCAGCAATTTTTTGCGCAGAGTGACGCCCAGAGCGCCCAGGAGATGGACCAGCGCTATGCCAGCCTGCAGCGCCTGATCCGCGACAACGGCGTCACCTACAACGTCTATGCCGACCAGGAAGGGCCGCAGCGGCCCTGGTCGCTGGACCTGTTCCCCTTCATCATCGACGCCCAGAGCTGGAGCCATATCGAAGCCGGTGTGCTGCAGCGGGTGCGCCTGCTGGAGGCGGTGCTGGGCGATGTGTACGGCCCGCAGGAGTTTTTGAAGCAGGGCCTCCTGCCCGGTGCCCTGGTGCATGGCCACCCGGGCTATCTGCGCAGCATGCATGGCGTGGTGCCGGCCGGCGGCGTGCACCTGCATGTGGCGGCATTTGACATCTCGCGCGGGCCCGATGGCCTGTGGTGGCTGGTGAGCCAGCGCACGCAGGCGCCTTCGGGCCTGGGCTACCTGCTGGAAAACCGGCTGACCGTGGCACGCCAGTTTCCCCAGGCCTTCCAGAACATGCCGGTGCAGCGCCTGGCCGAGACCTACCGCGCGCTGATGGAAAGCCTCAAGGCCTTCAGCCCGGCCGGCAAGGACGCCCATATCGCCCTGATGACACCGGGCCCCTACAACGAGACCTATTTTGAGCATGCCTACCTGGCGCGCTACCTGGGTCTGACCCTGGTGGAGGGCAGCGACCTGATCGTGCGCGACGAGCACCTCTACCTCAAGACCCTGCAGGGCCTGGTGCCCATCCATGGCCTGCTCAAGCGCGTGGACGACCAGTACATGGACCCGCTGGAACTGCGCGCCGACTCCACGCTGGGCGTGCCGGGCCTGCTGCAGGCCATACGCGCCGGCAATGTGCTGGTGGCCAATGCGCCGGGCTCGGCCTTTGTCGAGTCGCCGGCGCTCCTGGGCTTTCTGCCGGCACTGGCGCGCCATGTGCTGGGCGAAGCGCTGCGCCTGCCCGCGCTGGCCACCTGGTGGTGCGGTGAGCAAAGCGCCATGAAAGAGGTGCTGCCCTACCTGGCCGACCACACCTTGAAGCCCACCTACCCGGGCTCCAGCATCCATGGGTCCTTTGACCCGGTGATCGCCCGCCACCTGGGTCGCACCGAGCTGGATGCCTGGGCCGGACGCATCCTGCGCCAGGGTGTGGAGCACACGGTGCAGGCCTATATGCCGCTGTCGCAAATGCCCACCTGGCAGCCCGGCAATGGCAGCCAGGCAGGACGCCTGGTGCCACGCTCCACCTTGCTGCGCGTGTTTGCGGTATCCGATGGCCTGGGGCCGGATGGCAAGCCGCGCTGGCGCGTGCTGCCCGGCGGCCTGGCACGGGTGGCCGGCGCCAGTGTGGACATTGCCTCCATGCAGCGCGGCGGCAGCAGCGCCGATGTCTGGGCGCTGGCCGACGCCACGGTGGACACCAAGGCCCAGCTGACGGTGTCGCAGTCACTCGGCCAGCCGGTGCGGCGCAAGCGCCTGGTCACCAGCCGCGCGGCAGAAAACCTCTACTGGCTGGGCCGCTACACCGAGCGCTCGGAAAACGCGGTGCGCCTGGCGCGCCTGACCCTGGAATGCCTGGGCGGCGAGCACCAGACATCGGCGCCCTTGCAGAGCTGGCTGTCACAGATGGCGGTGGCCAACACCCTGGTGCTGCCCGGCGTGCCCTCGGCGGTGCAGGCGCGCCGCGTCTTCGAGCGCTCGCTGGTGGCCAGCCTGGGCGCCACCGATGGTGCCACCAGCGTGGGCTACAGCCTGCGGGCCCTCAAGCTGGCGGCCTCCAGCGTGCGTGAGCGGCTGTCCCAAGAGCATTGGAGCATGCTGGTGCGCTGTGAGGAAGAGCTGTTCAGCCGCTGCCGCGAGCACACGGCGCGGGGCGATTTCTCGGTGGCTGCCGCCCTGCGGGTGCTCAAGACCAGCAGTGACTACCTGGCCGCCATTACCGGCGCGCAGACCGACCGCATGGTGCGCGACGACGGCTGGCGCCTGCTCAGCATCGGCCGCCATGTGGAGCGCCTGGGCTTTCTGGCCGGCGCGCTGGAACGCGCGCTGGAGCTGGACACGCTGGAGACCGACGGCGGCTTCGAAGCCATGCTGGACCTGTTTGACAGCACCATCACCTTCCGCGCGCAATACCAGCAAAGCCGCGACATTGCCGCGCTCACCGACCTGCTGGTGCTGGACCTGGACAACCCGCGCTCGCTGGCCTGGGTGGCCCACACCCTGCGCGGGCGCCTGGCCAAGCTGGCCGGGGCACCGGCCGGCGTGCTAAGTCCGCTTTCGCACAAGGTACCGGCACCGCAGGACTGGGACTTCAGCAGTGCAAACGCACACGAGGCCGACTTGCTGGAGCCGCTCTCGCTGCTGGAGCTGCTGCGCACCTTGCGCGCCAGCGCCTATGCGGTGTCCGACGAGATCAGCAGCACCTACTTCACCCACTCCGGTGAAACCAAGCAAAGCCTGGGTTCCTGATGCTGCTGCAAGTTACGCACGAAACCCGCTACCACTACCAGCCCGCAGTGGAAACGGCCCAGCACATGGCCTATGTGGCGCCCTGCCAGCATGCCGCGCAAGAGCTGCTGGACCACCAACTGCAGGTCAACCCGGCCCCGGCGCAGCTGCATACCCAGCACGATGTCTACGGCAATGCGCGCAGCTTTTTTTCGCTGCAGGTGCCGCATGCGGTGCTGGAGGTGGTGGCCCACAGCCTGGTCGCCACCCGGCCCAGCCCGCCGGTGGTCAGCACCATGGCCTGGGACACGGTGCGCGAGCTTTTTCGCTACCAGGCCGGCAAGCGCTTTGATGCGGCCTCGGAGTTCGTCTACCCCTCGCCCTTTGTGCCGCGCCACACCGAGTTCGCCGCTTATGCCAGCAGCTGCTTCGGCCCGGGCGCCAGCCTGCTGCAGGCCTGCATCGACCTGACCGAGCGCATCCACAGCGAATTCACCTACCAGAGCCAGAGCACCCAGATCAACACCCCGGCGCTGCAGGCCCTGGCCCAGCGCCGCGGCGTATGCCAGGATTTTTCGCACATCATGATCGCCTGCCTGCGCACCCTGGGCCTGCCGGCTCGCTACGTCAGCGGCTACATGCTGACCCAGCCGCCCGAGGGCCAGGCCCGGCTGGTGGGCAGCGATGCCTCGCATGCCTGGGTGCGGGTCTATCTGCCCGACCTGCCCGAGGGCGCGCGCTGGGTTGACTTCGATCCCACCAACAACCGCTGGGGCTGGCATGCCCCCGGTGTCGACTATGTCACCGTGGCCAGCGGGCGCGATTTTGGCGATGTATCGCCGCTGCGTGGTGTTATCCACGGGGGCGCCAGCCACACCTTGTTCGTGGGGGTGACGGTGGCACCCGTGGGTGACCATGCGGCGCCAGCCCCGGGCATGGTACAAACCCAGCGGGCGCCTGGCGCAAGCAGCCAGACACAAACCCAAAGCCAAGCCTAAAGAAAGAAGCCTCCCATGAACGTATACGACAAACTCGCCCAACTCGGCATCACCCTGCCCCCGGTGGCCGTGCCCGCAGCCGCCTATGTGCCCTTTGTGCAGACCGGCAATCTGGTGTTTTTGAGCGGCCATGTGGCCAAGAAGGACGGCAAGCCCTGGGTCGGCCAGCTCGGCAAGAACACCAGCACCGAAGAAGGCAAGGCCGCGGCCCGCGCCATCGCCATCGACCTGCTGGGCACCCTGCACGCCGCCGTGGGCGACCTCAACCGCGTCAAGCGCATCGTCAAGCTGATGTCGCTGGTCAACTCCACCGGCGACTTCACCGAGCAGCACCTGGTGACCAACGGCGCCAGCGAACTGATCGGCGAGGTGTTTGGTGCCAAAGGCGCGCATGCCCGCAGCGCCTTCGGCGTGGCCCAGATCCCCATGGGCTGCTGCGTCGAAATCGAGATGATTGCCGAAGTGGAATAAGCACTCCCCCCTGGGCGCACAGGGCAAAGCAGCAAGGAGACGGTATGCATCGACTGGCAGCTTTCTTTTGCACCCTCTGCCTGTGCGCCTGCGCCTGGGCCCAGGCCGGCTGGGATGGCCGCTACACCTACGGCGCCACCTACGGCAAGACCGCGGGCGGCAGCCCCGTCGTCATGGACTACGCGCTGAAGATTGCGGGCGGCAGCTGCCGCTTCAGCATGGACGGCTTCCAGACCCAGGAAGAGCTGCTGTGCAGCGTCAGTGGCAACGCAGACAAGATCACCCTGCTGTTCAAGAGCTATGCAGACGGCGAGGTGCTCAACAGCCACGGCGTGGCGGTCTACAAGCCCGGCCAACCCCTGTTCGCACTGGAGCGCAAGGGTGGCAAAGACCTGTGGACCACCTGGCTGGACATGGAGGGACCGGACGGCAAGCGCCCGGCTCCCGGCAGGCAGTTCCGGCCTGCACGCCCTTGACCTGCCGCCCAACCGCCCGCACCGCAAAGGTAAGCCCGCGCATGTCCACCCCTGCCAGCCCCATCGCCATCACCGCCCTGGACGCGCCGCCGCGCAAGAAGCCCAGCGTCTACCCCTCGCCCTTTGCCGAGCGCATGGGCGGGCGCGAAAAGCGCGCCCTGGGTGAGGTGTTTGGCCTGTCCAACTTTGGCGTCAACCTGACCCGCCTGGCGCCCGGCGCCATCTCGGCACTGCGCCACAGCCACAGCCGCCAGGACGAGTTTGTCTACATCCTGCAGGGCCACCCCACGCTGATGACCGATGCCGCTGCCACGGAGCTTGCGCCCGGCACGTGCGCCGGCTTCAAGGCCGGCAGCGGCAACGGCCACCAGCTCATCAACAACAGCAGCGAGGACGTGCTCTACCTGGAGGTAGGCGACCGCACGCCGGGCGACGAGGGCAGTTACCCGGACGACGACCTCAAGGCCTTGTTGCAGGCCAACGGGCAATGGAAGTTTGTGCACAAGGACGGCACGCCCTACGTCTGAAGCACCGCGTCTTTCAGGGCATGACAAAAACTCATGCACGGGCGACAAAAACATCACCCCAGGCCTGCAAAGCTTTGGCCAGATAATGTTTTTTGCTGATCAAACCGCCCCTGGAGCACCCCCATGTCCGATGAAGTAACCGGCCGCAGCGCCGCCCCCCGCAGGCGGGGTGGCCGTGGCAGCGGCACGGTGCGCGCCGCCCTGCCTACCACCCAGTACCGCGGTCTCAAGCACCGCTTCCCACCCACGCCGGTGGTGTCGGAGGACGAGCTGGAATCCATCCACAATGCCTCGCTCACCGTGCTGGAAGAGATGGGCATCGACTTCATGCACGAAGGCGCACGCGAACTGCTCAAGAAAGCCGGTGCCGATGTGAAGCCTGGCGTGGAGCGCGTGCGCTTCGACCGCGCCATGCTGATGGAGACCATCAAGACCTGCCCCATTGAATTCACCCTGCATGGGCGCAACCCCGAGCGCAACATCCGCATTGGCGGAAAGAACCTGGCCTTTGCCCAGGTGGCCAGCCCGCCCAACTGCTCAGACATGCAGGGCGGGCGGCGCGCCGGCAACCAGCAGGACTTTCGCAACCTGGTGAAGCTGGCCCAGCGCTATGACGTGATCGCCTGCACCGGCGGCTATCCGGTGGAGCCGGTGGACCTGCATGCCAGCATCCGTCACCTGGAGTGCCTCTCGGACATCGCCAAGCTCACCGACAAGCCCTTCCATGCCTACTCGCTGGGCAAGGAGCGCAACCGCGATGGCATGGAGATCGCCCGCATCGCGCGTGGCGTGAGCCACGAGCAGTTCGAGGCCGAGCCCTCGCTCTTCACCATCATCAACAGCAATTCCCCGCGCCGCCTGGACACGCCCATGCTGCAAGGCATCATGGAGATGTCCTCGCGCAACCAGATCGTCATGCTCACGCCCTTCACCCTGGCCGGCGCCATGGCCCCGGTGACGGTGGCCGGCGCCCTGGTGCAGCAGAACGCCGAGGCCCTGGCCGGCATTGCCTTCACCCAGCTGGTGCGCCCCGGCGCACCGGTGGTCTACGGCGGGTTCACCAGCAATGTGGACATGAAGACCGGCGCCCCCGCGTTTGGCACACCTGAGTACATGAAGGCGGTGCTGGCCGGCGGCCAGCTGGCGCGCAAGTACGGCCTGCCCTACCGCACCAGCAATGTGAATGCCGCCAACACGGTGGACGCACAGGCGGCTTATGAATCGGTGTTTTCGCTGTGGGCCCTCACGCAGGGCGGCGGCAACTTCATCATGCACAGCGCCGGCTGGCTGGAAGGGGGACTTACCGCCTCCTTCGAGAAGTTCGTGCTGGACTGCGACCTGCTGCAGATGGTGGCCGAATTCCTCAAGCCGCTGGATGTGAGCGAGCCCGCCCTGGCCCTGGATGCCATCCGCGATGTGGAGCCCGGCGGCCACTACTTTGGCACCGCCCACACGCTGGAGCGTTTTGAGACCGCGTTCTACGCACCCATCATTTCTGACTGGCGCAACTTCGAGACCTGGACCGAGGGCGGCAGTCCCACGGCCTACCAGAAGGCCAACGCCGTCTGGCAGAAAGAGCTGGCCGCCTACGAGCGCCCGGCCATGGACCCGGCCATCGAAGAAGAGCTCGATGCCTTTGTGGCCCGGCGCAAAGCCGAGGGCGGCGCACCCACCGATTTCTGAAGCAAACGACCTATTTTTTGGAATGCCTCTGGCGCAATGACAAGGACCTGATGTGAAGACGACAGCACAAGTAGTGATTATTGGTGGCGGTGTGGTGGGATGCTCGGTGCTCTACCACCTGACCAAAAAGGGCTGGAGCGATGTGATGCTGCTGGAGCGTGACCAGCTCACCTCGGGCTCCACCTGGCATGCGGCCGGTGGCTTTCACACGCTCAATGGCGACCCCAATGTGGCCATGCTGCAAAGCTACACCGTGAGCCTGTACCAGGAACTGGAGCGCATCTCCGGCCAGTCCTGCGGCATGCACAAGTCGCCCGGCATCATGCTGGCCGACACGCCGGAGCGCATGGAATTTTTGAAGATGACGGTGGCGCGTGGCCGCTACCTGGGCATGGAGACCG
>Ga0228700_1001311_pt1 | contig 16704 bp, 14 predicted proteins | sample McNCre317_Aug_MG_FD_178019 | JGI IMG/M metagenome (GOLD analysis project Ga0228700, IMG submission 178019) | Freshwater microbial communities from McNutts Creek, Athens, Georgia, United States - 3-17_Aug_MG | ecosystem: Environmental > Aquatic > Freshwater > Creek | place: USA: Georgia...
CGTCAAGCACAACGATGCCGAGACACAGAAGGCGCGTGTCGTTTCCTGCCAAGAGGAACGCAAATTCTTCGAGATGCGCGTCCGCACTGCCGGGGAGATTGCCGCGCGCCGCATCCTGATCGAGCAGATGAAGGCTGAACAAGTAACGAAAGAGGTGAGCCATGAATACAAAACCCGTCTTGATGCTCTGCGCGCTGATTACGACAGCCTGCGCAAACGTGCAGCCAACCGTGCCGGTGGCGGTGCAGTGTCCATCACTCCCGTCGCCCCCGCCCGAGTTGATGAAATCCCCGCCGACGCTGTACCTCTTGCAGCCGAGTGCGCCGAAACAACCCTCCAACTGACCGAATTGCAAAGCTGGATCGTCCAGCAGAAAGGTGCCAAAGATGATTGAGCAAGCAGACCTAACCCTTCTCGGAAAACTCAAGGACGGTTTCGCCAGCCTGGTCTTCTTCGGCATGACGCAGCAGGCCGTGGTCGACATGAAGGCGATTGCCACGATGGTCATCGTCGGTGGGCTGTCGGCGTTTGGTGGCTCCTTCCTGACGGCGCGCGACAACGCCTTTGAGTTGAAACAGTACGCCAAGGCGCAAGAGGAATTCCGCATCGAGATGCGCCAGTACATGCGCGAACAGACCATCGAGGTGCGATCTCTGGCCGACCGCCTGACGCGCCAGGAAATCATGACCAGCGCAATCAATGCGCCGAACGCCGGGATGTCCGGGATGGCCGGAAACGGGAGGTCGAAATGATCGAGCAAACGACCCTGGTCGTCGTGGCTATCGTTTTTGTCGGCGCTGCGCTTGCGGTGCTGGTCGAACTGTTCGGTGATGACGAGGGAGACAACTGACATGGCAAAGCCTTCTGAAATCCTGATCCAGCGCGGATCGACCTTCGAGATGGAGGTCTTTTGGGCGAACGATGGCGACATCACGCGCAAGGCCATTACGGCGATCAGCCTGGCAACCGGCGCCCCGCGCCTGACGATTGCCAACCACGGCATTCCCGATGGCTGGCCGGCTGCTGTCATCAAGGCTGGTGGCATGAAGCAGATCAACGCCGAGAACTCGCCGCCGCGCGGCAAGGACTTCCATACGGTCAAGGTCATCGACACCAACACCATCGAGTTCAACGACATGGACTCGACCGGGTTCTCGGCCTACACCACGGGCGGCTTCGTCTGGTTCAAGACGCCAGTGAATTTTGCTGGCTACACGGCGCGCATGGACATCAAGGACAAGATCGGCGGCACCGTCCTGGCGACGACCGACGTGGCCGATACCCCGCTCGACATCATCACCATCACACAGACGCCGGCCGAATCGAAGCTGGTGGTCACGATCAACGCCGTCAATACGGCAGGAATTGCTTGGAGTAAGGGCGTCACCGACCTCGAAATGGTCAGCCCGCTTGGTGTCGTCACCAAACTCAAGCTCACATCTTCTGGCAGCGATGAGGAACCAGACCCGGTTCGTGTCGTTGGGGAAGTCACGACGTAGTACAACTTTTTTAACAAGGAGCATCACCATGCAACAGTCTGAAAAAATGGATGCCGCCTCTCATGGTGGCGCTTCGGTTTCCAGCAACGATCGAGTGACCGAGCAATCGGAAGCCCACGGCGTTTACCATGCCGTGTGTATCGGCCCTGTCGAGTCGTTCCGCGAACGCTATGTCGAACTGCGCGATGCGCTAGTCGGCGGCCTCGCTGACGCAAAGGAGGCTTTCCTTGAATTCATGTCCATCCCGATGGAACTGAAGTTCGAAGATACCTTCGACAACATCGTGACCACGGTTGGCAAGAACCTGGCGCTGGATACCTTCCTCGCCGGCTCGGCCTACACCGTGACTGGCCCCTACATGGGCCTCATCAACACCAACGCTGCCTCGGCCGCTGTCGGCGACACAATGGCCTCGCACGCCGCGTGGCTCGAAGTGGGCGGCACCAATGCCCCGACCTATACCGGCCCGCGCAAGACCGCCGCTTGGTCTGCCGCTGCTTCCGGCTCCAAGGCGCTGTCGTCCGCCCTGTCGTTCGCCATCACCGGCTCCGGCACGGTCGGCGGCTGCTTCCTCGTCTTCGGCTCTGGCGCTCTGTCCACCATCGACAACACCGCCGGCACGTTGTACTCGGCCGGTGCGTTCACTGGCGGCTCCAAGACGGTGGCGAATGGTGATACACTCAATGTTAGTTATACTGCGAGTTTGTAAAGCGTAACTGTGAGCTTGTGATATGCTACGGCTTTTCAACGAAAGGAGAATGGCCGTGGCAAAGCATAGGAATCTGGTTGGAATGACTTTCGGGCGACTCACTGTTACCGGCAAAGCGGAATCAAACAAGCACGGCGCGGCAATGTGGCGCTGCGCCTGTTTGTGCGGACGCGAGCATGTGGCTATGGGTTCGCTGCTTCTTCGCGGCGAGGTCAAGTCGTGCGGGTGCCTAAAGGGAAGCTCTCCGGCTCCTAACCGAACCCACAACATGAGCGATAGCCCGTTGTACCGCGTGTGGGCGACCATGCGTAACAGGTGCAGCAACCCTAACGTCCGTGGCTACAAGTCATACGGTGGTCGCGGCATCAAGGTTTGCGACAGATGGCAGTCGTTTGAAAACTTCGTTGCCGACATGGGGCCGCGTCCGTCAGATTCGCACAGCATCGACAGAATCAATGTTGATGGCGACTACGAGCCTGGTAACTGTCGGTGGGCAACGCGAGAAGTGCAGGCAAGCAACAAGCGCAATAGCCGCTACCTAACCGCCAACGGAGAAACGCAGACGATGGCTGAATGGGCGCGGCGCCTTGGTTGCAACCCTGCTGCCATCCTGGCCCGCTTGGCTTCTGGCATGTCCGAAGCCGAAGCCGTCACCAAGCCGATTCCCGAGCGTCCCAACTCACGCCTTACCCCTGCGGAAGCTCTTGCGATCCGCGCTACCTATCCGAACCTGTCTGCGCAAAAACTGGCCGACCTGTACGGAGTCAGCAAGAAAACCGTCCTCAACGTAATTCACGGCAAAACCTTTGCCGATCTTCATTAGGAGAACCAACATGGCTCAATTCCCGAAAGGCGCCACTGTGCGCCAAATCCTGCCGGCGCCCATCGTCGGCACCGTCGAATGCTACGAAGTCGATCAGGAAACCGGCGACCTGCAAGTGCTGGTTGTATGGCCTGACGCTGATGGCGACGGTCATCAGGAGTCGCGTTACTTCAAGCTCGACCAGATCGAACTGGTCTAACTGAAACCGGGCCGGGGGGAACCTCGGCCCACTACCAAGAGGACAACATGGCAAACGAACTGAAGACCATTTCGGTCGAGCAGATTCAGGACAAGTCGCTGATTGAGGAAGTGCTGGACGCTTTCGAGGACATCCCGTTCGGAAACTCTGAGTTTCAGACCAGGGCTTTCGTTATCGCCGCACAACAAACGCCGGCCCGCGCCTACCGGGCAATCGGCCTTGAGATGCACAGCAAGATCGAGGCAATGAAGGAATACCTCTACCACCGCGAACTGAACAAGATCGACGTGGAAGAGAAGGAAGCAAAGATCGCCGATCCCGACACATCGGAGTTCGACCGTCGCCGCCTGCGCCTGGAGATCATGCGCATTCAGGACGGCGAACGCTACAGCAACAAGCTGGCGAACGATGCGCTGGAATCGCTGAACATCCTCTATGCCGAGTTCAAGAGGCTGCCGCGCTACAGCCGCGCGCAATTCGAGGCCGAGGAACGCAAGCACTTCGAGAAAAAGCTGGTGCGCCAGATCAAGGCACCCGGCCCGCTAGAGTCGCTGGAAAACATGCACACCGATCTGCCCAACTGGCAGACCGCAATCAATGAGTCTATTGGCATGATGCAGAGCCTTGAGGAATTCAAGCAACGACTCGGTACGAAGTGAGGTAGTACATGGCGCTGCCGGCATACAAGAACAAAGGGACGTTTCAGAGTGGCACTGGCGCACTGAGCGTCCCTTGGCCGACAGGTCACGCCTCGGGCGACTTCGCCCTCTTGTTTGTCGAAACTGCCAACCAAGCCGTTACCACGCCGTCTGGTTGGACACAGGTAACGAATAGCCCGCAGAGTACCGGCACTGCGGCGGCAGCGGGTGGCGTCAGGCTGTCGGTCTATTACGCCTATGCAACAAGTGGTGCGATGACCAGCGCGTCCGTCGCTGACTCGGGCGACCACCAGACAGCGATCATCCTCACTTACAGCAACGTCCATGCCTCGTCGCCGATAGGTGTGACGGCTGGCGGGGTCGATGCGGCTGGCACCACATCAATGTCTTGGCCCGGACTGACCACGACGGACGCAGAGATGCTGATTGTCCTTGCCGTGGCGATGGACACCGACTCTGCCATTACGACGACCGTATCGGGACAGACAAACGCCAACCTTGCCAACCTGACTGAGCGCCACGACCAGACGGTTATTGCCGGCGCGGGTGGCGGTCTGGTCGTCGCGGACGGAGGCGTGACAACAGCCGGCGCAATTGGCGCCACGACCGCCACCGGCAGCACGGCAGTAACCCACGCCTACCTGACCATTGCGCTGCGCCGCGCGGTGGCGACGATTGCTGCTGGTGTAACGGAGACATCGGGCCAATGGCCGACTGGCAACGGCTATATCGGCGCCGGATCGAATGGAGGAACGACGCGGTACAGCAACATTAGCCGCCTTGCGTTTGCCACAACAACATACGCCGGAATCTCCGGGACGCTGACCTACTACGGGGAGGGGATGTGTAGCTTCAGGGCGGACGCCGCTGGGTATTTTAGTTCTGGATGGTCAGGGGCCGGATCGCAGAAACTTACATTTGCCACTGAGTCTCTTGGCGGAACGATTGCCTCGCCAGCGCAATCAGGAAGTCAGTACCGTGGCAGTTGCTTCTCTGCCGCAACCGGGTACATGGCCGGTGAGTACAACGGAGCCGTCACTAAAAAAATTACGGCGCTTGATTTTGCCACTGATACGACCCGCGACTTGTCTGCCACGATTCCGACATATACCTACGGAATGTGCGGAACACAGTCGGCCACGATAGGTTACTTTCATGGTGGAAGCGCCACGCTTACCACGACTGAAAAGCTTCAGTTTTCCACCGAGACACGACTGACTGCTCTAAGTGCAGTGCTGGATAGTCGTTACTTGTCTGGAGGGATGACCGAGAAAACTAAAGGCTGGTTTGCTGGCGGCATGTCGGGCGCTGCTTACCTAACCGGTATTGATGGTCTGGTGTTTGCCACCGAAACAAGGTCGGCCGCTTCCGGGTCGCTTGGCACCACTCGCGCGTATTCAGGATTCTTGTCGAGCGCAACTGACGGCTATGTGTGTGGCGGCTTCAACGGGATAATGAACGCCTACATCGACGAGTTCAATTTTGCTGCGACTACGCTTGCCGCTTCCGGCGCATTACTGGCACAGGCGCGCTTCGGGCCGGTTGGTTTGTCGACGCCGTCATATACAACAACCGTTACAGACAGCACAGACGGCGTAATCCAGAAGTATGAAGCCCTAGAAGCAGCGGCGGCGGCGACGACACAGGACAGCGCGTTTGCGCCGTACTTTTCTTTCTCCCTTAACGAAGCGGCAAACGCACTGGATGCGTTTAAAGTTCCAGATGAAAAAACCGCTTATGCCGCGTCATCTGATAGCAGCTACTCGTCCAGCGTTTATGCAATGCGGTTTGCCAACGAAACGGTCTACACCACCATCGCAAAGCAAAGTGCGTACATGAATCGCGGCTGCTGTCACGGGATCGACGTTGGCTATGCGGCCGGCGGGTTCAATGGAACTGCCAATATGGTGGACATCGACCGCCTTAATTTCACCAACGATTCATGCAACATAGCGGCGCTTTCACTTGGCACTTATCCTACTGATGCCCGCTCTGCGTGCGCCAACATCGAGTCCGCAACGAAAGGCTATTTCGCCACAGGAAACAACCCGAACAACAATAACAAATCGGTTTCGTTCATCAACAAGTATACGGAAGCGACTGGCTACATATCCTCGCTTCTCAACCAGAACAGAACTGCGTGCCCCGGCCTTTCCAGTGCTGACAACGGCTACGTTTGTTCCACTGGTGGAACCGCAGTCGACGTAGAAAAGTTGGTTTTCAGTACCGAAACGCCGTCGACGCTTTCAGGCGTATACACTTACCTTGATACAGCCGTTTCATCAATGTACATCGGTGAGCTGAGTGGCCCGCTGGCCGGCTATGTGACCTACACATCGGCTGGCCGCAATATGCAGAAGTTCACGTTCTCTTCCGAGACGAACGCGGTCACAACGGTTACGAACGAGTCAAATGCCGGGATTGGCGCGACAACCACCGGCTATGGGTACGGGATTGTCGGCACGGTTTGCCGAATAGACTTCTCCAATGATACTTGGGCGACGCGCGGCACCAACGCCCTGAGTTTCAGCGGAAACATCGGCTGGTCATACAACGCTTCCAGCCTCGTTGCAAACCATATTGAGACGGCGTCGGCAAATACCAGCATCACCAGAACAGCAGCCAGCAACGGGCGAGGCGTTCTTGTGGGTGGGTACAACACATCGAACGTCATCCGGGATTACATTGAGCAGATCGTTTTTTACAACGACACGCTGCTTGGTACGTCCTTCATGTCGGCAGTGTCCGGTAGTTATGGCAGCATGAGCTTGGACGCTGGCGGGTTTTTTGCTGGCGGCTTCGATGGTGGATACAGAACCGAAATTTTGTGGTGGAACTTCGAGGTTGCGCTGTTTGGGTACAACTCAGACGTTATCAGCGCAGCCCGGCAGTACATCAGCGGATTCCAGTCATCTAACATCGGCTATCTGGCTGGCGGCAAGGGCGCCGCATCGTGGTCGACTTTGATCGAGAAATACACGCCGACCAGCGTATCAGCTACAAGCGGTTCGCTGTCGGCCGGTCGGTCGAAGATGTCTAGCGTTGCATCAAGCACCTACGGCTTCATGTGCGGTGGCGAAAACTCGACGCCTGCTGCGCTCGATACGATTCAGAAACTTGCGTTCTCCAACGAAGCAGTTACGACAAGTTCATCGGTTCTGACTGGCGCGCGTGAAGCGACCGCCCCTGCATCGAGCGCGACATACGGCTATATCGCGGCAGGCGATGATAAGTCATTCAGTTATGCAACCGTGCAGCGCATCACGTTCTCAAGCGAAACAGTTGCAACGATCAGCGCCAGTATCAACGTCGCCCGCAACTTTCTGACTTCCGTAACCTCGGCAACCAAGGCTTATTTTACGGGTGGTTGGGATAGCCCGACGACGCAATCATCAGTGATTTCCAGTATGACCTACAGTACAGAGGCGATTGCCTCACTGTCGGCAACCATAACAGACACCTTGGCCGGGCGTGGTGGTGCAAATACAGTTCCGGTTCAGGTATTGCTTTCAGGTGATGTGTCGGAAACTGGATCGGCCACGTCGGAGCAGAGCAACACCGGCGGCTACGGTGTGCCGCAGTCCGAGGCGGCGACGGCAACAGATGCGCCAAATTCTATATATACAACCTTGAGAGTTATCACTGGGGTGGTGACGGCGACAGATACGCCAAGTTCGATCTACACGACATCCAGCGACATCGCCGAGGCAGCGACGGCGACGGCTACACAAGACATCGCCCAAGGCTACGCCGTGGCGATCACCGATGCAGTGACGGCTGGAGATAGCCCATCCGCGACGTTCATTCTTCTGGCTGACCATACGGCGACTGGCGCGGCGACCGAGGCGAAAACCGCACTTGCCACGTTCGTTTCCAGCAATACCGAAGCAGCAACCCCGGCCGATGCGTCAGCGGCCAGCGCGGTGGTTGTCTCGCAGGGCAGTGAATCGGCAACCGGCGCCGATGCGCAGAACTCGACGTTTTTATTGCCGGTATCCGGAACCGAGGCAGGTAGCGCCGCCGACGCGCCGAGCAGCTTGTTTGTGGCAATCAGCGCCGCAACTGAAGCCAGTACGCCGACCGACGCGCCTACGGTGATTGCCGGGTTTGTGGTGGCGGATGCCGAAGCAGCGACCGCTGCCGACGCGCCGACCGGAAGCTACACCACGTCCTCGGCCATCAGCAACGCTGCGACGTCCACTGATGAGCCGGCCGGGGCTTACGTTACTGCTTCGGCCAACACTGAACCAGCGACGGCGACCGATAGCGAGTCGATCCTGGCTGCGTTTGCCAGCGCCGCGACCGAAGCCTCGGCGGCAACCGACGCACCGACTGGCGCCTACAGCACGGCGTCCGCCGGCACTGCCTCGGCTACTGCAACAGACAGCGGCAACTCGACGCCGATCTTTGTTTCGGCTGCGACCGAGGCATCAGCGGCCGATGACGGCATGGCCGCTTCGGCGCAATTCGTCAGCGCAGCCAGCGAAACCGCCAGTGGCGCCAGCGCCCAAGAGGGCATTTCCGGCGCTTTTGTTTCCTCGACTGAAAACGGATCACCGACCGATACGCCGAGCGCCCAGGCTGCGTTCGCATCAACGGCCAGCGACGCGGTGACGGCCAGCGACACGACAAACTTCTCCTACGTCGGCACGGCGACCGTGACCGAAGTCGTCGGCGCCAGCGAGTCCGAAGTCGCCATCTACCAGCTTGTTGTCGCACAGACTGAAACTGCGTCGGCCAGCGACCTGCAAAGTCAGTCAACGACCGGTGGGCTGACCTACAACGACAGCGCAACGGAAACCGTGACGGCTGGCGACAGCGAAACGGTGCTTGCCACGTTCTCGGCCGCTGGTACGGGGGCAGGGACGGCAGGCGATGCGCCGACCGTTACTATGATCGCGCCAACCGCTGCAACTGCGGCATCCAGCGCAACCGATGCGCCGACCGCTGGCACGGCGACCCCATCCGGTGCCAGTGAGACATCCAGCGCAACTGACGCGCCAGGCTCGATCATGGCGACCGCTGCCTCTGGAAGCGAGGCATCCAGCGCAACCGATACGCTCGACTCGCTCCGTGGTGTCTATTCGGACATCACCGATGCCGGCAGCGCCGCCGATACGCCGAACGCTTCCGGTGTCTATATTTCTGCTTCCAGCGAAACGGGCAGTGCCGACAGCGCCGCCGACTGGCAGAGTGGGTCGAACGTCTCGGGTAGCGAATCAGGGTCGGCAAGCGACACGACCACCTCGACGGCGATCAACACGGTTGCAGTGATCGAGGCTGGCGCAGCCATCACCGCCGGGTTCTCGGCGCTGATTACCAACGTCGCCAGTACCGAGCCGGCCAGCGCCATCGCCGAGCAAGCCTACGCGCTGCTGCTGGATGCGGCACAGACTGATTCCGCGCTGGCCGACGCTCTGTCCAGCACGACGATGACCTTCTTCATGTCGGATGACGAGGCGGCAACGCCGTTCGACCTGTCCAGCGTGACCTCGATCTTTGTCGCCAGCCACGAGTCTATCGGTGCCGCTTCCGACCTGCACGATGTTGCCAGTTCCGGCATCACGGCGGCAATCACCGAAACGGCCAACGCGGTAGCGGCAGCGTACCGATGGCTGTCTGGTGCAGAAGGCGGCAAGAAGGTGTCGGTCTTCGTCACCACCTCGGCCAGTCGCCTTGTCTGCTACCTGAAGCCGACGCCAAAGATCACGGCGTCCAAGGAGAGGGTATCCGCGTTTGTCGAGCGCCAAGATGAGCAGGTTGTTCTGGTCGGATCCAAACTAAAGATTGTCTCCTTTGTCGAGAAGGACGAAATCTGATGCCGCTCAAGAGGTTTTACGCCGCTGACCAGGACAACATTTATGCGAATGCTGGCTGTGCCGATACCATCCGTATCAATACCATCGAGATGAAAAAATGACCAAGGAAACCGCCCCTTACGGCCCGTTTGCCGGAATGAACAACCTGCTTCCCGATACCAAACTTCGGAAAGCGGACAGCCCTTCTTTTGTCCGCAACGCTGTCAATGTTGATCTGACCGACGCTGGCACGTTTTCTCGCCGCCAAGGATCTGTGCAAGTGGTGTCTGGTACAGATTGCCATTCATTCTGGTCGAGCGACGACGTAGGGTTCTTTGTCGATGGCGGATCGCTCTATCGTGTCGTCAGCCAGGGTGACGTCCCGGTCAAGTCACAAATTGCCACGGTAACGCCTGGGCTGCGCATGTCCTATGCCGATACCGGCCTGGATGTTCGTGCATCAAACGGGGTTCAGGCGCTACGCATTAAACCGGATGGCGCGGTGTCGAACTGGAGCGTCGAGACGCCGCGTTACCAGCCGTCCATCGCAGCCGCTACGGGCGGGTCGCTTACGGGCGGCATCTGTCGCGCAGTCGTTTCCTACACCAACGCCGAAGGCGAAGAGGGTGCCACCACGCCGCCGGTTGCTGTCGAGGTACAGAGTAACGGCGCGCTGACCGTATCTGGTATCCAACACGTCGCCGGTCTAACAACCAACGTCTACCTGACGCCGGTCAATGGCGACACTTTTTATCTGGCGGCGCAGCCATCCGGATCAACCGCCGCGTTTTCTACGACGCCCGAGAACGGCCCGCGCCCGGTAGGGCTAATGCTGGCGCCGCTGCCGGCGGGAAACATCGTCCGCCACTTCAATGGTCGCCTGTTCTCCGCGGTCGGATCAACGCTCTTCTATTCGCAAATCTGGCAGCTTGGCCTGTGCGACCCGGTGCAAAACCGCATCGAGTTTGCATCGCAGATTACCGTGGTTGAGCCATGTATGACAGGAATCTATGTTGTGGCCGACAAGGCATATTGGCTGGCCGGGGAAATATCACAGGCGCCGCTTGTTGTTGCGCTTCCCTACGGCGCCACGCCCGGAACCAGTGGAAGCGACCCGCGCAGGAGTATTGCCTGGTGGGTGTCCGAGCGCGGGATGGTAATCGGCGATCAGACGGGGGTCGTCAAGAATGTGCAGGAAAAGGATGTGGCAGTTGATCCTGCCGTCGTCGGCGCAGCACTGTTTCGTGAGCAGGACGGCATGAAGCAGATGATCGCGTCTTTGTTTAGCCCACAGAGTACGGTCGTTGCTGCACGTTCGTACATGGAGGCAGAAGTTGTGAGAAAGGAAACGCTGCTATGAACATGAACGAACCGATTAAAGCCGGCTTCACTTACCTGGTTGAAGTGGTCGACAAGCGTACCGGGCAAGTCCGTGACGCCGAAGTGGTGAAAAACCTGATGCCAATAGAGGGCATTCACCACATGATTAACGTCAGCATGAAGAGCGGCACACAGGTTGCGACCTGGTACATCGGCCTTTATGAAGGCAATTACACGCCCGTTTCCGCTGACACGATGGCGACCTTCCCGGCATCTGCAACCGAGTCGGTCGCTTACGCAGAAACGACGCGGCGCGCTTTTGTACCCGGCACGGTCGCTGCCGGCGCGGTAGATAACGCGGCGGCGAAAGCGGAGTTTACGATTAACGCGACGAAAACCGTCTACGGCGGATTCATAAGTTCGTCATCCGCCAAGGGCGGCACGTCCGGGGTTCTGCTTTCGGCGGTGCGTTTTGGCTCCCCAAAATCTCTCGGCGCGGATGACATCTTGCGCGTCACCGCCGGCTTCACCATCGCCTCTGCATAAGGAGTAATACCATGTCTTTGAAAACTTCCACTGGCCTGCGCAACAAGCTGCTCGACACCAACCCGCTCAAGACGATCATGGCTGCGGGCTTCATCAAAATGTACAAGGGCGCTGTGCCGTCCAGCGCCGACGACGCAGTCAACGCGGCAGACTTGCTATGCACCATCTACTCCGATGGCGCGGCCGCAGGCATCAACTTTGCCGCCGCCGCAGTCGGTGGCTCACTCGCAAAATCCGCAGTGGAAACGTGGTCGGGAACCGTAACCGGCGCTGGTACTAACACTACCACCTTTTACCGCCACGTCGCGGTTGGAGACGACGGGACGAGTTCCACTACGCAACCTCGTTTGCAGGGAACTATCGGCACTGCGGGCGCTGACATGAACCTGTCCTCGACCAGCTTGGTCAATAGCGCCGTGCAGACCATTGACTACTACTCCGTCACCCTTCCGACGCTTTAAGAGAAGACTGTGGTGGTTGAGTTGGCATGAAACCAAAACTGTGGGACGGCCCGAGTGCTGTCGCTGAGGCGCGAGACAGGTTCAATCGCATCATCGACACACCTTACCAGACAGCCTCGGGGCCGGGGTTTCGTGCCGACAAAAAGAACGGGTTTCACGAGGTTCACCTCGACGCACCGGAGCCGCCCGAGTTGGAAGACCCCCGGTGGTTGTGCTATGGCGTAGAAGACGCCATCCTGTATGAGCAAGAAGGCCCGCTTATGATCCGTGGCTCTGGCAAGCACACCCGCCGGTTCAAGAACGTGCGGACGTATGGCCTATCCTATGGCATTAACCCACGCTTTCCTGCCGGCGGCATTGCTTACATTGGCGGCGGCAGAGTCATGGCTATCCGGCTTCCGGAGGTTGAGGGAGGGGTGGTTGAGATATTGACCTCAACTAACGGCAAGCGGTGGCGCAGAGAGTTTCTGTTTTACGCCACCGGCAGTCTCGGATTTCAAGGCAACTTCTTCCGCTATGTCTATGGGACGACCCGCAAAGGCGCGTCGTTTACATGGGGGGCGGTTATCCAGAACGCTGACCCTATAACATTTGGTAACTACCTGTACTACGAAGAAGGGGAGTGGTACGTTGGCAACACGCTGCGGTACTTGTATTACAACTGCTCGGCGCCGAACGTCAAGCGCCTTGGGCCTACCACGCTGTTCTCAGTTACCGGCGTCTACCCAACTGACACACAGCCAACGGTTCCGCTGCCGTTCTTCTCGATTTCGTACAACAACGGTGCAACGTGGACTTTCATCGCGGCAAACGCCCTATTTTCTGACCTGTATATAACCAGCGTTGGTCAGTGGGGAAACAGCGTGTACGAGTTTGTAAGTTCGATGATCTGTTTGCCAGTCAGCCCAACCAAGGCGCTAATGATCGCTCGATTTACCACGGGATTAAATGTCAAGGAATATCGGCAGTACGAAATTACAAACATTTCCTCCGGTGTGACGCCGACGATCACCCACGTCAGCACGTTCGCCAAACCAGCCTATGACCCCATGCTAGGATCGTTCTCCAGTGATGAAACGCTGGCCGGGACGGGCGTTGTCGTAATGAAGTGGGTGCCGGCCGACAAGCCGGTTGGCGGCGATTATTTCGATACAAACAACAAGCTGGTGTACTCAAAAGATCGGGGCGCAACATGGCTTGCGCGCGACTTCCCGTTCCCGTCGCCGCGCATTGGCTATCCGGCTTGGCTGGACAAGCAATCCTTGCTTTGCCCGATGTACGACACAACCACTGGCGAACACGCAATCTACGAGACGAAAGACCTTGGCCTGCATTGGGACAAGCGCGGCGTTATCTCGAAACACGGCATGGTTCCGAGTGGCAACTATGATAACGAGCTATTTGTTTTTGATGCGCTCAATCATGTCCGCTGGAATCGAGACAAGCCTGCTGATGTGACGGCTGGCGCGCCCTGGATTACCAATAGCTTGGCGGCGTATAGCGCCGGCCCGTATGTGGAGGTGCCTTATGCCTAATACTCTTAGCAAGCCGGTGGTTAGCGGGTCGTCCGCGTCCGTAGAAACAATTGCGGTGTACAACCCCGGTTACACCGCCATCGAGCCGGTAACAACTTGCGGATTTGTTCAAACAACCGAACTAGGCGGCAGCGCCGCGTCGTGGGGCTGGTACACAGACGCAAACGGAAACCATGTTTATGGCGCACTTGACGCCTCCGGTAACCCGGCCGGCGGAACTTCGACTCAGGGGGCGGCGTACATCTGCTCGACGGTCGAGCGGGCGGTTACTTATCCGGCCACAACCACCACTGCGCAGATCGTGGTGTATTCACCAGAGTCCACGGACATTGGTTGGAACTTCGGCGCCCGCTCACAGCGGTCTATCGTCGGCAACGGGCGCGCGACGTTTTACGTCGCTCCTGCCACAAGCGGAGCGGTTGTCGGGTTCAACGATTTCGACAACGAAGTAACCTTCGCCGAGATCGACCACGCTTGGTATTTTGCCAACGGTATTGCACAGGTCATGGAGAGCGGCCTGAACAAGCATACCTTTGGCGCATACCTTTACGGTGACGAATTTTCCATCGAGCGAATTGACAGCGTTGTGTTCTACCGGCATAACGGCACGCTCGCCTATACCAGTCTGACGCCAAGTACGAACATTGTTTTCATAGACACTTCGCTTTATGCAAGCAACGATACAGTCTACGACTTGAATTTGGTCGACCTGAGCGGCGCGAATGCCCCAATGATGCCGCTTCGTTCACTGGCAGTGCAAGTTGGTGCGGAGCAGACATTCAGCTATGCTGCGTTTGCCCCGCTGGTCAGCCAATCTGGCGCGGCTTCACGATCAGATGCGAGCATGTTGCCGCTAATCGGCCTTAGCGGCACAGGGCGCATGGCGCGGGTTGACGCCCACATGAAGCCGCTCACGGCACTTTCAATGTCCGGACTGCCGCTGCCAAAGGTATCTTTCACTGCTGTTGCGCTCCTGCCGATCTTTGGCGCCGCAATCGGAAAGACCGGATCGGTCGGGTCGTCTGCCGCGGCAATGGCGGCGCTTGGGGCCGTTTCGTCTGGAGACAATTCGCTCGAAACAGACTACGGCTACTCGATGTGCGCCACATCAATGCTTCCGCTGATCGGCGTGAGTTACGCCTACGAGGGCAACACAAACGCCACGCTGCACGCGAACGTGGGGGCGTTCTCAGTGGCTTATGGGTTGGCTGACATCGCCGTATTCATGCGCAGCGACCTGAGTGTTGCCGCCGTCCTGGCGGTGCATCCGATCATCAACGCCGATGCGCAAACCGACATTACGGTCGCTACTGAGATGGCGCTGCAAGCCGTACTCAATGCGCAGATGCAAAGCGTTGTGTTCGCCGGCTTCGGTATCCCGTTGTTCGATACCGAGCAGAATGACTGCGCGGTGTGGGTGGTCAATGCCAATACCGAGGCAACGACACGCTATGAGAATTTCGCCTTCAACAGCTACGGTCTGTTCGATGGCCGTTACTTTGGCTGCAAGACCGATGGCCTGTACCTGCTAGAAGGTGACAAGGATGGCGTTGATCCAATCCGCGCCTCGATTGACTTCGGAAACGACAATTTCGGCACGGCACAACTCAAGTCGTGCCTGGCGGCGTACCTTGGCGTCGGGTCAAGCGGTACGATGTACCTCAAGCTGACGGTCGAGGGCGAGGAATACATTTATGCGGCGCGCGCCGACAGTGCGGAGATGCAGACGCAGCGCGTCGATTTGGGCCGCGGCATTCGCGCCAACTACTTGCGCTTTGAGTTATTTAACAGCGACGGTTGTGACTTCGAGCTTGATTCGGTCGAGTTCGCCGTCGTCGCATTAAGTCGGAGAATTTGACCATGCCTGTTACCCCGTATGTCCCGAACACGCCGCCCGCACTGGACTCGAACCCGCGCCAGCTTGCCGTATGGGCCTTTCAAAATGCGTGGTACGTTGCGAACGATAAGGCCAACGCAGCCACGACTTATTTTAACGACGCCATAAGTGGCGCCGACTACGTTCCGACTGATCCAAGCATTTCCCCTGCTAACACAATCACGCAGGAAGAACTTGATAGTATAGCGAGCATAACCCCGTACCAGGCACCTACGCACGACGCCTACGTTCCGCCGACACCAAGCGGCCCCCTTATCACGCAAGCGGAACTTGATCGTTTAGCGAGTGTAAACCAGCACCAGCACACTGCGCACCCAGTCGTTCAGCCGAATCCTATTGGCCCCGCTCCGGCGGTGATAAAGCCGATTGTCAACATCCCGGTCGATGCCGAAAGGGCGACAACGGAAACCTTTGAGGTGCTGGCCCAGGCGATCATTGATAAGCTGTCAAAGCTATACGCCGATTGGATTTCGACTTATGCGCCTAGCGAGGCGTATTACACCAATGCTGGCAATTGGTTGGAGACGGCAATTTTGGGCGGCACCGGAATTGCGCCGCATGTCGAGGCGCAGATATGGGATCGTGACCGCTCCCGTGTGCTGCGCGAAGCCGACCGCGCCGAAGCCGAAGCCCTCCAGTCGTGGGCGGCGCGCGGCTATTCACTGCCGCCGGGCGCTGCTGTGCATCAGGTATCCGTGATCCGCAAGGAGGCCGGCGACCGTATCGCGCAGGCATCGCGCGACGTGGCGATCAAGCAGGCCGAAATAGAGATCGAGAATGTTCGCTTCGCGGTCAAGACGGCAATCGACGCGCGCACTGCGTTTTTGGCAGCGGCGGCTGACTACATCAAGGCGCTGTCCGTTGGACAAACCGCAGCACTCCAGGTCATACCATCCATCACTGACTCGCAGGCACGATTGATTAGCGCCGCCGCAGATATGTATCGCGCTGACATCTCTTTTTATGACTCATTCCAGAGGGAGAAGATGCAAGCGGCCGAGCATGTGCAACAATTCAATATAAAGTCTGGCGATTGGGATATTGCATCCGAAGAAACCAGGGCGCGTTTTATTAGCGCAAACTCTGACGCCGTTCGCGCAAGAGTGAGTGTCGCAGATTTGTCGTTGCGGGAGAGAATGCAGACTGCTGACCATGTGCATCAAGCGTACTTGAAAGCTGGCGATTGGGGCATTGCATCCGAAGAAACTAAGGCGCGCTTCCTTAGTGCAAACGCTGACACCATTCGTGCAAAAGTGAG
>Ga0228700_1001312_pt1 | contig 16702 bp, 18 predicted proteins | sample McNCre317_Aug_MG_FD_178019 | JGI IMG/M metagenome (GOLD analysis project Ga0228700, IMG submission 178019) | Freshwater microbial communities from McNutts Creek, Athens, Georgia, United States - 3-17_Aug_MG | ecosystem: Environmental > Aquatic > Freshwater > Creek | place: USA: Georgia...
CGCCGCCTGCCCGAGGGCGGCGTGATCGTCAGCGCCGCCGACGGCGAGGCGCGCTACGACGAGGTGGTGCTGGCCTGCCACTCCGACCAGGCGCTGCGGCTGCTGGGCATGGATGCCAGCGCGGACGAGCGCGCGGTGCTGGGCGCGATCCGCTACCACCCGAACCGCGCGGTGCTGCACACCGACGAGCGCCAGCTGCCGCAGCGCCGCAAGGCCTGGGCCGCCTGGAACTACGAGCACGCCGGCGACGAGGGCCGCGAGCGCTCGGGCGTGTGCCTGCACTATCTGCTCAACCGGCTGCAGCCGATGCCGTGGACCCAGCCGGTGATCGTCTCGCTCAATCCGGTGCGCCAGATCCGGCGCGAGCACATCCTGGGCGAGTACGACTACAGCCATCCGGTCTTCGATCTGGCGGCGATCGAGGCGCAGCGCCGGCTGCCCGTGATCCAGGGCCGGCGCCACACCTGGTTCTGCGGTGCCTGGACCGGCTACGGCTTCCATGAGGACGGGCTGAAGTCGGGCCTGGCGGTGGTCGCGGCGCTGCGCGAGCGCGCGGCCGGCGCCGGTCCGCACCTGACGCTGGTCCGGCCGGTGTCGGCGGCGGAGGCGGCATGAACCCGCCGCGCGCGCTGATCGGCCGCGGCCCGGTGCGCCATGCGCGGCGCCGGCCGGTGGCCCGCGCCTTCCGCTACGACACCTGGTTCCTGCTGCTGCCGATGCGCACGCTGCGCCAGCAGCCCGATCCGGTGCTGGCGCGCAACCGCGCCGCGCGGGTCAGCTTCCATGACCGCGACCACGGCGACGGCGGCGACGACGCGCTGGCCTGGTTCGAGCGGCTGCTGGCGGCCGAGGGCATCGCGGACGCCGACGGCGAGATCTGGCTGCACACCTACCCGCGGGTGCTCGGCTATGCCTTCAAGCCGGTGAGCTTCTGGTACGCGCACCGCGCCGACGGCTCGCTGCGTGCCATCGTCGCCGAGGTCAACAACACCTTCGGCGAGCGCCACTGCTACCTGCTCGACCGCCCGGCCTGGGGCCGCGAGCTGCGCGCCGACAAGGTCTTCCACGTCTCGCCGTTCTGTCGCGTCGAGGGCGCCTACCGCTTCCGCTTCCTGCGCACCCTGGAGCGCACCGTGGTGCGCATCGACCATGACGACGCCGACGGCCGCGAGCTGATCAGCACCAGCGTCAGCGGCCGTCTGGAGCCGCTGACGCCCGAGGCGCTGCACCGCGCCTGGACCGCCCACCCGCTGCTGACGCTGGGCGTGATGGCGCGCATCCACTGGCAGGCGCTGCAGCTGTGGTGGCGCCGCGTTCCCTTCTTCCACAAGCCGGTGCCGCCTGCGGCGCTGGTGAGCCGATGAGCCCTACCGAGCGAGACTTCCGATGAATCAGCCCGTCCGTTCCGCCGCGCTGCCCGGCCTGCCGCTGCGCCCGTCCGTGTCCTCGTCGACCCCGACCGAGAGGCTGCTGCCCCGGGGTGCCAGCGCCGCCACCCGCACCGTGCTGGGCCTGCTCAAGCGCATCGAGCACGGCACGCTCGACCTGCGCTGGCCTGACGGCTCGCACCTGCGCCTGGGCTCGGGCATGGAGCCGCGCGCCACGCTGGTGGTGCACGACCAGAAGGTGTTCACGGCTGCGCTGAAGTCCGGCGACATCGGCTTTGCCGAGGCCTTCATCGCCGGCGACTGGGACACCGACGACCTGCCGGCGCTGCTGCGCCTGCTGCTGCTCAACCGCGAGGCGATCGAGCGGCTGATCTTCGGCGGCTGGTGGGGCTCGCTGCTGCACCGGCTGCAGCACTGGCGCAACCGCAACAGCCGCGAGGGCAGCCGCCGCAACATCCACGCGCACTACGACCTCGGCAACGCGTTCTATCGCCTGTGGCTCGATTCCACGATGAACTACTCGAGCGCCTGGTTCGGCGGCGATCACGGCCGCGCGCTGTCCGAGGCGCAGGACGCCAAGGTGGCCCGCGCGCTGGCCGAGGCCGGCGTGCAGCCGGGCAGCCGGGTGCTGGAGATCGGCTGCGGCTGGGGCGCGGTGGCCGAGGCGGCGGCGCGGCGCGGCGCCCACCTGACCGGCGTGACGCTGTCGACCGAGCAGCTCGCCTGGGCCCGGGAGCGCCTAGCGCGCCAGGGCCTGGGCGGGCAGGCCGAGCTGCGGCTGCAGGACTACCGCGACATCGCCGACGCGCCCTTCGACGCGCTGGTGTCGATCGAGATGTTCGAGGCGGTCGGGCGCGCCTACTGGCCGTCCTACTTCGAGACGGTGGCGCGCAGCCTGAAGCCGGGCGGCCGGGCCTGCATCCAGACCATCACCCTCCGCGACGACCTGTTCGACCGCTATGTGCGCTCGACCGACTTCATCCAGCAGTACATCTTCCCCGGCGGCCTGCTGCCGAGCGACCGCGAGTTCCGCCTGGCCGCCGGACGTGCCGGGCTGGAGGTGGAGCGCACGCTGGCCTTCGGGCCGGATTACGCCGAGACGCTGCGGCGCTGGCGGGTGGCCTTCCACGGCGCTTCGGCCGCGGCGGCTCGGCTGGGTTTCGACGAGGCCTTCATGCGCACCTGGGATTTCTACCTCGCCTACTGCGAGGCGGCCTTCGACACCGGCAACACAAATGTCGTGCAGTACACGCTGAGGCGGCCATGACGACGCGGCGCGGCTGGCTGCGGGCCGCGCCGGCGGCGGCGCTGGGGCTGCTGGCGCCGGTCGCCCGGGCGGCTGAGGCCCCGCAAGAGGTGCGCGCCGCGCTGCCCGAGCCGCGGCTGCAGGGGGTGATGCGCTTTCGCTGGCTCGGGCTGTCGATCTACGACGCCCGGCTGTGGCGGCCTGGCGCGGCCGCGCCGCTGAGCGCCGAGGACTACGCCGGCCGCGACTTCGCGCTCGAGCTGATCTACGCCCGGCGCCTGTCGGGCGAGGGCATCGCCGACCGCTCGATCGAGGAGATGCGCCGCCTCGACCGCTTCGACGAGACCCGCGCCGAGGCCTGGCGCGCGGCGATGCGCGCCGCGTTTCCCGACGTGCAGTCCGGCGAGCGCCTGGTGGGCGTGAACCGGGCGGGCCGGGGGGCGCGCTTCCTGCATCAGGGCCGCCCGACCGGCGAGGTGGCCGAGGCCGAGTTCGCGCGGCTCTTCTTCGGCATCTGGCTGTCGTCGCGCGGGGCCGAGCCGGCGCTGCGCGCCGCACTGCTGGGGGCGGGCGGATGAAGCCGCCGGTCGCCGGCGGGCTGGCCTATGGCGCGCTCGGGCTGCCGCTGGCCTTCGCCGCGCTGCCGCTCTACGTGGTGCTGCCCAACCATTACGCCGAGCGGTTCGGCGTGCCGCTGGCGGCGCTGGGCGGTGTGCTGCTGGCGGTGCGGGCGTTCGACGCGCTGCTCGATCCGTGGATCGGCCAGCGGCTGGACCGGCTGCTGTCGGGGCCGTTCTCGCGCACGCTGCGCTGGCTGGCGCTGGCGGCGGCGGTGCTGATGCTCGGGCTGACCGGGCTGTTCTTCCCGCTGCCGGCGCTGCGCGGCGATCCGACGGCGCTGCTGGCCTGGTGCGCGGCGCTGCTGCTGGCGACCTGTCTGGCCTGGAGCGTGGCCAGCGTGCTGCACCAGGCCTGGGGCGCGCGCCTGGGCGGCGACGACGCGACCCAGGCGCGCCGGGTGGCCTGGCGCGAGGGCGCGGCGCTGGTCGGCGTGGTGCTGGCCAGCGTGCTGCCCTCGCTGGCCGGGCTGCCAAGCAGCCTGACCGTCTTCATCGTGACGCTGGCGCTGGGCGTGCTGGCGCTGGCCCGGGCGGACCGGCCGGTGCCGGCGCCCGATCTGCCGGACGCCGAGGCCGCCTCGCCCGGACCGTGGCAGCTGCCGGCCTTCCGGCGGCTGCTGGCGGTGTTCATGCTCAACGGCATCGCCAGCGCGGTGCCGGCGACGCTGGTGCTGTTCTTCATCCGCGACCGGCTGCAGCTGCCGCAGTGGGAGGGCGCCTTCCTGGCGAGCTATTTCCTGGCCGGCGCGCTGTCGCTGCCGCTGTGGGTGCGCGCGGTCGCTCGCCTGGGCCTGCTGCGCGCCTGGGCCGCCGGCATGGGGCTGGCGGTGCTGACCTTCTGCGGCGCGGTGCTGCTGGGCGCGGGCGACGGGCGCGGCTTCCTGCTGGTCTGCGTGGCCAGCGGCCTGGCGCTGGGCGCCGATCTGGTGCTGCCGGGCGCGCTGCTGGCGGCGGTGGTGCGGCACAGCGGCCTGGGCGGCCGGGCGGAAGGGCGCTTCTTCGGCTGGTGGACGGCCGCCTCCAAACTCAATCTGGCGCTGGCCGCCGGCCTGGCGCTGCCGCTGCTGCAGTGGGCCGGCTACCAGCCGGGCGCGCGCGATCCGCTCGGGCTGGAAATGCTCGGCCTCACCTACGCGCTGCTGCCCTGCGTCTTCAAGCTGATGGCGCTGGCGCTGCTGTGGCGGCTGGCCGGCGTGCTGCCTTCGACCCCCTTGCCAGGAGATCCGCGATGACATCCCTGTCCCTTCCGCTGCGCCGCGCGGCCGGCGCCGGCCTGCTCGGCGCGCTGCTGATGCTGGCCGGCTGCGCCTCGCCCGCGGTCGAGCAGTACGCCGCCGAGCAGCCGCGCCTGCTGCTGCGCGAGTATTTCGACGGCCCGATGACCGCGCACGGCGTCTTCACCGACCGCTCCGGCCAGGTCGTGCGCCGCTTCACCGTCAAGCTGGTCGGGCGCTGGAGCGGCCCGGACGGCGTGCTCGAGGAAGACTTCGTCTACAGCGACGGCAAGACCGAGCGCCGCGTCTGGCGCCTGACCGACCACGGCGGCGGCCGCTACACCGGCCGCGCCGACGATGTGGTCGGCGAGGCGCGCGGCCAGGCGGCCGGCAACGCGCTGCGCTGGCAGTACACGCTGGCGCTGCCGGTCGACGGCCGCGTCTGGGAGGTGCAGTTCGACGACTGGATGTATCTGATGGATGCCGAGCGCAAGGTGATGCTGAACAAGGCGACGATGAGCAAGTTCGGCATCCGCCTGGGCGAGGTCACGCTGGCCTTCCACAAGCCATGAGCAGCGCCGGGCTCAATCCGCGTCTGCGCGACTGGGGCGGGCAGGGCGTCTGGATCGTCGGCGCCTCGTCGGGCATCGGCCTGGCGACCGCCGAGGCGCTGGCGGCGGCGGGCGCGCGCGTGGTGGTGTCGGCGCGCAAGGCCGCTCCGCTGCAGGACTTCGCCGCGCGCCACGCCGGTGCGCTGGCGCTGCCGCTCGATGCCTGTGCGCCGGGGGCGCTGGCGGGGGCCGTGCCGCGGGTGCAGGCGCATCTGGGGCGGCTCGATCTGGCGATGTACTGCGCCGGCCACTACACGCCGATGCGCGCCGACCGGCTCGATCTGGAGGAGGCGCTGCGCCATCAGGACATCAATGTCGGCGGCGCCTGGCGGCTGCTCGACGCGGTGCTGCCGGTGCTGCTGGCACAGCGCGCGGGCCATGTCAGCCTGGTGTCGAGCGTGGCCGGCTACCGCGGCCTGCCGATGGCGCTGGCCTACGGGCCGACCAAGGCGGCGCTGACCAGCCTGGCGCAGAGCCTGTGGCAGGACCTGCATCCGCGCGGGCTGGGCGTGTCGGTGGTCTGCCCGGGCTTCGTGGCCACGCCGCTGACCGCGGGCAACACCCACCCGATGCCGGCGCTCATTGCGCCCGAGGAGGCGGCGCGCCAGATCCTGCGCGGCTGGGCGCGCGGCGAGTTCGAGATCCATTTCCCGAAGCGCTTCAGCCGGGTGATGAAGCTGCTCGGCCTGATCGGCCTGGTCAGCGACCGCGCGGCCTTCGCGCTGCTGCGCCGCACGACCGGGCTGTGAGGGTCGGGCCGCGCGCTCACTCGGGGTCGTCTTCGTCGTCTTCCTCGTTGGCGCCGACCGTGACCGGCACCTGCTCCTGGCCTTCGGACAGCGTGTGCAGCTGGAAGCGGCTGCTGCGGTCGATCAGCCACAGCTCGTTCCAGACGACCTCGTCGAGACCGGCGGGCGGGCGGGGGTAGGGGGCGGCGGCGCGGATCATCTGCTCGATCCAGGGCAGCACCTCGCGCGCGACCACCGGCTCGCGGGTGACCTCGATGCGCAGGACCTGGCCCTGGGCGCCGATCGTGGTGCGCACGCCGGCGATCGCATGCAGCATCGGCGGCAGCAGCCCGTCGTGGATCAGGTCGGCATGGCGCAGGTAGATGTGGCGCGCGGCGTCGATGCGGTAGGCCGGTGCGTCGGTGGCCATCGTCGCCAGCGGCGCCGCCATCGGGCGAGGCTCGGGAGCCCGGTCGAACTGGGCAAGGGCTGGCAGGGCGATGCCGATCAGCAACCCTGCCAGCCAGCCTCTCTTTCCCCGCACCCGTGGCTGTGCGCTCGGGCTTTCGATGGTCTGTTGCCGGCGCATGGCGGGCAGCCGCGCCAGTCTAGCGGCGCAGGATCGGGCTCTGGTGTGCATAGTGCGCGGAGTGACGCGGTCCGGGGCAGGCGCTTCAGCGCATCCAGCCCTTGCGGCGGAAGTAGAGCAGCGGCGCGGCCACCGAGGCTACCATCAGGCACAGCGCGAACGGATAGCCCCAGCTCTGGCGCAGCTCGGGCATGTGCTCGAAGTTCATGCCGTAGATGCTGGCGATCAGCGTCGGCGGCAGCAGCGCCACCGAGGCCACCGAAAAGATCTTGATGATCTTGTTCTGGTTGATGTTGATGAAGCCGACCGTGGCGTCCATCAGGAAGTTGATCTTGTCGAACAGGAAGGCGGTGTGGCTGTCGAGCGAGTCGATGTCGCGCATGATCTGGCGCGCCTCCTCGAACTGCTCGGCGTTGAGCAGCCGGCTGCGCATCATGAAACTGACCGCGCGCCGGGTGTCCATGACGTTGCGCCGGATGCGGCCGTTGAGGTCTTCCTGCAGGGCGATCGCCGAGAGGGCCTCGCCGGCGGCATGGTCGTCCACGTCCTGCTTGAGCACCCGCGCACTGACCTTCTCCAGCGCGTCGTAGATGCCCTCGAGCGCATCGGCGGAGTATTCCGCGTCGGCGTCGTAGAGCTTGAGCAGCACGTCCTTGGCATCCTCGATCATGGCCGGAATGCGCCGTGCGCGCAGCCGCAGCAGCCGGAAGACCGGCAGGTCCTCCGCATGAATCGAGAACAGCATGCCGTCCTTGAGGATGAAGGCCACCCGCACGTTGCGCGGCGTCTCGCCGTCATCGATCAGGAAGTCCGAGCGGATGTGGAGCTCGCCGTTGTCTTCCTCGTAGAAACGCGCGGATTCTTCCAGGTCGTCGTCGACGATGTTGTCCGGGATGGTCAGGCCGAAGCGACCCTGGATCCAGCCCTTCTCCAGCGAGGTGGGCGCTTCCAGATCCACCCAGACCGGCGACACATGGGAGAGCGTTTCCGGCTGATCGACCTCCTCCTGGAACAGGCGGCCGTTGGCCAGCGTGAAGACGTTGAGCATCGGGGACGGCGCGCACAGGAGAGTTCAGGCCAGCCGATTATTGCATCGCCGTGTGATGCTGATCTGAATGAGCGCAAACCCCGAGATTAATGCGGTTCTGGGCATCCCGGCGCATTTCCACACAGCCTCCGCAGGGTGTGATGTCCCGGGCTTGTCAGCCTTTCACGAAAGGGTCACACTGAACCCAAGCAAGACACCTCGAAACGAGTCCTCTGCACGAGAGAAGCCGGTCTTTTCTCCGCGCTCTCTTCTGCAGCTTCTTCTCACGACAACAGCGTCTTCCCACCCCACACCTCTCGGAAGGAGGCCACATGAATCTGACGATCAGCGGGCATCACCTGGAAGTCACTCCGGCTTTGCGCGAGTACGTGCTCACCAAGCTCGACCGCGTGACCCGACACTTCGATCAGGTGGTGGACGTCAACGTGCTGCTCACCGTGGAGAAGAACAAGGAGAAGGAGCGTCGGCAGCGTGCCGAGGTCACGCTGCATGTGAAGGGCCGCGACATCTTTGTTGAGAGTTCGCACGAGGATCTGTATGCCGCGATCGACCAATTGATGGACAAGCTTGACCGACAGGTCGTTCGACACAAGGACAAACTTCAGAACCACCACCACGTCTCGCCGAAGCGAAATACCCTCTTCACCGAGGCCGCCTGAGGCCCTCCTGTCCTGCTGCGGCAGGCATTGCGACCTGCTCAGGTCGCCCGGAAGACGGCCCCCGAATGGGGCCGTCGCCATTTGGAGATCCCGAAGCATGGCTGCCATCGCTCTGGAAATGATGCGACACGTGGAAATTCGTGCTGACGGTCGCATCGACGATACATCCATGGGGGAGAGGGCCGCCGTCGCGGGGGTCTGCATGCGCGCAAGCCGTGCAGGCTTTCTATAATCGATCCCCCGATCACACCTGACTGCGCGTTCGCGACGGCCTCCAGCCCGAGTCGGCGCCCGATCCCGATGAACCGTCTCGCCGCGATCCTCCCCGCCGGAAACGTGCTGGTCAACGTGGACGCTTCCAGCAAGAAGCGCGCGTTCGAGCAGGCGGGCCTGCTGTTCGAGAACCAGCACGCCATTGCCCGGGCCACCGTCTCCGACAACCTGTTCGCGCGCGAACGGCTCGGCTCCACCGGCCTGGGCCATGGTGTCGCGATTCCTCACGGCCGCATCAAGGGCCTGAAGAACCCGCTGGCCGCCGTGATCCGTCTGGCCCAGCCGATCGGCTTCGAGGCGCCGGACGACGAGCCGGTCAGTCTGCTGATCTTCCTGCTGGTGCCGGAGGCCGCGACGCAGCGCCATCTCGAGATCCTGTCCGAGATCGCCGAGCTGCTGTCCGACCGGGATCTGCGCGAGCGCCTCAAGCTCGAGGATGATCCTGCCCGGCTGCACGAGATGATCTCCCGCTGGGAGCCGATGCGCTCGGTGGCCTGAATTGAAGCCCACCGTCATCAGCGCCGAGGCGCTGTTCGATGCCCACCGCGCGTCGCTGAAGTGGGAGTGGATCGCCGGGCATGCCCATCCCGAGCGCCGGTTCGACGAGGTGGCGGTGCGCGATGCGCAGTCCGCCGCCGATCTGGTGGGCTACCTCAACTACATCCATCCCTATCGGGTGCAGATCGTCGGCCGCCGCGAGGTCGACTATCTGCAGGAGGCCGACACCGAGGCGCAGGAGCGACGCATCTCGCGCATCGTGGCGCTCGAGCCGCCGGTGCTGGTGGTGGCCGATGGCTGTTCGCCGCCCGATCGCCTGGTGGCGATGTGCGAGCGTGCCGACATCCCGCTGTTCTGCACCCAGGACTCGGCCGGGCATGTCATCGACGTGCTGCGGGGCTTCCTGGGCCAGCACTTCGCCGAGCGCACCTCCCGCCATGGCGTCTTCATGGACATCCTCGGCCTGGGCGTGCTGCTGACCGGCGAGTCCGGCCTGGGCAAGAGCGAGCTGGGGCTGGAGCTGATCTCGCGCGGCCACGGCCTGGTGGCCGACGATGTGGTCGACCTGTTCCGGGTGTCGCAGTCGGCGATCGAGGGGCGCTGCCCGGAGCTGCTGCGCGACCTGCTCGAGGTGCGCGGCATCGGCCTGCTCGACATCAAGGCGATCTTCGGCGAGACCGCGGTGCGCCGGAAGATGCGCCTGAAGCTGATCGTGCACCTGGTGCGCAAGGAGACGCTCGAGCGCGACTTCGAGCGCCTGCCCTATGAGCCGCTGCACGAGACGGTGCTGGGCATGCCGGTGCGCAAGGTGGTGATCGCGGTCGATGCCGGTCGCAACCTGGCGGTGCTGGTGGAGGCCGCGGTGCGCAACACCGTGCTGCAGCTGCGCGGCATCGACACCTACAAGGAATTCATCAAGCGCCACCGCGAGCTGATGGAGCGCGGTGACCAGGGGCTGTGAGCCCCGGTCTCACTTGGCGCTGCGGTGCGGGCAGGCGTCCTTGGTGCAGTGCGCATACAGCGCCAGCGTGTGCTCCTGCAGCGTGAAGCCGCGCTCCTGCGCGACCATGCGCTGGCGCGACTCGATCTGCGGGTCGAAGAATTCCTCGACGCGGCCGCAGTCCAGGCAGACCAAGTGGTCGTGATGCTGGCCCTCGTTGAGCTCGAAGACCGACTTGCCGCTCTCGAAATGGTTGCGGCTGAGGATGCCGGCCTGCTCGAACTGCATCAGCACCCGGTAGACGGTGGCCAGGCCGATGTCCGATCCTTCGGTCAGCAGGATCTTGAAGACATCCTCGGCCGTCATGTGGCGCTGCTGGGCGCGCTGGAAGATGTCGAGGATCTTGATGCGCGGCAGGGTGGCCTTCAGGCCCGAGCTCTTGATTTCGTCCGCGTTGGTCATGGGGTCGCCTGTGTCATGCAGGCCTCGGCGGCCTCGCTAGAATCCCCGGATCATATCGGGATGTGCCGATCCCGTCGGTCCACTCCACCAAAATCGACATGGCTGCTCTGTCCCGTCTTTTCCGTCCCGCCCTGGCTGTCGTGGTGCTCGCCGCAGGGGCCGGCTGCTCGTCCATTTCATCGGACGGCAGCATGCTCGGCCTGGTGAGGCCCTACCGGATGGAGGTCGTCCAGGGCAACGTGGTCACCCGCGAGATGGTGCAGCAGCTGCGCGTCGGCCTGAGCCGCGACCAGGTGCGCGGCCTGCTGGGCTCGCCGCTGCTGAGCGATCTCTTCCACGGCGACCGCTGGGACTACGTCTTCACGATCCGCCGCCAGGGGGCCGAGCCGCAGCAGCGCCGCGTGACCGTCTTCTTCGAGGGCGATCGGCTGAGCCGCTTCGACGCCGGCGAGGCGCCCAGCGAGCGCGACTTCGTCGATTCGATCAATGTGTCCCGGCCGAAGCCGCGCACCACGCCGCTCGAACTCGACGAGAAGCAGCTGCGCGCGATCGAGCCGCCGAAGCCCACCCGTGCCGCCGCGCTGGTGCCCGGCACCGCTGCCAGCGGGCCCGCCCGCTCCTATCCTCCGCTCGAGACCGTTTCCCGATGAACGCTTCCGCTTCTTCCGCCGACGCCCGCCTGCGCGTCGCCATCGCCGGCTGCACCGGCCGCATGGGCCACATGCTGATCGAGGCGGTGCTGGCCGCCGACGACTGCGTGCTCGCCGGCGCCCTCGACCGCGAGGGCAGTCCGGCAGTCGGCCAGGATGCCACCGCCTTCCTGGGCAAGGTCAGCGGCGTGAAGATCGCCTCCGACCTGCGCGAGGGCCTGAAGGACGCCGACTTCCTGATCGACTTCACCCGCCCCGAGGGCACGCTGGCGCATCTGGCGGTCTGCCGCGAGATCGGCGTCAAGCTGGTGATCGGCACGACCGGCTTCAGCGGCCCGGAGAAGGCCGAGATCGGTGCGGCCGCCCAGGACATCGCGATCGTGATGGCGCCGAACATGAGCGTGGGCGTCAACGTCGTGCTGCGCCTGCTCGACACCGCGGCGCGGGCGCTGAAGGAGGGCTACGACATCGAGATCGTCGAGGCCCACCACCGCCACAAGGTCGACGCGCCCAGCGGCACCGCGCTGAAGATGGGCGAGGTGGTGGCCGCCGCGATCGGCCGTGACCTGAAGGAATGCGCGGTCTACGGCCGCGAGGGCGTCACCGGCGAGCGCGATCCCAGCACCATCGGCTTTGCCACCGTGCGTGGCGGCGATGTGGTCGGCGACCACACCGTGATGTTCATGGGCACCGGCGAGCGCATCGAGATCACCCACAAGTCCAGCAGCCGCGCCACCTACGCCCAGGGCAGCCTGCGCGCGGTGCGCTTCCTGGCCGCGCAGGCCAGCGGCCTGTACGGCATGGACGACGTGCTCGGCTTCTGAGCCGCACGACCGGGCCCTGACGCATGAACGCGCTGGCACAGATCTGGTCTGCGGGCGACGGCGTGTCGCGGGCGGTGGCCTTGCTGCTGCTGGCGATGTCGGTGTCGGCCTGGGTGGTGATCCTGTGGAAGGCCTGGGGGCTGGCTCGCGTGCGCGCCGATCTGGGTCGCGCGGTGCCGGCCTTCTGGTCGGCGCCGGATCTGCAGGCCGGGCGCGAGCGTCTGGCCGCGCTGGACCGCGAGCGCGTGCTGCTGCCGATGCTCGAGGCCGCGCTGCAGCCGGCCGGCGCCGGCACGCTCGATGCCGACAGCGAGGCCGAGTCGCGCCTGACCCGCCGGCTGCGCGACGCGCTGCACGCGGCGCTGACGCCGCTGCAGGTCGGCCAGGTGCTGCTGGCCTCGGTGGGCAGCACGGCGCCCTTCATCGGCCTGTTCGGCACCGTCTGGGGCATCTACCACGCGCTGGTGGGCCTGTCCGCGGGCGGCTCGATCAGCCTGGACAAGGTGACCGGCCCGGTCGGCGAGGCGCTGATCATGACCGCCGCCGGCCTGGCGGTGGCCATTCCCGCGGTGCTGGCCTACAACCTGTTCGGCAAGCAGGTCGGTCTGTGCGAGGCCGAGCTCGAGGGCTGGGCGCACGACCTGCGCGAGATGGCGCTGCAGCGCGCCCGCCGGGAGGCCTGAGGATGGCCTTCGGCCGGCTCGAGCGCCGCAAGGCCGATGCGCCGATCAGCGACATCAACATGACGCCGCTGATCGACGTGATGCTGGTGCTGCTGGTGATCTTCATGATCACCGCGCCGCTGATGACCTCCAGCCTGAAGCTGGAGCTGCCCCAGGCCGAGGGCGCGCAGCCCGCCGAGCCGCTGCCGGATGCGGTGCAGCTGTCGTTGCAGGCCAACGGCGCGCTCTACTGGGGCGAGGAGCGTCTGGAGGCCGAGGCCTTCGAGCGCCGGCTGAGCGAGCTGGGTCGCCGCCCTGGCGCACGCCCCGAGGTGATGCTGCGCGCCGACCAGTCGGTGGCCTATGGCCGGGTGGCCGAGCTGATCGGCCAGCTGCAGCAGGCCGGGCTGAACCGGATCGCCTTCGTGACCGAGCCGGCCACTGCGGCATCCGGGCAGCGCTGAAAACAGCGCCTGCCCCTGATCGGACGGGCGGAGCAACCAGATTCAATACGATTCGTGTCGGCGCATCTAGTCTGAGCGCATCGCTGCCATGAGGCGGCTGCCCTTCGAACAGACTTGTCATGCCTGATCTCTTCTTCGCAAGCCCTGACCTGGGGCGTTTCTGTTTCTCCGTCAGCCTGTTTGCCGTGGCGACTTCCGCCAGCCCGGGACCGGTCAATCTGGTTGCCGCCAGCAGCGGGGCTTGTTTCGGCCTGCGTCGCAGCCTGGCCTACGTGGCCGGGGCCAGCCTCGGCTTTGCGCTGCTGCTGCTGGCCCTGGGTCTGGGGCCCGGACTGGCCTTGGTGCGCTGGGACGGATTCCAGACCGCGATGCGCTTGCTGGGCTCGCTGTTTCTCGTCTACCTGGCCTGGAAGCTGGCCAACCTGGGCCGCCCCGTCGGCACGCGCCCGGATCACGGCGACGATAGATCGTTGCAATCCGGGCCGGCGACGCGACCGCCCCGCTGGGTCGACGGTCTGCTGGCCCAATGGCTCAACCCCAAGGCCTGGATCGTGGCGGCGGCAGGTGTCTCGGGATACGCGCTCCCCGGGGAGCGCTACACGGCCAGCATCGTGTCGATGTCGGGAGTCTTTTTCCTGATCTGCCTGCCGTCGATCGGTGCCTGGGCCGGCGGCGGGCAATGGCTGGGCAGGTGGCTGCGCAACCCGACCGCCCTGCGGCGCTTCAATCGCCTGATGGCGGCGACGCTGCTGCTGTCAGTGCTGGCGCTGTGGTCGGATTGAGCTGCTGCAGCAGGTGCCGCCACCGGCCTGGGGTGACACCGAAGACCTGCTTGAAATTGCGGGTGTAGTGGGCCTGATCGGCAAATCCGAGCCGCAGCGCCAGCTCGGCCAGCGCCACTTCGCCCCCGAGTTGACGGCGACTTTTCTGCACCCGCAACTGACGCAGATAGGCTCCAGGCGTCAGGCCGGTGGCACGCCGGAACGTGCGGATGCCGTGCCAGCGACTCTGCGGCAGGCTCGCCTGGACGGCGGCCAGGTCGATCGGCTCGTCCCAGTGCTTGTGGAACAGCAGCTGCAGAGGATGCAGTCCGACGTCCCGGTACGATGCCTCAAGCTCGCCGGCCAGGCATTGATCCAGCTCGGCCAGCCACCTCCAGGCGGCGGCGGCTTCGCGCAATGCGGCCACCCGACCAAACAGCGGTTCCAGCTGCGGCCGCTGCAGCCAGACGCGCTGTGGACGACAGCCCCGGACCTGGGTTGCCAACCGAGGCGCCAGGGCCATCATCGCCACCGCCTCGACATACAGCACCGCATACCGCGTGGCCTGGTCGCGCGCTCGACAGGCATGGACTTCGTAGGGCGGCAGGATGAAGACACTGCCGGTCGGTGCGTGGTACTCATGGCCGCCGGCCGTGAAGCAGCAATCCCCTTGCAGGATCAGACCGATCGACCAGACATCATGGAAATGCGGCGCCAGCCCGCATTGCCCGAGGGTCGCCTGCACGAACTCGATCTGCTCGCAGGCACTCACCTGCCACTTCAGCAGGGCACGCCCGGACGGGCAGCGGGGTTGGTCGGACAGTGCAGGCATGCAGGCATTCTGCATCCGGTTCGAAACACCGCTCCACTGCGGACGGCCAGGATGCCGGACCGCTGCAGTGGCAGGTGGCCCGCCACGTGATAATCCTGCCTTTGCCGTCTATCGAGCTGCAAGCGCCACGCTCCGGGACCCTGCGGATCGGGCGGCGGACCTGCTCCCAACTGTTGCGCCATGAACGAGAAATACGATCACCTTGCCGTCGAAGCCGCCGCCCAGTCCGCCTGGACCGCCGCCGACGCCTACCGCGTCACTGAAGACGCCAGCAAGCCGAAGTTCTACGCCTGCTCGATGCTGCCGTACCCGAGCGGCAAGCTGCACATGGGCCATGTGCGCAACTACACCATCAACGACATGCTGGCGCGCCAGCTGCGCATGCGCGGCTTCAACGTGCTGATGCCGATGGGCTGGGACGCCTTCGGTCTGCCGGCCGAGAACGCGGCGCTGAAGAACGCCGTGCCGCCCGAGAAGTGGACGCGCGAGAACATCGCCTACATGAAGGGCCAGATGCAGGCCATGGGCTTGGGCGTCGACTGGTCGCGCGAGGTCGCCACCTGCGACCCCGAGTACTACAAGTGGAACCAGTGGCTGTTCCTCAAGATGCTGGAGGCCGGCATCGCCGAGCGCCGCACCCAGACCGTCAACTGGGATCCGGTCGACCAGACCGTGCTGGCCAACGAGCAGGTGATCGACGGCCGCGGCTGGCGCTCGGGCGCGCTGGTCGAGAAGCGCGAGATCCCCGGCTACTACCTGAACATCGTCAAGTACGCCGACGAGCTGCTGGGCGCGGTGGCCGATCCGCAGGACCCGAACTACCTGTCGGGCTGGCCCGAGCGCGTGCGCCTGATGCAGGAGAACTGGATCGGCAAGAGCGCCGGCGTGCGCTTCGCCTTCCCGCACGAGATCAAGGGCGCGGACGGCGCGCTGATCCAGGACGGCAAGCTGTTCGTGTTCACGACCCGCGCCGACACGGTCATGGGCGTGACCTTCTGCGCCGTGGCGCCGGAGCACCCGCTGGCGGCCCACGCTGCGGCCACCAACCCCGCGCTGGCCGCCTTCATCACCGAGTGCGCGCAGGGCGGCACGACCGAAGCCGAGCTGGCCACGCAGGAAAAGAAGGGGCTGCCCACGGGCCTGTTCGTCACCCATCCGCTGACCGGCGCGCAGGTCGAGGTCTGGGTCGGCAACTATGTGCTGATGAGCTACGGCGACGGCGCGGTGATGGGCGTGCCGGCGCATGACGAGCGCGACTTCGCGTTCGCGAAGAAGTACGGCATCGAGATCCAGCAGGTGATCGCGGTCGAGGGCGAGACCTTCAGCCTGGACGCCTGGGCCGAGTGGTACGGCGACAAGTCGCGCGCCGTCTGCATCAACTCGGGCGAGCTCGACGGCCTGGGCCACAAGGCCGCGGTCGACAAGGTGGCCGAGCTGGTCGGCGCCAAGGGCCTGGGCGAGAAGAAGATCACCTGGCGCCTGCGCGACTGGGGCATCAGCCGCCAGCGCTACTGGGGCACGCCGATCCCGATCATCCACTGCGAGAGCTGCGGCCCGGTGCCGGTCCCCGAGAAGGACCTGCCGGTGGTGCTGCCGATCGACTGCGTGCCGGACGGCTCGGGCAATCCGCTGAAAAAACGCACCGACTTCCTGAACGTCGCCTGCCCCTGCTGCGGCAAGCCCGCGCAGCGCGAAACCGACACGATGGACACCTTCGTGGACTCGTCGTGGTATTTCATGCGCTACTGCGACGCGCGCAACGACCAGCGAATGGTCGCCGAGGGCACCGACTACTGGATGCCGATGGACCAGTACATCGGCGGCATCGAGCACGCGATCCTGCACCTGCTCTACGCCCGCTTCTGGACCAAGGTCATGCGCGACCTGGGCCTGGTGAAGGTCAACGAGCCCTTCACCAAGCTGCTGACGCAGGGCATGGTGCTGAACCACATCTACTCGCGCCGCACCGAGAAGGGCGGCATCGAGTACTTCTGGCCGCACGAGGTCGAGAACGTGCTGGACGCCGGCGGCAAGGTGGTCGGCGCCAGGCTCAAGGAAGCCAAGGGCGACCTGCCCGCCGGCACCGCGATCGACTATCAGGGCGTGGGCACCATGTCCAAGTCGAAGAACAACGGCGTCGACCCGCAGGAGCTGATCAACCGCTACGGCGCCGACACCGCGCGCCTGTTCGTCATGTTCGCCGCCCCCCCGGAGCAGACGCTGGAGTGGAACG
>Ga0228700_1001315_pt1 | contig 16689 bp, 15 predicted proteins | sample McNCre317_Aug_MG_FD_178019 | JGI IMG/M metagenome (GOLD analysis project Ga0228700, IMG submission 178019) | Freshwater microbial communities from McNutts Creek, Athens, Georgia, United States - 3-17_Aug_MG | ecosystem: Environmental > Aquatic > Freshwater > Creek | place: USA: Georgia...
ACAGGTACAGGCCCACCGCGTCGGGGCCGTGCTGGCGCACGACGTCGGCGATGCGGTCGGCGGCCGTGTCGAGCGCGGTCGACCAGTCGACGCTCTGCAGCGCGCCGCCGCGGTGCAGGCGGCGTGCCGGCTGCAGCAGCCGCGCGCTGCGGGTGATCTCGCTGGCGGCGGTCAGGTGCAGCGTGCTGCCCTTGGTGCACAGGCGGCCCTGGTTGGCCGGATGCGCGGGGTCGCCGCGCACGCCGGTGATCTGCGTGCCATCGGACTCGATGATCACGCCGCAGCCGACGCCGCAGTAGGGACAGGTGGAACGGGTCTGCTGGGTCTGCGTCATGGCAGTCCTTCTCGTGTCTTGCGGGCTTGCGGGGAATCGGGGGGTCAGGCCAGCGCGGGCGCGGTCTGGGGGCGTTCGGCCGGCAGCTTGCCGAACATCAGCTGCTCGCGCATCGCGCCGACCGGCTCGCCCGAGCGGATCAGGTCGAAGTACCAGCTGCCGTCGCCGGTGTCGCCGTACAGGCAGGCGCCCACCAGCCGGCCCCCGCGCAGCACCAGCTTGCGGTAGACGCCCTCGGCCGGATCGGACAGCAGGATCTCCTCGCTGTCGTGGTCGCCCATGAAATCGCCGGCGGAGAACAGGTCGATGCCGGTCACCTTCAGCTTGGTCGAGATCTGGCTGCCGGTGTAGAGATCGGTGCCGGCCTCGGCCAGGTGAGCGGCCAGCACGCGGGCCTGCTCGTACAGCGGCGCGACCAGGCCGTAGGCGATGCCGCGGTGGCTGGCGCACTCGCCCACCGCCCAGATGCGGGCGTCGCTGGCGGTCTGCATCGTGTCGGTGACGCGGATGCCGCCGCGGCCGTCGTGGTCGCACACCAGGCCGGCCTCGCGGGCCACGGCCGTGTTGGGCCGGATGCCGGCGGCCATCACCACCAGGTCGGCCGGGATCTCGCGGCCGTCCTTGAGTCGCAGCGCGCGCACCCGCCCCGAGCAGCCGTCGTCCGCGTCGCCGATCAGCGCATCGGTGTGCGCGCCCAGCGCGAAGCTCAGGCCGCGGTCTTCCAGCGCCTTCTGCAGCAGCCGGCCGGCGGTCTCGTCGAGCTGGCGCTCGAGCAGCCACGGTCCGATGTGGATGACCGTGACCTCCATGCCGCGCAGCTTCAGGCCGTTGGCGGCCTCCAGCCCCAGCAGGCCGCCGCCGATGACGACCGCATGGCGGTGCGTGCGGGCGGTCTCGATCATCGCCTGCGTGTCGGCGATGTCGCGGTAGGCGATCACGCCCTGCAGATCATGACCGGGCACCGGCAGGATGAAGGGGTTGGAGCCGGTGGCCAGGATCAGCCGGTCGTAGGTGGCGGTGATCGTCTGGCCGTCGGCGCGCGTGGCCTCGACGGTGCGCCGCGCCCGGTCGATGCGCGTGACGCGCGTGCCGGCATGCAGCGTGATGGCGTGCTGCGCGTACCAGGCCATCGGGTTGAGCACGATCTCCTCGAGCGTCTGCTCGCCGGCCAGCACCGGGCTGAGCATGATGCGGTTGTAGTTCGGGTGCGGCTCGGCCCCGAACACGGTGATGTCGTACAGCGCCGGCGCGATCTTCAGCAGCTCCTCGAGCGCGCGCACGCCGGCCATGCCGTTGCCGATCATCACGAGCTTCATCCTGGGCATTGCGAACTCCTGGCTGCGGGATGCCCGTTCAGGGCATGCCCATACAAATTCATCTGGAACAAGTTGCATTCCCATTCACAATCCGTCCGCATGAGCTTCGACGTCGACATCGGATACACGAGCACCAGCGGGGTGCGGGAACACAACGAGGATTTCGCCGCTGCCGTGCGCGCCGGTGCGCAGGAGCCGGGTCGTGGCCTGATCGCGGCCGTGGCCGATGGCGTGTCGGCCGGTGGCCAGGGGCGGGAAGCCGCGCAGACCACGGTGATGAGCCTGATGCAGGACTTCCATGCCGCACCGGCCACCTGGGAGACGACGGTCGTCCTTGACCGCCTGATCGGTGCCCAGAACGCCTGGCTGGCCGATCACAACCGGCGCCGCAGTGCCCCTGGAGGGGATCGCACCGCCGGGCTGACCACGCTGACGACGCTGGCCCTGCAGGGTCACACCTGGACGGTCGCCCACGTTGGCGACACCCGGGCGTGGCTCCTGCGCGATGGGGAGCTGCAGCAGCTCACCCAGGACCATGCCATCGATCATCCTGACTTCCGCAGCCAGCTCACGCGTGCGATCGGCCTCGATCTCACGGTGCGGGCCGACTACCTCCAGGGCGAGCTGCAGACCGGAGACCTCTTCATGCTCACCACCGATGGCGTGCATGGCGTGCTCCGGCCCGAGCGGATCCGGGCGCTTCTGGCCGCCACGCCCGCCCAGAAGGCCAGCGAAGCGGTCGTGAAGGCCGCCTTGGAAGCGGGCAGTCAGGACAACGTCACGGCGCTGGTCATGCAAGTTCTGGGCCTGGAGCCGATGCGGCTGCAGGACACGCTGCTGCAGGCGCGCCAGCTGCCGGTACCGCCCCGGCTCAAGCTTGGCGACATGCTCGACGGCTACGCGATCACCGCGCTGGTGGCCGACACCGGCGTGCACCGGCTCTACCAGGCGCGCGATCGCAACACGCGCGAACTGGTGGCGATCAAGACGTTGCACGAGTCGCGCGCGAGCGACCGCGAGGAGCAGGCCATGCTGGCGCACGAGGCCTGGCTGGGGCTGCAGGTGACCGACAGCGGCGCGCCCGGCTTCGTGCGCGTGAGGCAGGTCAAGCAGCCGAGCGCCTTCTACACCGTCTTCGACTGGCACAGCGGCCACACGCTGGAGCAGTTCCTGGCCGACGAGAAGCGCTTCGAAGTCACCGAAGTGGTGCACGGCGGCCTGTCGGTGTGCCGGGCGCTTGGGCGATTGCACCGCATTGGTGTGATCCACCGCGACATCAAGCCGGGCAACCTGCATTTCGGCGAGGACGGCCAGTGGCGGGTGCTGGATCTGGGGGTGGCGGTGTCAGGGCGCGAGCCGGCCTCCACCCGCACCCTGCATGCCGGCACGCCCAGCTACATGAATCCCGAGCAGTGGGAGGGCGCCGAGGGGCAGCCGGCCGACACCGGCAGCGATCTGTTCGCGCTGGGCGTGACGCTCTACCAGTGGCTGACCGGCAAGCTGCCCTACGGCGAGATCGAGCCCTGGCAGACCGCGCGTTTCCGGCGCGATCCGCTGCCGCCCTCGCGCGTGCGCCCGGAGGTGCCGATCTGGCTGGACCATGTGGTGATGAAGGCCATCGCCCGTGATCCGCGCCAGCGCTTCGAGACGGCCGAGGAGTTCGTGCTCGCGCTCGAGCGCGGGGCCTCGCGGCCGCTGAACGCGCCGCCCTCGACGCCGCTGTCCAGGCGCGATCCGGCCTGGGTGTGGAAGGTGACCTGCGTGATCTCGCTGATCTTCAACCTGATGCTGGTGATCTGGGTGCTGTTCCTGCCGCGCTGAGCGCGCGCAGCGGCAACGCAGGCCGGAAACGGCCGCGGCCTGCACCAGGCAGGCCGCGGACTTCGTTTCCGGTCAGCCGGGGATCAGGCGGTGCGGCGCGCGCCGGTCGTGCTGCCGACGGTGGTCGGCGTGCTGCGGGCGCGGCCACCCTTCTCGGCCCAGGTGCGGGTCCAGCGGATCTGCACGATGCGCAGCATCGCCAGCATGATCACGGCCAGGATCGCGAAGGCCACGAAGCCCCACAGGTAGGTGCCGGCGTGCTGCTTGGACAGGCCCATCGCGTTCGGGATGAAGCCGCCGCCCAGGGCGCCCACTTCGCCGATCATCGAGCCGGCCACCGCGGTGGTCAGCGGCCAGCGCAGCGGCACCAGCTGGAACAGCGCGCCGTTGCCCGCGCCCAGCGCGGCGAAGCACAGCATGAACAGCAGCGTCGTCGCCGGCAGCGAGGTGCCCGCGAAGCCGCAGGCCACCAGCGAGATCGCCACCAGCACCAGAACGCCGCTGAGGGTGTTGATGCCGCCGACGCGGTCGGAGATGTAGCCGCCGACGACGCGAACGCCCGAGCCCATCACGGTGGCCAGCATGGTCAGCTGGCCGGCCTCGACCTTGGTGACCTTGAACTGGTCATAGAAGTAGGTCGGCAGGAAGCTGGCCAGACCGATGAAGCCGCCGAAGGTGACCACATAGATCAGGCTGAAGGCCCAGCCGTCCTTCTCGAACAGGCAGGAGATGTGCTCGCGGAAGCTCTGGTGCTCGACATCCGGCGGCTCCTTCGCGGCGAACCACATCACCAGCATCGGCAGGACCATCGTGCAGGCGGCCAGGCCGTAGACGGTCTGCCAGCCGAACTTCATCGCCAGCGGGGGCGCGAACAGCACGGCCAGCACGGTGCCGGAGTTGCCGGCGCCGGCGATGCCCATCGCCAGGCCCTTGTACTTCGGCGGGTACCAGCCCGAGCCCAGCGACAGCGCCACGCCGAAGGAGGCGCCGGCGATGCCCAGCAGCACCCCCATCGCCAGCACCTCGTCATAGGTGTCGACGGCGAAGTAGCCGAAGGCCAGCGCGCAGACGATCAGGCTCATCTCGACCATCGCCGCGTTCTTGCGGCCGATGTACTGCGCCAGCACGCCCAGCGGGAATCGCATCAGCGCCCCGGCCAGGATGGGCACCGAGATCATGAAGCCCTTCTGGGCGGCGGTCAGCTGGAAGGTCTCGCTGATGAACGGACCCATGGCGCCGTTGAGCACCCAGATGGCGAAGCAGAAGTCGAAGTACAGGAACGAGGCGGCCAGGGTCGGCCAGTGCCCCGACTTGAGGAATGTCTTGAAGTCGGACATGGTGAGTCGCGTCGGCTAGGTGGAATCGGGCGCCCCGGTCTGGGAGGTCCGCTTGACCCCGCTGCATGAGAGGGGGCGAAGCGCTTCGGGTGCGCAGGTGTCATGCGTGTGACACGCTCCGGCCCGTCGTCGGGTCGGATACCGACCCGGCAGAAGGGTCGGCGAGGCCGCTGCTGTGCGACCATAGAGCTTGATAGCAATTGCTGTGCCTGAGGTGGCTCGCCTGAGGCTGGCGCGGCCCGTGCTACTCGTGGGCGGTTTCCCAGAACAAGTCACCCTGTCCTTTCCCCTCTTTTTGTCCTCCTCCGCCGTGCTGAAAATCCTGGCCGTAGCTCCTGCGCAGCCCGATGCGCCGACCCTTGTCTCCGATCTCGAATCCAGTGGATTCCAGGTCTGTGCCCGTTGCCCATGCTCCAGCATGGTGCGAGAGGCCGTGCGCCATGCACCAGACATGATCATTGTCTGGGATCCCCATCCTGGGGACGAACTCTTCGAGGCGGTGCGCCTGCTGGAGTCGGCGGCACCGTCGCCGGTGCTGGTCTTCACCAGTGACGTGCGCGCCGAGACCATGGATGCCGCCATTGCCTGCGGCATCGACGACTGGGTGGTCAACGGCTATGCGCCGGGACGTCTGCGCCCGCTGCTGCAGTTCACGGTGCTGCGTCATCGCCAGATCCGGCAGATGCGCGAGGAGCTCGGCGATCTCAAGCGCCGCTTCGAGGAGCGCAAGCTCGTCGATCGCGCCAAGGGCATCCTGATGAATGCCCGCCACATCAGCGAGGACGAGGCGTTCCGCCTGCTGCGCTCGGCCTCGATGCACGCCAAGCAGCGCATCGGCCAGGTGTCGCAGCAGGTGATCGACTCGGCCCATTACGCCGAGGCGATCAACCGCTCGGGCCGCCTGCGCATGCTGTCGCAGCGCATCGTCAAGCTCTATGCGCTGGCGGCGATGAATGTCGAGACGGCGGGCTCGCGCGCGCTGCTGGCCGACTCGGTCACGCAGATCGACCAGAGCCTGATGGTGCTGGGCCGCGCCCTGTCGCGCCCGACCTTCGGCGATCTGCTCGATGCGGTGCAGTCCACCTGGAGCGCGGTGCAGTCCAGCCTGGTGGCCGTGCCGGCCTCCGCACGCGTGCCGCAGCTCGACCAGGATGCCGAGCGCCTGCTGGACCTGTCGGACCGGCTGACGCAGGCGCTCGAGAACGCGGGGCTGACGCCGTCGCTGCATGTCATCAACGTCTCGGGCCGCCAGCGCATGCTCGCTCAGCGTCTGGCCAAGCTGGCGCTGCTGCGCAGCAGCGGGGCGCTGGCCGCCGGCGAGGCCCTGCCGGAGGACATGGCCTCCACGGCCGAGGCGTTCGAGCAGGGCCTGACCTACCTGCGCGGCATTCCGCTGTCGACGCCGGCGATCCGCGACGGCCTGGCCCGCGCCGACGCCACCTGGCAGGACATGCTGGCGGCGGTGCGTGCCGGCGCCCAGCAGGGCGCGCGGGTGACCCTGGCGGCCACCAGCGAGTCGCTGCTCGAGCTCTTCGATGCCCTGACCCACGAGTACGAGCAGAGCATGCAGATGCTGATGGGCTGATGGAGCGGGGCGCGATGTCGGTCAGGCTTCACGGCCGGGCGGCGCCGGCCGCGCCAGCGCGGGGCCGGCGCTGCTTATCATCGCCGGATGAGCCTAGCCGTGCTGTTCGATACCGTCGTGGCCCCCGTCGCGCTGAGCGAGGCCCTGCTCGATCTGCTGCTGGTCGAGGGTGCGATGGCCACGCTCAAGCGCGCCTCCGACGGGCGCCATCTGTGGGTCAGCCCGTCGTGGCAGGCCTGGATCGGGGCGGCGCCTGTGGTCGGCACGACCGATCTGGAGCGGCTGCCCCAGCCGGTGGCCAACGCGATCCAGGCGGCCGATGCGCGGGCCCTGGCCTGCGGCCAGGCCCTGTCGGTGGAGGACCATGTCTTCGAGCGTGTGGCGGGGCGCCGCGTCGAGCTGCATGCGGTGCGCCGTGTGCTGTCCGATCCGGCGGGCGAGCCGCTGCTGCTGACCCTGTGGCGCGACGTGACGGCCACGCGCCGCGAAGCCCTTCATCTCCAGCAGGCGCTCGGCCAGATCGAGCGCCTGCAGCAAGCCACCGAAGCGATGCGACGGCAGCATGAACAAGGGCTGGATCGGCCGGGCGAGCTGTTCCGGCGCGAGCATTTCGAGGAGCACCTGCGACGCGAGGCGGCGCTGTCGCAGCGCGAGCACCGCGAATTCGCGCTGGTGCTGCTGGCCATCGACCGGCTCGAGGGCCTGAGGCAGACCCATGGCGAGGCAGCCGTCCAGCAGGTCACCGAAGTGATGGGCCATCTGATGCGCACCAACACCCGCGCGATGGATGTGCTCGCCCAGCTCGGCGACGGGCGTTTCGCGATCCTGCTGTCGGGGGTCGGGCTGGCCACCGCGCATGCCCGCATGGAGCATTTGCGCCGGGCCTGCGCCACGCAGGTGGTCGTGCAGGAGGGGCGCAGCCTGGGCTTCGAGGTGTCGATCGGCATCGCCAGCTTTCCGCACACCGCCGCCACGCTGGCCGAGCTCAGCCAGTGTGCGGTGCGTGCGCTCGGGGATGCCCGGCTGCGGGGCGGCAACCGCATCGCGCTGGCGGCGATCCGTCTCGGCGAGATCGCGCCTACCCCCTGAGTCCTGAACGGGCGCGTGCCGGCGCCTCAGTCGGCCGCGGCCCGCCTCAGCGTCTCGCTGACCGGTCGGCGCAGCACCTCGCGCAGGCTCCACCAGCCGGTCATCCAGGCCAGCAGGGCCCCGGCCGCGGTGCCCGCCAGCGGCACGAGGGCCGAGGGCGTCCAGTCGAAGCCGAAGACCTGCCGTGCCAGGGCCCAGCTCACCGCGACGGCGGCGACGGCGGCCAGCGCGCCCGCCAGCGCCCCCAGGCCGAGCAGCTCCGCGCGCTGGATGCTGCGCAGCAGCGCGCTGCTGGCGCCCATCGCCCGCAGCAGTGCGAACTCCCGGGCGCGGGACTCGCGCGTGGCGCTGACGGCCGCGAACAGCACCAGCAGGCCCGCGGCCAGCGTGAAGCCGAACAGGAACTCGACCGCCCGGATCACCTGGTCCAGCACCGTCTGCACCTGGGCGATCTGCTGGGAGACATCGACCACCGTCAGGTTGGGGAAGTCGCGCGCCAGCTGGGCGTCGAAGCCGGCCGTGGCCGGGGCGCGCAGCGCGGAGATGTAGGTGAGCGGCAGCGCGGGCAGGTCCGAGCGGGTGAACATCACGAAGAAGTTGACCCGCATCGAGCCCCAGTCGACCTTGCGCAGGCTGGTGATGCGGCCCTCGACCCGGGTGCCGGCGATGTCGAAGCTCATGCGGTCGCCCAGCTTCAGGCCGAGCGTGTGCGCCAGGCCGGACTCGACGCTCAGGCCGGGCAGCGGGGGGGCGTCCGACGGGTCGGGCCAGCGGCCCTCGACCAGGGTGTTGTGGGCGGGCAGCGCCTCGGCGTGGCTCAGGTTGAACTCGCGCTCGACCAGCCGCTGGGCGCGGCTGTCGTCGTACTGCGTGGGGGTGACGGGCAGGCCGTTGAGCGCCGTGAGCCGGCCGCGGATCATCGGATACCAGTCGTAGCGCGTGACGCCGGCCGCGGCCAGCGCGCTCCGGAAGTCGGCGGCCTGATCGGGCTGGATGTTGATGACGAAGCGGTCGGGCGCATCGGCCGGCGTGGCGGCTCGCCAGCTGTCGACCAGATCGGTGCGCATCAGCACCAGCACCATCAAGGCCATCAGGCCGATGGCCAGCGCGCTGACCTGCAGCACCGCCAGCGCGGGCCGGGCGCTCAGCTGCCGGGTGGCCAGCGCGAGCCAGCGCGGCGCGCCGGTCTCGGGCACGGCCCGGTGCAGCGCCCGCACCGCCAGCCAGGCGGTCCCCGCGAACAGCGCCCAGGCGGCGGCGAAGCCGCCCACGGCGATCGCGCCGAGCTTGGGGTCGTCCGCCACCGCCATCAGCAGCGCGGCGTAGCCGGCCAGACCGGCGCCCAGCACGCCCAGCGAGGTCGGACGCAGGCTGCCCAGGTCGCGGCGCAGCACCCGCAGCGCGGGCACCCGGGCCAGCTGCAGCACCGGCGGCAAGCCGAAGGCCACCAGCAGCACCAGCCCCACCCCCAGCCCGAACAGGCCCGGCCAGGGGCCGGGGGCGGGCAGATCGTTCTCGACCAGCCCGGCCAGCAGCCGCACGAAGACCTCATGCACCGCCAGACCGAGCAGCACGCCCAGCACGCTGGCGCCCAGCCCCACCATCAGCAGCTCCAGCGCATAGATGGCCGCGATGCGGCGCTGCGACAGGCCCAGCACCCGCAGCAGCGCGCAGGCGTCCAGATGCCGGGCCGCGAAGCCGCGTGCGGCGATGCCGACCGCCACGGCCGCCAGCAGCGCCGCCAGCACCGCCACCAGCTGCAGGAACTGCCCGGCCCGGTCGAGCGCCTGGCGCATCTCGGGCCGGGCGTTGTCCAGCGATTCGATGCGCACGCCCCGCAGGTGGTCGCTCTTGATCGCCGTCTCGGCCCAGGCCACGAAGCCGCGCACGGCGGTCTGGCGCGACTCGCCCGGAGGCGCGGCCACCGCCAGACGCCAGGCCACCCGGCTGGCGGGCTGGATGAGGCCGGTGCCGGGCAGATCCGCCTCGGTCATCAGCACCCGGGGCGCGAAGCTGAGGAAGCTGGCGTCCCGGTCGGGCTCGGTGCGCAGCAGCGCGCCGATGCGCAGGCCCCGGTCGCCCAGCCTCAGCGTGTCGCCCACCGTCAGGCCCAGGCTGTCGAGCACCGCCGCCTCGACCCACACCTCGCCGGCGGGCGGGCCCTGGCGGCGGACCTGCGACGGCGCCTCCCGGGCAGGGGCCACCTGCAGCTCGCCGCGCAGCGGATAGGCCGGCGAGACGGCCTTGACCGACACCAGCCGGATCGCGCCCCCACGCTCGTCGGGGGCGCGGGCCATGCTGGGGAATCGCGCACTGCGGGCGATCTGCAGGCCCATGCCGCGCGCGGTCTCGGCGAAGGACTCCGGCAGGGGCTGGTCGCTGGCGATGACCGCGTCGCCCCCGAGCATCGTCAGCGCATCGCGCGACAGGCCCGCGGCCAGCCGGTCGGCGAAGAAGCCGACCGCGCAGATCGCCGCCACGGCCAGCGCCACCGCGACCAGCATCAGCCGCAGCTCGCCGGCGCGCAGGTCGCGCAGCAGCTGGCGCCAGGCCTGACGCATCACCGAGGGCGGTCGCGCGGGGTGGGGCGAAGCGGGGCGGGCGGGCAGGGCAGTGGCGCTCATGCGGCGACCTTACACCAGCGCCGTCGTCACTTCAGAACGCAGCGTGCAAAGTCGCAGAATCCGCTTGGCCGGGCCCGGTGCTCCAATGGATCCACCATGAACACTCCGCTGCCCACCCTCTACCTGTCCCACGGCTCGCCGATGATCGCCATCGAGGACTCGCCCGCCGCGGCCTTCCTCGAGCGGCTCGGCCCGGTGATCGAGCGCACCTTCGGCCGGCCCCGCGCGGCCGTGGTGGTCTCGCCGCACTCCTCGACCCGCCAGCCGCTGGTGCTTGCCGGCGCCCGCCACACGGCGATCCACGATTTCGGCGGATTCCCGGCCGAGCTGTACGAGCAGCGCTACGACGTCGCGGGCGATCCGGCACTGGCCGGGCAGGTCTCGACCCTGCTGCGGCAGGCCGGCATCGAGGCCCCGGCCGTCGAGGCCGAGGGGCTCGACCACGGCATCTGGACCGTCATGAAGCGCGCCTGGCCGGGCGCGGAGGTGCCGGTCGTGCCCCTCACGCTGGTGCCCACCGCCTCGCCGGCCCGGCAGTGGGCGGTCGGCGCGGCGCTGGCCTCGCTGGCCGAGCAGGGCGTGCTGGTGATCGGCAGCGGCGCGATGACGCACAACCTGCGCCGCTTCTTCGGCCTGCGCGGCGCCACCGGCGAGACCGCGTCCGATGTGGCCGCCTTCCAGGACTGGGTGAGCGAGCGTGCGGCCGCGCGCGACTGGCCGGCGCTGTTCGACTACCGCCGCCAGGCGCCCGAGGCCGCGCAGCAGCATCCGACCGACGAGCACTGGCTGCCGTTCTATGTCGCCGCCGGCGCTGGGGGCGACACCGCGGGCGTGCGCATCCACGACAGCGTCGACGCCGGCGTGCTGGCGATGGACGGCTACGCCTTCGGCCCGCAGGCCGAGCGGCTCAACCAGGCGCTGCAGGCCGCCTGAACAGCCCTGCGGCCCGGCCCCGGGGTGCCGGGTTCAGGCCGGGTTGTCCAGATCGATGAAGCGGTGCTGCAGGCCGAACTCGGCCGCCAGCCGCTCGCCCAGGGCGCGCGCGCCATAGCGCTCGGTGGCGTGGTGGCCGCAGGCGAGGAAGGCGCAGCCCGTCTCGCGCGCGATGTGGGCCTGAGGCTCGGAGATCTCGCCGGTCAGGTAGACATCGGCGCCGGCGGCGATGGCCGACTCGAAGTAGCCCTGCGCGCCCCCCGTGCACCAGGCGATGCGCCGCAGCATGCGCCCGTCGCCGGGCGCGACGACGGGCGCGCGGCCCAGCGCGGCCTGCACGCGCGCCGTCAGCGCCTCGAGCGAGCAGGGCCCCTCGGCCGGCGCGCCGATCAGCCCCAGCCCCTTGTCGCCGAAGCTGCCCGTGGCCGCGAGCCCGAGCTCGGCGCCGAGCCGCGCGTTGTTGCCGACCTCGGGGTGGGCATCGAGCGGCAGGTGATAGGCGTAGAGGCTGATGTCGTGCGCGAGCAGCGCGGCCAGCCGGCGCTTCATCCAGCCGGTGACCCGGCCGTCCTGGCCGCGCCAGAACAGGCCGTGGTGCACGACGATCGCGTCGGCGCCGTCGGCCGCGGCGGCCTCGATCAGCGCCAGGCTGGCGGTCACGCCGCTGACGATGCGGCGCACGCGCGCGCGCCCCTCGACCTGCAGGCCGTTGGGACCATAATCCGAAAAGCGGCCGCTCTCGAGCAGCCGGTCCATCCAGCCTGCCAGCGCATCGCGGTCCGCGCCGGCCTTGTCGGTCATCAGGTTCTCAGCCACTTCTCTCTCCGGTTCTTTCATGCGCAGGCTCTGGCTCATATTCTCGCAGGCCGTCACGGTGGCGCTGGCTGCCGTCTTCGTGCTGGCCACCCTCAAGCCGCAGTGGCTGGGCGGGCGCCCGGGCAGCGCGCCGGTGCAGTTCAGCATCACGCAGGCCGCGCCCCTGCCGCTGGGCGGGGCCAGCATGCCGGGCAGCTACGCGCCGGCGGCGCGGCGCGCCTCGCCCTCGGTGGTGAGCGTGATGACCTCGGCCGGCCAGAGCGCCTCCGGCACGGGCGATCCGCTGCGGCGCTACTTCGGCGATTCCGAGGGCGGCAGTGCGGGCACCGGCTCGGCGGTCATCGTCTCGGCCGACGGCTATCTGCTGACCAACAACCATGTCATCGAGAACGCCGACCAGATCGAGATCGGCCTGCTCGATGGCCGGCGGGTGGCGGCCAAGGTGGTCGGGACCGATCCCGACAGCGATCTGGCCGTGCTGAAGGTGGCGCTGGCCGGCCTGCCGGCGATCACTTTCGGCGACAACGACGCGCTGCAGGTGGGCGACGTCGTGCTGGCCATCGGCAACCCGTTCAACGTCGGGCAGACCGTGACCTCGGGCATCGTCAGCGCGATCGGGCGCAGCGGCCTGGGCCTGAACACCTTCGAGAACTTCATCCAGACCGACGCGGCGATCAACCCCGGCAACTCGGGCGGCGCGCTGGTGGACATCAACGGGCAGCTGCTGGGCATCAACACCGCGATCTACTCGCGCTCGGGCGGCAGCATGGGCATCGGCTTCGCCATTCCCGTCACCACGGCGCGGCAGGTGATGGAGGGGCTGATCACCGAAGGCGTGGTGACCCGCGGCTGGATCGGCGTGCAGCCCAGCGACCTCACGCCCGACATGGCCGAATCCTTCGGGCTCGAGATCGACCGGGGCGTGCTGATCACCGGCGTGCTGCAGGACGGCCCGGCCAGCGCCGCGGGCATGCAGCCCGGCGACGTGGTGGTCAGCGTCGGCGGCACGCCGGTGGCCAACACCGCGCAGCTGCTCAATGCGGTGGCGGGTCTGAAGCCGCAGACCCAGGCGGTGCTGTCGGTCTACCGCGGTCGCCAGTCGCTGGAGCTTTCGATCCGCGTGGCGCAGCGCCCCAAGGCCCGCAGCGCCCGCAACGCGGCGCCGGAGCGCTGAAGCGTCACGGGGTGCTGTCTTCCGGCGCGGCCGAATACTTCAGGAAGAAGCCCGCCGCCCAGATGCCCACCTCGTAGAGCAGGCCCATCGGCACCAGCAGCGCGATCATCGACACCGCATCCGGCGGCGTGACCATGCCGGCCACCGCGGCGGCAGCCACCCAGAAGTAGCGCCGCCATTCACGCAGCTGCGCGACCTCGACGATGCCCAGCCGGGCGAGCACCACCACCGCCACCGGCACCTCGAAGGCCACGCCGAAGGCGATGAACATCGTCAGCACGAAGTCGAGGTAGGCCTCGATGTCCGGGCTGACCGTCACCGACTGGGGCGCCATCTTCTGGATCGCCGGGAAGGCCTGGCCGAACACGAAGAAGTAGCAGAAGGCCACGCCCAGGTAGAACAGGAGCGTGCTGCTGGCCACCAGCGGCAGCACCAGGCGCTGCTCATGGCGGTACAGGCCCGGCGCCACGAAGGCCCAGACCTGGTAGAGCACCCAGGGCAGCGCGACGCCGAAGCCGGCCAGCAGCGTGACCTTGATCGGGATGAGGAAGGGCGAGACGACGCCGACGGCGATCATCTTCGAGCCGGCCGGCAGCGACTTCACCAGCGGCATCGCCAGCAGGTCGTAGACCTGCGACGGGCCCGGGTACAGGCACAGCAGCACGAAGATCGCGGCCACGCCGTAGACCGCGTGCAGCAGGCGGTCGCGCAGCTCGATCAGGTGGCTGACGAAGGGGGCCTCGGTCCCGGCGAGTTCGTCGGGTTGGGGATCAGGACTCGAACTCACGATGGCGGGGGGAAGACGGGAGGGCGGGGCCGGAGGCCAGGTGGCGGCCTCGGCACGAAGGGGTCAGGACGACCGACGGGGCGGGCGGAAGCGGGCGACGCGGGCGGCACCGGACTGCACATGGCGCCGCACGCCCTCGCGCTGCTTGTACCAGCTCGGCACGGCGCTGCGCTTGATCCGCCAGTTCTTGCGGGGCGGCGGGCTGGGCGCGGCCGGGGAGCTGTCCCACTCGTAGGGCTCGTAGGTCGGCGCGGGCTCGTCGTCGGCACCGGCCAGGGCCGAGTTGATCTGCCCGGTGGCCGAGTCCAGCCCCGAGGAGACCGACTGGCCGACATCGCGCGCCGCGGTCTCGAACTCGCGGCGCACCTTGTTGAGCTCGTCGAGCTCCATCGAGCGGTTGACCTCGGCCTTGACGTCGGAGACATAGCGCTGCGCGCGGCCGATCAGGGTGCCGGCCATGCGCGCGACCCGGGGCAGCCGCTCCGGGCCGATCACGACCAGCGCGATGCCGGCCACCAGCATCAGCTTCGAAATGCCTATGTCGAACATGCGGAGTGTCCCGGGGGGATCACGGCTTGGTCTTGGCCTCGACGTCGATCGCCTGGCTGGTGTCGAGGCGCTTTTCGGCGACCTGGGCGGTGGCGGCGGGGGCGGCACCGTCGGCCGGCTTGTCGCCGTCCTTCATGCCGTCCTTGAAGCCCTTGACCGCCGAGCCGAGGTCGGAGCCGATGTTCTTGAGCTTCTTCGTGCCGAAGATCAGCACGATGATGACGAGGAAGATGATCAGGTGCGTGGTGGACAGTCCCATGAGGATGCTCCGTGTCGGGTTCGGTGGGTGGCGCGGTGGATGCGGCCGGATTCTAGGTGGGGCTGGTCAGCCCTGTTTCCAGGGGCGCGGACCGCCCATCACGTGCATGTGGAGGTGATAGACCTCCTGGCCACCGTCCGGGCCGGTGTTGATCACCGTGCGCAAGCCGTTGTCGGCGCCGTGCTCGCGCGCCAGCTTCGGCGCCAGCAGCGCCATGCGACCCAGCAGCGCCTGATGGCGCGGCTCGGCGTCGGCCAGCGTGGCGATGTGCTCGCGCGGGATGATCAGCAGGTGCACCGGCGCGGCCGGGCGGATGTCCTTGAAGGCGATCAGCTCGTCGTCCTCGTGGACCTTCTGCGCGGGGATCTCGCCGGCGGCGATGCGGCAGAAGATGCAGTTCGGGTCATGGCTCATGGCGGCAGCTCCGTCGATGCGTGCGTCGATGCGTGAAGGGGTGCGGTGCGGTTCAGCGCGGCCGGCTGGCGAACTCGGCCAGGCCCGACAGGCCCTCGCGGCGCTCGAGCTCGGCGATCACCTGCGCCGGGGTCAGGCCGAACTGCGCCAGCGCCACGATGCTGTGGAACCACAGGTCGGCGACCTCGTAGACGATCTTGGCCGGGTCGCCGTCCTTGGCGGCGATGACCACCTCGGTGGCCTCCTCGCCGACCTTCTTCAGGATGGTGTCGGTGCCCTTGTGGAACAGGCGCGCGACATAGCTCCTGTCCGGGTCGCCGCCGCGGCGCGAGGCGATCACCTCGGCCAGTCGGGCCAGGCTGTCGGTCGAGGAGAGGGGGGCGGCATCGGTCATCGGGGCGGGGGCGCTGGCGCTCATGAGCGGTAGATGGTGGCGGGATCCTTCAGGACCGGGTCGACGGCCTGCCAGGTGGGCTGGCCGTCGGCGCCGGTCTGCAGTTCCTCGAAGAAGCAGGAATGGCGGCCGGTGTGGCAGGCGATGCCGGGCTCGTGGCCGAGCTGGGTGATGCGCAGCAGCACCACGTCCTGGTCGCAGTCGATGCGGATCGAATGCACCTTCTGCACATGGCCCGATTCCTCGCCCTTGTGCCAGAGGCGGCGGCGCGAGCGGCTCCAGTAGACCGCCTCGCCGAGCTCGGCGGTGCGCGCCAGCGCCTCGCGGTTCATCCACGCGAACATCAGCACGTCGCCGCTGTCCTTCTCCTGCGCGATCACCGGCACGAGGCCGTCGGCAGTCCAGGTGATTTTTTCCAGCCAGTCCATGGCGGTGGAGTGTAGCAACCGTCACGAAGCGCTCCGCGGCGCGTCCATGACAATCACGGCATGACGACCGATCTGCACCCCGATGCCGCCGCTGCTTCTTCCTCCTTGCCGGCCCTGTCCCGGCCGCTTGCGCTGACGCTGGGCGACGCGCTGGGCATCGGCCCGGAGATCATCGTGCGCGCCTGGCGCGAGGGCCGCATCGGCGCAGGCGTGGTGGTGATCGGCGAGCCGGCGGTGCTGCGGCGGGCGGCGCGCGCGCTGCGGCGCCTCCACGATGTGCCCGAGGTGCCGATCGCGGTGATCGACGCGGTCGCGGATCTGGCCGAGGTGCCGCCGGGGGCGCTGCCGGTGCTGCTGCCCGGCCACCGCGAGCCGGCGCTGGCCGAGGCGCCGTGGGGCACGGTCGATGCGCGCGCCGGCCGGCTCGCCGCGGCCTGCATCCGCGACGCGGTCGCGCTGGCGATGCGCGGCGAGATCGCCGGGCTGGTCACCGCGCCGATCCACAAGGAGGCGCTGGCCGCCGCCGGCGAGCCCTTTCCCGGTCACACCGAGCTGCTGGCCGACGAGAGCGCGCGCCACGGCCGCCCGGCCGACGTGCGCATGATGCTGGCCAACGAGGAGCTGCGCACGGTGCTGGTCACCATCCACTGCGCGCTGCGCGAGGCGATCGAGCGGGTGACGTTCGACACGGTGCTGTCGACGCTGCGCATCAGCCACGCCTCGGCGGCGCTGTGGGGCCAGCCGCGGCCGCGCATCGCGGTGGCCGGGCTCAACCCGCATGCGGGCGAGGGCGGGCTCTTCGGCCGCGAGGAGATCGAGATCATCGCGC
>Ga0228700_1001316_pt1 | contig 16687 bp, 27 predicted proteins | sample McNCre317_Aug_MG_FD_178019 | JGI IMG/M metagenome (GOLD analysis project Ga0228700, IMG submission 178019) | Freshwater microbial communities from McNutts Creek, Athens, Georgia, United States - 3-17_Aug_MG | ecosystem: Environmental > Aquatic > Freshwater > Creek | place: USA: Georgia...
TCTGACGAAGCACAGCAGCGAACTGCTGGGTGCTGGTGCTACCAGGACCCGAGATGTCGTCAACCATATTGCCGCGCTGTGTCACCACACCATACAGAGGCAATACCGCGATGCCTGAGCCTGCACTAGCTGCAGCCATTTGCTTACGACTGTCACGAAGCACACGATCGGTGTTGACCTGAAATAAGGTCTCATCACTGGGAGGCTCCCCCGCAGACCAACGGGTCAAGATGCCAGACATGGCCTGCAGACGCTCGGGCATCAGCGCCCAAGGGGTCGTCAGGAATTCAGAGAGAAGTAGTTGTTTGTTCATTGATTCATTCCTAGTTGAGTAAGCGATGCCGTCAGCCCTTCAGGCTCTAGAGGCATCACTTGTTGTTGTGCCCACTGATGCACGTGCAGGGGAGTCAATCCAAAGGCTTGTGAAATCAGTTCGATTTCGTTATTTGTGATGGAACCCTTTTTTGTGATGCGCCTAGACAACCGCTTTGCGTTTGACTCGACCAGCATCCGAAAGCGCAGACTCAACTCTTGATCACCTGTGGGCGAGCTCTCGTCGGCACTCTCTTGGTCGTTGGGTTCTTGCTCTTGCTCGGCCTCTTCTGCATCCTCTTCCTCCACCATGTTCAGAGGTCGAAGTGGTTGATCCAAGCCTTGCAGCGGGTTGAGGTTTTCTGAGATACGAGCCTCGTTGCGGGTGAGCCAGCCGTTTTGGATGCCACTTTGGTAATAGGCTGAACGGCTTGCAGCGTCCCCTCGCATGAGGTTGGCAAAGTCAAACTCAATCTCCAGCGCATCCCCATCGGGTAATAGGTCAGCCTCAATCGAGGACTCCCATCGCTCTGCCCATGGCGTCATGGTGTGCATGACGAACTCAAGGCTTTGCTGCTCAATGTTGGAGAACGTCGCTCGCTCTAAATCTGCAATCATGTGCGGTGGCACACGGAACATTCGAGCGATATCTGTTATTTGGAACTTGCGAAGCTCCAAGAACTGAGCGTCCTTGTTCGTGACACCCACCTCATGGAACTTCATGCCGTTCTCAAGCACCAGGACCTTGCCACGGTTTGAACCCGCCTGCGCCGACTGGTACGAGTCACGAAACACCCGCTTGGCTTCCGCATCCTTGAATGTGCCGGGAAACTCAATCCACCCACCGGTTGGCTTGGCATCGTTAGTGAAGAACCTAGCTCCGTAGTCCTGCGCGGCCAAGGCCATGCCAAGACTCTCTCTTGCCAGCTCAATCGGGCTCATGCCCATCAAACCGTCCGAGGACAAGCCCCTCAAGTGCCAAATCTGGCCTCTTGGAAAAACTGTCTCGTCCCCGCTTTGCATGCGCACCCGGTAGCGGAAGTCTCCGCTCTCCATCACCTCCATGCGAACACGGTCGGGATGGATGGGCATCAGCTCTGTGATCTCCCCTCTGGGGTTGGAGATGATCTGACAAAACGCATTGCCTCTGAGAGACAAGTGCCCTTGCAGCATCTCGCGCCACTCGAAGGGGTTTTGGAACCGGTTGGGCTTTCTGGCTAAGAGGTTGTAGAGCCAGTGATCCGTCACACGGTCTTTGCCACCATCCTTGCGTTGGCGATAGACCACCACGGGTAAGGACGCCATCGTCTCCGACAGGATACGCACGCAGGCGTAAACCGCAGACAAACGAAGCGCCCCATCGGGTGACACACGCATGCCTGACGAGCTTCGCACCGAGACAGGCTCAAAAAAGAAATCGCCCCATGGGGAGCGATCGCTTGAGGAGGCTTTGAATCGATCTAGTAAGGTAAAAAATCCCATTACGTCAGAGCACCATCAACTCATAGTCGGAACCCAGGACCACCGATTCACCCGGTTTGATTGCGCGTGAGAGCGCCATGATCAAGGCCACGATTCCGTCTATCTTGTTTTCTGCTCGCTCCTTGCGTGGATAAATGTTGTCTTTGACGTCCAAGTGAGCCACCACGTTGCTGGCCATCCAGCCAAGAACGGGGTCGCCATCGTGGACGAGCTTCTTTTGTAAGACCAAGGCTTCCAAGGTCTTCATGGGTTCGCTGAAGTTCAGAACCGTTGGGCGCACCTCAATCATGGGTAGCCCCTCAGACAGCATCCTTGTGGATAACTGTGTCGCTTGAAACGGATCAAAGGCCACGGCTTGAATCTCAAACCGTGAGGCCATGTCCAGCAAGTCCGACTCAATCCAGCCGAAATCAATCACGTTGCCGGGCGTCACGATCAGTCGACCCGAATGCATCCAACCCGAATACTGGCTGTTGCCTGCACCGTTGACTGTGTCCTCAGGGAGGTAGTACTTGCCAAAGGTCACGAACGCATCGGAGATTTCCGGATGATTGAACACGGCAACAAGTGCCGCAATGTCCGTCTTACTGGCCAAGTCCAAACCAATCCAGCAGGGCTGACCCTCAAACTGCTCAATGAACATTGCTTGGTCGGCGCACGCATCCCATGACCTCATATCCATCCAAGCTGTGTCCGCATTGACCCACTCATTCAGGTGTTTGGTCTTGAAGTTGTTCACCGCACTTGGGAGTTGCATCGCTTTGGATTGCAGCGGTCCCAAAATCTCCTGCCGAACAGAGATTCCCCAGTTGGGGTTGGCTTTGATCAAGGAGTCCTCAGTCGTCCAGTCGTCCCCGTCATCCAATCCATAGATGATTCCGAACTGGCTCTCGTCTTGGAAGACACCATCGAGCAGCTTTGTCACGAAGGTACGAACCTCGTAGCAAATGCCAGCCCGGTTACTTCCAGCAGTGGTGATCACCCACAGCAACGAGTTATCTCGTTTGCCAGTTCCAGTTTCGACAACGTCATAGACCGTTCGGGTTTTATGCGCATGGAGTTCATCCACACACCCGAAGTGAATGTTCAAGCCGTCCAAGGTCGAGCCCTCGGCTGAGAGCGCTTCAAACTTGGAGCCAGAGGACAGCACGTTCATGTTGTGAGCCCCCACATTCACCGAGAAGCGATTACGAAACCCAGGACTGCGACGCGCCATGGTCTGGGCGTCACCGAAAACAATCCTCGCCTGGTCACGGGTGGTCGCTAAGGAATAGACCTCCGCTCCGCCCTCCCCATCGGCTGCCAGCATGTACAGCCCAACAGCAGACGAGAGTGTGGACTTTGCGTTTCCACGTGGAACCTCAATGTAGGAACGACGAAAGCGCCGAGTCCCATCGGGCTTCACCCACCCAAACACAGTGGTGAGAATGAAAACCTGCCAAGGCTCAAGCACGATCGCTTCGCCTGCCAGCGGCCCCTTCACATGAGGCAAGCGCTCAATGAAGGCACACATGTTGTCAGCTGGGTAGTAGCTTTTGCCACTTTTGCTCGTGAGCTTGGGATTGAATTGATATGGGCTGTCTTTGCCCTTGAACTTCTTTAAATCATCAAGCTGTCGCTGGCAGGCAGCTCGCACCCATTTGCACGCCAATATTTCTCCGGCCACGACCTTTTGTGCGTACTTTTTGGCAATCTTTGCGTAGCTGAGTTTTTCCATCCCCGACTGAGTCCCGACCATACAAACCACCCTGTACATCCATGTATTTACAAATCGAGCCAGATCGGATAAGATGTACAGGTACATCCAACTTCTACCATTCGGAGGTTAGTCATGGCCAATACAAAACTTTTTAAAAACGGCAACTCGCAGGCCGTGCGTATTCCTTCTGAGTTGGCTTACAGCAGCTGGGATATGGAACTGGTCATCGAGCGCCAGGGCGATGAATTACGCATACGCCCAGCGCAACGCCGCATGGGAGACGTATTGGGCAAGCTCGCGCAGTTCTCACCTGACTTCATGAGCCAGGGGCGCGGACTGAGCATTGAGGGCGAACGCGAGGCCCTATGAAACCTAAGTACATGCTCGACACCAACATTTGCATTTATTTGATGAAGCACCAGCCTGCGCAGGTTAGGGCTCGCTTTGCAGAGTGCTTTGTTGGTGATGTCGTGATCTCGGCCATCACGCTGGCGGAGCTGGAATTTGGGGTTGCTTGCTCAGGTGAGGCTCAGGCCCACAATCAGGTTCTTCTTGACAGCTTGTTGGAGGACATCATGGTTGCCCCCTTCGAAGAACGTGCAGCCCGCGCTTACGGGCCACTTAGGGCACTCAACCGTGAGCGCAATAAAGATGCATTGGACAAACTGATTGCTTCACACGCCTTGTCGTTGGGGGTGACGCTGGTCACAAACAACGAAGCCGATTTCAAAGGCTACCCCGGGCTAATTGTGGAGAACTGGGTCAACAACCATTGAGCGCAATTCAAGCCCAATTGAAATAGCTAGGAAGGGTAAATCTTCTTACCCTGCGATTTGTTCCCAAGGATCCTCCGCACTTCCGCATTCCAACCAAATCCGCAACAAAGGTTCAATGTGCATGACGTTATGCTCTTCATGGTCAGCCCGGTCAGCTCTGCGTAGAGCACAGGCTCTAAAGTAATAAAGGTTTAATGGTTTTTTCATAAATCGTCCCTACCATTGACACATTCAACATTTTTTAAGGAACTTTTATGCAAAACCATCTCAAACCCCAATTAGAAGCCTCCGTCAGCGCAGCCTTTGAGTTGGCAAACCTGTCCTTCTCTCAAGTTGAGCGTTTGACCCAACTGAGCTTTGAGCAAGCCAAGTACAACGCTGAAGTTGCCAAAGAGCAACTCGATGCCGTCATGGACATCAAGGATCCAGCTCACGCCCTGGAATTGGCTAAATCTATCCTTGAGCAATCTGCCAAGAACATGGCCGGTTTTGCAGCTACCGCACTCGAGTTGACCCAAGAGTTTCAACAAGAATCTGCAGACTTCGCTGAAGGGCACTTTGACCATGCACACGGCGCAGTGAACAAAGCACTGGCTGAGAATTTGAAAAACGCTCCTGCTGGCTCTGAAGCCGCCGTCAGTGCTGTCAAAGCAGCCGTCGAGGCTGGCAACAAAGCATTGGCCGAAGCTCGCAAGAACGCCAAGAAAACAGCAGCCCTCGCACAAGAAGGCCTGGCTAAGCTCAAAGAGCAAGCGCCCAAAGCAGCCGCAAAAGCACCCGCCCGTCGCAAGCCTCGCGCTTAAAACGCGTGTCTAGGTGAATGGCACCGCAATGTGCCACTTGTCTACAATTCAAGCGGCGATATGTCAGCCTATGACATATTCGCTTGGCTTGACCATACATGCCTAAGAACAATAAGCTACCCAGCACGCCGCAAACATGCCAAGTTTGCGTGTATGTCATGCAAACTGAAAGCTCCGAGTCGCTTTTCAGGTGCGGCTATGCTTATTTTGCTCAACCAGCGACTGAACGCGTCCAAGAGCGCATGGACCATTACCCCAGCGTTAGTCCTGAGCACTCTTGTGGTCACTGGAGGGATCGCATTGATTTTTTACTGGCAACCCTCGCTAGGTAGTCCCCTCCTGTTTTGACTTAAATCAAAACTTCACTTTTTCTAGGGTTTCTCTTAAGTGTTGTGACTCAAATCAGTAGTTAGCCTGTTGCTCTAGATTTAAGTGAAGAGGCAATCTTTATGAATTTTGCGCACCATGCTATTCGTGCCAGCCTAGCTACATATTTATCTGCAATGTTCGCTGTCTTGTCATTTGCCCTGGTCAAAATTGATTTCACAAATTATGAAGTGGGTCGGGCTGGCCTTTTCATCGCAACGACTCTGTCTGGAATCGTTGCCTACAGATTCATTTGCGCTTTCATGCGCACCTTAAAGTTGCCAAAAAATACTGGTTGATTTTCCTCTGACACATTAGGGAGACTCTTATGTACAAAAACATTGTTCTCGCTTACGACGGCTCCCAAGCCAGCCAAGAGGCACTGCTCAACTGCAAGGATCTTTCTCAATGGCAACAGGCTCACGTACACCTACTGGCTGTCGTCCCTTACGACTTGGTATCAATGGGTCCAGAGACCTCCTACTACAGCGAGGAACACAACAAGATTGAACATGATCGATTTGTGAAAATACTCAATGATGGCGTCTCACAATTGACCCAAACGGGAGTCAGCGCGACGGGTGAACTTCGCAAAGGAGATCCCGTCGATCAAATCGTTCAGTACGCCAGTGAAATATCGGCAGATCTAATCATCCTTGGCCACAAGCACCGAGACAGTTGGATTGAAAGGTGGTGGCGCGGATCGATTTCTAAAGCATTGATTGAGCACTCTCCCTGCAATGTTTTGGTAGTGATACTCAAATAGAGTATTACTGCACTCAGAGCAAGTCTTCTGGTTTTTTCAGGAGGCTGCGAGAAAAAAGATCTGTAGCGGGTTGTTCTTTTTTCCTCTTTTCCATTTCCCGGCAAAAGCGCACGAATCCCATCGGTGTCGTCTTTTTGTATACCCCAAATAGCGTCATGAGTTCGTTGACATCAAAGCCGCTTTGCCGCGTCAATTCCTCAAACCCTATTGGCTTAGCGCAATTTTGCTCAATCCATGCACAAAGCTCATTTATTTTCTGCTCTGTTTCGATGGAAAGAAATTGTTTCGATTTGCTGATGATGGGCATCAGAGATTTATATCATCGTTCGGCTATATAAGTACAACTAAGGGCGCCAGATTTCCCGAAGTTTATACAATCATCAAATTGCTCAATGGCGACGCGTGGTGGATTTGAACCACCAAACAGCAGATCGATAAAAAAATCTACTTCGCACCCTGCCGCGCCTTAGCTCCATTTTGACCACTAGCGAGCCAATTGTTAGGGTGTTTTCCCTGAATGTTTGGAGCCAGACTCAGAGCCATATCGTCACAAATCGTTCATGCGCGAACATCCACCACATGCAATCCATCCAGGCGCAGCGCGGGGGGCTGTGCCATTTGTTTAGATGTTGGGCGCAGGGGCTGGGCGTTAACCCACGAAGCCTTAATCTCCTTGACCACTTGTTGTGCCAAGTAAATGCTAGATGCGTCGAGGAACTTGGAAATACGCAGAAATTGAGGGTCAGCCAAAGTGGTGCCATCAAAGTTAACCAGTGCCTGAAAGGCATGCCTTGAAGTCATTAGATTGCCGCTGCAGATAGCTTCAAAAAGTGCTTGTACCTTTTGGCGGTGTTGTTGCTGCTTATCATTGGGCGAATTGCCGTGTCCAGCAAAGCTACCCGATCGGGCGTTCACCCGCATCGTGTTGGCGGTATCCATAGTAGGCTCCTTCAAAACTGGCTATTTCATGCAGGTCTTTCTTAAGGGTTAGGTGATGATTGACCGTTTCACACGACCAGGTTTGAAGTTTCAATAAAAATTGAATGTCGGGAAATCGGTCAATCGACCGAGATTACGCATAAGCTATGCCAGATAAATGGCGGCAAAAGCTTGCCGCGTGTCTTGCATCGATTACTACAAAGCAAAAAGCCCGACCGGTCACAAACCGAATCGGGCTTGACCAAGCGCACGGGAGGCTCTCGGTCGGGTGCGTGGACGGAGGTGAGAAATTAGACCTCCCCACGCGAGCGGCATAGATGTCGCTCATTAGGGTAATGCGAGCCAAGATTTCTCAAGGACGCGAGCAGATATTAAGCCTGCGCTTTTGGGTTGTCAAACAATTAATTCAATCAAGAAAACACCTCCCTTAGCCTTGAACTACTTGAGCTAAGTCAAATTGCCGTTCGCCCCTGAAAAGAATAATTGAATCTCTCAGACTCCCAGGAACAAGCCATGAAAAGCACCCCTGATAAACGCTACTGCAAGAGCCGGGAAAAGTTCATCTTAATTAGTGATGGGTTTGAAAATTGCATCAAATCTAACCAGTGCTTTAGCGATGATCCTCGCCCGTTCCAATCTGACTTTGAAAAACAATCGATGATCAAAGAGAAAATCAACAATCAAGCGCGCATTGGCAAATCAATAAATAAGTAATTACTTAATTATTCACATCCCTCAGAGATCAAAATTACGCAGTGGTGGATTTGGTAGGCATTCACATTTTTCATCCGTCATCCAGCGATTTGCTCCCAAGGATCTTCAGCAATTGAGCTAGCGCTCTCTGAGGCCCCCAACCGAGCGCGTGAGCTCGGCGTAAAACCCAACTCGGCAGCCAACATGGTCATGTCCTTTAGATATGCACGCGCTGCGGTTGAGAACGGGTTGTGCATCACGGGACGGTCTTTAGGATCGAGCCCAGCGAGCTTGGCCCCGCGCACGGGGATAACGTCTGATTTAGCAGCCAGGCGCATATTGAATTCGTAGCGGTAAGCGGCGTTGCACCAAGCAGCCAATAGGTAAATATCGAGCTTTCGCAAAAGCCCTTTCGGAGCATGCGCGATCGCGTGGTCCCAATAAGGCTTGGCCTCAGGGAGCAACATGTCTGGCGTCGCGTCCTCAACCATAACCTCAGGCTGCTGCAAAACAGTAGCTTTTGCATTGATCGCACGCTTGCCTGGATTGCCCCTGAGTAACTTGAGCTCAATCGGTGCTGGTTTGCGCCCTCGTGTGGCCATGTTGTTCTCTTTCAATCGAGTGGTTTAGCCACGGCAAGTTCTGTGCCTTCACACCCAAGCGGCGTACTAAATCATCTCGCAATAAGGTGAGCACATTTTGGGAAAGCCGCAACCTAGCCCAATCGGCATCTGTCATCGCCATAACATCTTCAATCGTTGGGGCCATGGCTATCAATTCCGATTCAGACAAGCAAATGGCCTGCAAATCATCACTGGTGATTTCCATGCGCAAGAGCTCAAGCTCTACCTCACTAAATTGCACCGCCCCATTTGGCGTTTCGAATTTCGAATCAAGTTCAATTTGAATCATCTGGTTGGTAGTTTTTGACCTCACAAACTCTGGACGATAGGGGGTCATGAATTTCGCGGTCACAAAAATTTGGGCAGGCGAGCGCATCTTTGCCTACCAGTTGTAGAGATTTCACCCCCCTACCCCCCAGCACTGCGCCGCCAACTCTCCGCAGCTGTCTTACGGTTGTGACAAGACACACACAAGGCTTGCAGGTTTGTTGACTCAAAGCGGCCACCACCGTCCTTGATTGGGACGATGTGGTCCACCACTTTTGCAGCAACCGTTTGCCCTTTGCCAGCACACGCCAAGCAAAGGGGGTGCAACCGTAAGAAGTTGGCACGCAAACGCCGCCAATTTGCTGATTGATAGAACCCAACCTCCGCATCAAAACTACGACGCGCACGACCGTAATCCCGGTGCACCAGCGATCGATGCGCATCGCAATAGCCAGGCTTAGCCAAGACAGCCATACATCCCGGGTATCTGCAAGGAGTTGGCGCACTTCTTGGCATCTCAATCAACTTTCAAGGAATAAGCGACACATCGAGTAATTAGCTTGGCTTCTTCTCGAATCAGAGCGTCAATGCTTTACATCGCAACAAACAAAGGAGAACCAGCAAATGAGCAACAAACCCACCGCCTTCACGATTGATGAACTTGGGTTCATCCAAATCGCCAAGACAGACGTCTTGTCCGCTGTCGCCAAGGGTGAGATCGACCTCAACCAACTAGCACGACAAGAGTTGGCCAACAGGGGCTTAGACAGAGACGGGCATTGGGTTGGGTTTGACAAGGCTCACCTCATCCACAACACCAAAGGAGCAAAAGCATGAGCAACCCGAGCCAAGAGCAAGTCATCGAGCAAATCGCTCTAGACCACTTGTTCATCCAAACACTTGAAACCCAAAACAGCGATCGCCATGACTTCCACGACGTTTCCGTGTGGGCCATCAAGAGCGCACTGGAGGCTGCTTACGCCGCAGGGATCGAAGCAGGAAAAAACACATCAACAACATCGAAAGGCAAACAATGAAACTCACGGACACCCAACGCACTCTGCTCGAAGCGGCTGCGCAGCATCCCCAAAAGAAATTGGCCAACTTCCCCGACACCCTCAAGGGCGGGGCTCGGATCAAAGTGCTCACCTCGATGCACAACGCCGAGCTCATCGAGCCAAGCACTGCAGAGCCTGGGGTGTATGTGGCCACAGCCACAGGGCTGCAGGCGATTGGCTTCACAAATCAAGCGCCGCGCGCCAAACGTGAAGGCACCAAGCAAGCGGTTTTGATTGACCTACTCAAACGCCCTGAGGGTGCAACGTTGCCCCAGATGGTTGAGGCCACCAACTGGATGGTCCACACCGTCAGGGGGGCGATGGCAGGCGCCCTCAAGAAGAAGCTGGGCCTGGAGATCACTTCAGAAAAGCAACCCGGCTCAGACCGCATCTACCGAATCACCAACCATGCTGCCTGAGGCTCACATGAAAACCATGACCATCACGATTGAACGCAAACCCTTGACCATCCAGTTCGATGGCAAGGAAATGCAAGTCGAAGAGCTCGGCATCCGTCTGCCCTTTGGCCGCAAACCTGTAACCATGAGCGAGATCGCTGGCAGCGAAGACTGCACCGTCTACATCACCGAAACTCGCGAAATGGAGCCAGCAGAATTCGACAGCTTTGCAGTGAACCTGCTTCAGTCTCGCGATTGGTTAAATGGCAAGGGCGGCTATTACGGAGATGGCAGGCTGTGTGTCGAAGTGCATGCACCCGGTCGCCCTTACCTCTTCGTCGATCCCTCTGGGTCGAACTACGGCCGCTATTGCGCACACCTTGGCTGATCAGTCTCCGAGAAGCGACAGATAAAAAAGATTTGATGAATCGCTTTACTTCACGCCTAAGTAGAGCGTTCATACAGGCATCGCAACAAGGAGACCCAAATGACAGCCACCAACACCACCACGCAGACCGAACAGAATTACGACCGCTTCATCACTGAGCTGACTGCGCTCACCCGCAAATACGGCGTCGCCATCCAGTCGGTCGGAGGCGTGTACCTGGCCGATGAGCGAGGCGAATTTGACAAACTCACCTACACGGCCGACATCAGCAGTGGCGACCTGTACCCGAATTTCTCAGAAAACTAAGCAGAAGCCGAACCGATTTGCTGCAGAGACAAGTCAGTGAATCGCTCCGCCATGAACCAGCTCACGCAGAGCCTTGTCCGGAAAGACCGCGCCCTTGTAGAGCGGGCCACAGGGTGTTCCTGCCAACCTGAGTGACAACCCAACCGGATCGATTGATCCATCCTGGTCGCGGTAGCCCTCTGCCAGATACACGAACTCGTTCATCACGCCTAAAACGCTGCGGTTGGCGGTCTTGGCATAGACCACCTCACCCATGCCACTGATTTCAGAATCAATGAATTCGACTGGCATGTCCAGTGCTCGCAGCACTTCTCGCAGCGCAATCGGGAATCGCTGCGCAAGCGTTGCAGCTGGTGCCAATGGCAAAAAAACAGGTAACAACGTTCTCTCATTGACCACAAGCGCCATCTGAGGCTTCCAAAACAGCGCAGTGGCATACCAGTTACCAAGGCGTGTTGTACCGGCCCGAGGAGCCTCAAGCTCTGGCTTGATGCGATCGAGAAGCTTCTTGGTGCAATGAAGGCTGAACATGCCGGTCTGAGTTCATGGTTGGGACTTACCCATGATTTTGACGCAAGCCCATGTCGACCACCCTCATTGGGCTGCTGGATCGGGAAGCGCCGTTTCGCTTGCCTCAGAAAACTTCATGCCGTCGTCCTCGCGTACCGCCTGCTGACCGGTGTAATCCTCCCAGCGCTTGATGATCACATCCACGAATTTGGGATCGAGTTCAATGAGACGGGCCTGACGCCCGGTCTTCTCGCTGGCGATCAGGGTGGTACCGGAGCCACCGAACAAGTCCAGCACGATGTCCCGGCTCTTCGATGAATTCTTGATGGCCCGCTCGACCAGCTCGACCGGTTTCATGGTCGGATGTAAGTCGTTGACCCGAGGCTTGTTGTAGTTCCAGATGTCCGACTGGTCACGATCACCGCACCAGAAGTGATCAGTGCCCTGCTTCCAGCCATACAGGATGGGTTCGTACTGGCGCTGATAGTCGGCACGACCAAGCGTGAAGGTGTTCTTCGCCCAGATGATGAACGTGGACCACTTGCCACCAGCATCAAACCAAGCCTTCTGCAATGTGTGCAACTCCGATGAGCTCATGCAGACATAGCAAGCACCCTTGGTCACGACCAAGAGGTTCAGACAAGCGTCGTAGAGGAATTGGTAGAACCCATCGCCCAAGGCATCGTTCATGATGCGGCGGTCTTTGCCGCGCATCTTGTCCTTGGCGTTGTTGCCATAGTCAACGTTGTAGGGTGGATCGGTGAACGCCATGTCGGCAAGCTGACCGTCCATGAGCCGCTCTACGTCGGACAGTAGCGTTGAGTCGCCACACAGAAGGCGGTGGTTGCCAAGAATCCACAGGTCACCAGGTTTGGATACAGGTTCCACGGGTGGCTCTGGGACTGCGTCATCTTCGGTCAAACCACCGCCATCGTCAGCACCGTTGAGCAAACGCTCAAGTTCTTCATCACCAAAGCCCATCAGCTCCAGATCGTATTGAGCCATTTGCAACTCTGCCAGCTCAAGCTTGAGAAGATCCTCATCCCAACCCGCGAGTTCGGCAAGTTTATTGACACTCAATCGAAACGCTTTGATCTGCGTTTCGGTCATGTCATCACCCAAGAGCACTGGCACAGTTTCTAGCTCTAGCTTCCTTGCAGCCTTAAACCTCAAATGACCGTCAATGATGGTGCCGTCACGCTTGGCCACAATCGGCACGCGAAAACCAAACTCTCGAATTGCTGCAGCAACGGTATCAACCGCATGATCGTTTTTACGTGGATTGCGCGCATATTCGACCAATCGCTCGATCGGCCAATGTTCAAGCTGTTGCATAGGCAACTCCTAATACTTTTCTGACATGTTGAATTACGTCATCAATGACTTGACGGCAGACCCTGTTTGATCGCGCCAAATTTGCTCTTGTAAATCCGCAGTGCACATGCATGATGTAGATAGAAACAAAATCTGTCCAAAGCAGCTTTCTGTTTTTACGACCACCTAGGCGCGGATTGAAAAGTCCGGTTTCAATTGCATGCAAATTGTTTTGAGCCACCGTTAACCACTCAAGGTTATGAACACGGTTGTCCAACTTGTTTCCATTTTTATGATTGACGACTTTATCGTTGTGAACACCCGACCAAGCACTCAAAACTATCCTGTGACCTTTGACATGTTTTTTAATGCCATCAACCCTCATTCGATAAGTACGATATCCATAGACATCCAAGGAGCCCTGCAACTTCACGATCTCGTAGTGCCTAATTAACCGACCAGATTTGCTTTGCTGCTCACGACAAATTCGATAAATATTTCCCAACGGGTCTACGACATAACAATCGTTTTCAACACAAAAACGAAATTCATCTACTCCGACCTTGGCTAACTCTTGCGCAATCTGAGCCACCTGCTCCTCGCTGTGCGTGCGGGCATTGCGGGCATAGGGGATCAAGTTATCCACAGGCGTCATCCGAATCTCTGGATGCTTTTGAGTTTGAGGCATGCGTGTTCCTACAATTGCCCACGTAAAGGTAGGCTATGAAGATTGAAGTGAAAAAGGGAGTCCTCGCCCGAAAGCTGGGCAAGGATTTCAAAGATGAAGGGTTTATTCCCTTGAGTGCGGGGACGTATGAGGTGTCAGGTCCCGCTGAACACGGCTACCTGGTGGTGACTGTTTCTGAGGGAGTGACGGGCTACATCCATGTGGACAAGCTCGAAGAGATGGTGAAACAAGAACTTGTTTTGCTTCGCTGAATCAAGTTGCTCTGATTCCCAACGTATCGAGAATTTACCTGATTCATTCTCGAAATGCGACACCCTTTTTTCATCCAAATTCAGCAATCGCCGTAACTAAAACAGCAACCACCTGAACTCGTTGGAAATATTGCCCATTTTTGCCAACCCCTCTCTTTGGGCAACATTCCAACGCTGAACAGTTCACGGTTTGATCTGGTTGATCACTTGCAGCATGGCGTACTGCCAGTGGCGCTGAGCGGTGCGTGAGCAGCAACCAAAGCGCTGACCGATGTCTCGCCAGCCGTAACGCCTCGCACGCATCCAGACCAGTTTTCGTTGCTCTACATCGAGGCACTGGATCCAGCGCATGACCTCCAGCATTTCCTCGACCTCCTTGGGGCTTGGCGGAAACTTGATGTAGCGGCGCTCCTCCACTGCGCTTCTGACCGTCTCCGTTTGCTTGATCTCTGGCCAGTAGCTCACATAGCCCTGCACTCTGACTGCGGGCAGTCGGTATGCAGTTCGTGCGGCCTGGCGAAACCTCTCGCCCACGTTGTCGATGTTGAGTTCATCCAATTTTTCCCCCTTTGCTTTTTATTCCGTAGAGCCTGTTGCCAATGCTCTCGATGAGTTGTTGTTCTAAGAAATCAAGTCGCTTGTCGTTTGCTGCGATCACCAGCAGGTGATTGTTTTGCCAGCCCTCTCGCTTGGTTCGCTCGATGTCCATCGGGATGGGTTGTGCTCGGCCAAGCGGAGAGGGGTAACGCACGGGAGGAAACTTCATCTCACACCCCCTCGTTGTTAAGGATTGCGAGATTCAACAACGCAAGAGCGTCGGCTTCGTTGTCATCGCTGACTGCAAAGCCCAACTCGCACACGGCTCGGATCACATCGTCTTTGGACGCATTGCCTTTGCCGCTGATGTGGCGCTTGATCGTGCCAACGGGCACACCTTCGTAGGGGATTTGGTGATGCTCACACCAGCTCGTGAGCGTTGCCATCAATCCGCCGTAGACATGAGCAGCATCCACGCCGAGATGACGCCTCACTTCCTCGAAGTAAACGGCATCAATGCCATGCTCAGTTGTTGCTTTGATTTCTGTGAGCCAGCGTTTGAAGCGCAAGAAGCGCATCCCGCCACCCTCAAACCGTTGCGGCTTGAAGCTCACAAATCCGTGTGCAATGCTCCCCGCCTGATCACGAAGAGCCCATCCAGTTGTCGTGCCCAAGTCGAGGGCCAAAATTGTCTTGAGTGTCATAGTCGTCCTTGCTCTGACGCACTGACACATATCGACGTTGTTTTCTATATTCCCTCTATTACGCGTACGCGTGAGACGTCGATAATAGGAAAACAGCGTCGAGCTGTGTCATGCGTCAGTCGTGTGTCTGAAAGTGAATCCTTTTTGATTTCTTTTTGGTCTCAATCGACCTCGTGAGGTGTGAAGCGAACAGGAGTGCCCTGCTTCAAACCGATGCCTTGGAAGCCGCGAACACCACTTGAGTTACGCCATCGCTCCACCCCTTTTGAGATCAAAAGATCAGAAAAGCGGCGTTGCGACCCTTGGTACTCACCGTTGGTTTCGGACCATTGCTTCCAGTCGTTGTAGAGCTCAAAGGTGAGCGACTTGGAGTTGCTGACCAACACGCAGCGTTCATCAATCCAACGCCCCATGACGTCCTCAGACTCGAAATACTCATTGGTAGCTGAGGTCACAGAGGTTGGTTGACGCAAGCCCTCGCGTTGCCACATCAGACAGCCCTGCACAGCCCAAGCCAAGATCCCATCGCGCTCTTTGAGCAATTTGCTCGAGAGCAGGTGGTCACGCTTTTCGGGCGGTATGGTCAGCGTGAAGGGGATCAAGTGCATGCGCCTTTTGATCGCCTCATCAATGTTGCGAATGGCAGGCTTGTGGTTGCCTGAGATCACGATCTTGTAGGCGGGCACATAGGTGAAGAAGTCCTGGCGCATAAAGCGTGCTGAGACCCTGTCACCACCCGTGATCTCTTTGATCTTGGATTCGTTCCAACGCCTGCCTTGCTCCGTCTCTGTGGCCGTCACCAAGCGTGAGCCCATCAGCCCTGCGAGGTCTGTGGGGTGTCTGTCGTTGCGTGACTCCATGAAGGTCTCCATGGGTGCATTAGCAGCGTAGTCGCCCATGATCGTGAAGAGCGTGTTCACGAAGACGGACTTACCGTTACCGCCTGTGCCATAGAGAAACAGCAGTGCGTGCTCTGTGGTCAGACCCGTCAAACAGTACCCCGCCATGCGCTGCAAGTAACCCAGCAACTCCTCATCACCTCCGGTGATTTGCTCCAGAAAAGCCACCCACTGCGGACAGTCACCCTTTGGACTTGCGGTCGTGATCTTGGTCATGCGATCAATGCGTTGGTGAGGACGCAAAGCGCCCGTCTTCAACTCGATCACTCCCTCGGGCGTGTTGAGCTGCCAAGGATCTGGATCCCACTCGTCGATGTTTGCCGCGTGCTTGGGATCGGATCGAATGATTCGCTCCACGGACGCGATGGACGATGCGCTTGCCAGTTTTGACTTGAGCTTTGGCGTGTCTGCCTTGCGTGACGCTGCGCGGCAAATGCCTCGTGAGAGGTGTTGCACGTAGAGCATCTTGTCCTCCACCCATCGCTTGCCGTTCCACCAGAACCACTTGCCCAACTGGGCGCAGTAGCGCAGGTCAATTCCATAGCGATTGGTGAATGCAATGGCCAGACCGTCCTCTGTGCTCCAGTTCACGCCATCGACCAAATCAACCGAGGATGTATCCACCTCAGATGGATCGGGATCTTTTGCAATGGGCAAGCGGTGTCCCGTGAGGATGAAACCGTCCACATCAAAGGCAACCGCGTCCTCAGTCTCAACTTGCGCCTCTTGCAGCGCATCCGCTGCATCCCAGCCTGAAGGTTTGAAATCAGGTGGGATCAATATGTCACACGATCGAGCGCCTGCATCCAAGGCAGCCTTAGCCGCTGCTTCTGCATAGCTCCAACCGGGTGCATCCTTGTCCGGCCAAATCAAGACGGCCTTGCCCTCGAGCGGCTGCCAGTCTGTTT
>Ga0228700_1001320_pt1 | contig 16655 bp, 23 predicted proteins | sample McNCre317_Aug_MG_FD_178019 | JGI IMG/M metagenome (GOLD analysis project Ga0228700, IMG submission 178019) | Freshwater microbial communities from McNutts Creek, Athens, Georgia, United States - 3-17_Aug_MG | ecosystem: Environmental > Aquatic > Freshwater > Creek | place: USA: Georgia...
GACGGCCACAGACAAGAGAGGGGACGGGACGGATTTTATCTACAAGATGCACGTGGGGGACATCTTCTACTCGGACCTTCGCCAGAAGATCCTTCCCCGCATCTACTTCCAGTACACTCCCGTCTACGCCAACCTCGACTGTGACGAGGTCAAGGACAAGAACGGGGAGTTCCATCTGGGGAAGCTCAAGTCGTTCGTCGGCTCACTACCAGAGTCGAACGCTTTCCGCGCCAAGTGCCTCCAGGAGTCCCTCGACGCCGACCGCAAGATTCTGGCGGTTTCCCACTCGAAGGACCAGCTCTACGCCCTCCACGAGATGTTCCCGGGCTCCGGGCTCATCGTCCAAGAGACGCCCCAGGCTGAGCGGTCGTCGATCGTACGAAAGAGCAAGCTGACCTTCGCCATCGCCGGGCTAGGATTCGAGGGGCTGGACGATGACACGATCGACACGGTGCACGTTCTTTTGCCATTCGGTTCTAGCCAGTCCCCTCCCAACGACCTCCAGCAGGTGATGGGCAGGGCTCAGCGAGAGAAGGAGGGTAAGAACACGCCAGTGTTGGTCATCTACGACGACGTCAACATCAAGCCGCTCCACCAGACGTGCATGGTCATGAGAAAGCAGCTCTCGACCTGGGATAAGCACGTCCCAGGAATGCCGGCCCTTACGTTTCAGAACATCCACGCTCCCAGGTTCTAGGAGACCTCTCATGACCTACTTCCAGATCGCAGCCCTTCTCCTTGCCGGACCGCTGGCTTTGATGATGTTCCTTCACCTTGTCCTAGCCCTTACCCACCCCAAGGGTGACTTTCACATCATCCAAGGGTTTGTGTTGTTCCTGTGCATCGCGGTGATCGTGGTGTCTTTCTTTGGGGTCAAGTGATGGACAAGAACCAGTACCTCTCTGCAATGTACCAAGGCTGGTCAAGTTGCCAGGCTTGTGGCCTGTGTGCAGAGCGACAGCAGGTTGTCTTTGGGTACGGCAACCCCGACGCCTCCGTGATCATCATCGGGGAGGCCCCTGGCGAGAACGAGGACCGGCAGGGCGTCCCCTTCGTCGGGGCAGCGGGGCAGCTCCTCGATCAGTACCTGGCGGCCGTGTCCTATCGCGAAGACGTCCAAGAGACCGTCGACACGATGAACAAGCTCCGCAACCAGGACGACCGAGTCTCCTACCAGCGAAGACTCCGAGAGCTCCTCCTCGAGGACTACTACTTCACGAACGTCGTGATGTGCCGCCCTCCCGAGAACAGGGACCCCATCCCCAAGGAGCTCGATGCGTGTCGGGCTCGGCTCATCGAGCAGATCTACACCATCGACCCGGTGATCATCATCAGCGCCGGGTCGATCGCCACCACCGCCCTGGTCGGCAAGAAGGTGTCGATCACCTCCCAACGTGGTGAGCTCATGGATATCGAGATCCCGGGGCGGCTTGGGGCGGTTCGCTACCCGCTGATGCCGGTCCTGCATCCGAGCTACTTGCTCCGATCCAACGACTTCCGGCAGAAAGGCGGCAACGGGACCAAGACGTACAACGACTTCGTTCGCGCGATGGAGATCGTCGACGCCTACAACGAACAACACAAGGGCATCCCACGTCCCAAGCGCCCCAAGCGAGAGCCCGTATGACGAACTATCCGAAGATAGATACGGCCACCGACATCCCGTTCTCGAAGTTCGGTATGGAGGTAACGCTCAAGCTGCTGGAGTTCCACGAGCACTACAAGAAAAAGCACCAGGAGAATCCAGAAGAGTGGCCGGCCATGACATCGGAGCAACTCTGGTGGGAGACCTTTCTGGGATACTTGGGCTTCATCTAGGAGAACACCGTGGCAACACCGTACAAGACCGCCCCGCCATACAAAGTCACCGCGCAAACCAAGACCAAGATCCAAGAGTTCGAGACTGCGGATGCCGCTTGGAAGGCTGCCTGGGAGCAGTTCGAGGCGGCCCACCAGCACGAGCTCGAGAAGATCGAGGCTCTTCGGGAAGAGCGCAACGTCAAGCTCGACGAGGCTCGCAAGGAGCTCCGTACCGAGGTCCAGGAGCTCAACTATACCGACGTCAAGTCGGTCAAGGACGGTCGCTTCCGAGCCCAGAAGAACTGGTCCAAGTTCTACTCGCCCGAGAAGTTCGTGGCGATGATCAAAGACAAGGGGCTCTACGACGATGCTCTGGCGAACCGGATCGTCATCATCACCACGACGGTGGCAGACTTCGAGGAGGTCAAGAACTTCCTCGACAGCAGAGGCATCCTCAAGGACTTCGAGGAGTGTGAGGATGGTAAGGAGAAGACCACGGCCATCTTCGCCCCCAAGCCGATCCCGCCTCTCGGGGCGGAGTACAAGGAGGGGTAGTGATCAAGAAGTGCTCTCGCTGTGGTGATCTATCCAACGCACCGGAACGCCCGTGCCCAAAACCAGCGCCGGGTACACCTCTCGTCGACTGTGGACGCGGCGGCCACATGTTCGATAAAGACGTGCCCAAGCTACCAAAACGGCACTTCTCCGCACCGACCAAGACCATCTGGATCTTGATCGACACCAGCAACAGCAACCAGCGATCGAAGAACTACCTGTGGTGGTTCGAGACGCGAGCGTTGGCGCGCAGCTACCTGGACCACACCAGGACGGTCTATCCCCAGGGAGCAAAGCTCATCGGACCGTACAAGTACACAGCGGCCATCCCGCGCCATCGTGGCGCGAGCACGAAGCTGCCGCAGACCAGTAGCAAGAAGTCAGACCCTTCTGATAGGAACAAGCCATGGCCAAGATCGACGATCGTATCGATGCCCTCCAGCAGGGCTTCCAGAACCCCCAGTTCACCTCTGGCACCACCTGGGTCGAAGACGCCCAGATGGAGCAGCTCAAGGTCCGCCGCAAGAACGCCGGGCAGACCCACCACAAGCTCTTCTACCTCTCGGTAGGAGAGAACGGCCAGCAGCCGGCCATCTTCTGGGGCCACAAGTTCACCGACTGCCTGATCGCAGCGGAGAAGTGGCGCGGCACCTACGTCAAGCTGACAAAGGGCCCGCGCAAGAAGTCCGAGGGGTGATCCATGGAGGCTCGCCTCCCAAACACCAAGATGGTCATCAACGCTCGCTTCCAGGGCGAGCACCTCACCTACGAGGGGGAAACGAAGATGTCCCAGCAACAGCAGGACTACTACCAGTCGCTGGTCGGGGATGGTAAGGCTCGGGTGTCGGTCAGCCGCGACGAGTCCGAGAAGGACTACGGCAATGGTGGGGGCATCGGCGTCACGGTGACGCTCACCTGCGGTCAGTCGAACGCGGAGTTGCAGGCGGCCATCGGCCTTGCCCACCAGCTCGCCGACGGTGCCGTGAGGTACTACGCCCACCAGATCCGCCAGGACCTCGTCAACCGCGGCATCCTCCAGCCGTGAGGCTAAGCAAGAACCCAAGTCGAATCGTCGGCCTCATCATGGGCGATGTCACGATCAACATCGTGCCCGAGCTCAAGATACAGGCCAGGTTCGGACTTCTAGACGCAGAGGGCTCTGTTGTGGGCCAGACATCTAGGGGGCGAGATTGGTCGCCCAAGGTTCAGGAGGCACTTGTGGCGCTGATCGATGCGATGGAGCGCGATGAGCTCACCAACATGTTCGGTGAGGAACAGACCGACCAGGGCGGCGAAGCGACCACCGCTTCTCCCAAGGACATCCCTACGTTCTGAGTGCGTCGTAGGCCGTTGTTGCCATCCGCAGCACGGCCGAGGTAGAACCGACAGGTTCTTCAGAAGGACCGCATCGCCATGGGCCATAACGATCGTTTGGGGGAACGTGGCGGCGGAAAGCCGCCGGCGTCTCCGGGCATAAGCCCGGCCGAGGCGAGAGAGCTTACGGCGCAGGTTTCTGCGCTTAGCTTTCGACTCGAGAAGGTCGAAAGGTTCCTAAGGGACCATTTCGACGAGAAAAACCAGTGGAGCGCGACCGTCCGGGACTGGGTCGGGAAGAAGGTCGTGGTCGAGCTCACACAGCGAGGTAGCCTGCTAGTGGGCGAACTTCTCTGGTTGGATCGCTACACGATCTGCGTGAAGGCCTTGGGAAGTGGTGGTGACCCGTTCGCTAAGGCAGAACAGCCGAAGCCGATGGTTGTCCACAAGGCGGCGATTGCTCTGATCTACTTGGCCGACTAGGTCCGGTCGGTCAAACACTCACCCCCGTGTTCCAGCGGGGTTCGTAGGGAGGTCATTCGATGGGTGCAAGCATCGAGCACCAGCTCCTGTGTCGTATCGTCAACGATCAGGATTTCCACACCGTCATGAAGATGAAGGTCGAAGAGACCTGCTTCATGAGCGATTCACAAACACGTGAGGTCTTTCGGTTCATCCGAGACCATTACCACAACGAGGTCACCTACGGCTCCGTGCCGAGCTGGCAGATCATCCAGTCGAGGTTCTACGGGTTCCCGTGGTCTCCAACCTACGACACCCTCCCGACGCTGTGTCAGGAGATCAAGCGCCAGAAGCTACGAGCCGAGATCCTGGATCTCCAAGACGAGATCCTCCAGAGCGTCGCGGTCGACCCGCAGGCGACGCTGGATCGCATCCGCGAGGCAGCCATCCGACTGACCTCCGAGAACGACATGGGGAGCAGCGACCTCCTCATGTCAGGAGCCTACGAGCGGTTGTTCGCAGAGTACAACACGCTCGCCAACCAGGGAGGGCTCGTCGGTATCCCCTGGCCATGGCAGCTCCTCAACGACGACACGCAGGGCATCCAGGAGGGGCAGTTCATCATCATCTACGGGCGTCCGAAGATGATGAAGAGCTGGGTGGCCATCTACGTCGCTGCCCACGCCTACAAGGTCGGGATGCGTGTCCTCTTCTGGTCTCTCGAGATGGAAGAGATCATGGTCATGCGCCGTGTGGCGGCCGTTCTCACGAACGTCGACTACGGCAAGTTCAAGCAGGCCAAGCTCGACCCGGCAACACGCGATCGCGTGTTCCAGGCCATCGGCTTCATGCAGGAGGAGGAGCGGAACCAGTTGAAGAACGGGCATTCCCCGGCCTTCCTCGCCGTCAAGCCTCGCGGCAACGGTGCTGGTATCAGCGCCCTCCAGGCCAAGATCCGGGAGTTCCAACCGGACATCGTCTTCGTCGACGGCATGTACCTGATGCGCGACGACCGACAGAAGATCCGCACCATCGACTGGAAGGCTGTGGCGCACGTCTCACAGGACCTCAAGCAGACCGCGTCGATGTTCAAGGTGCCCATCTTTGGAATCACCCAGGCCAACCGCAGCGCCACCAAGGACGGCAAGGGAGCCGACCTGGCCGAGCTCGCCTATGCAGACTCGTTGGCCCAGGACTGCGACCTCTGCATCCGGGTGCACAAGCAGAAGGACCAGGCGACACACGAGCCAGAGCTAGTCCTGTCGTTCCCCGGAGCCCGCGAGACCTCCCTCGAGGCTTTCGTCATCCATGGCATCCCCGCCACCAACTTCTCGTTCAAGCGCAACACGGTGCAAGACCCGAACGCGCCTCCCCAGCCACAGGCCGGCGGAGGTGGGGGCGGTGGCGGTCAGAAGAGTGGCGGAGGCAAGGGCGGCCCTCAGCAGCCCGTAATCCTTCCGTCCTACGGGAGATAGCCATGCAGGACTTCTACGCCTTCGCAGGGGCCCACCCCGTCCTGACCGTCATCCTGGCTTGCATCGCAAGCAGCACAGTCATCGGCATCGCAACCGGTTTCGGAAGAAGCCGCCGCAGATAAGGATCTCACATGAACTTCGGATACGCCCTCGAGGCGATGAAGTCTGGCCAACGTGCGCAACGCGCTGGCTGGAATGGCAAGGGCATGTACCTCTACGTGTACACGTTCGACGGGTTCGATCCCTGCATCGTAATGCACACCGCCCAAGGCACCGAACAGCCCGGATGGCTTGCTTCGCAGGCGGATCTTCTGGCCGAGGACTGGACGATCCTCGGATAGGAGACGCCTGTGCGAAGCCACATCCTCTCACTCGTTGAGAGGTACATCGGCCGGGGACACTTCTCGGGCGATCAGAACGTGTCGCTTCGCTGCCCATTCCACAAGGGAGGCGAAGAGACCCGTCCTTCCTTCTCCGTCAACGTGACCACGGGCGTCTGGCAGTGCTTCACCTGCCACGTCGCCGGCCCGTTGCCTCTCCTGCTCAAGATGCTGGGGCTCGCTCCCCAAGTCATCGACTCCGAGCTCAAGGACGTTCGTGAAGACCTCGAGGCCGCACGAGCGGCCTTGGCTTGGAAGAGGAGAGAGCGTTGGACAGCCAAGGACCCGTTCCTGGCCCCGACGCTTCTTCCCGAGTCGCTGCTGAAGCCCTATGAGTTCATGCCGACCCGTCTTGTGGAGGCCGGCTTCGATCCTAGGTGGCTACAGTGGATGGACATCGGGTTCGATAGAACCAACAACCGCATCACCTACCCCATTCGCGACATCTACGGCAACCTAGCCGGGATCTCTGGGGGAGCGGCATTCGCTTGGCAGCAGCCGAAGTACGACGTCTACCAGGGGAAGCACACCGACCCAGTCAGCGGAGTTCAGATCGGGTCCCACTACGGGCCCTGGTTTGACGAGCGGTTCCCCGACTACAAGTTCAACAACAAGAACTACTTGTGGAACTTCGACAAGGTCTACCCCCGCTTGTTCTTTTCGAGCAAGGAGGAGACCCTCATCATCGTGGAGGGTTACAAGGCTTGCCTGTGGCTCCTCCAGCACGGCTGGACCAACACGGTGGCCCTCATGGGCAGCACACTGTCAGAGTTCCAGCGTAACCTCATCCATCGTGTACGAGCCCAGATCGTCCTCTTCCTCGATTACAACGAGGCTGGTCGAGATGGCTCGTTCAAGATAGCAAGAACCCTGCAAGCGTTTCAACCTGGGGTAAGAATCGCGCGCTATCCAGAAGATGCCGAAGAAGAGTGTCAGCCCGATGATCTAGAGGGCAGCGAAATTACGGCAGCGGTCATAAGCGCAGAGACACCCCCCGAATGGAGAAGGAGAACACACTATGTCTGGCATGGAAGGACTTCGTCGCGGAGCTCAGAACGTACCCAACGGTAAGGGAGGGAAGGGCGGCAAGGGACGCGGCTTCTTCGCTCGGTGGAAGCCGCCGTTCATGGCGGAGCCTCTGAAGAAGTTCCTGGCGGCTCCCCCCAGCGAGGAGTCGAGGATGATGGTCGCCGAGCCCATCGTCCTTCTCAAGGGTGAGTACCAGGACCTCTACGCCCGGGACGAGAACGGGAACCCGATCAACCCGCCCCCGGTCACCGAGGGCTACCACTTCCGGGCACACACGTTCAACGTGTTCGTCCAGCCCAAGGCCCAAGGACAGAAGGGCTACACGCAGTTCCGAGACATCACCTGCTCGGCAGGCCCCGAGGCGCACGCTCCGCAGAACTGCGTGGGGTGCTACTCGAATGACCACGGGATGGAAGGCCGCCCTCGAGACCACTGGGCCTTCGAGATCGTCCACCTCGGCTGGTACCACCAGTCGCCGCTCATGCGCGACGGCCAGGTCCAGATGAAGCGCAACAGCAACGAGCCGATCCTCGTGAAGAACGAGTGCGACTCGCAGCGCAAGGTCAACCAGATCCAGGCGCGAGCCCACCAGGCCGATCCTCGCAACTGGAAGGAGCCCTACATCTGTGAGGGCTGCCAAGGCAACCACCCCTGGGCGTGGGGAGATCACCGCACGCTCCAGATCGGCAAGAACTACCTGATCAACCTGCTCGACCTCAACGACAAGATCGGGCAGAAGTGTGCGACGTGTGCGACGGTCATCCTCCGGGTGGCCTTCGACTGCGCCAACCCGCACTGTGACAACGAGCTGCTCGACGTGGCGACGTCTGGCTGGACCAACGCCCAGCTCGATCTCTTCGCGAAGACGCAGGTGAGCTGTCCGAAGTGCGGACACCAGAACTTCCCGGTCCCGGCCTACTCCTGCGGCTTCAACGAGAACTTCCAGCGTGTTGCCGAGGAGTGCGCGAACCCTGTCCAGATGTCCTTCTGGGACTGCGTGATCTGGGTGCAGCGCGAAGGCGAGAGCACGTCCAGCGAGCTCATCATCACTCGCGTCGATCCGATCTCGACGTTCGCCACGCCCGACGGTCGGCCCCTGGCCGATCACATCCGGGAGCTGGCCAAGGATCGGTACAACTTGGCCGAGATGTACAAGCCCGACTCCCTCGAGGATCAGGCGAAGCGTCTCAACGTCCAGAACCCGTACGCCGCTCCACAGCAGCAGTTCTCGGCGTACCCCGGTCAGCCGCAGCAGGGAGGCTACGCAGCCCCTCCGCAGGGCTATCAGCAGCCGTACCCGGCCCCTCAGCAGGGAGGGTACCAGCAGCCCCAGCAGCCCCAGCAGCCCACGTTCCCCAACATGGGGGGACCGCCGGGCCGACCGAACTACGGTAAGTAGTAAGAAGAGAACAGGCTGCCGAGTAGCGGGCCCCGTGAAAGGTGGCCTGTTCTCTTCTCTCGTTTCTCAAGGAGGCGCCATTGACTTGGAACATGATTCCCCATGCGGAGTGGATCGAGACCGAACAGCAGCTCGCGGAGGCGTGCAACTACCTCCACAACTCCGGCAAGGTCAACGGCCTGGCGTACGACACCGAGACCACCGGGTTGAACATCTGGAAGGACTACCCGCTGATGCTCTCGTTCTCGGACGGGCTGCGTCGCTTCGCGATGATGTCTGACTGGCTGCACCACCCCTGGGTGAAAGACGCGCTTCTCCAGAACAAGGAGATCGTCAAGGTCGGAACGAACATCAAGTTCGACATGCACATGACGGCCAACGCTGGCGTGGAGCTCCAAGGGGAGGTCCACGACACGCTCGTCATGTCCTGGCTCCACAACGAGAACCGCTTCGGCCACGGCTTGAAGGACACCGCGAAGGACTACTGCGGGATCCGCATGCTGGACTTCAAGGAGGTCTTCCCGATGCGGAAGGCCACCAAGAACCAGCCAGGTGAGACCGCGGGTGAGGCCATCCGACGCGTCCTCAGCGGGCCGGCAGAGGGTCGACAGAAGGCCATCGAGTACTCGGGTCTCGACGCCTACGCTTCGCACCGCGTCTGTTCTTACCTCAAGGAACGCCTCGCCGATGAGGGGATCCGGCAGGGGTGGAGCCTCTGGGACCACTTCCAGACCTGGGAGTCGACCTTCACCCGAGTCCTCTGGTCGATGGAGCGACGCGGGATGTCGATCTGCACCGGCCACCTTCGTACCCAGAAGGGTCCGATGGAGAGTGCGATGCTCGAGATCGAGGGCGAGATCGCCCAGATGGCCGGCTGGCTGGTCAACGTCAACTCGACCAAGCAGCTCCGAGAGCTCTTCTTCAAGCAGCTCGGCTACGAGCCGATCAAGATGACCGACGGTGGGACGACGGGCAACAAGCAGCCCTCCACCGACGAGGAAGTCCTCTCAACGTTTGCAGAGCGCGGGTGCCCCTTCTCGAAGCTCATCATGGAGCACCGGAAGATCTCGAAGATCTACGGTACGTACATCGAGGGCTTGCTCGGGTGGGTCGACCCCGAGCTCCGCATCCACACCACGCTCAAGCAGGGAGGGACGGTCACCGGACGACTCTCCTCTGCCGAGCCCAACCTCCAGAACATCCCTCGCTCGAAGGGGGATCGCTTCAAGATCCGAGATGCGTTTGTCGCCTCCGTGGGCAAGCGTCTGGTAGTGGCCGACTACGACCAGCTCGAGATGAAGCTGATGGCTCACTTCTCGGGAGACCCGAAGATGGTCGAGGCCATCGCCAGCGGCAAGGACCTGCACTGCGTCACGGTCGCGCTGATGTTCGGCGAGAACTACGACGAGGTCTACGCCGCCAAGAAGGCCAAGAACCCGACGCCCGAGCAGGAGATCCTCCTGATGAAGCGGCAGTCGGCCAAGGCGGTCGGCTTCGGCCTCATCTACGGCATCGGCGCGATGAAGCTGGCAGGACAGCTCACCGACGAGCTCAAGCGCCTCGTCACCAAGGAAGAGGCGCAGAACGACATCAACCGCTACTTCGCGGCCTTCCCCGGGGTCCAGCGGTTCATCAAGTCTACGCACACGTACTGCCACGAGACCGAGTTCGTGCAGACGCTGCTCGGCCGCAAGCGCCGTCTCCCGCAAATCAACGCTCGTGGCGGCAACAGCGCTGACGAGGATGCGAAGGGGATCGTGGCTGAGGCTCGGCGGCAGTCCGTCAACAGCATCATCCAAGGCACCGCCTCGGATGTGGCCAAGGCAGCGATGATCAGAGCCGAGTTCGATCCGATTCTTCGTGACCTGGGAGCTCAGCTCCTTCTTCAGATCCACGACGAGCTCATCTTCGAGGTCGATGACGACCCGGAGAAGGTCAAGGCCGTGAGGAAGCGAGTCACGGAGCTCATGGAGGCCCCGTTCGGTGACGGCTTCCAGCTCAACGTTCCGCTCACCACCGAAGCCCACGATGGGTACACCTGGACGGAGGCCAAGTGAGTCCGGAAGACGAAGAAGTAGCAGCGAGGGCTATGGCCGCAAGCATAGCTAGAGAAGTTGATCAACAAGTCCTCGAGGAGATCATGGAGAAGCTCGGAGTTCCTCTCGACGAGAACAAGGTCGTCACCCGTAGCGGTGTTCGACACTGCCCGAAGTGCGATGCCCAGTTGCCTCGCGTCGGTCCTCTCAACTGCCCCAACTGCGGCACGGAGCCGTTCGAGTTCAAGGAGGAGAAGTGACCAAGAAGCCCGAGAAGAAGCCGGCCAAGAAGGCCGAGGCGGCGCCTTCGCTCGTCAGCAGCATCGGCGCTGCCATCAACAATGGCGAGATCGATGCCCTGTTCCGCGGCCCTGCCACGACCAAAGGCAAGACCGTCGAGGCCTTCGATCGCAAGGCTGAGATCAACGCCTTGATGGCGTCGGTCAACAAGCAGTTCAACGGCAAAGCCGTGCTGCGACAGGGCGCGGACATCACCAACGTCTTCATGCTCCGGCGCCCCACCGGAGTCCTGTCGCTCGACCTCGAGATCGGCGGAGGACTGCCGGCCGGCGGTCTCACGCAGATCATCGGCAAGTACTCCTCCGGCAAGTCCTACCTGGTGAATCGCATCATGGCGACCGCTCAGGAGACCTACGGCGAGGAGTTCGCGGGCTCGGCCAACATGACCGAGCAACGCTACGACAAGTGGTTCGCCAAGCGCTTCTGCGGCTTGCGGATCAAGTACTCCGAGGAGGAGATCGCCCTTCTCCAGCGCATCAACCGGGAGCAAGGTCGTCCCGACTTCACCGACGAGAACCTGGCCTGGTTCCGAGACCAGGTGGGCTACTTCACGGAGGCCGTAGGCTCGACGGCAGAGGAGATCCTCGAGATCGCCTGCCAGCAGGTCGAGTCCAACCTCTTCCAGGTGCTGCTCATCGACTCGTTCGGTGCGCTGCTCACCAAGGCGGAGGCGGAGGCCGAAGACGGCCTCGACCAGAAGCACTACGGCGGTGCCGCGAACGTCATCACGGCGTTCATGCACCGGCTACATGCCGCGCTCAACCTGCCAGACAAGTACGGTCGCCCCAACACGACCACCGTCATCGGCATCAACCAGTACCGCGACAACGTCGGCCGGGATGCGCAGTACCGACCGATGAAGGTCGCCGGCGGCAACGCGCTGGCCCACGGCAAGCTCCTCGACATCCACATCGAACAGGGCGCGAAGATCTGGCATCAGCTCTCGGGCAAGGATCGCGTGCAGGTGGGCAAGGAGATCAACTGGGAGATCCTGAAGGGCAAGGCCGGATGCCATGACGGCGGACGAGGTACCTACAAGTTCTTCCTCGGCGAGCATGGCTACAGCTTCGGTATCGACATCTACGCCGATCTCCTCTCGGCGGGCCTGGAGACCGGGGTGATCGACCAGAGCGGGGCCTGGTATGGCTACAAGGGGGAGCGCCTCGGACAGGGTGCGACCAACGTCGCCATCGCACTGCACAACGACTCGACTATGCTCCAGAAGATCCGTATGGACATCTTCAAGAAGGCCGGCCTCGACTTCATCGTTCGGGAGAACGTGTAACATGGACGCCCGCCGAAGAAGGGGCATCAAGAAGGCCAGCCTCCGACAGGAGAAGCAGACGGCCGAGGACATCGGCGGGCGTACACAGGCCAACTCGGGAGCAACGAGGATGGGTGGTGGTGCCGATGTCCGTGGTTCGGGCATGCGCGTGGAGTGCAAGTTCACTGAGAAGGACCAGTACACGCTCAAGTTCAGCGAGCTCGAGAAGCTGCGCAAGCAGGCCACCAAGACCCTCGAGTTCCCCGTCTTCCAGTTCGCCTTCAAGTTCCGTAACACGATGGAGAAATACGCCGTCGTCCGCTACCAAGCGGAGGACCTGGCCGAGTTCGTGCGGTACGTACGGAAGATCGAGTATGCCTCGGTAACGCTCCACCGTGACGTTCTTCGACAGCAACTGCTTGAAGGCCCCTTCCTTCTTCAGCTAGAGGACAAGACCTTCAGGATCTACTTCTGGGATGACTTCATGAAGTTGTTCCAAGGCATGCAGGACGTCAGCGGGTCGTGCGAACACCTTAGGAAGACTGAAAAAGATGACTAGCAAGCCCCCGGACACGGTGTTCACCCTCGACGACGCTGTACGGTTGCTAAAAATCGTCGATCTAACGATCGGGCGCAGAATAGCTAAGGCATTACTGGGTGCCGCTGTTCAGAAAGGAAACCTAGTTGAGGTTACTGACGGGTGGGTGCTTGGGAACGGTATTCCGATACCGAAGAAGGAGAGCTGATGCTCGAGATCAACACCATCAACGACTTCTACGCCCTGCCGCCGCAAGCAAGGGGCGAGATCCAGAAGGCTCTCCGCACTAAGGATCGCCTTGAGCAGTTCATCAACGGACGGCGCAAGAAGGTGGGCCAAGAGGTCAAGCCTTCCGACGCCGCCCACTGGGCAGAGTGTCGTTCCTGCAAGCCCTTCGGCCAGCCCGGCTTTGTCTGGGTGGAGCAACGGAGAGACGACAACGACATCCACCCGTCCCAGATCAACAAGTGCGTGAAGGTCCTCTACTACTCGTGCACCGGGCAGACGGCGCATATCGAGGAGCGACACGAACCTCGTATCCAGCTCATCTTCGACCTCGGCCATGCGTGGCACGACGTGCTTCAGCGATACGGTCGTCAGGGGGCATGGGTCGAGTCCCATAACTACTTCCCGGAAGTACCGATCGACCCAGACGCAGAGTTGCCCGACGGCACGCCCGCTCTTCCCGTAGCACACCGCTACTGGATCCGCGGGTCGGCAGATGCGCTCTTGCAGAACTACTTCCTGCCCAAGGTCCCAGGACTCGGGGATACGACCGTTCGGGTCATCCACGAGTACAAGACCATCAACAGTGGGCAGTACTCGAAGCTGACCAGCCCCAAGCCAGAGCACAAGAGGCAGGCGACCCTCTACGCGGGCGTCTTCAACGTCCCGCTGGTCGTCTACCTCTACACGAACAAGGACACCTGCGGAGTCCAGGACTACCCGGTCCCCTTCGACCACGCGATCTGGTCGGAGATCACGCAGAAGTGTGATCTGGTCCAGCACTACGTGAACAACGAGCAGATGCCACCGTGGGAGGCCACCTCCGCGGTTCTGAACCCAAGGGAGTGCGAGGACTGCGGTTACCGCAAGCTCTGTCAGCCCCCCCTTGTACAGCTAGGAGGAAGGAGATCATGACCAACTTCAGCCCGAACATGGAGATGAGTCTCGAGGACGGTCTCAACCTGTTCCGCCAGAGGGTCGGAGCGGCGCAGAACGACATCTTCAACCGTGGGCTCTCCATGCCCAAGCAGCCGTTGGTGGCTACCGCCGCCGGCGAACAGCCCTATCGAGGGGAGCTCCCTCCCGACATCACCGCCCTCGACGACCGCCAGCTCGGCACGACGATGGGGCTGCTGTCGGAGTGGAACAATTACGCCCAGGCACAGCTTGCGGAAGCCAGCAGCAACCTCGCGACCGTAAAGGCCGAGCTCGAGTTCATCGAGGCCAAGCTCCGCATCGCCTACCAGAAGGACCCGACCGAGCACAAGAAGCGGTCGAACCCAGAGCGGGACGACTACGTGGGCACAGACCCTCGGTACGTCCAGGCCAAGAGCGACGTCCTGTACTGGGAGAAGATCTACCTCTTCGTCCGGGCCATCGCCAACGCGGCCGAGCAGTCGTTCTCGGCCATCTCGCGTCGCATCACCCAGCGCGGTCAGGAGATCGACCGTATGAACAGGAACACTGGCGTCGGGCAGGGAACCAACCTTCCCCCTGGACCGATGTTCACCGGAAGGAGAGGCTGATGAACAAGTTCGTGGTGCTCGGTCTGGTTGGCCCCGCAGGCAGCGGCAAGGACCTCGTGGCCGACTGGCTGGTCAAGAACAAGGGCTTCATCAAGGTCTCGTTCGCAGACCCGATGAAGCGGTTCGTGCTGAGGACGTTCCCCGGCATCACCCTCGAGCAGCTCTGGGGGCCTTCGGAAGAGCGCAACCGGATGTTCGACGTCAGCGAGATGTGGTGGTTCGAGGCTATCGGCCATTTTGGGGGTGGCGCTCAGGAGATCGTCCAAGACGTTCTGGATGACTCCAACCGCGTCCCTGCCTACCTTCAGCTCTACGATTGGTTCACCTGGCTGCGCCGAACCTACCCCAACAAGCTCTCCGCCAGGATCATCCTCCAGACCCTGGGCACGGAGTGGGGAAGGAACGTCGATCCGCTTCTCTGGGCTCGGTACGCTCACAAGGTAGCCAACGGCCTGCGTCTCGGAGATCGCTACAACCAGGCCGGAGATCCGCCGCTACCTGGCTTGACGATCGGGGCGCTGAATCGTCCCGGTGTCGTCATCCCCGACCACCGCTTCAAGAACGAGATCGAGCTGACCCAGGCCAACGGTGGCTACGTCGTTCGCCTGATCCGTGCCTCTCTGGAGGGGGCCGGGAGCAACGTCGGCATCCAAGGCCACGCCAGCGAGACCGAGATGCGCAGCATCCCTGGAGACGCTTTCGACTTCGATCTCGTCCTGGAAGAGGGGCTCGATAAGGTCGAGTGGGCTCTCCAGGCTTTCACTGAGAGCAGGGCATGGGAGATCAAGCGCCACGCGAACCGTACCGTCCCTTCGTGACCCTGCCCTTCTTCCCGCCGACGTCGAACAACATCTATTCGACCAACTGGCGGGCCAAGAAGAGGTTCCTCACGAAGGAAGCCACGGCCTTCAAGACCCAGGCGGTGTCGTACATCCAAGCCAACTGCCTGGCGGCCATCACCCAGCTCGACAGGAATGCGCTGTACCGTGTTTGGTACGCCGTCTATTTCCAGCATGACGAGGTCTTCAACAAGACCTTCGGGACAGGCAAGAAAGACGCGGCCGAGTCACGGTATAAGCGGGTCGACGTCGAAAACCGTATCAAACTGGTCGCCGACGCACTTGCAACGGCCATCGGGATCGACGACTCCCAGTTCTGGGAAGGAGCCCACACCAAGCTCGTTACCATGTCCGGGACGCCTAGGATCGACATCTTCCTCGACCCTCTTCCCCAGGAGTACTTCATCTCCCCCTAGGAGTCGCCATGCACCAGCAACCCATGCAGTTCGACCTGATGCTCCTCAACGTCACCGAGCTCACCCAGCTTCTGCGGCAACGCACGGGTTGGGTGGTGAGGTCCACCGTGCCGAAGGAGCGCCTGGCATCGTTTCTGTACGGCCAAGCTCAGCCTACGGCAGATGACCTGGCCGACACCACCAAGACTCGCCACTCGCTCCAGGTCTTCATCGAGAAGAACAGGAGCTTGTTCGATTCTCAGCTCCCGTGTAAAGGAGAGAACCGCGGGTGCTGTACCATCTACCCCTGCCCCGAGGGACGGCATGTCGACTGCTTCCTCGCCGCGGGACCCCACATCGTCTGATGCGTAACCGAGAATGTATCTTCTGTTCTCGATTGAGCGGATGTTCTCGGACCGACGGTACGAAGCTCCTCTCTCACTTCGTATGCGAGGTCTACCAGGAGGAACAAACGGAGGAAGTCATCAGAGCTCGCCTCGACATCATCAACAAGTTCGGGTCAGCAGGAGTCCGGTCCGTGATCTCCCCTGAAACCCAGAAGGAGGACTGAGATGGCAGGACCAGACACCATCCCAGAGCTCAGCTACCAGAAACCTGACGGGTCTCTCTTCTCTCGACTCGAGATGGAAGAACAGACCCGCCAGGTTTGGCCGAAGATCCACTGGGTCCGGCTGATGGCCAACAAGATCTACGGGCTTCCGCGCCAGGCCGCGTTCGACATGAAGGAAGCCTTCATCCGTCACTGGGTTCTCGATGAGATGGTCCGTAGAGGCCAGATCACCGGGGACGTTTCCGGTGTCGATGCCCAGACGTACAACGACGACGCGACGTCGCGTCAGTTCATCCAGCGCCTCCAGTTCCTCATCCAGGCTGGTCAGGCAATCGTTCCTAAAGAAGGAGAAGGAGTCGACATGTCCGGTTTCACCCCGCCCCCGCCCCCGATGGGCATGATGCCCCCGCCGAACGGCCAGCCCCAGCAGATGCCCTTCCAGCCCCCGGCTCCTCAGGGCTTCGCCCCCCCGATGCCGCAGGGCATGCCGCCGCAGGGCCCGCCCCAGATGCAGCCCCCGATGGCACCGCCGCAGATGCAGCCTCCT
>Ga0228700_1001327_pt1 | contig 16599 bp, 15 predicted proteins | sample McNCre317_Aug_MG_FD_178019 | JGI IMG/M metagenome (GOLD analysis project Ga0228700, IMG submission 178019) | Freshwater microbial communities from McNutts Creek, Athens, Georgia, United States - 3-17_Aug_MG | ecosystem: Environmental > Aquatic > Freshwater > Creek | place: USA: Georgia...
CTTGCAGACAGCGGCCGACCGGCGCGACCCGGTCCCGCTGGTGGGCGTGCTGCTGCGCCAGCAGGCGGCCTTGACCGAGCAGCTGCAGCAGGCGCGTGACCTGTTGCTGGAATCGCCCAACTCGGCCCGTCGCCAGCAACTGGCGGCCATGCTGCTGGTGCTCCTGGAAATGCGCGACCACCTGATGGCCTGCGAGCTGGACCTGGACCGCCTGCGCTCGGGCCAGGGTCGCTTCCAGTCCATGCAAGGCTTGAGCGACATCCTGCAGTCCCAGGCCGGCGATCTCGAGGCCCTGGCCGACGCCTTCCTGCTGGGCACCCCCCTGCCGCAGGTGGCGCAGCGCCGCAGCCAGCTGCTGGCCTTGCCCTGGGACGGCGCCGGGGCCGACACCGGCAGCACCATGCTGGCGCGCGGCCTGGCCAACCGGGTGGGCAACCTGGACGATGAGCTGCTGCGCCTGGCCGCCCTGGCCCGTGGCGAGCAGGCGCCCGACATGGCGCTGATACGCAGCAACTGGCAGATGTTTGTCAGCAGCACCGACTGGTCCATGCGGCCCTTCCTGACGCTGTGGCATTGGGACGCGCCGCCGCTGCGCCATGCGGTGCGGGCGGCCCTGGCCATCGGCTTTGCCTATGGTCTTGGCCTGCTCATGCCCTGGGGCAGCCACGACTACTGGATTCTCATCACCATCGTGGTGGTGCTGCGAGGCAGCCTGGCGCAGACGCTGGAGCGGCGCAACAGCCGGGTCGCCGGCACCTTGCTGGGCTGTGTGCTGGCCGGGATCATCCTGGCTTCGCACCTGCCACCGCTGCTGCTGCTCCTGGTGTTGACGCTGGCCCAGGCCGTGGCCCATGCGGCGGCCTTGCGCCGCTACCTGGTGACCGCCGTTGCCGCCACCGTGCTGGGCCTGGTGCAGGCCCACATGGTGAATGCCGGTGCCAGCACGGTCTTCGCCGAACTGGAGCGCCTGGCCGACACCTTGCTCGGTGTCACCATCGCCTGGGCTTTCAGCTATGTGCTGCCATCCTGGGAGCGCCACCAGATTGCGGCCCTGGTGGTACGCGCCCTGGCCGCGCAGGCCCGTTATGCCGAGCTTTCGCTCAGCCTGGGCCTGGTGCAGCGCATGGACCAGGCCCCCGAGCTGGCCTGGCGGCTGGCGCGGCGCGAAAGCTATGACAGCCTGTCGGCCCTGGTGCTGGCCACCCAGCGCGCCCTGGTCGAGCCGCGGGCGGTGCAGCCCCCGCTGCAGGCGCTGGGCCGCATCCTGGCGCGCAGCTACCAGCTGCTGGCGCAGCTGACCTCTGTCAAGACCATGCTGACGCTGCGCCGTGAACGCCTGCAGCAGGAGCGCATCACCCAGCCGCTGCTGCTGGCGCGACAGCAGATCGAGGCGGCGTTGCTGGGCTGGCAGGCCGCTGCTGCCGCACCCATGGCCTTGCCAGATTTGCCAGACACAGCCCAAGCCTTGCCCGACCCGTTCGAGAGCGATCTCACCCCCTGGCTGCTGCGCCGCCTGGGCCTGCTGACAATCCTTGCCCAGCAGCTGCAGGCCGAGGCTGCGGTGTTTACGCCAAGGCCGGATGCACCCGGTACCGGTCCCCGTGGGGGCGTGTCAAAGGCACTGTCTTGAGTCCGGCTGGGGCTGGCAGGCACTGCTCAGTACAATGGAGGGTTGTTTCCCTTTGGCATCGCAGGGCACGGTCCCGCTGGATCGGTACTGCCCATGGGGCTTGATTACGAAGGATTTTTCATGAGTTTGAAGTGTGGCATCGTGGGCCTGCCCAATGTCGGTAAGTCGACCCTGTTCAATGCCCTGACCAAGGCCGGCATCGCCGCCGAGAACTACCCCTTTTGCACCATCGAGCCCAATGTGGGCGTGGTCGAGGTGCCGGACCCGCGCCTGGCGCAGCTGGCTTCCATCATCACGCCCGAGCGCATCGTGCCGGCCATCGTCGAATTCGTGGACATCGCCGGCCTGGTGGCCGGTGCCAGCACCGGTGAAGGGCTGGGCAACAAGTTCCTCTCGCACATCCGCGAGACCGACGCCACCGTCAATGTGGTGCGCTGCTTTGAAGACGACAACGTGATCCACGTGGCCGGCAAGGTGGACCCGATCGCCGATATCGAAGTGATCCAGACCGAGCTCTGCCTGGCCGATCTGGCCGCGGTGGAGAAGGCCCATGCCCGTGTCTCCAAGCCGGCACGCGCCGGTGACAAGGAGGCCATCAAGCAGGTCGCCCTGCTGGACAAGTGCCTGGCCGCCCTCAACGAAGGCCGCCCGGTGCGCACCATCGATTTCAGCAAGGAGGAGCTGGCCCAGCTCAAGCAGTTCTTCCTGATCACCGCCAAGCCCGCCATGTTTGTGGCCAATGTGGCCGAGGACGGTTTCGAGAACAACCCCATGCTGGACCGCCTCAAGGCCTTTGCCGATGCGCAGAAGGCGCCGGTGGTGGCCATCTGCGCCAAGCTGGAGGCCGACATGGCCGAGATGTCCGACGAAGACCGCCAGATGTTCCTGGAGGAGCTGGGCCTGCACGAGCCCGGCCTGAACCGGCTGATCCGCTCGGCCTACAGCCTCCTGGGCCTGCAGACCTATTTCACCGCCGGTGTGAAAGAGGTGCGGGCCTGGACCATCCATGTGGGCGATACCGGCCCGCAGGCGGCCGGCGTGATCCACACCGATTTCGAGAAGGGCTACATCCGCGCCCAGACCATCGCCTTTGACGACTTCATCCACTACAAGGGTGAGCAGGGTGCCAAGGACGCGGGCAAGATGCGCGCCGAAGGCAAGGATTACGTGGTCAAGGACGGCGACGTGATGAACTTTCTGTTCAGCTCCTAAGACACACAGCGCCGGTTTCGCCCACTTGCTGTTCTCGCCCTACGACCTGCTGGCCCTGGGAGCGGCCGTGTGCTGGGCCTTCACCAGCGTGTTGTCGGCCACGCCATCGCGGCACCTGGGTGCGCTGGCCTTCACCCGTTGGCGCATGGCGCTTCTGGTGCTGCTGCTCTGGCCGGTGGTGTGGCTGGGTGAACGCTGGCAGGGCATGACGGCCAGCCAATGCGCTGTCATGGCACTGAGCGGCTTCATTGGCATTTTTGTGGGGGACACGGCGCTCTTTGCCGCCATGAACCGCCTGGGGCCCCGACGCACCAGCGTGCTGTTTGCCACCCATGCCTTTTTCAGCGCGGTGCTGGGTTTTGTCTGGCTGGATGAACGCCTGGGCCTGCAGGCCATGCTGGGCGGCCTGTTGGTGATGGCCGGGGTGATGACGGCCATTCTGCGGGGTCGTTACAAGGACGAGGCCCACGTGCTGGAGACCAACCAGGGCCACTGGGGGCAGGGTGTGGCGCTGGGCTTGCTGGCAGCCTTGTGCCAGGCCACCAGTTCGCTGATCGCCAAGCCGGTGATGGTCAGTGGCGTGGATCCGGTGGCCGCCACCGCGGTGCGGGTGAGCGTCACCTTTGTGGCGCAACTGCTGCTGCTGTGGTCCGGCTACGGCGGTGCCCGGGCGCTGCAGCCGGCCACGCCGCGCATTCTGCTGCAGGTGGGGTGGATCGGCTTTCTCGGCATGGGCCTGGGCATGGGCCTGATCCTGCTGGCCCTGCAGCACGGCACGGTCGCCACCGTGGCCATTCTCTCTTCGGTATCGCCGGTCTTGCTGCTGCCGCTCCTGTGGCTGCGCCTGGGGCGTGCACCGGCACCGGGCGCCTGGCTGGGGGCTGCGCTCACCGTACTGGGCACCGGCCTGGTGTTGCTGCGCTAGCTAGCCTGCCACGGCGGTTCATCGGGCCGCCGGCGTCGGTTGCGATATGGCAATTCCCTCTCTGGCGTGTGGCCCAAGAATGGGACAGCTGGCAAAGCATTTGCGGCCTGCAGTGCTTTGTGACCCGCATGCCATCTGAGAGGAAATTCCATGAAAGCATCCAAGTACACCCTGCGCACACTGCTGGCCCTGGCACTGGGCATGGTGATGGTGCAAGCCGCAGAGGGCTTTATCGTCCAGCCCGAGCAGGAACGCATGGTCCGCCCGGGCATGAGCCGCGCCGAGGTTCGCATCCTGCTGGGAGAACCTTCCACCAATGTGAAATACCCCAACGAGCCCGGGCGCACCTGGACCTACAACGTGGCCGGCAAGATGGACCCGCACGTGGTTTTCGATGTGGACTTCAACGCCGAAGGCACGGTGGCCTCCAGCATGGAGCGCACCCTCCCCCCGACAAAGTAAGCCCTGCCGGCGCCCGTTCTTGTGCCCCCAGGCCCGCAGCCAACAGCCTTCAGGCCACCAGCCGCAAATAGGCCTGGCGGGTGCCTTCACTGACACTGGCCACCAGCTGCGCATGCGGCGTCTGGTGGCGTGCCAGCATGCGGGCGCTGGCCGTGGCCTTGGAGCGGCAAAACCACTGGCAGCTGTGTTGCAACAGCAGCAGTTCGGCCGTCATGCGGTAGGCCCGGTCTTTTTGTGAGAGCTGCTCGCGGTTGGCCAGCACCTGCTCGACGCCGGTCGCGTGGACTTGCAGCAGCGCACGCAGGTCGGCACTGAAGTGCCCCAGCCATTGCACCGCATAGGGCAGGCACAGGGGCAGGGTGCTGAAGCGCGCGGCCTGTGCGTCTACTTTGCCAAAGGCATTGGCAAAGGCGCGTAGCTGGGCGCACAGGGTTTGCTCGGCCTGGCCCAGCATGTTCCAGATCTGCGCGCGCCGCTCGGCGTCGCTTTCCCCCAGGGCGCGCAGGTAGCCGTCGGCCACGGTCTCCATCTGCCGCTCCACCTGGAACTGCCCCAGGGTCGAGGCCAGCAGGCGGATGCGGCGGTGCTGCTCGCGCACGTTCAAGAACCAGAGGGCGCCCAGGGGCAGGGCCAGAAGCAGAAAGTCCATCAGGAAAAAAGTCCCATAAGCATTGAAGTCATCACCACATAGCGCAGGAATTTGCCGATGGCCATGTACATCAGACAAGGCCAGAACGGCAGGCGCAGCCAGCCCGCCACCGCGCACAAGGGGTCGCCCACCAGGGGCAGCCAGGCCAGCAGGCAGGCCTTGGGACCCAGGCGTTGCAGCCAGAGCAGGGCCCGGTTGTGCAGGGTTGAGCTGCGGTATTTGTCGGCCAGGTGGTGCGCGCCAAAGCCCATCCACCAGTCCACCGCGCCGCCCAGGGTGTTGCCCAGGGTGGCCACGGCGATCACCTGCCAGAGCAGCGCGGGGTTGAGCTGCACCAGGCCGAACACCACCGGCTCCGAGCCCAGCGGCAGCAGGGTGGCCGACACAAAGGACACCACAAACACCGTGCCCAGGCTGTATTGCGGCAAGGCCAGCAAGGCCAGCAGGTGGTGAATCCAGGTTTCCATGTGCCTGTGAGTATAGAAAGCATCAAGGTCCGGCCCCAGGGCGCCGCAGCAACGCGCTTTCCCCAAAGAATTTCAATTGCTGAAATTTTGAGCAGGTAGAATCAGGCTCGGCCGATTTTCTGCCTCTCACTCCCCCTTGCTCCCTGTTTCACACACCATGCAAATCGGCCCCTATGCCTTGGCCAATCCGCTGATGGTTGCGCCCATGGCGGGTGTGACCGACCGGCCGTTCCGCCAGCTGTGCAAGCGCCTGGGGGCCGGCTATGCGGTGAGCGAGATGGTCACCTCCCGCAAAGACCTGTGGAACTCGCTCAAGACCTCGCGCCGTGCCAACCACGCCGGTGAGCCCGGCCCGATTGCGGTGCAGATCGCCGGCACCGAGGCCGCCATGATGGCTGAGGCCGCGCTCTACAACATCGACCGCGGCGCGCAGATCATTGACATCAACATGGGCTGCCCGGCCAAAAAGGTCTGCAACAAATGGGCCGGCTCGGCCCTGATGCAGGACGAGACCCTGGCCCTGCACATCATCGAAGCCGTGGTGCAGGCCTGTGCCACCCGCGCGGTGCCGGTGACCCTGAAGATGCGTACCGGCTGGTGCCAGAGCCACAAGAATGCGGTGGTGCTGGCCCGTGCAGCCGAGAGCGCCGGTGTGCAGATGGTGGCAGTGCATGGGCGCACACGCGAGCAGGGCTACAAGGGCCGGGCCGAATACGACACCATTGCCGCGGTCAAGGCCGCTTTGCGCATTCCGGTGGTGGCCAATGGCGACATCACCAGCCCCGAGCAGGCGCGCGCGGTGCTGCAGGCCACCGGGGCCGATGCCCTCATGATCGGCCGTGCCGCCCAGGGACGGCCCTGGATCTTTCGCGAGATCCTGCACTTTCTGGCCACCGGCGAGCACCTGGCACCGCCCTTGGTGAGCGAGGTCAAGCGCCTGCTGATAGAGCACCTCTACGACCACTACAGCCTGTACGACGAATACATCGGCGTGCGTTCGGCGCGCAAGCACATTGCCTGGTATGTGCGTGGACTGCCCGATGCCGAAGCCTTTCGCACCCAGCTCAACACCCTGGAGGACAGTGCCGCCCAGGTGGCCTGGGTGGCGCAGTACCTGGACGGGCTGGCCCAGAGTATGGACCGGCTGCCCGCATCCAACCCGAATGCCAAGACCGAAGAAGAATTCCAAAGAGAGACCGCATGAGCAAGAAACACATTGAGGAAGTGGTGCGCAGCAGCCTGGAGGTTTACTTCCGTGACCTGCGCGGCACCGAGCCCGACGGACTGCACGACATGATGCTACGCATTGTTGAAAAGCCGCTTTTGGAGGTGGTGATGGCGCATGCCGAGCACAACCAGTCCAAGGCGGCTGAATGGCTGGGCCTGAACCGCAACACCCTGCGCAAGAAATTGCTTGAACACAAGCTGCTGAAATAAAAACTCTCCCCCTGAAACCTATGAACGCACTGCTTTCCGTCTCCGACAAAACCGGCATCCTGGAACTCGCCCAGGCTCTGCACGCCCGTGGCATACGCCTGCTCTCCACGGGCGGCACCGCCAAACTGTTGGCTGAAAACGGCCTGCCGGTCACCGAGGTGGCCGAGATGACCGGATTCCCTGAAATGCTGGATGGCCGCGTCAAGACCCTGCACCCGCGCGTGCACGGCGGCCTGCTGGCCCGCCGCGACCTGCCGGCCCACATGGCAGCCCTGGCCGAGCACCAGATCGACACCATCGACCTGCTGGTGGTCAACCTCTATCCCTTCGAGGCCACTGTGGCCAAGCCCGGCTGCACGCTGGAAGACGCGATTGAGAACATCGACATCGGTGGCCCTGCCATGGTGCGCAGCGCCGCCAAGAACTGGAAGGATGTGGCCGTGCTCACCGATGCCTCGCAGTACGCCGGCGTTATCGAGGAGCTCAAGAGCGCCGGCCAGGTGAGCGAGAAGACCAAGTTCGCCTTGAGCGTTGCCGCCTTCAACCGCATCAGCCAGTACGACGGCGCCATCAGCGACTACCTGTCCTCGGTGCAGTTCGGCGAGGGCGTGGCCGCCGGCCAGGCACCGGTGCTTAGCCAGTTCCCCGGCCAGAGCAATGGCCGCTTCATCAAGTTGCAAGACCTGCGCTATGGCGAAAACAGCCACCAGCAGGCCGCGCTCTACCGCGACCTGTACCCGGCCCCCGGCTCGCTGGTCACGGCCAAGCAGCTGCAGGGCAAGGAGCTGAGCTACAACAACATTGCCGACGCCGATGCGGCCTGGGAATGCGTGAAGAGCTTTGACACACCGGCCTGCGTCATCGTCAAGCATGCCAACCCCTGCGGCGTAGCCGTGGGCGCCAACGCGCTGGAGGCCTACAGCAAGGCCTTCCAGACGGACCCCACCTCGGCCTTTGGCGGCATCATCGCCCTCAACAGCGAGCTCGACGAGGCCGGTGCGCGCGAGATTTCCAAGCAGTTCGTCGAAGTGCTGATGGCACCCAGCTACACGCCTGAGGCCTTGGCCGTGTTTGCCGCCAAGGCCAATGTGCGGGTGCTGCAGATCGCACTCCCGCCCGGCGGCAAGACCGACTGGGACAACGGCCGCAATGCCATGGACGCCAAGCGCGTGGGCAGCGGCCTCTTGCTGCAAACCGCCGACAACCACCAGCTCACCCTGGCCGACCTCCAGGTGGTGACGGTCAAGCAGCCCAGCCCGGCTGAACTGCAGGACCTGCTGTTCGCCTGGAAGGTGGCCCAGTATGTGAAGAGCAATGCCATCGTGTTCTGCAAGAACGGCATGACCATGGGCGTGGGCGCGGGCCAGATGAGCCGCCTCGATTCAGCCCGCATTGCCAGCATCAAGGCCGAGCATGCGGGTTTGAGCCTCGCCGGCACCGTGGTGGCCAGTGACGCCTTTTTCCCCTTCCGAGATGGCCTGGACGTGGTGGTGGATGCGGGTGCCACCTGCGTCATCCAGCCCGGTGGGTCCATGCGCGATGACGAGGTGATTGCCGCGGCCAATGAGCGCGGCGTGGCGATGGTGTACTCGGGCGTGCGCCACTTCAGGCATTAAGGCCCCCACGCTTTTCACTGCGAATAATGCGCTGCCCCCCAAGGGGGCCCCTCGCGGCTTGGGGCGGCCCGGCGCCGCTCAAGGGTCGCGCAACAGCGCTAACCTTGCACCACGGGCAGCAGGCGCGTCAAAGCGCCTGGAAGATCTCCGTAGCCGCTGCCACGGTCTCGGCAATGTCGGCGTCGCTGTGCGCAGCACTCATGAAGCCGGCCTCGTACAGGGCCGGGGCGATGTAGACGCCGCGGTCCAGCAGGCCGTGGAACAGGGTGTTGAACTTGGCGTTGTCGGTGGTCATCACCTTGGCGTAGTTCTGGGGCAGTTCAGGGAACAGGAAGAAACCGAACATGCCGCCCTCGCTGTCACCGCAGAAGGGAATGCCGGCTTTCGTGGCCGCCGCCGTCAGGCCGCTGACCAGGGACTGGGTCTTGCGGCCCAGGTCTTCATAAAAACCGGGCTTGCCAATTTCAGCCAGCGTGGCCAGGCCGCAGGCGGTGGCCACCGGGTTGCCTGAGAGCGTGCCGGCCTGGTAGACAGACCCTAAGGGCGCCAGCTTTTCCATCAGGTGGCGCTTGCCGCCAAAGGCGGCCAGCGGCATGCCGCCGCCAATCACCTTGCCCAGCACCGTCATGTCGGGCTCAAAGCCGGGGATGGCGCGGGCGTAGACGCTTTGGGCACTGCCCAGGGCCACGCGCAGGCCGGTCATCACCTCGTCCAGCACCAGGAGGGCACCGTACTCGGTGCACAGCTCGCGGCAGCGCTTCATGAAGGGAATGGAGGCGCGCACGAAGTTCATGTTGCCGGCAATCGGCTCGATGATGACGCAGGCCATTTCCTTGCCATGGGTGGCAAAGGCCTCTTCAAGCTGCTGCAGGTTGTTGTATTCCAGCACGATGGTGTGCTGCACCACCTCGGGCGGCACGCCGGCACTGGTGGGGTTGCCGAAGGTGGCCAGGCCCGAGCCGGCCTTCACCAGAAGCGCGTCGGCATGGCCGTGGTAGCAGCCCTCGAACTTGATGAACTTGCTGCGTCCGGTGGCGCCGCGTGCCACGCGGATGGCGCTCATGCCGGCCTCGGTCCCCGAGCTCACCAGGCGCACCATGTCCATGCTGGGCACGCGCTGCAGAATGGCCTCGGCCAGTTCGACTTCGCGCTCGGTGGGAGCGCCAAACGAGAAGCCTTCCAGCAAGGCCTTTTGCACGGCCTCCACCACCGCCGGGTGGCCGTGGCCCAGGATCATCGGGCCCCAGGAGCCAATGAAGTCGATATAGCGTTTGCCATCGGCATCCCAGAAATAGGCGCCCTGGGCGCGTTGCACAAAACGTGGCGTGCCGCCCACGGCCTTGAAGGCGCGCACGGGTGAGTTGACGCCGCCGGGAATCACTTGGCGGGCGCGGTCGAACAGGATTTGGTTGCGATCTGTGGTCATGGAAGTCAAGGGCGGGTTGCGACGGGGTTGCGTTCAGTGGCGGGTGTCATTGGGTGAAATCTCGAAGCTCGATTCCTGGGCGTCTTCTTCTTCCTCGTCCTCGGGCTGGGCCCAGAACAGGCGGTCCGGTATGACATTGCCCATGCCGGGCCGAAAGCCGCTGTCCAGGCAGCGGTCCAGGTAGCTCAAGGCCTCGGCCACGGCTTCGGTGAGTTCGGTCTCGGCGGCCACCAGGGCCGTCACGGCGGCCGACAGGGTTTCACCGGCACCGCTGAACACGGCCTCGAAGCGCTCGAACTTGTGGCTGCACAGTGTGGCCGTGGGCGAGCACAGTGCGTTTTCGATGAACTGGTCGGGCAGCGGGATGCCGGTGACCAGGGTGTAGGCCACACCAAACTCATTGGCCGCGCGGGCAATGTCGCGCGCCGTGGGGCTGCGCTCGCTGCTCCAGTCGGGCAGCAGCCAGCGCGACAGCGTGCTGTGGTTGCCCACCAGCACCGTGGTCTGCGGCAGCAGCAGTTCGCTGCAGGCGTCCTGGTACATATCAATCTGGTCTTCACGCCACCACGACAGGTCGGGCATGTAGGTGAGCAGCGGCACCTCGGCATAGTCTGAGGCCAGTTCGGCAATGGCGCTCAGGTTCTCCGGGCTGCCGACAAAGCCCACCTTGATGGCCTGCACCGGCACGTCTTCCAGGATGGCGCGTGCCTGCTCGGTCACCGCCTCGTCATCCAGGGAGAAGTGCTCGAACACCTCGGAGGTGTCGCGCACATAGGCACCGGTCATGATGGGCAGGGCGTGCGCCCCGACCGAGGCAATCGTCATCAGGTCGGCCGCCAGACCGCAGGCGCCGCTGGGGTCGCTGGCGTTGAACACCAGCACGCAGGCGGCGGGGCCCTCGTCGCGCTCGGCGCTGTCGGAGTCGGGTAGGGGAGATGCGGTCATAACAAAGCCTGTTTGTGTTGAATGCCATCAGGCAAAATGGCATTGTGTCGGCAGGCAGCAAGCTTAGGCCTTGCTGAGGCCTCTATACAATCGTTGCATTCTATTCGAAGGCCCCTTAAGCTGTGACTGATACCAAAACTTGGATGTGTCTGATTTGCGGTTGGATCTATGACGAGGCGCAAGGCGCGCCCGAGCATGGCATTGCACCCGGTACCGCCTGGGCCGATGTGCCCATGAACTGGGTCTGCCCCGAGTGCGCCGCGCGCAAGGAAGACTTTGAAATGGTACAAATTTAGCGCCGCGCACCGCTTTTTGGGCGCCCAGTCGGCGCTACAGTAGGGCGGTGCCTGTGAGATCAGGAGAGGAGAACGCCTTGTGAGTACCCAAGATACGGTATTGAAAGTGCTCGTGGTGGATGACAGCAACACCATCCGACGCAGTGCAGAAATATTCCTCAAGCAAGGCGGCCATGAAGTGCTGTTGGCCGAAGACGGCTTTGATGCCCTGGCCAAGGTCAATGACTACCAACCCAACCTGATCTTCTGCGACATCCTGATGCCGCGCCTCGATGGCTACCAGACCTGCGCCATCATCAAGCGCAATGCCAAGTTCTCCGGTGTTCCGGTGGTCATGCTGTCCAGCAAGGACGGCGTCTTTGACAAGGCCCGCGGCCGCATGGCCGGCGCCCAGGACTACCTGACCAAACCCTTTTCCAAAGAGCAGCTGCTGCAGGCGGTGCAGCAGTTTGGCCATGCCTTGCAGGGAGTTGCATGATGTCCATACACAAAGTGCTGATCGTGGATGACTCCAAGACCGAGACCATGTTCATGACCGACCTGCTGCAGCGCAACGGCTATGCGGTGCGCTCGGCCGAGAACGCCACCGAGGCCTTTGCCCGCCTGGCCGAAGACCGGCCCGACCTGATCCTGATGGATGTGGTCATGCCCGGGCAGAACGGCTTTCAGCTGACGCGCTCCATCAACCGCACGCCCGAGTTCAACACCATTCCCATCATCATGTGCACCAGCAAGAGCCTGGAGACCGACCGGGTCTGGGGCATGCGCCAGGGCGCCCGGGACTACATCACCAAGCCGGTGAATGGTGCCGAGCTGTTCGCAAAGATCAAGGCATTGGGCTGAGCCGCCACGATGGCCAACCGCGAAGCCCTCCGGGATCTACAGGCCAGGCTGGCCCAACGTTTGCAGACGGCACAGAACGAAGGCATGTCGGTGGCCTGGCTGGCGGTGCGCGCCGGTGGCCAGCACTACCTGCTGCCGCTCGGCCAGTCGGGTGAAATTGTGGCCATGTCCCAGATCCTGCCTGTGCCCTATGCGCGCGACTGGTTCAAGGGCGTGCTCAACATCCGCGGCAACCTGTTTGGCGTGGTCGACCTGGCCCGCTTCATCGCCAGTGGCCAGGAGCCGCCGGGCTCCGTGCCGCCCGAGGCGGCCGGCGAGGCCAGCGTGGTCACGCTCAACAGCCAGCTCGAAGTCAACTGCGCCCTGCGCGTGGACAGCCTGGCCGGATTGCGCGGGGGCGATTCCTTTGTCAGCCGCACCGCCGCACCGGCGGGCTCGCCCGACTATTTTGGTGAATGCCATCTCGATGCCCAGGGCGTGGCATGGCAGGAGATCAATCTGCGCGCACTGGCCCAGTCCCCTTCGTTCTTAAGCATTGGCGCTTAGCCCATCAACAGGTGCACCCATGTCCTTTCTAGACCCCCTCAAAAACCTGTTCAACAAGAAGCCGCCGGAGCCCGAGGCCGACTCGCGCCTGAGTCTGGCCATGCCCGACCAGGGGGTGGACATCGAAACATCGGAGACGGTGTTGGTATCGCGCGCAGGGGCTGCGCAAAGCCTGCCCGCGCCGCTGGGCAGCGTGGAGGCCGAGCAGGAGGCGGTGGACCCGCAGTTCATCAACGTGCCCGGCCTGGGCAGCCGCACCGCAGCCCAGCACCAGCGCGTGCTGGGTGTGATGCTGGGGCTTTCCCTGCTGCTGCTGGCGGGTGTGGCGATATATGCGCTCAACCAGTCCGACAGGGTGGCCCAGCAGCTGGGTATCACCGGCCAGTCGCTGATGCAGTCGCAGCGCCTGGCCAAGTCGGTCAGCCAGGCCGTGGTGGGCAATGCCGGTGCCTTTGCCGATGTGGCGGAAAGCGCCGACATTCTGGCCAAGACCACGCGCGGCCTGCAGGAGGGCGACAGCAGCCAGCGCCTGGGTGCGCTGGACGCCAGCATGCGCCCCGAGCTCGACCAGGTCAGCCCGCTGGTCGACAAGGCCGAGAAGAGCGCCAAGACCATTCTGCAGCAGCAAAAGACCCTGACCCAGATTGGCTCGGCCCTTAGCGAGATCAACAAGCAGTCGGCCACGCTGCTGGAAACCGCCCAGGCCATCTCGGCCCTGAAGGTGCAGCAGAACGCGCCGGCCAGTGAAATGGCGGCCGTGGGCCAGCTCATCATGCTGACCCAGCGCATCAGCAAGTCCTCCAATGAGTTCCTGACCAGCGCCGGTGTGAGCGCCGAGGCCATCTTCCTGCTGGGCAAGGACCTGGCCAGCTTCAAGGAAGTGACGCTGGCCCTGCAAAACGGCAGCAGCGACATGCGCATTGCCGCTGCGCGCGACACAGCCACGCGTGAGCAGCTCGATGTGCTGATGAAGCAGTACGAAACCCTGCGCGCCCAGAGCGGCACCATTCTGGACAACCTGCCCGGCATGATGGCCGCGCGCGAGGCCCAGGCCGTGATCGTGGCGGACAGCGAGCCACTGCGCCGCAACCTGGAAAGCCTGCAGTCGCAGATTGGCGCGCAAAGCGGCGTGGGCGGCGGCAGCCTGCTGCTGCTGGCCCTGGCCGCGGCCCTGGCCCTGCTGTCGGCCGGTGGCCTGTCGTATGTGCAGCTGCAGGAAAGCCGCCGGCGCCAGGCAGAGGCCGATATCCAGCGCCGCGAGGCCGAGCGCCAGGAACAGAATGCCAAGCGGGTGAACGACGCCAACCAGGCCGCGATTCTGCGTCTCATGAACGAGCTGCAGACGGTGGCCGAGGGCGACCTCACCCAAGAAGCCACGGTGACCGAGGACATCACCGGCGCCATTGCCGACTCGGTCAACTACACCGTGGAAGAGCTGCGTTCCCTGGTGGCCAACGTGCAGAACACGGCGGCCCAGGTGGCGCAGACCACCTCGGACGTGGACGCCACCTCGACCGAACTGCTGGCGGCCTCCAAGGAGCAGCTGCACGAGATCCGCGAAACCGGCCAGAGCGTGCTGGAAATGGCCGGGCGCATCAATGACGTATCGATGCAGGCGCAAGAGTCCGCCCGGGTGGCACGCCAGTCGCTGCTGGCGGCCGAGACCGGCTTCAAGGCGGTGCAGAACGCCATCGGCGGCATGAACGCCATCCGCGAGCAGATCCAGGAAACCTCCAAGCGCATCAAGCGCCTGGGCGAATCCTCGCAGGAGATCGGTGAAATCACCGAGCTGATTTCCGACATTACCGAGCAGACCAATGTGCTGGCCTTGAATGCCGCCATCCAGGCCGCCAGCGCCGGGGAAGCCGGGCGCGGCTTCTCGGTGGTGGCCGAGGAAGTGCAGCGCCTGGCCGAGCGCTCGGGTGACGCCACGCGCCAGATTGCGGCACTGGTGAAGGCGATTCAGACCGACACCCAGGACGCCATCGGCGCCATGGAGCGCTCCACCCAGGGCGTGGTCGAGGGGGCCAAGCTCTCCGACAACGCGGGTACCGCGCTGACCGAAATCGACAAGGTGTCGCGCCGCGTGGCCGACCTGATTGAGCAGATTTCCAATTCCGCCTCGCGCGAGGCTGGCCTGGCCAATGAAGTGGCCGAAGACATCCAGCATATTTTTGCCGTGACCGAGCAAACCGGCGAAGGCACCCGCGTGACGGCCGGCCAGGTGCGTGAGCTCTCGCGCATGGCCGAAGAGCTGCGTCAGTCGGTGTCGCGCTTCAAGATCGTGTGACCTTGCAACCCTTTGAGATACCCACCATGGCACCGACCACCGCGGCCCCTGCTGAAAGCGAAGCCCCGCTCAACGACCTGGGCCCGCTGGCCTGGGTGCTGGACGAGCTGCACAAATCGCTGGACGGCGCCACCAAGGCCATGCACCGGTTTGTGCGCGATGCCGAGCTGGCACGCGGCTCCGAGCTTGGCGAACTCGATACCAGCCACCTGCGGGTGGCACGCCAGCAGCTGCACCAGGCCGTGGGCGCGCTGGAAATGGTGGGCCTGCCGGCACCGGCACGCCTGCTGCATGGCATGGAGGCGGCGGTCCAGAAGTTTGTGCAGCGCCCCGAGCTGTGCAGCGTTGACGCCGCCCAGCGCATCGAGCGCGCCGCCTTTGCCCTGAATGAATACCTGGAAGGCCTGCTCAAAGGCAAGACCGCCTCCAGCGTGGCGCTGTTTCCGCAGTACCGGGGTGTGATGGAACTCACCGGTGCCGAGCGCATCCACCCGGCCGACCTCTGGCCCATCGAGTGGCGCTGGCTGCCGGTGGACTTGCCCTCTGGAGCGCAGCCGCTGCGCTATGTGCCCGAGGTGCGCGCGCGCCTGGACCATGCAGTGCTGCAGATCGTGAAGTCGGCCCAGCCCCAGGCCGCGGCCCGGCTGTCGCAGGTCTGCGCCGGTCTGTCGGCCGGCCAGGAGGGGCAGGCTGCGCGCAGCTTCTGGGCCATTGCCGCGGGCTATTTCGACGCCATCGGCCAGTCGCTGCTGCCCTCAGACATCTACACCAAGCGCAGCGCCTCGCGCATCCTGCAGCAGTACGCCGCCCTGGCCAAAGGGGATGCCCAGCCCAGTGAGCGCCTGGCCCAGGACCTGGTGTTCTTCTGCGGCCAGGCCCAGCCCGGCCAGCCCGGTGCACTGCAGGCGGTGCGCCTGGCCTACGGCCTGCAGGACGCAGCGCCGGTGGATTATGTGAACGAGCAGTTTGGCCGCTTCGACCCGGCCCTGCTGCAGCAGGCACGCAAGCGCATCGCCACGGCGGCGGAAAGCTGGTCGGCCCTGGCGGGCGGCGACACCAACCGCCTCAAGGCCAGCGGCGAGCAGTTCGCCGCAGTGGCCGAGTCGATCGTCCGGCTGCATCCGCACAGCACCGAACTGGCACAGGCCCTCACCAGCGTGATCGATGCCACGGTGCGTTCGGGCGCCGCGCCCACGCCCGCTGTGGCCATGGAAGTGGCCACCTCCATCCTGTATCTGGAGGCCGCCTACGAAGACCTGGACCCCACCGACGACCACATGGCCGAGCGCGGTGCGCGCCTGGCCACACGCCTGCAGCAGGTGCTGCAAGGGGCCGAGCCCGGGCCGCTGGAAGGCTGGATGGAGGAGCTCTACCGGCGTGTGAGCGAGCGCCAGACCATGGGCAGCGTGGTCGATGAGCTGCGCGCCTCGCTGGCCGAGGTGGAGGGCTCGCTGGACCAGTTCTTCCGCAACCCCGAAGACAAGGCGCCCTTGCGCGAAGTGCCCAAGCGCCTGGCGCAGATGCGCGGCGTGTTCTCGGTGCTGGGCCTGGATCAGCCGGCTCTGGCGGCCTTGCGCATGCGTACCAGCGTGGAGCACTTCCTGGTGGACGAGGTGCATGCGCCCTCGGCCCGCAGCGGCATTTTCGAGAAGATCGGCAACAGCCTGGGTGCCATGGGCCTGCTGATCGACATGCTGGGCTACCAGCGTGCCATGGCCAAGAAGCTGTTTGTCTATGACGAGGAGGCTGGCGAGTTCAAGCCGCTGATGGGCCGCCAGCGCGCACCCCAGCTGGCGCAGCCGGCACCCGTTGCTGTGCCGTCTTCCCCGCCCCCTTCTTCGTCCCCTTCCCCGGC
>Ga0228700_1001328_pt1 | contig 16598 bp, 18 predicted proteins | sample McNCre317_Aug_MG_FD_178019 | JGI IMG/M metagenome (GOLD analysis project Ga0228700, IMG submission 178019) | Freshwater microbial communities from McNutts Creek, Athens, Georgia, United States - 3-17_Aug_MG | ecosystem: Environmental > Aquatic > Freshwater > Creek | place: USA: Georgia...
CGATCGACAAGCGTCCGAAGACGCGTGCGTTCAGCCGCCAGGAGTTCGCCGACCTGCAGGAGACGCTCACCCGCACCGCGCTGGTCCGCCGGCTCGACCAGGTGCTGTGGCAGACCGCGCTGGAGACCTCGGCCGGGCGCCTGCCCGCCGGCGTCGATCCGGCCGCGACCGTCTACCTCAAGAGCTGGCCGAACCTGACCCGTCTGCATCGCACGCCGCACGCGCTGCGCATCGCCGCGCTGTGGGCCACCCGAGGGGCTTCGCTGCTGGAGACCGCGCAGACCCTGAAGATCGCCCAGCGTCATGTCTTCGCGTTCTACAACGCGGCGCTGGCGCTGGACCTGATCACCGAAGACGGCGGACAGATCCGCAGGCTGCAGCGTGGCGGAGGCAAGTCCAAGGGCAACCGCGGCCTGCTGACCCGCCTGTTCGGCTGGCTGAACAAGTAACGAAGACGTCCCCCCACGCCACCCAGGACGCCCCGGACACATTCCCATGGCCCATACCGACCACAAGATCATCTTCACCGGCCCCGTCGGTGCCGGCAAGACCACGGCGATCGCCTCGATCAGCGACATCGAGCCGATCCGCACCGACGAGCACGCCTCGGACATGACGCAGAAGCGCAAGTCCAACACGACGGTGGCGATGGACTACGGCATGATCCGCCTCGGTCCCAGCGAGAAGGTCCACCTGTACGGCACGCCCGGCCAGGAGCGCTTCGACTTCATGTGGGACATCCTCACCAAGGGCGGGATCGGGCTGGTGCTGCTGCTCGACAACACCCGGCCGACGCCCTTCGAGGACATGCGCTTCTACATCAAGTCCTTCAAGGAATTCATCGAGAGCACGCGCCTGGTGATCGGCGTGACGCAGATGGATGCCCGGGCCACGCCGACGATCGACGACTATGCGCGCCAGCTCGCCGAGCTCGAGGTGAGCGCGCCGATCTTCGAGGTGGATGCCCGCCAGCGCGGCGATGTCTCGGTGCTGATCGAGGCGCTGCTGCTGCAGATCGACCCGACCCTCTGACGCCCTCGCCCTCGCCCTTGACTCTCGTCGGACTCGCGCCGACGCTCGCGCCCATGGATCACTACACGCTCACCGGCGAGTTCTACCTGCACCCGACACCGGCGGGCGCCTACTACGCGGCGAGCCGGCCGACGCGCGAGCCCGCCCGGACCTTTCTGCAGCGCCTGCTCAGCGAGCCGGAGACCCCGCGCCTCAGCGCCGACCTGGTGCAGGACTGGATGGGCATGAACCAGCAGGATGCGCTGGAGTTCATCTACCGGCTGCAGTCCTCCGGCTTCATCCAGGGACTGCCCATGCAGGTGGAAGTGCCGCCCGACTCGATCGAGGCGATGCTGCCGCCGCTGCTGACCCAGCTCTCCGACGAGGGCAAGGCCATCCTGGCCGACAAGCGCGGCCTGTATCTGGGCACGGCCGGCTTCGCCCACGAGACGTCGGAGGAGCTCGCGGCGCTGGGCGGCGACATCGCCAGCGTGCACGAGCGCCACTCGCGGCTGCTGCACGGCAACATGCGCCTGCGCAGCGACGGCTGGGGCATGGTGAACGCCGCCGGCTGCAGCGAAGTCGGCTTCTGGCCGCTGTACTTCGGCGAGGAGTACTTCATCCTGATCGTCAGCGGCATGCCGCGCTTCAACCAGGAAGCCTTCACCACGCTGGTGTGGGCCATGGGCGTGCGCTACGGCCGGACCTCCCTCTGACGATGATCTGACCGGTCTGCGGGTCGAGCCGGAGCGGCGGGGGGTCGCTTCGGACACCCGGATTGCCTTCATCTCCCCTCGACCCCACCCCAACCACACTGTCCCGAAGGAAACGCTCATGCGTGAAGACCTGCTGAACTCGATCCTGAGTGAACTGAACGGCTCCACCGCCGACATCGAAGCCTCTGCCGTGTTGTCCACCGACGGTCTGATGATGGCCTCGATGCTGCCGGCCGGCATGGACGAAGACCGTGTCGGCGCGATGAGCGCCGCCATGCTGTCCCTGGGCGACCGCACCTCGCGTGAACTGGCCCGCGGCGAGCTCGAGCAGGTGCTCGTCAAGGGCGCCAAGGGTTATGTGCTGATGACGCACGCCGGCCCCGACTCGGTGCTGACGGCGCTGTGCAAGCCGAACTCCCGCCTGGGCCTGATCTTCCTGGACGTCAAGCGCGCTGCCGACGCCATCAGCAAGGTCATCTGATCGATCCAGCCCGTGATCGAGGGATTCCGATGATGACTGATATGAACGAGTCCGAACTGGTGCCGGGGGAACGGCGCGAACTGACCATGAGCTATCACGATGGACGTACTCGCCGTGTGCTGGTCGTCGATCACGAGGTCGCTTATCCCGATGGTAAGCTCATTGTCTCTCGCACCGACACCCAGGGTGTGATCACCCACGTCAACCAGGCCTTTGTCGACATGTCCGGCTACGACCGCGACGAGCTGATCGGCGAACACCACTGCATCCTGCGTCACCCCGACATGCCGGCGGCCGCCTTCAAGGACCTGTGGGATACCGTCGGGCGGGGCGACAAGTGGCAGGGTTACGTCAAGAACCTGCGCAAGGATGGCGCGCACTATTGGGTCTTCGCCACGGCGATCCCGAATGTGCGCGAGGGTCGTGTCGTGGGTTACACCTCGGTGCGCCGCAAGCCGTCGCGCTCCAAGGTCAATGAATGCATCGCGCTCTATGCCCGCATGCGGGCGGAGGAACTGAAGTGAGCGAGAACGCCACCACCACTCCGCTGGAGCTGACTGTCAGCCCCGACTTCTCGCCCGACCACATCGCCGGCTGGTATGTGTTCAACACCTGGCTGCAGCGTCGTCTGGGCGAGCGCATCCATCTGGAGCTCTACGAGGACTTCGCGGCGCAGCGCAAGGCCATCACCGCCGACAAGGTGGACCTGATCTACGCCAATCCGCACGATGCCGCGATGCTGGTGCGCGAGAAGGGCTTCGTCGCGATCGCGGCGCCGAAGGATTGCCCTGATGAGGTGGTCATCGCGGTGCCGGCGGATTCTCCGGCTCAGTCGGTCGAGGATCTGCAGCCCGGGCTGCGTCTGGCCGTCACCCGCGATCCGGATGTCAACCTGATCGGCATGATCCTGCTCGAGTCGGCCGATCTGAAGCGCGACAATGTCGAAACGACGCCGGTGTCCACCTACGTCGTGCTGGCGCGCAACCTGCTTCAGGGCAAGGCCGACTGCGGCTTCTTCCTGAAGGAAGCCTTCGACGACCTGAGCGCGCCGATCCGTCGCCAGCTGCGTCCGCTGATGACCAGCCAGATCAGTCTGGTGCGGCATGTGCTGCTGGTCGGACCGCGGGCTGCGCACCTGCGCGAGCCGCTGCAGCAGCTGCTTCTGAGCATGGATGACCCGGCTTCCGACGGGCGTCGAACGCTCGAGGCGCTGGGTCTGAGCGGCTGGGAAAAGCAGGACCAGGAGGACACCGAGTTCATGATCGATCTGATGGACACCTTGATGGTGTGAAATACCTCATGCTGCCTCCTCTGAAGCGACGACTGCTCCATTTCGCGCTGGCTTGCGCGCCGCTGGCGATGATGTCGCCAGTCTCGGCCCAGCCCGCGGTGGATCCGAGCGTCGGCGACACCGCACGGCCTTTCCGCGCCACGGTGGCCCAGGACACCCTGTGGGACATCGCGGGCAAGGTGGCCGGGCAGGCCGGCGTGAGTCGTCAGCAGGTCATGGTGGCCATTCTGCGCCGCAATCCGGAGGCCTTCGTCAAGGGCAACATCCACCGGCTGCGCCTGGGCGCGTCGCTGATGCTGCCCTCCGTGACGGACTTGCGGGCCGAGGACCGCACGGCGGCGGCGGCCCTGCTGGAGGCACATTTCAAGGCGATGAAGGCGGGCGAGGCGATGGCGCCGCTGCCGGCCCTCGCCGGTGGCGCCGTGGCGCCCGCACCGGCGGCGTCGGCCGTCGCGCCGGCGCCGGCCCCGTCCGGCGTGGCCTCGGCAGCCCGCACGCCCTCCGCCCCGATGTCTGCATCGGCGCCCGCGTCGGCGTCGGCGGCGCCCAAGCCGGGCGTGTCTGCCCCTGCCTCGGCGCCGGTCGTGGTGGCGACCGCCCCCGAGCGTGTCGTCTCGGTCGCGGAGCCTGAGCCGCAACGCGCACCTGCCTCGGCCAGCGTCACGCCGCTGCGGCCGGCCGCCGATGCGGCGACCGAAGAGCCGGCTTCATCCGGCCTGGGCTGGTTGCCCTGGGCACTGGTGGGGGGTCTGGTGGTGGTGGGCGGGGGCGTCGCGCTGTGGCGTCGACAGGCCTCGACAGGTGGCGGGGTCGCCGAAGCGCCTTCGCGCGCCATGGAGGCCGCAGCACCGGCGCCCCGCAATTTCGATGTCTCGACGGCGGCCGTCGACATGGCCCGCACGCTCGAGGCCTCGCCGCTGGTGACCGAGCTGGTCCGTGCGGTCGAGACGGATCGTCCGGCACCCGAGAATGATGAGCCGGTGGCGGTCGTTTCGGGCAATGCGGACGATCCGGATGTCCGCGGGGCCTTGCGGGTCGAGATGGCGCGAACCTGTCTCGAGATCGGCCGGGAGGCCGATGCCCGTGCGCTGCTCGAGGCGGTGCTGCGCGAGGATGCGGCGCGCCATCAGGCGGCCGCCTCCGAGATCCTGGCCCGCATGGGCTGAGCCTGGTCGCCAGGCTCTCCTCGGATCCGCGATCAGATCAGCCGACGAGGGGAGAACTGCCGCGCCTGCGGACCCTGCTCGGCCGCCTTGACGGCCCGGGTCAGCACCTGGTCGGCATCCACCGGACCGAGCGCCTCGCACAGCGCCATGTACAGCAGGTGCACCACCTGCGAGAGCTCGTTCACCGCCAGGTCCAGCACCCAGTGCGTCTGCAGCGGGCGGTTCCACAGCTCCCTCAGGGTCCGCTGGAGCGACGCCGTCATCCGCTGCCCGGGGATCAGGTCGAGCGCGCTGTCGCACAGGTCCCGCATCGAGGCGGGATGGAAGCGCTGCACCTCGGCCAGGGCCTGGCGGATCAGATCGGCGCACACCGCCTGCTCGGGCGGCAGGGGGCTGGTCTCGACCGGGCTGGCCGCCGCAGCCGGCGCCGCGGCGACCGAGGCCGCGGCCTGCAGGGCGGTGGCCACCGGATGGATCGACACGGGCGGCGGGGGCGCCGCCGGAGCTGGCCGGGGTGCCGGGGCCGGCGCCGGTGGGGTGGCCACAGCGGCGACCGCCTCGGCCTGCATCATCGGCCAGGGGTCCATCGGCAGCTGGTCCTCGGGCAGGCGCAGCGCCTTGTAGAAGGCCTCGTAGAGCTTCTTGCGGCTGGCGGGATCGATGGCGTGGCGCGCGGCCACCTGATCGATGTAGCGGATGATGTCGGCGACGCCGTCGCCGCGCATGGACTCGTGCTGCAGATGCAGGGCGGACAGCAGCTCCTCCTCGTCGAGGAGCGGCGAGAGAACCGCGCAGGCGGCGCGGCGGCGCAGGGACTGGTCTTCGTTGGCCATCGGGGAAAGAGAAACTCAGGATTCCTTGTGCAGCTGCCCCGGCGACTCCTGGAATTCCGGGTAGCCGATCTCGTGGTGCTCGGTGGCGTCCAGGCCACGCTGCTCGTTGAGGGTCGGCGCACGCAGGCCGCCCATGACGCGGTCGACCAGCTTGAACAGCAGCCAGGCGACAGGGAAAGCCCAGGCGAAGGCCGCGACCGCGCCCAGCAGCTGAACCAGCACGCGCGGGCCGTTGAACAGGTCGCCCTGGTAGAACAGGCCCGCGGCCAGCAGGCCCCAGACGCCGCCGATGCCGTGCACCGCGATCGCGTCGACCGTGTCGTCGATGCGGCGCTGGCGCAGGGCTTCCGCGCCCCAGGTGCAGGCAGCGCCGGCGATCAGGCCGGTCAGGATCGCGAAGCCCGGGCTCATCGTCGCGGCGCCGGCCGTCAGCGACACCAGGCCGCACAGGCTGCCGTTGACCGAGGCGCTCATCAGCACCGGCCGGCCGGTCAGGCGCATGAAGGCCAGCGCGCCCAGGCCGCCCGCGCAGCCGCCCAGGTAGGTCGACAGCAGCACGGTGCCGAGCAGGCCGCTCTCCAGGCTGCCGATCGAGCCGCCGTTGAAGCCGAACCAGCCCATCCACAGGATGAAGCCGCCCAGCGCCACCATCGGCAGGTTGTGGCCGGGAATGTCGCGCACCTCGCCGTTGCGGCCGAAGCGGCCCAGGCGCGGGCCCAGCACCAGCACGCCCGCCAGCGCACACCACGCGCCGATCGAGTGCACTGCGCCGTCGCCGGCCAGGTCGACGAAGCCCATCGTCTTCAGCCAGCCCGACGGGTTCCAGGCCCAGTGGGCGTAGACCGGGTAGATCAGCAGCGACATCAGCAGCGCGAAGGCCAGGTAGCCGCCGTAGCGCATGCGCTCGGCCACCGCGCCGGAGACGATGCTGACCGCGGTGGTCGCGAACATCATCTGGTAGAGCAGCCCCACCGCGTCGAAGGCCTTGAGATTGTCCGGCCCGAACAGGCTGGTGCCGATCACGCCGGCCTGGCTGTTGCCGAAGGCCAGGCCGTAGCCGACGGCCCAGAATCCGATGCCCACCAGGCAGGTGCCGAGGTAGATCTTCATGATCACGTTGATCGAGTTCTTGGCCCGCGACAGGCCACCCTCGACCAGCGCGAAGCCGGCTTGCATGAAGAAGACCAGGGCGGTGCAGATCGCCACCCAGGTCATGTTGATCAGGTCGTTCATCGTGAGGTTCACCCGCAGAGTCTTTGGATAAGGCTGGCGTGCGGTGTCTCGCGACCGATCGGAACATGACGAATCGCAAGAATGGCGCCCAGCATGGCTCATTCTGCGGGGGGACCGTTCGGGGAATGTGTGCATCTCCCCGCAAGAGCGGGGTGGTGCCGGGGCAGGGGAACGGCAATATGCCGGATTCGGTCACACGGAACGTGTGTCCTGTGCGACGTGGCTCCGTGGCTGAGCCTGCCCGGGCGTGGGCCTCAGGCCGGGAAGACGCCGGTCGAGAGATAGCGGTCGCCGCGGTCGCAGACGATGAAGACGATGGTGGCGTTCTCGACCTGCGCCGAGAGCTGCAGCGACGCCCAGCAGGCCCCGGCCGCGGAGATGCCGGCGAACAGGCCTTCCTCGCGGGCCAGGCGCCGGGCCATGTCCTCGGCGTCGGCCTGGCTCACCAGCATCAGCTCGTCGACCTGCTTCGGATCGTAGATCTTCGGCAGATAGGCCTCGGGCCACTTGCGGATGCCGGGAATGCGCGAGCCCTCCGAGGGCTGGGCGCCGACGATGCGCACCGCGGGGTTGCGCTCCTTCAGGAAGCGCGCGGTGCCGGTGATCGTGCCGGTGGTGCCCATCGCGCTGACGAAATGGGTGACGCGGCCTTCGGTGTCGTTCCAGATCTCCGGGCCGGTGGTCTCGTAGTGGATGCGCGGGTTGTCGAGGTTGGCGAACTGGTCGAGCACCCGTCCCTTGCCGTCGCGCTGCATCTGCTCGGCCAGGTCGCGGGCGTATTCCATGCCGCCGGCCTTCGGCGTCAGGATCAGCTCGGCGCCGAAGGCCTTCATCGTCTGCGCGCGCTCGATCGACAGGTCCTCCGGCATGATCAGCACCAGCCGGTAGCCGCGCACGGCCGCGGCCATCGCCAGCGCGATGCCGGTGTTGCCGCTGGTGGCCTCGATCAGGGTGTCGCCGGGGCGGATGTCGCCGCGCTCCTCGGCGCGGCGGATCATGCTGATGGCCGGGCGGTCCTTGACCGAGCCGGCCGGGTTGTTGCCCTCGAGCTTGGCGAGAATGACATTGCCGCGCCGCGCGGCCTCCTCGCCGGCCAGGCGCTGCAGCCGCACCAGGGGGGTGGCGCCGATGACATCCTCGACGGTCTTGTAGTCAGGCATCTTCTTTCCTTGGAATCCGGAGTCGGGCGATTGTGGCAGCAAGGACCGGCCCGCGCGGGCCGTGCCATAATCGCCGCCGCGCATCCGACGCACTTCACTTTCCTCCTGCCGGAGTGGCGAAATCGGTAGACGCAGTGGATTCAAAATCCACCGCCCTCACAGGCGTGCCGGTTCGAGTCCGGCCTCCGGCACCAGATTCCCCAGCGGATCCACGCAACTCCCGGTCGACATGCCCCAGATCCCGCCCGTCACCAAGGCCCTGATGCTGATCTGCACCGCGCTGTTCTGCGTGCAGCTGCTCTTCGGCTACTGGGTCGAAGTGCTGTTCGCGCTGTGGCCTCTGGGCAGCGATCCCTTCATGCCGTGGCAGCTGATCACCTATGCCTTCCTGCACGGCAGCATGGGCCATCTGTTCTTCAACATGCTGGGCCTGTGGATGTTCGGCTCGGAGCTGGAGTCGATCTGGGGCCGCACCCGCTATCTGCAGTTCCTGGGCGCCAGCGCCCTGGCCGGCGGCCTCATCCAGCTGGTCGTGGTCAGTCTCGGGGTGCCCGGCGGCGGCCCGACGCTGGGGGCGTCCGGCGCGCTGTTCGGCCTGCTGATGGCCTTCGGGATGATGTTCCCCGAGCGCACCATCATGCCGCTGTTCCCGCCGATCCCGATGAAGGCCAAGGTCTTCGTGATGGTCTTCGGTGGCATCGAGCTGCTGTTCGGGCTGGTCGGGGGCGGCGGCGTGGCGCACTTCGCCCACCTCGGCGGCATGCTGGGGGGCTGGCTGATGATGCGCTACTGGCGCGGCCAGCCGCCGTTCCCGCCGCGCAAGCGCCGGCGCTGACCGGTCTCAGGCCAGCAGCCCGGTCGTCACGCTCGGGTGGCGCAGCGCCAGCCGCAGCTCGCGCTTCAGGCGCTGGTTGACCAGCCGGCGCGACTCCGACAGGAAGCTCATCTGCATCGGCGAGAGCCGCTGCATCGCCTCGGCGCGGCTGATGCGCGGCGGCCGTGGCAGCCCGCACAGGTCGGCGGCCAGATCGAAGTAGTCGCCCATCTTCAGCGCGGTGTCGTCGCAGGCGTGGATCACCCGCTGCGGCCGCCCGCGCAGCAGCGCGGCGACGCAGGCGCGCGCCAGGTCGTCGGCATGGATGTGGTTGGTGTGCACATCGTCCTCGGCGCGCAGCACCGGCGTGCCGCGCTGCAGCCGCTCGCGCGGGTGGCCGCCCGGGCGGTCGCCGGCGTAGATGCCGGGAATGCGCAGGATCGTCGCCTTCAGCCGGCTGCTGCGGCCGGCCTGGCGCAGCCGTGCCTCGGCGGCGACACGCCGGCGTGCGCGCGCGCTGGCCGGCGCGACCGGGCGGGTCTCGTCGAAGCGCGCGCCCGCGCAGTCGCCATAGACGCCGGTGGTGCTGCCGTAGACCAGCCGGTGCCCGCCCGGCGGCGCGTGGCGGGCCAGCGCCTGCAGCAGGTGCGCGGTGCGCGGGTCGTCCGTGCCGTGGCCCGGGGGGGGCGCCAGGTGCAGCACCCGGGGCGCCAGCGCGCCCAGCCGGCGCAGCGTGTCGGGCTGATCCAGATTGCCGACAAGCGGCCGCAGCCCCAGCGCGCGCAGCGCCGGCACGCGCGCGGCGTCCGAGGTCAGCGCGACCAGCCGCCAGCGCTCGCCAAGGAGCCGGGCCACGCGCTGGCCGACATCGCCGCAGCCGACGATCAGCAGGCGCGGGCGGCGCCGCAGGCGAGTCGCCCCGGCGGAGAGGGCCGGGCGCGGGCCCGGTGGGTGGTGCGGCACAATCTCGCCCCGTGGTGATGTGATGACAACCCCGAAGGATAAGAGATGAATTTCACCGTGACCGTCCAGCCCTCCGGCCGCCAGTTCGAGGTCGCGCGCGACGAGGTCATGCTGCCCGCGGCGATCCGCCAGGGCATCGGTCTGCCCTATGGCTGCAAGGACGGCGCCTGCGGTTCATGCAAGAGCCGGCTGCTCGAGGGCCGGGTGATCCACGGCGCGCACCAGCTCAAGGCGCTCAGCGCCGAGGAGGAGGCCGCCGGCCTGATCCTGAGCTGCTGCGCCACGCCGCAGACCGACTGCGTCGTCGAGTCGCGCCAGGTCGCGGCCGCCGACCAGTTCCCGGTGCTGAAGATGCCCACGCGGGTGATGTCGATCACGCGCGCGGCCGACGATGTCGCGGTGCTCAAGCTGCAGCTGCCGGCCAGCCAGGCCTTCCAGTACCACGCCGGCCAGTATGTCGAGTTCATCCTGCGCGACGGCGCGCGCCGCAGCTACTCGATGGCGAGCGCGCCCGAGCTGGCGCAGGGCGTCATGGAGCTGCACATCCGCCACATGCCGGGCGGGCGCTTCACCGACCATGTCTTCGGCGCGATGAAGGAGAAGGAGATCCTGCGCATGGAAGGACCCTTCGGCACCTTCTTCCTGCGCGAGGACAGCGCCAGGCCGGTGGTGATGCTGGCCTCGGGCACCGGTTTTGCGCCGATCAAGGCGCTGATCGAGCACATGGAGGCCCAGGGCCTGACCCGGCCGACGGTGCTGTACTGGGGTGCGCGCCAGGCGGCCGATCTCTACCTGCGCGACTGGGCCGAGGCGGCCGCCGCGAGGCTGCCGTGGCTGCGCTTCGTGCCGGTGCTCTCCGAGCCGGAGGCCGACTGGCGCGGTCGCACCGGCCTTGTCCATCAGGCGGTGATGGCGGACCTGCCCGATCTGTCGGGCCATCAGGTCTACGCCTGTGGCGCGCCGGTGATGGTGCAGTCGGCGCAGCGCGACTTTGTCGCGGCCTGCGGTCTGCCGGAGGAGGAATTCTTCGCTGATGCCTTCACCAGCGAGGCGGACAAGGCGGCGGGGGGCTGAGCCCGTCGCCCAAAGCAAAAAGCCCGCGCAAGCGGGCTTTTGCTGGGATCCACCCGGATCAGCTGATTCAGGCGGCGGCCTGGGCCGGAGCCAGGGCCTTGATCTTGGCCGACAGGCGGCTCTTGATGCGCGAGGCCTTGTTCTTGTGGAAGATGCCCTTGTCGGCGATCGAATCGATCACGGCCTGGGCAGTCTTGAAAGTGTCGCCAGCCTTGGCCTTGTCGCCGGAGGCGACGGCCTTCAGCACGCCCTTGACGGCGGTGCGGAACTTCGAACGCAGCGCGGTGTTGGCGGCGTTGAGCTTGACATCCTGACGCGCACGCTTGCGACCCGAGGCAATGCGGACGGTCTTCTTCTTGGCTTTGGACGAGGTGGCCATGGTGTGTTTCGTGTTCCGGGTGGAAAAGCCTAGCAGTATAGCATTGATAATCGCAAGACCTGCGACCCCTGACGCTCAAGTCCCCATCCATGAGTCTGCTTCGTTCTGCTTCCGTCGTGTCGGCGCTCACGCTGGCCTCGCGCATCACCGGGCTGGTGCGCGAACAGCTCATCGCGGCGGCCTTCGGCGCCAGCGCGGCCACCGACGCCTTCCAGGTCGCCTTCCGCATCCCGAACCTGCTGCGGCGTCTCTTCGCTGAAGGTGCGTTCTCGCAGGCCTTCGTGCCGATCCTGGCGGCCTCGCGCGCCACCGAGGGCGACGAGCGCACGCGTGCGCTCACCGATGCCGTGGGCACGGTGCTGCTGTGGGCGCTGCTGGGGGTGTGCGCGGCCGGCGTGATCGGCGCGCCGGTGCTGGTCTGGGCGATGGCCTCGGGCCTGCCGGCCGACGGCCAGGAGGCCGCGGTGGTGATGACCCGGCTGATGTTTCCGTACATCGGCTGCATGTCGCTGGTGGCGCTGTCGGCGGGCATCCTGAACTCGTGGAAGCACTTCGTCGTGCCGGCGGCCACGCCGGTGCTGCTGAACCTGAGCGTGATCGCCACGGCCTGGTGGCTGCGTCCGCAGTTCGAGCTCTGGGGCCTGCGGCCGGTCTATGCGCTGGCGGTCGGGGTGATGATCGGCGGCGTGCTGCAGCTGGCGGTGCAGGTGCCGGCGCTGCGCCACATCGGCATGCTGCCGCGCCTGGGGCTGAGTCGGGCGGCGCTGCGCCAGGCTTGGGCGCACGAGGGTGTGCGCCGCATCCTCAAGCAGATGGCGCCGGCGCTGCTGGGCGTGTCGGTGGCGCAGCTCTCGCTGCTGGTCAACACGCAGATCGCCTCGCACCTGCCGGCCGGTTCGGTCTCCTGGCTGACCTATGCCGACCGGCTGATGGAGTTCCCGACCGCACTGCTGGGCGTGGCGATGGGCGTGGTGCTGCTGCCGCAGCTCTCGGCCGCGCAGGCCAAGGGCGAGATGGAGCGCTACTCGGGTCTGCTGGACTGGGGCCTGCGGCTGGTGGTGCTGCTGGCGCTGCCGTGCGCGGTGGCGCTGCTGGTGTTCCCGCAGCCGCTGGTGGCGGTGCTGTACCACTACGGCGCCTTCACCGCCGAGGATGTGCGCCAGACGGTGATCGCGCTGATGGGCTACGGCGCCGGTCTGATGGGGCTGGTGTCGATCAAGGTGCTGGCGCCGGGCTTCTACGCGAAGCAGGACATCCGCACGCCGGTGCGCATCGCCATCACGGTGCTGGCGCTGACCCAGCTGATGAACCTGGTCTTCGTGCCCTGGCTGGGGCATGCCGGGCTGGCGCTGTCGATCGGTCTGGCGGCGCTGGTCAATGCGACCTGGCTGCTGACCGGCCTGCGCCGGCGCGGCAGCTACCGGCCCGAGCCCGGCTGGGGGGGCTTCGCGCTGCGGGTGGCCGCGGGCTGCGTGGCGCTGGGCGCGGCGCTGGCCTGGGCGGCGCACGCCATCGACTGGATCGGCCTGCGCAGCCAGCCGGGCTGGCGCGCGCTGGTGCTCGCCGGGGTGCTGGGCGGGGTGGCGGTGCTCTATTTCGGCGTGCTGCGCCTGCTGGGGCTGGACCTGCGCCAGTTCGCCCGCCGGCGCTGAGATCGGGGCGCGTGCATGCGGGTGGCCGCGCTGTCGATACACTTTCGCCCCATGGACGCCCGTTCCCTGTCTTCGCTGGAGTATTTCGCCGCGCTGGTCGCCGATGACGACAGCCTGTCCCTGACCGAGGCCGCGGCCGCGATCGCGCAGGTCGGCGAGCCCGAGCTGGACCTGCAGGCGGTGCTGACCGACCTCGACACGCTGGCCTGGCGGCTGCGCCAGCGCCTGCCCGCCGATGCGGCGCCGCTGCAGCGCGTGCAGGCGCTGCACCACTACCTCTACAAGGACCTCGGCTTCTCCGCCGGCGAGGTCGATGACCCGGCCTGCAGCCACCTCAACCGCGTGCTGCAGCAGCGCCGCGGCATCCCGGTGGCGATGGCGGTGATCTACCTGGAGCTGGCCGGACAGATCGGTCTGCAGGCGGACGGGCTGGCGTTTCCGGGGCATTTCATGGTCAAGCTGCACCTGCCGCTGGGCGAGGCGGTGATCGATCCGCTGTCGGGGCGCTCGCTCTCGCGCCAGGATCTCGAGGCCCGGCTGGAGCCTTATCTCGATCCCGATGCGGTCGGGCGGCTGGGGCTGGAGGCGGCCTCCGGCGCGCTGGGCGAGCTGCTGGCCGAGCACCTGCAGCCGGCCTCGGCGCGCGACATCCTGGCGCGCATGCTGCGCAATCTGGAGCGGGCGCACCGCGCCAGCGGGGATCTGCTGCAGCTGCTGCAGATCCAGCATCGGCAGGTGACGCTCGAGCCCGAGGTCTGGACCTGGCGCCGCGAGCGCGGCCAGACGCTGGCGCAGCTCGGCCTGACCGAGGAGGCCATCGAGGACCTGCAGTGCTATCTCGATCACGCCGGGCGCAGCAGCGACCGGCGCCGCATCAGCGCGCAGCTGGCGGCCCTGCGCGAGGCCGGGCCTCCGCGATGGCATTGAGGCCGCAGCCGGTGATGCCATGATGACGAGCGGCCTGCCCCGACTCACGCGTGCCCGCGCCCTGACCCTGGCCTGGCTGGGCCTGGCGCTGGTCGCCGGCGTGCTGGTGTGGTTGCTGGCACCGGTGCTGGCGCCGTTTCTCGCGGCCGCGATGCTGGCCTATGTGCTGCGGCCCGCAGTCGAGGGCCTGCAGCGCTGGATGCCGCGGGCGCTGGCGGCCGCGCTGGTCGAGCTGGCGGCGATCGCCGGGCTGCTGGGCGTGATGCTGCTGATCGTGCCGATCATCTCGCGCGAGCTGCCGCAGCTGCGCGAGCAGATCCCGCTGCTGGCGGCGCGGCTCAACCAGATGCTGTCGCCCTGGCTGGCCCAGCATGGCATCGACGTGCGCTTCGATCTGGCGGGCCTGCGCGACTTCGTCATGCGCTATCTCGATGCCAGCGGCGACGACTGGCTGGGGGCCTTGCTGAGTTCGGCGCGCATCGGCGGCAGCGTGCTGCTGGCGCTGGTGGGCAATGCGGTGCTGGTGCCGGTGGTGATGTTCTACCTGCTGCTGGACTGGCCGGTGCTGGTCGAGCGGATCGGCCGGCTGGTGCCGCCGCGCCACCGCGCCGGCGTGACGGGCTTCCTGGCCGAGTGCGACGAGATCCTGGGGCAGTACCTGCGCGGACAGCTGCTGGTGATGCTGCTGCTGGCGGCCTTCTACACTTCGGCCCTGGCGCTGGCGCGGTTCGAGCTGGCGCTGCCGGTGGGCGTGTTCACCGGGCTGGCGATCTTCATTCCCTATCTGGGCTTCGGGCTGGGGGCGCTGCTGGCGCTCCTGGTGGCGGTGCTGCAGTTCGCCAGCCTGTACGGCGTGCTCGCGGTCGCGCTGATCTACGGCGTGGGCCAGCTGCTCGAGAGCTTCGTGCTGACGCCGCGGCTCGTGGGCGAGCGCATCGGCCTGCACCCGATCGCCGTGATCTTCGCGCTGCTGGCCTTCGGGCACCTGTTCGGCTTCGTCGGCGTGCTGCTGGCGCTGCCGGCGGGCGCGCTGGTGCTGGTGGCGCTGCGCCGACTGAGCCGGGCCTATGTCTCCAGCCGGCTGTACCGCGGCTGAGCCGCGAGCGGATCGAAAGCAACGACAGAAGTCTTCACGCATGTCCCGTGACCCGTCCTCGATGATGCGACAGGTGCCGCTGGCCTTCGGGCCCGAGCCGGTGCTGCGCTTCGATACCTTCGTCCCCGGCGCGAACGCGCAGTGGGAGCAGGTGCTGATGGCGCTGCTGTCGCCCAACCCGACGATGCCGCTGTACCTGTGGGGGCCGCCGGGCAGCGGCAAGTCGCACCTGATGCAGGCCGCCTCCAGCCAGGCGCAGTCCTTCGGGCTGCAGGTGGCCGCCTTCGACCTGAAGTCGCCGGTGCCCTGGGAGTTCGACGAGGAGGCGCGGCTGCTCATCCTCGACGACTGCGACCGCTATGATCGGCGCCGTCAGCACGAGGCCTTCCGGATGTTCGTCGAGGCCACGACGCTGGGCGTGCCGATCCTGGCGGCCGGGCGGCTGCCGCCGGTGGACCTGCCGGTGCGCGACGACCTGCGCACCCGGCTGGCCTGGGGGCTGGTCTACCGGCTGGTGCCCCCGACCGACGAGCAGGTGCGCGCGCTGCTGCGCCGCGAGGCCGAGCGGCGCGGCATCACCCTCGACGACGAGATGATGGCCGAGCTGGTCGGCCGCGCCGGCCTGGCGCTCGTGCCGCTGATGGAGCTGCTCGACCGGCTCGATCGCTATGCGCTCTCGGGCAAGAAGGCGGTCACGCTGGCGCTGCTGCGCCAGATGCTCGCCGAGCCCGATGATTTCTGACCCCACCGATGCGACGATGACCGCCTCTTCCCTCCATCTCTGCCTGTTCGACCTGGACCACACGCTGATCCCGATCGACTCCGATCACGCCTTCGGCAGCTTCATGGTCGAGATCGGCTGGGCCGATGCCGACGAGTTCCGCCGCCGCAACGACGCGTTCTACGCCGACTACCAGGCCGGCACGCTCGATCTCGACGCCTACATCGACTTCGCCACCTCGGTGTGGCGCCAGCGGCCGCTGGCCGAGGCCTGGGCCGCGCGCGAGCGCTTCCTGGCCGAGGTGCTGCGCCCGAAGGTGACGCCGCAGGCGCTGGAGCTGGTGCGCCATCACCAGCGCCGCGGCGACCTGGTGGCGATCGTCACCGCGACCAACGAGTTCGTGACCGCCCCGATCGCCGCCGAGTTCGGCGTCGAGCACCTGCTGGCGGTGCAGCTCGAGCGCGAGGCCGACGGCCGCTGGCTCGGCCGGGTGCGCGGCACGCCGACCTTCCGCGAGGGCAAGGTCGAGCGGGTGCACGACTGGCTGGCCGGGCAGGGCGCCTCGCTGGCCGACTTCTCCGGGGTGCGCGTCTACAGCGACTCGCCCAACGACCTGCCGCTGCTGGAGATCGCCTCCGAGCCGGTGGCCACCAATCCGAGCCCGTCGCTCGAGGCCACCGCCACGCAGCGCGGCTGGCGCATACTGCGTCTCTTCTCATGATCAAGAACATCATTCGCAAGCTGCTCGGCAAGTCGAGCCTGTCCACCCCGGTCGGCGAGACGGCGCTCGCCGACCGGCCGATCGTGCCCGTGGTCCCGACGCCGGTGGCCGCCGCCGCGGCCGAGCTGGTCGCGCCTGTCGCCGCGCCGGTGATCGAGCCCTGCGCGGCGGCCCCCGGCCTGGTGCGCGGTCGTCGCGTCGAGGTGCCCGCCTCGGTGCACGGCATCGATTCCGCGCTGCTCGACGACCGCGCGGTCAAGGTGGTCACCACGCTGCAGGACGCGGGCTTCGAGGCCTACATCGTCGGCGGCGCGGTGCGCGACCTGCTGCTGGGCCACCGCCCCAAGGACTTCGACGTCG
>Ga0228700_1001329_pt1 | contig 16587 bp, 14 predicted proteins | sample McNCre317_Aug_MG_FD_178019 | JGI IMG/M metagenome (GOLD analysis project Ga0228700, IMG submission 178019) | Freshwater microbial communities from McNutts Creek, Athens, Georgia, United States - 3-17_Aug_MG | ecosystem: Environmental > Aquatic > Freshwater > Creek | place: USA: Georgia...
CACTGGCCGGCACGCAAGAAATGCTCGCTCTCGCAGACACGCCGTGCGGTTGCCATCAGCAGGGCAAAACCAAAGTCGGCGGTGGTCTCGGTGAGCACGTCGGGCGCATTGGTACCCAGCACCCCTGCGGCCGTCATGGCGGGCAGATCAAAATTGTTGTAGCCCACCGTCATGTTGGCGCAGATCTTCAGCCCCTTGCAGGCACCCAGCAGTTCGGCGTTGACCTTTTCCGTCCCCGTCATAAACGCCCCCACCTTGCCTTGCAATTGCTGCTGCAACTCCTGGGGCGACCAGATCACATCGTCCTGGTTGGAAGTGACTTCAAAATGCTGGCGGAGTTGCTCCAGCACATCGGGAAAAATGGCGCGTGTGACGAGGATGGCGGCTTGGGTCATGGGATGCTTCAAAGTGGGCTGCGAGAGCGTAAATCAGGCGGGCTGGGCGATGTCAAAGACCTGGCGCAGGTAGGCCAGGTAACGCTCGTCATCGCACATGTTCTTGGAGGGCGTGTCTGAGAGCTTGGCCACCGGCTGGCCATTGCAGCGCACCATCTTGATCACGATTTGCAAAGGCTCGTAACCCAGGTCATTTGTCAGGTTGGTGCCTATGCCAAAAGCCAGCTGGCAGCGGCCACGAAATTGCCGGTGCAGCTCAATGGTGCGCGGCACCGTCAGGCCGTCGCTGAAGATCAGGGTCTTGGTGCGCGGATCAACACGGTTGCGTTGGTAGTGGTCGAGCATGCGCTCGCCCCAGTCGAAGGGGTCGCCGCTGTCGTGGCGCGCGCCGTCGAACAGCTTGCAAAAGAACATGTCGAAGTCGCGCAAAAAGGCCGACATGCCATAGACATCACTCAGGGCAATGCCCAGGTCGCCCCGGTACTCACGCGCCCAGGACTCAAAGGCGTAGGTCTGGCTGTCGCGCAGCCGCGGACCCAGGGCCTGGCAGGCTTGCAGGTATTCATGGGCCATGGTGCCCAGTGGCGTGAGGCCCAGCTTCATGGCCAGCCAGACATTGCTGGTGCCGGCCAACTGGCCCGGCACGCCCGGGTCATGCCCCGGGCTCTGACCGGTGCCCAGGCGCGCCGCCAGCACACGCATCACCTCTTCATGCCAGGCACGCGAGAAGCGTCGGCGGGTGCCGTAGTCGGCAATCTTGAGGTCACCCAGGCCCTCGTCGCGCAGCTGGCTGATCTTGGTATCCAGGCGTTTGCGCCCTTCCACGAAATCCGGCACCGACTGGGTATTGCGAAAGTACACCTCGTTGACGATGGCCAGCACCGGGATCTCGAAAAGAATCGTGTGCAGCCAGGGCCCCACGATGTCGATGCTGATCTCGCCACTGGGCAGCGGCGTGACCGTGATGTATTTCTCGTTGAGCCTGAACAGGCCCAGGAAATCAACGAAGTCGCTCTTGATAAAGCGCATGGAACGCAGGTACGCCAGTTCACTGGGCTGAAACTGCAACCCGCACAGCGAGCGTATTTCTTCGCGAATCTCGTTCACGTAGGGCGCCAGCTGCGCACCCGGATTGCGGCACTTGAAGCGGTACTCCACCTGCGCACCGGGAAACTGGTGCAGCACCACTTGCATCATGGTGAACTTGTACAGGTCGGTGTCCAGAAGGCTGGTGATGATCATGGTGTTGCAGGTTCGGCAAGTTGGCCGGCCACCAGTGTAATGACTCGGTCCGCCGCTTCCGCCACGCTTTCATTTTGTTCGGCAACCAGCATGGACATACCCTGTTGGCGCAGGACCAACAAGGCCTGGACCATGGCCTCCACCAGCACCGGCGCAATGCCTTCACAGGGTTCGTCCAGCAAAAGCACCGTGGGTGAAGTCATCAGGGTGCGGGCCACGCTGAGCATCTGCTGTTCACCGCCACTCATCTCGGCTGCGCGGCGCTTTTGCATGGTGTGCAGAACCGGAAACAAGGCAAACACCGCATCGAGCTGCTCCTGCACTGCCGCACGTGCGCTGCGCACGCTACTGCGGTTTGCGCTTTGGGGCCCACGCGCAGCCAGCAACAGGTTGTCATGCACTGTGAGTTCGCCAAACAAGCGCCGATCTTCCGGCACCCAACCCAAGCCCAGGCGGGAGCGCCTGTCAGGAGCCAGGCTGGAAATCTCTTGCCCTTGAAGCCACACTTCTCCCTGCGCGCGCGGTCCCAGACCCATGATGGCCTGCATCAGGCTGGACTTGCCAGCACCATTGAGGCCTTGCAGCACCAGCATCTCTCCAGCCTGCACCTGCAGGGAGACATCAAACAGTGCCTGGGCGGAGCCATACCAGGCGCTCAGATTGCGGACTTCAAGCATGCGCGTCCTGCTCCCAATGGCCCACGCCTTGGCCCAGATACTGGCTGCGCACCAGCGGATTCACCGCCACTTCCTGGGGTGTGCCTGCTGCCGCCAGTCGCCCTTGCAGCAAGACCAGCACGCGGTCGGCAAAGCCAAACACGGCGTCCATATTGTGTTCGGTGTAGAGCACCGCAAGCCCAGTGCCGTTATGCGGCCTGCGGGTCAGACCGCGTACCAACTGCATCAGCGAGCGGCGCTCAGTCGGTGCCAGCCCGGCTGCCGGTTCGTCCAGTAACAGCAAGCCCGGGCCATCGCTTTGACCTTGTATGCCTGCGAGCGCCATCGCCAGCTCCAGGCGCTTCTTCGCGCCGTAAGGCAAGGCGGCAGCCACGCTGTGGGCCTGCTCCTGCAAACCCACGCATGCCAACAAAGCCAGGGCCGGCTGGGGCTGCGCGTGGTCCAGGCGCTTCCAGGGAAGCAGCCGCGACACGCCGGGCAAAACCAGTTGCACGTTTTGCAGCACCGTCAGCGCCTCGAAGGTCTGGGCGACTTGAAAGGTCCGGGCCAGCCCCAAAGCCAGGCGCTGGGAAGGCGCCAGGCCATTGAGCAGCCGGCCCTGCCACAGCAGTTGCCCGGCACTGGGCTGCTGCTGACCGGCGATGCAGGCAAATGTGGTCGACTTGCCAGCCCCGTTGGGGCCAATGAGGGCCACGCACTCACCGGCTTGCACAGAAAAATCCAGGCCGTGCACGGCCTGCAGGCCACCGTAGGACTTGGCCAGGCCTCGTACCTGCAAGCCAGCCTGATCAAGCATGGCGGCCTCCCGTTCGGCGCCCACCCCGAACGCCCAGGATGCCCATGGGCGCCCAGACCATGATGGCCATCACCAACAGGCCCAATGCACCGCGCCAGTATTCAAAATTGCGAGCCAGCTCGCTGCCGGCCAGAACCAGTACTGCGGCTCCCACCAGGGTTCCCCATAGTTGCTGCAGTCCCCCCAACAACACCACCAGCAGCATGTCCACCGAAGTGGCCACCGACAGAGTCGATGGAAACACCGAACCCTTGTGCGCCGCCAAAAGTGCGCCTGCCAATCCCGCCAGGGTGGCACTTTGCAACAGCACCAGGTACCTAAGACGCCACACCGGCAGGCCGCTGGCCAGGGCCCGTTCTGGCGCATCTCGTACGGCTTGCAGTGCCGCCCCCATGCCGGAGGCCGAAAAAATCCGCAACCCTGCCACCGCAACCAGACCCACACCGACCAGCAAGAGCGTGAAGGCCGGCCGCTCACCCGGCTGCACCAGTTGCACACCAGTCAGACCGTTGTCCCCTCCGCTGATCGACACCCACTGGCTGGCCGCTGCCCACAGCATCTGCGCCAGGGCCAGCGAAAGCATGGCCAGGTAGACTCCGCTGCTGCGCACCAGCAAGCCTCCCAAGACCAGGGCCAGGGCCAGGCTCGCGGTGGCGCCCGCGAACAGCGCAGGCAACAGCCCCCAATGCAGGTTCAGGTTCACCCAGGCGGCAGCATAGGCACCCAGGCCAAAGAACGCAGCGTGGCCAAAGCTGACCAGCGCTCCCAAAGCCATCATCACCTGCAAGCTCACCCCGACAATCAGCAGCACGAGCAAGTCTCTCACCAGGGTCTGCCCATATTCGCCCTGGGCAGCGGCGAGGAGCAGTGCGCCTGCCACCAAGCCACAAGTCAGGCAAAAGGCGCCGGTGCTTGCAGGCCATGCCACAAAACGTTGGGCCCGCTCCGGCGCCGGGGGCGCTTGCGGCTTGCCCAGCAAGCCTTGTGGCCGCAATACCAGGACCAGTCCCATGGTGGCAAACACCAGCACCTGTGTAGCCTGCGGCATCCAGGCAGTGCCAACCGAGTGCACCAGGCCGATCAACACCGCGGCACCCCATGCTCCGCCAATGCTGCCCAGGCCACCCGTTACCACCACAACAAAGGTTTCCACCACACTGTTCATGTCCATCTGCAAATGGGCAGGCTCACGGGGCACTTGCAGCGCTCCGCCCAGGCCGGCCAAGGCGCAACCCAGCACCACTGCCAACAGCATGAGCTTCTGCGGGGCTATGCCCAATGCCGAAAGCATGTCCCGGTCCTGCGTAGCCGCACGCAAGCGCTTGCCCCACCAGCTGTGGTTCAACAGCCAATGCAAAGCGCCCCAGACACAAGGGCCCAGCGCGATCATCAACAGCTGGTACTGGGGAAAATAGGCTTCGCCCACGGCGAATGATCCCTTGAGCCCCGGAAAGCGCGGAGCAAAGACCTCCTGCACGCCAAACACGGCGCGCATGGCATCGTGCAGAAACAGCGCAAGGCCAAACGTGGCTACCAGCTGGTAGAGCTCGGGCGCGCCGTACAGGCGCCGCAACAACAGCCACTCGGTCAGCGCGCCGAGCAAGGCGGCGCAGACTGCACCGGCCAGCAGCGCAAGCGCATACAGTGCGGCGCTGTCGGCCCAGGCCGGGAACCAATTCACCAGCCAGTGGGCCGAAAACAAGGCCCCCAGCATGAAGAAACTGCCGTGCGCGAAATTGACGATGCGCGTCACGCCAAAGACCAGCGTCAGGCCCGCAGCCATCACAAACAGCGTGCTGGCATAGCTTAGGCCATCCAGCACAACGATGGCGGCTCCCTCCATGGCGGCAGTCAGTCCAGCCAGCGGGTGAAATCCTTCACAGGCACACGCGGTGTGACAAAGTCATTCACCACCGCACTTTCATCGGCGTAACCCAGTGCCATGCCGCAAACCAGCATCTCCTGGGGCCCGGCACCTATCAGCGGCAGGATGATGCTGGAAAAGCCGTTCCAGGCCGCCTGCGGGCAGGTGTGCAGGCCCAGGCCGCGGGCACCTACCATGATGTTTTGCAGAAAGGCGCCGTAGTCCACCAAGGAGCCGCGCCCCATGGACCGGTCCACGGTAAACATCAGCCCCACCGGGGCGTCAAACAAGCGGAAGTTGCGTTGGTGTTGCAGGTGCATCTTGTCTTTGTCGCCCTTGCCGATACCCAGCAATCCATACAGGCCCCAGCCGTTCTCGCGGCGCCGCTCGATATAGGGGCTGATCCATTTCTCTGGGTAGTAGTCGTACTCCTCCCGGTAACGTTCAGCCAGACCAGGATCGGCCCGCAACGCATCGTGGGCTGCACAGACCTGCTGCACCAGCGCATCGCGCGTGGCGCCCTGCAGTACATAGACCTGCCAGGGCTGGCAGTTGGTGCCCGATGGCGCGCGGCTGGCCACCTCCAGGAGATGCTCAATATCCGCACGGTTCACGGGCCGGGAAGAAAAGGCCCGAATGGAGCGGCGTGAGCAAATGGCGTCATCAATGGCGGAAAGGATCATGCAGGGTCTCCAGGGATGTTTGCCCCTGATTTTGCCAGCCATGGCCCCATGCTTTGGGCAAGGTCTGCGGCCTGCGTATTCCCACCTTTTGGGCCGCTTTAGAAAATATGCTCTAATTTGCTGCAACGCAACAAAATCTGCTTGCGTTCATTGCGACTCTGACTACAATTCAAACCATGCTGCAGTGCAACATCCACCCCACTGGGAGCGCAGTAGCAAGCAATGACCGTTGTAGCCCCCTTTAAATTGGAGAAACCCACATGTCCGTACTGACCGTTGAACAAGTTGTCGCAGCCCAAAAAGCCAATATCGAAACTTTGTTTGGCCTGACCAACAAGGCATTCGAAGGTGTTGAAAAGATTGTTGAACTGAATCTGACCGCCTCTAAGGCTGCGTTGTCGGAAGTGGCTGGCCATGCCCAGTCCGTGCTGAGCGTCAAGGACGTGCAAGAACTGGTTGCCTTGCAATCCGGTCTGCTGCAACCCCTGGCCGACAAGGCCGCTGCCTACAGCCGCCATCTGTACGAAATTGCATCCAATACCAGCGCTGAATTCACCAAGGCCGCCGAAGGCCAGGCCGCTGAAGCCCAGAGCAAGTTTGCCAGCATGGTGGACAGCGCTGCCAAGAACGCTCCCGCTGGCTCCGAAGCAGCCGTGGCCATCCTGAAGAATTCGGTTTCTGCCGCCGCCAGCGCCCTGGAATCGGTGCAAAAGGCTGTGAAGCAAGCCACTGAAGTGGTTGAAGCCAATTTCCAGACCGTGACCGCCAGCGCCAGCACTGCCGTCAAGCCCGTGGCCGCCAAAAAGCGCTAAGCCAAGGTCAGCCTTCAAGAATTTGTAATATTTTTACGAGGGACTACTAGAAAGCAAGGGAAAACCCTGAGATAATTCTCCCATTGGGAAAACTTGCTTGCTTGTAGACCCTACCGGTTGTCTCCTCGGGTCCTTTCGAAACCATCAGGTTCAGGGATCCCTTCAAGGCCTCGTTGCAAAACGGGGCCTTTTTTTTGGTGCTTCCTGAAAGGCCGCGTTTTGCTAGTGTGACTTGGAGACAATCAGATTGCGCAGCTGCGGCAAGGCCTGCAACATGGCTTGGCGGCCGGCATCGATGGAGCGTTTGCGGGCACCAAAATCGGCGCTGGAAATGCCGGTCAATGTCGGACGAACCACCACATCGGCATCGCGCAGCTCAAAGCCATTGATGCTCTTGCCCATGATGGAAAAGGTCTGCAGCAGCACATCCAGCGTTCCATTGCCCAGGTTGCCATCGGGTGGGCTGGAGATATCCACTGCAATGACCAATTCAGCCCCCATTTTTCGGGCCGCTCGGACGGGCACCGGCGACACCAAGCCGCCATCGACATAGTCTCGCCCTGCAATGCGAACCGGCTGAAAAACGGCAGGCACCGCGCTGGAGGCCCGTACCGCGGTACCGGTGTCACCACGCTGGAACAGCATGTCCACACCTGTATTCAGGTCGGTAGCCACAATGCCCAACGGTATGGGCATGTTTTCAATCAGGCGTCCGCTGACCTGGCCGTTGACATAGCGGGCCAGTGCATCACCGCGCAACACGCCGCGGTTGAATAGCGGCAATGTCCAGTCAGCGATCGTGGCCTCTTCCATGGTTTCAGCCACCTGCTGCAGCTGCGAACCGGTCTTGCCGCTGGCATAAATCGCGGCCACCAGGCTGCCGGCGGAAGTACCGGCCACCAGGTTGGGCCGAATGCCGGCCTCTTCCAGCACCTGAATGACGCCCACATGGGCAAAGCCGCGGGCGGCACCACCCCCCAAAGCCAAGCCGATACGCGGCGGAATCTTGGCTACTGGTGGGGGCGGTACCGGTACGGTTTCATCCGGTGGCGGTGGGTTTTGGGGTGCCGAGGCGCAACCGGCAAGGAAAACAGCCAGCAGGCCGACGTACGCAATGCGAGAAAGAGCGGTCATGTATTCGAGTTGGATGCCCCGGGGCCTTCGGAAGCCCACGAAGGGAGCGCTGCCAAGGATAACCGGGCGGGCCCGGATTGCGCTGAATGCCAGCCTTTACGCTGCAAGCGCATGTTTCAGCGGCGGCGCAAAAAAAAGCCCGGTTCGCCAGGAACCGGGCTTGCAGGTTGAACTTGCGCTCTGCTGGTTAACCGGCAGTAGCCTCTTCTGGCTTGGACTTGCCTTCTTTCTTGGGAAGGGGCTGGATGTCCAGCAAGACTTCGGTCTTACTTTCGTCTTTGTCATCGAGGTCCACGGTCAGGCGGCCCCCTTCGGTCAGACGACCGAACAGCAACTCATCTGCCAAGGCCCGGCGAATGGTGTCTTGGATCAGACGCTGCATGGGGCGCGCACCCATGAGCGGATCAAAGCCTTTCTTGCCCAGGTGCTTGCGCAGCTTGTCGGTGAAGGTCACGTCAACCTTCTTCTCGGCCAGCTGCGTTTCCAACTGCAGCAGGAACTTGTCGACCACGCGCAGAATGATGTTTTCATCCAGCGCCTTGAAGCTCACCAGCGCATCCAGTCGGTTGCGGAACTCGGGCGTGAAAAGGCGCTTGATGTCGGCCATTTCATCCCCCGACTCGCGCGGGTTGGTGAAGCCAATGGTGGCCTTGTTCATGGTCTCGGCACCCGCATTCGTCGTCATGATGATGATGACGTTGCGGAAATCGGCTTTGCGACCGTTGTTATCGGTCAGGGTGCCATGGTCCATCACCTGAAGCAGCACATTGAAGATGTCCGGGTGTGCCTTCTCTATTTCATCCAGCAGCAAGACGCAGTGCGGCTTCTTGGTCACAGCTTCGGTCAGCAGGCCGCCCTGGTCAAAGCCCACGTACCCAGGAGGCGCACCAATCAAGCGGCTTACCGCATGGCGCTCCATGTACTCGCTCATGTCGAAGCGAATCAGGTCAATGCCCATGATGTAGGCGAGTTGCTTGGCAGCCTCGGTCTTGCCCACACCCGTGGGGCCACTAAACAGGAAAGAGCCGATCGGCTTGTCTCCTTTGCCCAGACCCGAGCGCGCCATCTTGACGGCAGAAGCCAGCACATCCAGCGCCTTGTCCTGGCCGAACACCACATTGCGCAGGTCACGCTCCAGCGTCTTGAGCTTGCTGCGGTCGTCGTTGGATACATTGGCCGCGGGAATGCGCGCAATCTTGGCCACGATTTCCTCAACCTCTGACTTGCTGATGGTCTTCTTGCGCTTGCTCGGCGGCAAAATGCGCTGGGCAGCTCCGGCCTCATCAATCACGTCGATGGCCTTGTCCGGCAGATGGCGATCGTTGATGTACTTGGCGCTCAACTCTGCTGCAGCCTGCAATGCCGCCACGGCGTACTTCACATTGTGGTGCTCTTCAAAGCGCGACTTCAGGCCCTTGAGAATCTCCACCGTCTGGTCCACCGTCGGCTCCACCACATCCACCTTCTGGAAGCGGCGTGACAGCGCTGCGTCTTTTTCGAAGATGCCACGGTATTCGGTAAAGGTGGTGGCGCCTATGCACTTGAGCTGGCCCGAGCTTAGGCCCGGCTTGAGCAGGTTGGATGCGTCCAGCGTACCACCCGATGCGGCACCTGCACCGATCAAGGTGTGGATTTCGTCAATGAAAAGAATGCCATGGGGCTTTTCCTTCAGCGCCTTGAGCACACCCTTAAGGCGTTGCTCGAAGTCGCCACGGTATTTGGTGCCGGCCAGCAAGGCGCCCATGTCCAGCGAATACACCACGGATTCACCCAGAATCTCGGGCACATCATTCTGGGTAATGCGCCAGGCCAGACCTTCGGCAATGGCCGTCTTGCCCACACCGGCCTCACCCACCAGCAACGGGTTGTTCTTGCGGCGACGGCACAGAATTTGAATGACACGCTCGACCTCGTACTCGCGGCCGATCAGAGGATCGATCTTGCCGTCTTTGGCCAGCTGGTTCAGGTTGATGGTGTACTGCTCCAGCGGAGACGACTTCTCGTTTTTCTCGCCACCGCCCTCTTCGGTTTCACTGGGCGATTCGCTTGATTTGGCGGCCTCCGGCGGATCATTTTTCTTGATGCCATGGGCAATGAAGTTGACAACATCCAGGCGCGTCACGCCCTGCTGGTGCAGGTAGTAGACGGCATGGGAGTCTTTCTCGCCAAATATGGCCACCAGCACGTTGGCGCCGGTGACTTCCTTTTTGCCGCTGCCTGTGGATTGCACATGCATGATGGCGCGCTGAATCACGCGCTGAAAGCCCAGTGTAGGTTGCGTGTCCACCTCGTCGGTGCCAGCTACTTGGGGGGTGTTGTCCTTGATGAAGTTGGCAAGGGACTTGCGCAGGTCATCGATATTGGCAGAGCAGGCACGCAGCACCTCAGCAGCGCTGGGGTTGTCAAGCAAAGCCAGCAGCAGATGCTCCACAGTGATGAATTCGTGGCGCTGTTGACGCGCCTCCACGAATGCCATGTGCAGGCTAACTTCCAATTCTTGGGCAATCATGTGAATTCCTTTGCCTTGCGTTGATGATTAACTGTAAACCGTTTTGAACGACAGAGTTGCAAGGTCTGGGGTTCGCCTCAAAATTCAACCGGCTCGCTCAAACATTTCAGTGGATGGCCGGCTTTGTGTGCAGCTTCGAGCACCTGATCAACCTTGGTGGCTGCAACGTCCTTGGAGTAAACCCCACACACGCCTTTGCCATCCAGGTGAATCTTGAGCATGATTGCGGTGGCCGCCTCCAGGTCTTTGCCAAAAAACTCTTGTATGACCACCACCACAAATTCCATGGGTGTGTAGTCATCGTTGAGCATGACCACCTGGTACATTCCCGGCGGCTTGACCTTGAGCGGTACCCGTTCCAGCACTACGGAACCACCCTCATCCCGATCAGGCACACGGACCGGATTGGGAGGGGGATTTTGAGGTTTCTTAGTAGCCATGCGTTCCATTCTATCGGTCACCCCGAATCACTGCATCACCCCTACGATGTGGTGACAAGTTGATGACTATCAAGCCGCAAAGTTCGATTATTTGCAGCGCCTTGCGCTTCACATGTTGTCGATCATCACCTGGCCAAAACCGGAGCAGCTCACCTGAATGGCGCCCTCCATCTGGCGGGCGAAGTCATAGGTGACGCGTTTGCTCAGAATCGACTTCTTCATGGAAGCGATGATGCGGTCGGCGGCTTCGGTCCAACCGATATGGCGCAGCATCATCTCCGCCGACAGAATTTCAGAGCCCGGGTTGACATAGTCCTTGCCAGCGTACTTGGGTGCTGTGCCATGGGTGGCTTCAAACATGGCCACGGTGTCGCTTAAATTGGCGCCCGGCGCAATGCCGATACCCCCTACCTGTGCTGCCAGCGCATCAGAAACATAGTCGCCATTCAGGTTGAGCGTGGCGATCACGCTGTATTCCGCCGGACGCAGCAAAATCTGCTGCAAGAACGCATCGGTAATGCTGTCCTTGATGGTGATGTCACGCCCCGACTTGGGGCTCTTGAACTTGCACCAGGGTCCACCATCAATGGGCTGGGCGCCGAATTCGCGCTTGGCCACCGCGTAGCCCCAGTCGCGGAATGCGCCCTCGGTGTACTTCATGATGTTGCCCTTGTGCACCAGGGTCACGTTGGGCTTGTCGTTGTCGATGGCGTACTGGATTGCCTTGCGCACCAGGCGCTCGGTACCTTCGCGCGACACCGGCTTGATGCCGATGCCCGAGGTGTGCGGGAAGCGGATCTTGTTGACGCCGAACTCGTCCTGCAAAAAAGCGATAAGACGTTTGGCCTGTTCACTTTCTGCCGCAAACTCGATGCCGGCATAGATGTCTTCGGAGTTCTCACGAAAGATCACCATGTTCGTCTTGTGGGGCGCCTTCAGCGGGCTGGGCACGCCGTCAAAATACTGGATCGGTCGCAGACAGACATACAGGTCGAGTTCCTGGCGCAGCGCGACGTTGAGCGACCGAATGCCGCCGCCAACCGGCGTGGTGATGGGGCCCTTGATGGACACCAGGCAGTCGCGCAGCGCGTGCAAGGTTTCTTCCGGCAACCAGACATCGGGGCCGTAAATGCTGGTCGCCTTTTCACCGGCATAGACCTCCATCCACTGGATCTTGCGCTGACCGCCATAGGCCTGGGCCACTGCGGCATCGACTACTTTGAGCATCACCGGCGTGATGTCCCTGCCGGTACCGTCGCCTTCGATGTAGGCGATGATGGGCTGGTCGGGCACATTCAGACTGCGGTCGGCATTGACCGTGATTTTGGTACCCGCCTGGGGAACCCGAATGTGCTGGTAGCTGGACATGGAGACGCTCTCTGAGGAATGGAAAATGCTTGGCAAACGATAGGATCGCAGGGCCCGCAAGCCCGGTGCGGCAGCATCAAATTTTAGTCGCTATATCATGTGCCCCACCGTCTGTCCGGCACCATCCCAACAAGCCCTATGAAAAGCATCTCCCTCGGCATCGTGTCCCTTACCATCGGGCTTCTTTGCAACCTGGTCAGCGCCCAGGAAACACCGCAGACCAACCTGCAGCGCATCCCCCTGACAATAGGTATCCATGTGATTGATGCCCAGGTGGCAATCACGCCTGAGCAACACCAGGTAGGCCTGATGTACCGCACCGAAATGCCCCAGGGCGAAGGCATGCTATTTGCGTTCCAGGCGCCGGCCAAGCAATGCTTCTGGATGAAAAATACCGTGCTGGCCCTGACCGCCGCCTTCATTGCCGACGACGGCAGCATCGTCAACCTGGAAGACATGAAGCCCCAGACCACCGATTCGCACTGCTCGCTGAAGCCGGTGCGCTACGTGCTGGAAATGAACCAGGGCTGGTTCGCCAAGAAGGGCATCAAGGCCGGCAGCCGCTTCTCGGGCCGCCCGTTTCAACCCTAAGTCCTGCAGCCACTCCCCCGGACAAGCCCAAAGAAAAAGGCCTCTGCATCGCAGAGGCCTTTTTAACTTGGCGGAAACGGAGGGATTCGAACCCTCGATGAGGCTCTACACCCCATACTCCCTTAGCAGGGGAGCACCTTCGGCCACTCGGTCACGTTTCCTAGCAAGCAGCATTATCGCACGACTTGCAGCGTTTTTTCAGGCTGCGGTCTGGTCGAGATCAAAAGCTTTGTGCAGGGCGCGCACGGCCAGTTCCATGTACTTCTCATCGATGACCACGGAAGTCTTGATTTCAGAGGTGGAAATCATCTGGATGTTGATGCCCTCTTCGCTTAGCACGCGGAACATCTTGCTGGCAATGCCCACATGGCTGCGCATGCCGATGCCCACGATGGAGACCTTGCAGATTTTGGTATCGCCCAGCACCTCCTTGGCACCCAGCTTGGGCACAACCAGGGTCTTTAGCAGGTCCACCGCCTTGGCGTAATCGCCGCGGTTGCAGGTGAAGCTGAAGTCGGTTTTGCCGTCCTTGCTGACGTTCTGGATGATCACATCGACATCGATGTTGGCATCGGCAATCACACCCAGAATCTGGTAGGCAATACCGGGGGTGTCAGGCACACCCAGAATGGAAATCTTGGCTTCGTCGCGGTTGAACGCAATGCCGGAAACAACGGCTTGTTCCATGTGTTCGTCTTCCTCAAAGGTGATCAGTGTGCCGGATGTGGCCTCTTCGTTGATGTCGATGTCCCAGGGCGTGAAGCTGCTCAGCACACGCAGGGGAACCTTGTACTTGCCAGCAAATTCCACCGAGCGGATCTGCAAGACCTTGGAGCCCATGGAGGCCATTTCCAGCATCTCTTCAAAGCTCACGGTGTGCAGGCGGCGCGCCTCGGGAACCACGCGTGGGTCGGTGGTGTAGACGCCGTCCACGTCGGTGTAGATCAGGCATTCAGCCGCGCGCATGGCAGCCGCCACAGCCACAGCTGAAGTGTCGGAGCCGCCCCGTCCCAGGGTGGTGATGTTGCCCATGTCATCCAGACCTTGGAAGCCGGTCACGATGACCACGCGACCTGCCTCCAGGTCGGCGCGCACCTTGGCGTCCTCAATCGACTCGATACGGGCTTTGGTGTAGGAGCTATCGGTGCGAATGGGAACCTGCCAGCCAGCATAGGACACTGATTCCATGCCCTCTGCCTGCAGGGCAATGGCCAGCAAGGCACTGGAGGCCTGCTCGCCGGTGGCAGCCAGCATGTCCAGCTCGCGGCCGTAGGCATCGCCGGGTTTGGTGGGAGCCAGTTCCTTGGCCAGACCGAGCAGGCGGTTGGTCTCTCCGCTCATGGCGGAGGGAACCACCACCATCTGGTGACCGGCGCGTGCCCATTTGGCAACGCGTTTGGCGACATTGCGGATGCGCTCGGTGGAGCCCATCGACGTGCCGCCGTATTTATGAACAATCAAAGCCATTGGATCAATGTGAGTGGGGCAAAACCCTGGGATTGTACCAAGCGAGCACCGCCCCCCGGCGCTCCACAAAACCATCGCCCAGCTTGATGTGGATGCGGTGCCCACGGGTGGTGCAGGCTGCAAGCTGACGCTGAAGTTCTTGCAACTGCGCAGCACTGGGAATCACACCAAAGCGGGCCTTGAGCCAGTAGCGCAGCACATTGGCCTGGCGCGCGTGGCCCAGGGCTTGCAGAGGCGTAATCATGGGCAGTTGGTCACGCGGCCTTTGCAGGCTTGCCAAGTCTTCCCCTGCCACTTCATCCAGCAAGGCCTGGGCCTGGCCTGCATGGGCCGCGCTGCGGGCCAGGGTGTCGCGAAAGTGCGGAAAGCAGGATTGCAGGGCCGGCAAGACACGGGCCCGGATGCGATTGCGGGTGAAGCGTTCATCGGCATTTGTGGGGTCGTTTGCATAGCCCATCTGCTCGGCCTCCAGCCAGGCGCGAATGTCGGCTCCAGCCACTTGCAAAAAAGGCCGGTAGAAGGAGATGCCGTCCCGCAGCCACTGCGCCGGCATGGCGGCCAGCCCCGCCAGACCGGCACCCCGGCTAAGCGCCAGCAGCAGCGTCTCCACCTGATCGTCAGCATGCTGTGCCACGGCCACCGACGCCAGGCACCCTTCGTCGCCCTGCCAGCGCGCCAGCGCTACCAGGCCCTGGTAGCGCGCGATGCGGGCCGCATCCTCGGGGCTTTGGCCCGCAGCCTTGCCGGCTTTGACGGCTGCCACGCGCAGCGGCACGCCCAAGCTCTGGCACAGCAGACGGCAATGGCTCTCAAAGGTACTGGCCGCTGTCTGCAAGCCATGGTTGATATGCAGGGCCACCACCTGCCCCGGCCATTGCCGGACGCAGGCGAGCAGCAAAGCGGAGGAGTCAGCCCCGCCACTCAAAGCCACCCCAATGGGCAATTCGGGGTGAAAGGCCCGCATCGCCTGCTGCAGCGATTGCGTCATGGCAGGGCGCAGCGCACGCTACTTGCTGTTTGCCTTGGTGTCTGTGAAGCGACCGTAGCTTTGCAGGCGCTCATAGCGCCGGTCCACCAGGTCCTTGACCTTCAGGTCGGCCAATTGCCGGTAGGCGTCGGCCAGCGCGCGCTTGAGGAACGCTGCGGCCTGCTTGGTGTCGCGATGCGCGCCTCCCACCGGTTCATTGACGATCTTGTCAACCAGGCCCAGCGCCTTCAGACGGTGCGCGGTGATGCCCAGCGCATCGGCGGCATCCTGGGCTTTGTCGGAGGTCTTCCAGAGAATGGAGGCGCAGCCCTCGGGGCTGATCACCGAATAGATGGAGTACTGCATCATCACCACCTGGTCCGCCACCGAAATGGCCAGCGCGCCGCCCGAGCCACCCTCTCCAATGATGGTGGTAATGATGGGCACTTCGAGCTGTGCCATCTCAAAGATGTTGCGGCCAATGGCCTCAGACTGGCCACGCTCCTCGGCATCGATTCCGGGGTAGGCACCCGGGGTGTCGACAAAGGTGAACACCGGCAGCTTGAATTTCTCGGCCAGCTTCATCAGCCGCAAGGCCTTGCGGTAACCCTCGGGCTTGCTCATGCCAAAGTTGCGCAGGCCACGCTCCTTGGTATCGCGCCCTTTTTGCTGGCCAAGGACCATGCAGGGTGTGCCATTGAAACGGGCCAGTCCTCCAACGATGCTCAAGTCATCGGCAAAGTGGCGGTCTCCGTGCAGCTCGACAAAGTGGGTGAAGATCTCGGCCACATAGTCCAGGGCATAGGGCCGCTCGGGATGGCGCGCAATCTTGGTGATCTGCCAGGGGGTCAGGTCACTGTAGATGTCTTTGGTGAGCTGCTGGCTTTTCTTGGCCAGTTGGTCAATTTCTGACGTGATGTCCACCGCCGATTCTGTCTGCACATAGCGCAACTCCTCGATCTTGCCTTCCAGCTCGGCAATGGGCTGTTCAAAATCCAGAAATGTCTTCTTGGCCAAAGTGCTTCTCCTCATGAGGACGCCACGCGACAAGCGCAAGAAGCAGTCCTGTGAATGGTCAATACGCGACCGGTTGCGGGTCCAACGAGCGCCAAATATACCAAGTTGCCACGCTGCAATAGGGTGCCCAGGCTGCGGCGACCTCGCGCGCATCGCTGCGGCTGACGGTGTCGCCCGAAAAATAGCTCTGGCTGATCCCTTCGATCAGACCCGGATCATCCAGAGGCAGCACGTTGGGCCGCATCAGGTGAAAGATCAAGAACATCTCGGCCGTCCAACGCCCAATGCCACGGATGGCGACCAGCTCCTCGATGATGGCGTCATCAGCCATGCTGTCCCACTTACTCACATGCAGGGCACCGTTGTCAAAGTGCAGGGCCAGGTCCACCAGGTACTCGACCTTGCGGGCGCTTAGGCCCGCAGCACGCATGTCATCGACCTTGAGGCGCAGCACATTGGCCGGCGTGATCTTTCGCGGCAGCAAGGCAAAACGGTCCCAGACCTTTTGCGCTGAGGCGGCCGACATCTGCTGCCCGATGATGCTGCGCGCAAGGGTGACAAAGGCGTCACCCCGGGTCTGCAGGCAGGCATCGCCAAACTGCGGAATGAGCTTCTTCATCACCCG
>Ga0228700_1001332_pt1 | contig 16568 bp, 14 predicted proteins | sample McNCre317_Aug_MG_FD_178019 | JGI IMG/M metagenome (GOLD analysis project Ga0228700, IMG submission 178019) | Freshwater microbial communities from McNutts Creek, Athens, Georgia, United States - 3-17_Aug_MG | ecosystem: Environmental > Aquatic > Freshwater > Creek | place: USA: Georgia...
GCAAGAGCTTGGAGTCGATTAGGCCCACTGGTTTCGCCGAAAACAACTTCTTTGAGATAAGCCCTGCCGTTTTCAACATGCACTCGATTGCAATCGATAATCGGCTTCCAGAGTGCTACGACCGCATCAACGACGTTCCTGTCGTTCCTGACGTTCCTGTCGTTCCTTGAAGCCGCGACCTTGCCGAGTTCGAGTGCACGTTCGTATTCGGAATTCTGGGCCAACAATAGAAGCTCGCCCTTAGTTTTGGCATAGAGAAATAGAGTGCCCGTTGCCACATCGGCGGCTTCGGCGACCTGCAGCGTTGTAACCGCGCCAATACCCTGTTCGGCAATTAGCTTGCATGCTGCAGCCGTAATCCTTGCAAGTTTGTCTTGCTTGTTGCGTTCTCGCCTGCCTTGCGCAACGGCACCATTCGCGGTCATCGGAATCCTGGCTGGTTATTGGTCGGTGGGGCAATTCTGAATTGCAGGTTTATCTGCCTACTGCACACTAATCCATAGCCCCGAAGTCGACCACAACCTTGCCTGGAGCGTTGCCTTTGGTTGAGAGACCAGCGAGCGCGACTGGGACATCCTTAGCGCTGAACGTTTGCGCAACCGTCACTTTGATGACACCCGCGTCGATCAATTTGGCGATTTCGGTCAGTTGTTGCCCTGAAGCCTGCACGAATAGGAACCTGTAGTTGACTTGATGCCTTTTTGCGGCCCTGCGCACTTTTGCACTAAGTCGACCGACGATGAACTCGACAATCGGGCCTCGCTTGGCCGCCTTTGCAAATGCAACATCGGGCGGTCCGGCAATGCCGACAGCAAGCCCTCCAGGCTTGAGAACTGCGAGAGACCTAATCAGGTTTTCGCCACCCAAATGGTCAAGGACTAGGTCATAGCCAGAAACGACTTTTGTGAAGTCCTCGCTTTTATAGTCGATGACTATGTCGGCACCTAACCCACGGACATAATCGGCGTTCGCCGCACTGGCGGTGGCCGCGACAGTGGCACCGAGGTGCTTGGCGAGCTGGACGGCTATAGCACCCACTCCTCCGCTGCCGCCGTGGATCAGGACCGATTGGCCAGGCTGCACGTTGCCAAGTGACACGAGCGCTTGCCAAGCAGTAAGCGAGACCAAGGCAAATGCACCGGCCTCAACGGTGGAGAGGCTCGTTGGTTTCATCGACACCTCTGACTCCGCGACAGCAAAACGCTCGGTCAAAGTGCCTGATCGAAGGATGCTTGGTTTTGTAACGACTTCGTCGCCAACCTTGAAATTGGAGACCGACTTTCCAACGCCGACAACCACACCAGCTGCTTCGTTGCCCAAGACCACTGGCAACTGCAATGGAAGAAGGGCCTTGAACGCCCCCGTTCGCAACATCTCGTCGAGATGATTTAGGCCGACAGCCTGCACCTGAATAAGGACATCGCTGTCACCAACTACCGGTTCAGCTAAATCCAGCAACTCAACAGCGCCTTTGTACGCCTTGAAACCCCAAGCCTTCATGGCCATCTCCAATTCTTGTGCTTTTCTGACTTGTCTCATTATTGAGTCTAGTCATTTATTTGTTGACTGCCAAGTGCGAATCATCGGGTGACTTGCAAAGCACGTTTTGCAGATTCGCAATACCTTTGACTGGCTTCACCCTCATGAGACTCGCGGCTTGTTGTCGATTTTTGCGGGTCAAGGCCTAGTTGTCGCGACTGGAGGCTAAATAGGTCACCCCAGGCTCGCGTTCAGCAGCGACAGACTCGGAAAGACCGCGAACAGAACCGTGATCGGCAACACCAGGAACACCAGCGGAACCAGCATTCGAGTCTCAGACTTGCCGAGTGCGGCTAGTTGCCTGGCGCGAATGTGGCCGTCGACAGACTCGCGAAGGCCTCGAATGACGGCCACCACATCCGACCCCTGTTGAACCGCAGCCAACAACTTCGAGGCCAACTCTTGCTCTTGGAGGCTCTGCGCCTGAGATTGCCATAGTGACAGCTCGGCACTTAGGGCCGCGCCTGCCTGCACGCGTCGGTGAATAAGCCGGAAACGGCGGCCCAGATCGCCACGAGTGCGCTGACCCATCCATTCGATTGCGGTGAAGGCGGAATCGCCACTAATTAGGAGCCGCTCAAGAAGCAGCAGGCAATCGCCCAACTCGGCCAAGTTCTTGAGACCAGCCGAGCGCAGCCTTGGCTTGCGAACGGCAGCAAGCAGTCGTTCGATAACTGCCGCGCGCCCCGATTTGCCATCAGCCAATCGGTAACGCAGTTCGGGTTTCAGGCGCTGGGCGAGCGATGCCGAGGTGCCACCGAAGCTTGCCACCGTCAACATGGTGGCGGCCGCCAGCAAAACCGAGACGGCGAGGATGTCGTCGAAGAAACGGCCGGTCACGCTGCGACCCCCGCATGCGGGCGCCCGGCAACCTCGAGGCGAGCCCCGATCGAAATGAAACGCTGGGCAGTAATGCTCAGGGCAACGCCGGCAACGATTACCGCCGAGCCAATCGGCGTGGCGAATGCCGCGGCCGTTTCGGGCCTGAATGACAGCATGACAATCAAGATCCATGGCGATAGCTGACCCAATCGAGCCGAACCCAGAGTCCAACCCTGGCGCGACTTCATTTCGGCGAACAGGGCCTGTTGCCGGCGCATCTCGACCGAAAGCGAAATCAGTGCCGCGACCAGCTGGTCATCGCCACGCACACTCGCGACCAACAAAACCTCGAACAATAAGTCACCCTCGCGACAATCGAGCACTGCCTTAGCAGCGTCAACTTTGTTGTGCAGCGTGAGATCAGATTCGAAAATGGCGAGGATGCGCTCGGCTCGACCCGAAAGTTCGCCCGAAGCCTCGCGCACGAGGTTTTCAAAGGCCTCGATAAGCGAGACACCACTGGCCAGCGACGCCGCAATCGAGTCGATAATCTGAGGCACCTGCTCGGCAACGGTTTGTCGTCGAGCCGAGCGACGATTGCGCAGCCAGTCCAAACTAATTGCGAATGCGACTCCTCCGACGCAGAGCGCCAACAGAACCACATGAGCCCCGAGATAACAGAGGTATGCGGCCAGCAGGCCGATCGAGAACGCCGGAAGCGAACGAACCAGTCGCGCCTGCAAGGCGGCCACATTCACGAGCGCACCCAATGCAGCTCACTCACTCGACGCCTGCCATCGATGAGTTCGACGTGAACCACTAGGTTCAAAGCCGCGAGCACGGTCGACTGCAAAAACGACTGGTCAAGATTTGCCTGGGCCAGGGCTGGCAACAGCATGAATTTCGAGATGGCGGCCGCCGCAGAGTTGGCGTGAATCGTGCCGGCGCACGGGATGCCGGTGTTCATTGCCAGCAGCAAGTCGAGGGCCTCGGCGCCACGAACCTCACCGACCACTAGGTAATCGGGGCGCATGCGCAATGACTCGCGCAGCAGGCGACGCAAATCAATCGCAGGGGTGTCTGAGATGACCTCGGCCCGCCCCTGCATCGCGACCCAATCGAGGTTGTTGAGCCGCAGTTCGTGGGTCTCTTCGATAGACACGACTCGCCTGGCTGACTCGAGCTCGCCAAGAATTGCCGCTAACAGTGTGGTTTTGCCGGCGGCGGTTGCGCCCGAGATCAAAATATTGCTGCCACTGCGCACGGCCTCGCCCAGCGTTCGGGATTGCTCGACGTCGAGCATGCCGCGCAGTTCAAGGTCGGCGAGCGTGAGCACAGCACGAGGAAACTTGCGAATGTTGATGGCCCAGTATGCATTGGTTACGGGCGGAATCGCCACGTGCACTCGACTGCCATCGGCGAGGGTTGCATCGGCAAACGGATGCAGCCGATCGACTCGGCGCGAGCTGTTGCGCAGCAACCGCTGCGCCAGATTCTCGATGGTGGCCGGCGCGAGGTCGACCCGCATCGAGAAAGATTGGCCGCCAATCGCATACCTAAGCAGATTTGGTTCGTTGATCCAGATTTCTTCGATCTCGGGGTCGTTTAGCAGCGGCTGAAGGACTCCGAATCCGTTTAGTTCGTCGTTGACCCGAGCCATCAACTGAAATTCCTGCAGGCCCGAGTTTCTTGCAGACTGGGTTTCGACCTGCTCGTCAATCGACCTGACCGTGCCGTTGGCGAAGGTGGCGGGCTCAGCGGCGTCGGTCAGGGTCGCGCGAACTCGCTGAGCCACATCGGTTGAACCGGCAATCAGAGTCATGCGGCCATCCTGCCGCTGGCTAAAAATGTGCGTTCAAGTTATCCACAAGCGTGGGTTAGAATTGTCTGGTCGCGCGGGAGTGGCGAAATTGGCAGACGCACCAGATTTAGGTTCTGACGCCGAGAGGCGTGTGGGTTCAAGTCCCACCTTCCGCACCAAGACAAAAATCGACCCAGTCATTACGACTGGGTCGATTTTCTTTGTCTCAAGAGCGCTGTTTGGCGCGGCCTACTAAGGCAGAGCCGAGGCGGCTGCCAATGCTCCGGCGGCATTCACGATTCCGCCACCGCACACTTTGGTCTGGGCGCATTTGGTTGACGCCTCGAATGGCGTCAGACTCGGTTGAATCACCTTGGTCCACATGTCGTCGAACGAAATACCGGGCTTGATCGAATAGACCAATGCCACGACCCCCGAAACCACGGGAGCCGCCATGCTGGTGCCCTCCATGTAGTCATAGGTCGGGTTTCCCACCGTGGTTTTGCCATCGTTCCAGGTCGACATGATTCGACCGTTGCTGCCTTCTGGTGTGCCGATGTAGTCCTTGCTGTCGCCGCCTGGAGCCGAGAGGTCGACTCCGATGAAGTCACCACTCGACGAATCCTGCACCGAATAGTTCGAATAGGCGGCGCGATCACCCGAGAAACCGGTGGCGCCAACGTTGAGCGTCGGGTAGCAGTTGCCTGGATACGAATACGAGGCGGGCATGTTGTAGTTTCCGGCAGCCGTGATCGTTGTGACACCGGCGGCCTTGACCAATGCGAGGGCCTCCTCGGTGGCACTGAGTGACGAACCGATTCGACACGGGGTCGGCTTGTCGGTGCCCATGGAAAGGTTGATCACCTTTGCGGGAGTTGGGTTAGCAGGAGCCCCGGCAACCGAAATGCCAGCGGCCCATTTGAGACCGGCAATGAGGTCTGACTCGGCACCCGAGTCTGCACCCAAAACGCGAACCATTTGCACGCGCACGCCTGGCGCTACACCGACCACACCGATGGTGTTGGTCGCCGCGGCGATGATGCCCGAGACGTGCGTGCCGTGCCAAGAGCTAGGTTCGGCACTCGAGTAGTCGCCCATGTCGGTTGGGTCGGAATCCCATCCATCGCCGTCTCGACCAGACGCGGCCGAGCTGACAAAGTCGTATCCACTCACCATCTGAGAGTCGAGATCTGGGTGCTTGGTAATGCCGGTGTCGAGAACAGCAACTACTACCGAACTCGACCCGAGCGTGCGTGCCCAGGCGGTTGGTGCGTGAATGCCGTGATCACCCGAGAGGTACCACTGCTTTGCGTAATAGGCGTCTTGCGGAGTGAACCCTGCAGAACTCACGGCACTGCCGCGCTTGTTTTTGACGACAACGGCAACCTTGTAACTAGCACCATCGACCAGGCCGGCAAGCGAACAACTGGTATCGGTGGCGCCCGCAACGCACGAAACATCGGCTTGGCCAGCGGCAGTGGCCGTCGCCACGTAGGTAGCCCCTGGCGCACCCTGTTGTTCTGCGGTCTGCTTTGCCCAGCTAACCACCGGAGACTTTGTCGTGACGGTCGACGAACCCGCGAGCATCGGCGCAGTTGGAGCCGTCGTTGGAACCGCACTGACGGTTGGCGAGTATGCGCCGGCCTTCATGACGCCGCTTGCGCTGGTAAGCGCTGCTACCCGGAATGAATAAGTGTTGGCGGCCGTCAACCCCGACGCGATTGCGATTGAGGTAACACTCGAACGAGTGTTGGCCTTGAGAGTTGACCACGCTGCCGTGCCGCGCTTCATTTGAATCATGTAGCCCGACAGTTTGGCTGAACCGAGAGTGGCCGGCGCCTTCCAACTCAACTTAATGCGCGCGGTTGTCGGCGCTGTCGATTTGAAGTCATCTAGGGCCACGACCGAGCGCACCGCCGAGGCGGGCTTGATGGCAGCATAGGCGCGGCTCAAGGCGAGCTGGCTGGACTTAGCGGCTGCACCCGAGGCAGATGCAACAGAAAGGATGCGGTCGACATCGACCGAAGCGATGCGTGGGTCTTGTTGCAGGCGCTGGGCAATCTGCCAGGTTTGGTCGGCAGTCAATCGACCGGCAATGCCAACCGTGTGCCAGCCATCGCCAAGGTCGCGGCCCGAAACGAGGTCGGCCGCAGCCGTGTTTTCGCCGGTTGGTTGCCCATCGGCGGCAAGCGCATCGACGCCATCGGCGTATTTCACAATCAGGTTCTTGATGGCGAAATCGAACTGCGGCGTTTGAGCTGTGCTAGCCGCCTGAGCGGGCGAAACGCCGGTCAGGGCCAACAGGCCAACCGCGATGGAACCAATGAGACGCAACTTCACCACTCCAGCCTAAGAAAGTGCGAAGCGATTGCGCCGATGCGCGCCAGAACTTGTAGAAAACTCGCAGGTTGCTGGCCGAGTCAGAGGCTTTTCTGCATGAGCACGGTGCCCAGCCAGCGCCCAAACTTAAAGCCAACCTTGCCAAGGTGACCCTGGTGCACAAAGCCAAAGTGTTCATGCAGGGCGATAGACGCCTCGGCGCCCTTGTCGCTGATGACCGCCACAATTTCTTTGACGCCAGCGGCGCGCCCCTGTTCGATCAAGACCTCCATCAGCTTGGTACCGATGCGCTTGCCCAGTGCGGCCGGGCGCAAAAAGATGCTGTTTTCGACCGTACGACGATAGGCCGCGCGCTGTTTCCAAGGGCCAAGATAGGCAAAACCCACCACCTGGGTCGAGCCGCTCACGGCAACCAAAAACGGCAGCTTTAGGCCATCCAAATATTGGAGCTTGTTGTGCCACTGGTCGACAGTCATTTTTTCGAGATCGAAGGTGACCACCGAGTTGGCGACGTAATAGTTATAAATTTCGGCAATCTGCACGAGGTCGCCCTGGCTCGCCGCACGAACGGTGAGTTCGTCGCGCTGCGGCTCGGCCGGCTTGTTGCGCATCGCGCGCACCAACCGCCAACGCGATTCGGAATCAAGCGGCATGGGGAATCCTCTGGAGCTCAGATTGACGCTGGGCGGGCATCAACAAGACCAATCTATCGGCGCGAGCCCTAGGGCCACGAGCCTCGCGTTCACAGAACTGTATGGCCGACTGCCAAAGAACCCTCGCGATGCACTCAACGGGCTCGGATGCGCCGAGCGCAAAATCTGGGCACCGGCTGCCGCTGGTTCGGCCTTCGCGGCGAGGTTTCCCCAAAGCACAACCACCACGCGGCCCTCGCTGCGGCGCACCAGCGCAGCGAGCGCGGCATCGGTCACGCGCTGCCACAGTTTGTTGCCCGGCAGCGTGAGTTCGCGATTCAGCAGCAAAACACCCTGGTCGGCCCAACGCGCAAGGTCTCCACCTGCCGTAACGCGACCGGATTCGAAATCTTCGGCGAGGTCGGCCCGCAGCTCTTTCATCATGTTGCTTAGGCTGCGTGGCAACGCGACTCCCTGGTTGACCGCAAACGATAGGCCGATGGCGTGCCCCGGCGTTGGGTAAGGATCTTGGCCAACGATCACCACGCGAACGTCATCGGGCGAATTCGCAAAGGCCCGCATGACCAATTCGCGCGGCGGTTGAAACTCGGTTGGCAACTGCGTTTCGATCTCGAGCAGGACCGACCGCAAATCGGCTAATTCTTGCTGCCAGAGTGGATGCATCGCCTCGAAAAACACGACTACAGCCTAGGCGCGCAATGGTGCAAGAATGCATCTATGACCTACCGCGAATACGTCGAAGAAGCCGCCCAGTACGCAGGAGTGCTCACGGGCATCCGTCGCGAACTGCACCAGATGCCCGAGTTCGGGCTCGAAAACCCCCTCTCGACCGAACGCTGCCTTGCCTCGGTGCACGGTCTTGGTGAGGTCTTCCGCAGCCAGCGCACCAGTGGCGCCGCACTGCTGATCAAGGGCGACCTCCCCGGCCCGACCGTCCTGTTGCGCACCGACACCGATGCGCTTGCAGTGGTCGAAGACACCGGCGTCGATTTCGCCTCGACCAACGGCTACATGCACGCCTGTGGCCACGACCTGCACATGGCCATGGCTATCGGTGCAAGCCACCTGCTGCACACCCACAAGGATCGCCTGCGCGGCAACGTCGTGGTTTGGTTTCAGCCAGGCGAAGAGGGCCACGGTGGCGCCGATGTGATGCTCGAGGAGGGCCTGCACCTCGTGTCGGGCGAGCTGCCGATCGCCGCATACGGCATCCACGTTTTTAGTTCATATCCGCTGGGCATCTTTGGTGCCCGACCAGGGCCCCTGATGGCCTCGGCCGGCGGAATGACCGTTACCTTCAAGGGTCAGGGCGGTCACGGCTCGATGCCGTGGTTGTCGAAGGATCCGATCTCGCCGATGCTCGAGGCGGCTCAGGCGCTGCAGACCGCGGTCAACAAGAAGATTTCGGCTTTTGAACCGGTTGTGATCAACCTCGGCTGGATCAAGGCCGGCGACGACCACACCGAAAACGTGATTCCAGAGGTCGCCCAGTTTGGCGCCACGATTCGAACCTTTAGCGATGAGGTCACCGCGCAGGTGAAGACCGCCGTTGAGGAGCTGCTTGCGGGCATTGCGGCTGCCCACGGAGTGCAGGCGTCGGTCGAATTCCACCCGTTCACCAAGGTACTGATGAACGATGCCAAGGCCATCGATCGCGTGCAGCGCATCGTCGACGACAGCTTCGACCACCTGCCGAATGGCGCGTCACGCTATGTGCACCTTGAACACCCGATCACCGGCGGCGAAGACTTTGCCTCGGTGCTCAAAGAGATGCCTGGCGCATTCGTGTTCATGGGTGCCTGCCCGCCTGACCGCGACCACACCAAGGCCGAAACCAACCACTCGAACAAGGCCGTTTTTGACGACTCGAAGCTCAGCGACGGCTCGGCTCTGCTGGCCGCGCTCGCCTTCGACACCCTGGACGAAGCGGCAAATCAACTAAATTAGAACTCTTATGGAGTTCCAGGAGTCTGGGGATACCACCCCGAGCACATTCATCACCGAGGAGATGAGCCGATCACTGATCGGTCGTCCTCCGGCGACGGGTGCTTGGCGCGACGGCGACCCTTCGGGCGACCGCATGTTTTCGCTGCCGTTCGACATGCAGCTAGAGAGCGGCAAAGAACTCAAAAAGGTTCGCATTGCCTATGAGGCATACGGCGAACTGAACGACGACCGCAGCAATGCCGTGCTTGTTTTGCATGCACTCACCGGCGACTCGCACGCGGTTGGCGAACCGAGCAAATGGCACCCAACCGCTGGCTGGTGGGACGACATCATCGGCCCAGGCAAAGCGATCGACACCGACCGCTGGTATGTGGTTGTGCCTAACATCCTTGGAGGTTGCCAGGGGTCGACGGGCCCAGCGACCCTCGACAGTCGCGGTCGCGAATACGGCGCCCGGTTTCCGTTCCTGACGATTCGCGACCAGGTTGCAGCGCAGCACGCCTTCGCGACCGGCATCAACATCAACAAGTGGCACGCGATCATCGGTGGTTCGATGGGCGGCATGCACGTGCTCGAGTGGGCCATCGCACACCCAGAGGCCACCGAGCGCATCGGCGTGATTGCGGCGCCTGCGATTTCGAGCGCCGACCAGATCGCACTCAACTCGGTGCAAATCGAGGCCGTGAAGACCGACCCTGCCTTTAACAACGGCAACTATTACGACGCCAAACCAGGCCACGGGCCACACAAGGGCTTGGCACTGGCTCGCCGCATGGCGCTGCTCAACTATCGTTCCTCGGCCGAGCTCAACGACCGATTCGAACGCACCTGGCAATCGAGCATCAGCCCGATTGGCGATGGTGGTCGCTTCGCGGTCGTTAGCTACCTCGACTTTCACGGCAACAAATTCACGCGTCGCTTTGACGCAAACTCATACATCACGCTGGTGCAGGCCATGAATTCGCACGACGTCGGCCGCGGTCGCGAGTCGCTCGAGAGCGCCCTGGCCGGTATCAAGGCCAAGGCCCTTGTGATTGGCATCGACTCTGACCGCCTGTTTCCGGTGGCCGATCAGCGCGTCATTGCCGAACACCTTGGCACCGACCACGGCACTCGCGGCGAGCGACTCGTCGGCGGCCAGCTGCACGTGCTCGAGAGCCCATACGGTCACGATGGTTTCTTGATTGAGGATGCCCTGGTTGGTCCGCTGTTGCGTGACCTACTTGACGCCTAGCAGTCGCACTTAAGGGCGTGCGGCGCTCGACAGTCGCAGGTTGGCCCAAACCAGCATCGCGATGAGCAGCAGGTTTCGAGCGGTCAAGACGGCGAGGGCGAAAGGCTCAGTGGCCACGACGGCGTCGTAGTTCAACGGGTAAACCCACTGGGTCAGCGCCGCAATCGCAAGCCCGCCGAGCAAGGGCAGGCGCCAGCTTGGCAGGCCGAGCAGAACCCCGCCAATCAAGGGCACCGCCAGCCAGGATTCGAACTGTGGCGAACCGACCTTGTTGAAAACGATGAGGTCGAGCACTGCGGTCAACGAGGTGAGCACGAACGCTCGCCTAGCGTCGACCGCGGCGGCCTTAACCCCAAGCCAAGTGGTGATTGCCAGCGCAACGCCTAGCGCTGGCAACATCAGCTTCGAGACCACTGCGGCGCCCGGGCCAACCACCTGATACGTGATCACGTTGGCATCGAAATAGGTCGAGCTGTCGCCCCAACCAAGATGCGCGCCCCACATCCATGGCAGCGCAATTGGCGACTCGATTTGAATTCCGCGATCGCCCATTAACCACAAGAAGCTGAACATGTTTTGGTTGCCACCGAGCGCTATGCCAACGGCCATGACACCCAGCGAAACCGCGGCCGCAGCGCCAAACACGCGCACCAATTCGGCGCGACTGCGACGCGTTGCCAAAACGGCCAGCGCGGCCGACAATGGCCAGATTTTGATCCAGGCACCTGCGGTTGCGAGGGCCATGCCCAAACGTTCCCGGCCAGCCAAAACCGTGATCACCACAAACACATCCAGTGCGGCCGCCACGGCATCGATTCGACCGATCGCGACCGGGCCCAACAGGAGCAAAAACGCCAGCCAGTATGCCCCAGCGCGCCAACCGTTAGGGCGACGCACCAGCGCCAGCAGCGCGACCGTGTCGAGCGCAGTGATGAACCAGAGCCAACCGTGAATGGCATCGGTGGTGTCAAAGAGTCGCGCCAAAATCATTGGAACAAGCGCCAGCAGCGGATACACCCCGGGTTCGTTGGTGCCCGGCCAGCGATTGATTGCCAGGCCGCGGTCGACCCACTGTGCATAGAGGTTTACGTCGTTCAGCGGTGAGATTTGCGGCAGCGCCGAGGCGACGGCCGCGATCGTCCAGTGCGCCAGCAGGCTGGCCGCCACGGCCAAAACCGGCAGCCAAACTCGACTCAGTGCCGCCCTCACTGTGCGAGCCGACCAATCAGCGAGCGCATTCGCTCGACCATATCGCCGGCAAGGTATGTGCCCTCTGTCGCAAGCTCGAACGCGGCCTGCGAGTGCAGCCAGACACCTAGTCGGGCCACCTCGAATGGGTCGACGGTCGGCGCATCGCCATTGGCTCGCGAATGCGCATAACCGGCCGCGGCAAGTGCACCGATGATGCCCGCCAAGACGTCGCCTGTGCCCGCGCTTGCAAGGCCTGCCGGAGCCTCGTGGTTGCGCCAGAACACATCGCCAGGGGCGGCAACAACCGTGCGACTGCCCTTGAGCACCACCACTGAACCAGTCAGATTGGCCAACTGCTGCGCGGCACCAATCGAATCGCCTTCGAGGTCGGCGGCAGTTGCGACCACGTCGTATCGAGCAAGCAGTCGAACAGCCTCGCCATGATGTGGCGTCAGGATGGCATGCGGGCCAAAGTCGGCGATCTCAACAAGTTGCAGCGCGCCGGCATCGATAACCATTGGCACGCCGACCTCGTGTGCCGCACCAGACACAGCGGCGATCCAGGACGCCTCGGCGCTGGCAGGCTCGACGGCCACACCGCAACCCAAAACCCAGGCGTCGCAGCGATCGGCAACGCTGCCGCGAACCACCTCGGGTCGCGCCGCTAGCACCAGCTCGGCAACCGCATCGACGCTCACCAGCCGCGCCATGCCAATGCCGGTTCGCAATGCGGCCGAGGCAACCAGCAAAGCCGCGCCCGGATAGCCGGCCGAACCGACGACCATGCCGAGCACGCCACGCGAATACTTGTGATCGGCCGCGATCGGGCCGCGAATCAGGCGCGCAAGGCTCGGGTCGAGCGGCGCATACTCACGATTCGATGAAGTCACCCGATAACGCTAACCCAAACGCCTAGGCTGGCGGGGTGGACACAACAGCCCCAAAGCGCCCCAGCAAGGCAGCTCGCCGCGCCCAGATCGCCCTCTGGGCATACTTCGTTTTTGGCGGTGGCGCCTATGCGTTTTGGGCAGTGCACATTCCCGAATACGAGGCACGCTTCGGGCTGAGCCACGGTCAAATGAGCTGGATCATGCTTCTGTTTGGTGTTGGCGCATTTGGCGCAATGCAGGTGGTTGGCCCGCTAATCGATCGAGTCGGTAGCCGCACGTTCACCTGGCTTGGCGGGGCACTTTTGGGCCTCGCGATGGCATCGCTGGGGCTTTCGAATAACCCAGTTTGGCTGGCCGCTTCGGTCTTGGCCGTGGGTTTCTTTATGGGCAGCATGGATGTCTCGATGAACGCCCACAGCGTCGAGGTCGAGAACCTGTTTGGTCGACCAATCTTCACGCTATTCCACGCGTTTTGGTCGATCGGCGGGCTCGCCTGCGCATACCTCGGCAGCGTCACGTTGGCCGCGGGCTGGCACGCGCCACAGACTCTTGCCCTGTATGGCGCAATCGTGGCCGTTGCCTCGCTCGCGCTCAGCGGCTGGCTGCTGCCGAACAACCCGAGCCACCAGGCCAGCGACAAGCATGAGGCGCGTGAGCACGCCGCCGAGAACCGTCGCTTTCTGCCATACGTCTATTTGCTCGGTTCGCTGGCAACCGCCGCCGCGATTGGCGAGGGAGCCTCTATCGACTGGTCGCCGCTGCACCTCAAGACCGTCTTGGGTGCCAGCGAATCGGTGGCAGCCTATGGCGTGTTCGCCGTGAGCCTGACCATGTCGGTTATGCGCCTGATCGGCGATCGCATCGTCGAGCGCTTCGACCGCATCACCGTTATTCGCTGGGGCGCCGGCATCTCGGGCGTTGGCTATCTGGTCGCAATCTTTAGCAACAACGTGCCGCAGTCGCTCATCGGATGGGCTATTGCGGGCATCGGCGTCTCGGCCGTAATCCCCCAGTTCTTCGCGCTAGCCGGCAACATCGGCAATCCAACACATCAGGGCCGCAACATGGCCAAGGTCGTCGGCATGGTCTATGTCGGCCTGATGATTGGCCCGGCAATCATCGGTGCGCTCACCGCGTTTGTCAGCCTGCAGTATGCGCTGCTCACCGGCGCCATCCTGTTCGGCATCGTCGTTACGGGAATGCCGTTCGCGGTTCGTTTGCAGTCAAAGATTCTCGAGAAGGACTAGTCATGCCACGCAGCAACCCACTGTTTGCCCCGATCACCGTGCGCGGTCTCGAGGCACGAAACCGCGTCTGGATGGCGCCGATGTGCATGTATTCGTGCGAGGAGCGCGATGGTGTGGTTGGCGCCTTTCACCAGATTCACTACGGATCGCGCGCGATCGGCGGCACCGGACTGATCATCGTCGAGGCCACGGGCATCGTGCCAGAGGGTCGCATCACGCCATGGTGTGCCGGCATTTGGAATGAGCAACAGGTCGCCGCGTGGCAGAGCGTGACCGAGGCCATCCACGCCGGTGGCGCAAAGGCCGCGATTCAGTTGGCGCACGCCGGCCGAAAGGCCTCGACTCACCGCGAACAGAGCGGTGCTGGCTCGGTGTCACCCGATGCCGGTGGCTGGCAGACAGTTTCGAGCACCGACGAGCCGTTCACGGGCTACGCGGCTCCCCGTGCGCTGTCAACCGATGAGGTTCGGCAAATGCCGGCGCTTTGGGCGGCAGCAGCCGAGCGCTCGGTGCGCGCTGGTTTCGACGCAATCGAGATCCATGCCGCGCACGGCTATTTGTTGCACCAGTTCTTGAGCCCAATCACGAATCAACGCGAAGACGAATATGGCGGTTCACTCGAAAATCGCGCTCGGCTGCTGCTCGAGATTGTTGCCGCGATTCGCGCGAGCATTCCCGAATCGATGCCGATTTTTATCAGGTTCTCGGCCACCGACTATCGCGAAGACGGCTGGAAGCAAGAAGACACCTCGCTGGTCAGCCAGTGGGCGGCGGCAGACGGCGCCGATTTGTTCGACATCTCGAGCGGCGGGCTCGTCACCGGCGTGACAATCCCAACCGGGCCGGGCTACCAGGTGCCGTTGAGCACATACGTTTCGCTGCGAGTCGACCAGCCGGTCACGGCCGTGGGGCAAATTACGACCGGAGCCCAGGCCCAAGAAATCATGTCGAACACACCTATCGACGTGATCATGATCGGTCGCGCACTGCTTCGCGACCCGTACTGGGCGCTTCGCGCGGCTCACGAATTGGGTGTCTCGGTCGACTGGCCAATTCAGTACAGCCGCGGCAAGTGGCCGGTCGCCTAGGCGATAGATTCGGCGCCTTAGCGTCTAGGCGCGACGGGTGGCGTCTTTAACCTCGCCGACGAGCTCCTCGAGGATGTCCTCTAGAAACAGCACGCCACGCACGCGCCCGCGATCGTCAAACGATTTGGCCATGTGAGCGTGCACGCGACGCATGCTCGCTAGCGCATCTTCGAGCTCCATGGTCGCCGGCAGCGAAATCAGCGTGCGGATGCGCTTAGCCGGAAAAGCCTCGTCGACCTCGTCCTCGTCAAGATCGAGAACATCCTTGAGGTGCAGGTAACCAACGATGTCGGCCTCGTCGTCGACCAATGGGTAGCGCGAAAAGCCGTACTTAGTCACGGCCGCCTCGACCTCGCGCGGCGTGCAGGTCTCGCTGAGCGCGACCAGTTTTGCCATTGGCACGGCCACATCCTCGACGCGCTTTTCGGTGAACTCAAACGTGTTCGTGATCGTGCCCGAAAGGTCGCTCAGTGCGCCCTCGCGGGTCGAGTGCTCAACGATGTCTTCGACCTGATCGAGCGTGTATGCGCTGTTCGCCTCGTCTTTTGCGCGCACACCGAACAGGCGCAGCACGCCGTTGGCGCTCGAGTTCAACGCAATCACGACCGGCTTCAGAACCAGCGCGATGCCATACAGAACCGGAACCAAAATCAGGGCGGCACGTTCGGGCACCGAGAACGAGATGTTCTTTGGCACCATCTCGCCGATCACGACGTGAAGGAACGAAACCACCAGCAGCGTAAAACCAAACGCGACGGCACCCGCGGCCTCCTCGCCAAGATGCAGGCCTGCCAACACCGGTTCGAGCAGGTGATGCACGCTCGGTTCGACAATCACCAGGATCAACAGCGAACAGATCGTGACGCCAATCTGAGTGGTCGCGAGCATCAAAGCGACGCGCTCCATGGCCTTGATGGTTAGCTTTGCCGGGCGCGAACCGGCCTCGGCCCGAGGCTCAATCTGCGCGCGACGAGCCGAAATCACGGCAAATTCGGCCGCAACAAAAAAGCCATTGCCAAGCAGCAAAACCAAGAACCAAAGCAGGCCGGCGACGTTAGCGTCCATCGTTGCCCTCCTCGGCAATTGCCGCCTCGATGTCTTCGAGGTTGGTCGGCGTGAAGCGCACGCGGTCGACTCGACGGGCGTCCATTCGCTCGACGCGCAGCACGCCGTCTTCGACTGCAACCTCGTCGCCAACTGCCGGAATGCGGCCGAGTGAAGCCATGATGAAGCCGGCGACGGTTTCGTATGCGCCGTCGTCGGGAACCTTGATCGCCATCTCGCGCAGCTCGTCGGGGCGAATCATGCCCGGAAACAACACCGACGAGTTGCGCCCACGGGTGATTCCGGTGCGCGCACGGTCGTGTTCGTCGGCAAGCTCGCCGACCAGCTCTTCGACTAGGTCTTCGAGCGTGATTAGCCCGGCCGTACCGCCATACTCATCGACGACCAGAGCCATCTGCAGCCCCTTTGCCCTCAGCTCGACCATGAGGGTCTCAAGGCTCATGGTCTCGGGCACGCGCAGCGGTTCGACCATGATCGCCGTCACCGGCACATCGTTGCGCTTTGCACGCGGAACTGCCGCGGCCTGTTTGACGTGCGCCAGCCCGAGCACGTCGTCGCTCGACCCATCGACAACCGGAAAACGCGAGTGACCGGTGCGCACACACGATGCGATTAGGTCGGCAACCGACGCGCCGGCATCGAGAGTGTGCATGCGTGGGCGCGGAGTCATGGCATCGGCAGCGGTCAATTGACTTAGCGCCAGGGTCTTGGTGATCAGCGTCGCGGTGCCCTCGTCGAGCGAACCGAGCGA
>Ga0228700_1001333_pt1 | contig 16567 bp, 26 predicted proteins | sample McNCre317_Aug_MG_FD_178019 | JGI IMG/M metagenome (GOLD analysis project Ga0228700, IMG submission 178019) | Freshwater microbial communities from McNutts Creek, Athens, Georgia, United States - 3-17_Aug_MG | ecosystem: Environmental > Aquatic > Freshwater > Creek | place: USA: Georgia...
TCCCATTGCGCCGTGATGCAGAGGCTTTCTTTTTTGAAGTCATCCTACCAAGCTCTTTGGCAGGATTGATTTCGTTCTTTGCACCGCATCGGCGGCATGGAAAAATAGTTAGCATTAGTTAAACTCGATTCAAACTAACGCCGACAAGCTATCCTAGCGATGGGTTACTGTCTATTGAAAATCTTGCAAACGATAGTGAAAAAACTGCATTCAATAAAATCAGGCGGGTCCGTAGTGCGGGACGGGATAAGACTTTTGGCCTGTGCGTATTTTCACTTTGATTGTCTTGATTCTGCCCGCTTCAATTTCCGAGCGCATGATTTCGGCTGTGTAGCGCGGAGAAAAACCCTTTGCCTTTGTGATTTGTCTGAGCGTGTAAAATCCTTTTGGAACTTTCTCTAAAGAATCTCCGCAAGATAATTTGTCGAGCCAATCGCTTTTCATAACTCAATTATGTCGCTCGGTAAAATCCATTTGCCGTCAACTTCTTCAGCTTGCCATACAAAAAAGTTTCCGTTCTTTTCATTCACCACGCCATAAGCGAAGCCGTGAGAATGGCGGAGATGCGAAGGGATTCTCACCTGATAATCCATCGAGAGCTTGCAGAGGCATCCAACTGACCGCGCCACTCTGCGCTCTAGTCCTGGGATTGAGTGTTCGTCTATTGTGTGAACGTGTCCGATCAAAGAAGAGCCATAAACCAAAGCCGTTTGGCGAGCCGCATTTATTCCCGAATGAAATCCGTGTAGCATCTTCAAACTACCCAGCCGATACACTCCGTCGCGATGATGATAGGGAAGCATCTGGCACTTCATCTTTTCAGTCAGCGTCAAGATTTCGACAACGCCGCGCATTGCGTAATCTGATTGGACTCCTTTATCTGCCGATGCTAATTCCCATAATCTTTCGTCATGATTGCCCCTCAAAAAGATTTGAGGCCGGAAACGTTTTAACCAACGTATTCCAGCCTCGTAATCTGCCGCCATGCTTTCGCGGCGTTCGTCCTCATTCGCCGCTCTTCGCAATGGTCTAAAGTCCCATAGGTCACCGCCGAAAACTCTTAGCTTAGGTTTCCAAATATCAATGAAGCTAAAGAGAGCTTCGTTTGCGGCTGGCTCTTGGCAATCACCGTGAACGTCCGATGCGAAAACAAACTTGGTGAGAGATGACATTATTTTTTGCGTTTTTTATGGATATAAGTTTTCCAACCGCACGCGGAAAATAACGCCTTCAAAATACAATGGGCATCTTTGTTCGCTCCGAAGATGTGCGCCTCATTGATCGCCGGGAGAAACTTGTAATGCCCTCTCACGGGAGATTTGCCCCAGTCAATCGCCTCAAAATTATCCCTGAATTGTTCAGAGCTATTATTGCGAGGCTTTGACCCTTTGCCATTCATGAAAGACTTAATCGTTCGCGAGCTTCGCGTTTAATATCTTCAGGCGTCTTAGCTGCCCATAACTCAAGCTCTAGCCAATCTTCATGCGAAGGCTTCCATCCTTCAGGCTTTCCCGTGTGAAGCCGGAACGCTTCAACGAGTGAAACGATTCCTTGCGCGATGGATGATGTGATAACAGTTGCGGTTGCGGCGTCCATAAATTATTTGGCGAGTGAGTTGACCGTGAGAACTAAATCGTCTGCGAGCTTTTGAAGTTCGCTTGAGCTTGCGGCGGATGGGTTTGATTTTGCAATGCGAAGCGCAAGTGAAAAGTTTGAATGAAGTTTGATGATCTTCTCATCAATCGCCTTTTGTTTTTCTAGCGACACATGGCCAAGCGCAACTTGATTGCCATAAACTTTTTCCGCTGCATCGGCAAAAGTTTTCACGTCTGACAAGGTAAAAAATACTTTGGCCTCTGGCGTTGAATTGGTGAATGAAGCGCAGGAACAGAGGATTGCCGCGACGATTGCAATGAATAAGAATCTCATATATTGCGAGCAATATATCAGGTTTGAAAAAAAACAAAATTATTTTCTTGCGCAAATGGGTTTGTTGTGTTTTTGTTATTCGCATGAGCGCAGACAACATCGTCTTTGTGAAGAAACACCGGAAGAAATGGAAGGCATGGGAGCAATCCGCAAGCTGCGACCCGAAGCCGTCCTCGCGGGCGCAAGAGCATCCAACAAGGGAAAAGGCGATTGTCGCAGCGCACAGGCTGCAAGAGGAAACCGGATATGTGGAGTATGGCGTCAATGTGCTCTAACGTAAAGCTCACAGACGTTCTGTGCGTCGGGCTAGGAGACAACGAATGAAAGGAAACACAATATGAGCGGAGGAAGCTGGGATTACTGCTACCACAAAATTGATGAAATGGCAGACAGGATGCAGAGCCAAAAAGAGCCATATCGCCGAGCCTTCGGGCAACATCTGCGCGAAGTGGCGCGGGCAATGCACGACGTCGAATGGGTGGATTCCGGGGATAGTGTCGAGGGCGATGACCGTGCCGCCATCGAAAAGGCGCTTGGAAAAAATGCCAAGGCCCTCGAACTGGAAATCGTAAAAGAAGATGCGAGAAAACTCATCAAACAACTGGATGCTCTTGTCGCCTAACGACGAAGCCAGCAACGTGCCGCCGACAACCTGAAACCGTGATGATGAAAACCGACTCACAACAACCTGAAACCGTGAACAAAGCCCCAGCGCAAGGCACGTTGGCTGCGCTGGCTGGTTCTGATGCGGCGTGCTCAAAGTGCAAATTCTGGAAAACAAACTCCGGCACAAGCGGCGAATGTCACCGCCGCGCTCCGCAAGTGGTCCCCTATACGGAAAGCAAAACGACTGGTGAGTCTGGCGAGTATCGTGAAAGCGTGGACAGCTACACCCGCACCGAATGGCCTGAAACTCTGTCTGCTGAATGGTGCGGTGAATATGAGCATCAGAACGATAAGTCCAGCCACGCATCGGATGCGTTGGCCGCGACGCTTGGTTAGAGTGCAAAACCTATGATACCGAAAACAATAATCCATCTGCTATCGGGCGGCCTCGACTCTGTGACGATGCTCTATGACCTGACGAATCAGGGTCACAAAGTCCACTGTCTGCTGTTCGACTACAAGCAACGCCACAAGCAAGAACTGCAATTCGCTATCACTCACGCCAGCCGGTGCGGTGTGCTGTGGACGACAATGGAGCTGCCGCAACTCGGAGGACTGAATGAGCAGTCGTGGATCGTGCCGAACCGTAACGCCATCTTCTTGAGCGTGGCGGTGAATGTAGCCAGCCAAGCCGGTGCGGACACGGTGACAATCGGATGCAACGAGGCTGATGCTGAATACTTCCCAGACTGCCGCAAAGCCTTCTTGGATGCGATGAACTCAACCGTAAAAGCGGCGGGCTATGACGTGGAAATCTGCGCCCCGTATCTCGACAAATCAAAAGCATATATCGCCCGGCTGGCGTCTGACTTCCGAATCAAATCAAACGAAATCTGGACGTGCTACCAGCCAAAAGGCCGAAAGCCCTGCGGCAAATGTCCAGCCTGTGAAAAGCTGAAACTGGCAATCAAATGATAGTGATGCTCGACACTCCTCAAGATATGAAAATCTGTGCCGAAGAACTTGGCTGCGATGTCGAGCAACTTTTTACGCCGCTGACTCGGCGATTGCCTCAACAACCCGAACAAATGTTTGCGATAGACAACGGTGCGTTTGCGCGATTCGAGGCGAAAGGATTCCTGTCTCTGCTGGCGAAACATGAACCACGAAAAGACCTGTGCCGCTTCGTGGCCGCGCCAGATGTGGTCGGGTGCGCCCGGCGCACTCTCGAATGCTTCCGCCACTGGCAACCGCACCTAGCAAAATGGCCGGTGGCTTTCGTGTGCCAAGACGGGCAGGAAAATCTGGATATACCGTGGGAGAACTGCGCCGCTGTCTTTATCGGTGGGTCAACTGACTGGAAAATGAGCAAGCACGCCGCCGCGATAGTGAAGGCCGCGAAGGTAATTGGAAAATGGTGTCATGTCGGGCGAATCAATACGCCGGGACGCCTCGACTACTTTACGGACTTGGGCGCGGATAGCTGCGACGGAACTGGGCTGGCTCAATACTCACACATGAGGAAAAAAATCTATGAACAACACAACGCGCCCGCACTTGCACTCTAACAAAGAAGTGAGCGACCGCCGCGCTCACGGCAACGAAAACACAACAGGCGCGAACGGCGGTTCGCTCCACTGACTGGTTAGACCTATGAACGAAATGCAAGCACTTGTAAATGGAATGAGCGCCGAATGGCAGCGCGAACGCGCCGCCTCTCAAATGACGCTCGGAAAACTCATCGAGCGGCTGGAAGCTCTGCCGCCGGAAACAATGATAGACCTCGCCGAGCCTCACAGCTATCGGGGCTACTATCAGGACTTGGCGTTTGAATGCGCCATCGAGAAAGTCACCGCGAAAGATGCACTCGCGATCTGTCGGAAGGCAATGGGCGAAGTGTTCCAAGGCTACAAAGGTGGCGACTTCCAGATGGGACGCAACACCCCTGTCTGGCGTGCGAGCTACGGCTGCCGCGGGCAGAAAATCATGGGCATCCGTGACGATGGGACGCTCGAGCTCGCGGACGATGAATAGGGCTAACGAATAGCTCTGCCATGCGCGACCAAATGACATCCGAACTCGCCCAAGACGCCAACGCGCATTGGCAGCAGCGTCTGGTTAGGGGTCACGGTCTAAAACCAACTGTCCTCGACCTATTTTCGGGCATCGGTGGTTTCAGTCTGGCATTCGAGGCCGAAGGCTTCGAAACAATCGGATTCGCAGAGATCGAAGAATATGCAACACAAGTCCTCAAAGAACGATGGGCACAAGTGCCAAACTACGGCGACGTGCGAAACGTCACGGCTGAACTCAATATCTCTCCTGATGTCATTACAGGAGGATTTCCGTGTCAGCCTTTCAGTCTCGCCGGCAAGAGGGGTGGAGATGCCGACGAAAGGTATCTATGGCCCGAATGCGTTCGTGTCATGCGCGAGCTACGACCCCGATTCGCACTCTTTGAGAACGTCACAGGGCTGCTTAATGTTGACGGAGGGCGAACCTACAACCGAGTGCTATCTGACTTGGCCGAGGTCGGGTATAATGCTCTCTGGAACTGTGTCCCCGCTTGTGCCGTTGGTGCGCCTATCGAGCGGGACAGAATCTGGATTGTGGCCGTCTCCGACGAAAGCAGTAGGACACCGAGGCTGGGGAATCTCGAACACAGGACGCGACAGATACTCCCCTGGCCTGATACGGAGAGCGAGGATGTTTGGATACAAGCCGCCCGTGCCGCTTGTGGAGTGGATGATGGGATACCCGAAGGGGCATACAAAGGTCGCGTCTCCTGCCTCGGAAACTCAATCGTCCCTTACGTCGCCCGAATCTTTGCGCGGGGAATCCACCGTGCGCTAGTGACCCCTAACGCCAAAGTGAGCGCATGACCGCCGCGACCCAGATGCCCGGATTCACGAAAACCGTCAACGCGGTGGTCATTCGATCCACTGCTGGGTTCGAGCGTCCGGCCAGAAACATCAATAAAATCAAGGCTCTGGACGGGGTAAAAATAAATCAAAATACTTCTTGCAATACCCAGCGATGGGTATAGATTGGAGACATGAAAACGAACTTCGCCACCGAAACGATGAAAGCCATCACCGAAATCAATCAGGACATCGCCCGCGCCAAAGTCCTCCGCCGCGAGTTGGCGATGCTCCGCTCCGCGCAGCCTCACCTTCGCGGCATCCCCGCCCTCCACAACCTCACCCGCATCGCGGAACGTGAGGACGAACTCAACACGCTCGCCTTCCTGATTGAACACGCCGACCGCGTAGGTGTCGAGGAAGTCGTGCGATGCAACGCGATGGCCGCGATGGAGGGCGCGCTGTGACCGTCTGGACGTGCCCACACTGCGGCGGGCCGGTGAACGCCGCCGCGCTGCTCGGCTCAACTAAAAGCCCGGCGAAGGCAAAGGCAGCCCGCGAAAACGCGAAGCTCGGCGGATGGCCGAAGGGCAAGAAACGTGGAAAGAAGAAGCGCGTCGCCCGGCGCTCGAACGAAAAGCTCACGCAAGACGCCCGACCATGATCTCAGCCGACACAACGCTGCCAGAAATTGAAACGCCGCTCCGCAACGGAGAATCGGGGCGTCTTTGCGTGCAGCGTCTTGTTCCCCAGCCCTTCTACGAGCGCGATGGAATCACCATCTACTGCGCCGACAACCGGCTAGTGCTGCCGTATCTCGAACCGTGTGACCTCCTGCTGACTGATCCACCGTTCGGCATCGGCTTCGCGGCGCAACCGACAACCGGACAGCGCAAACGCGGACAGGCTCGCGAGCAATGGGACAACGCAACGCCGGACGACTGGGCACTGCTGCTGGCTCGCCAACTCTGCGGCAAGCAAATCATCTGGGGTGGTAACTACTTCGGACTGCCGAGAAGCCGATGCTGGCTCTCGTGGTATAAGCCGGACGCGCCGCCGAGCATGGGCGACGTGGAATACGCATGGACGAACCTCGACCAGAACTCGCGGCAAATCTCGCAGAGCATCGCCGCAACCAACGCGGAGCGCGTCGGACACCCGACGCAAAAACCTCTCCGCGTAATCGGCTGGTCACTGCAACAAGCCGGTGAAGCCAAGACGCTGCTCGACCCGTGGATGGGAAGCGGCACAAGCCTCGTGGCCGCGAAACTCGCGGGACTGCGCGCAATCGGAATCGAGGCAAACGAAACCTATTGCAATCTGGCCGTGGCACGACTCGCGCAGGGCGTGCTGGGGCTGGGGAACAATCATTAAACACAACCATTGTGCCTATTTCCGCAGAACAATTTAAGTCTAAATCGCCGCTGCTGAACAAGATGCGAGATGTGATGCGATCACTTCACATGGCGAGAACGACGGAGGACACTTACGTTGATTGGTGCGCAAGGTTTTTTTCATGGTCAGGCTGTTCAAAGCTGGAATGTTTGGACGGGAAATTAGTCGAGGAATACCTGACGCACTTAGCGGTTGAAAAGAAAGTGTCATCGTCAACACAAAATCAGGCGTTCAACGCATTGCTCTTTTTATTTCGTCGCGTCCTCTCAAAAGAGCTGGGTCGAGTTGAGGCTAAACGCGCAAAGGTTGGCAGAAATGTTCCAACCTGGCTAACGAGCGAAGAAATTAAATCTTTGCTCTCTCACATGAGCGGCGATTGGTTATTGCTCGCCAAGCTCGGATTTGGTAGCGGGTTACGCTTGATGGAGCTTCTCAGGCTTCGCGTAAAGGATGTTGACTTCGCTAATGGACTAATCCTCGTCCGCGATGGGAAAGGCGCGAAGGATAGAGTTACAGTGCTACCTAAAGGCATTGTCGAGCCGCTACGAAATAAGATTGAACAGACGCGGCTAGTTCACGAACGCGATTTGATGGACGGTTTTGGCTCTGTTTATTTGCCTGAAAGTTTGGCTAGAAAATATCCATCGGCGCAAACGGATTTTAAGTGGCAATACGTGTTCCCATCACGCGAGATTTGCAAGGATGAAAATGGGCAACTCCGCCGGCATCATCTCTTCCCGAATGGATTTCAAACCGCTCTCAGGTTGGCTGGGAAACGTGCGGGAATAAATAAGCGAGTGCATCCTCACGTCCTTCGCCATTCGTTTGCGACGGCGTTCCTTGAGAACGGCGGAAACCTTCAAACCTTGCAGGAACTTTTAGGCCACGATCAAATCACAACGACGATGATTTACACTCACTGTGTTGACCTAAAAAAGGCTAAGTCCCCTCTGGATTTTTTGGTTTAGGCGTATTTGTGCCTAGCCAAATCGAAGCGACGATTGATTTCAACCCGCCGCCATTGCGTATCGCCTGAATGACGCGGCCAAGAATCAGACTAAGGCCAATCAAGAATTGATATTTCGGCGGGATGATTCCGTTAATTGCGTTTAGTGTTTCGTCCATAATGTTTCCTTCGTTTATTTGCTCTGCGCACAATGCGGCGAACAAAATCAATCACTTTATGCGCGAGATTTTTCATCAGTGTTTGAAGATTGCAATGGCGATTTGAACCAAAGCTAGTGCCCCAGTCGCGCCCCAAATCGTTTTCTCGACTTTAGAAAGTCGGTCACTGATGTTTCGGATAGCTTCTTGCATAAACTTATTTTCCGCTTCTAGTCTTGCGATTCTTTCCCCTTGTTCGCTCATAATTCATTCCCATCTGATTAGTTAAGTGAAATTATTGCCTCTCAAGTTCCATCGTCGCCGACGCAACATATTCATTGAAGCCAGCGTAATTGAGCTTTCCGATTTCCCATGTCGCAGAAGAACCGAAAGCCTGCAAAGCGATAATGTCGCCTGCCGACAGGGTTATGACGCCTGACACCTGACTAGGCGATACGACATATGCGGTTTGATAAATGGCTTGCCCCGGCATGAGGGTGGCTGCTGTGTTATTGTAGCGATACACTCGCGTCATCGCATTTCCTGCCCCGGATGAATTGTCGTAAAACGGAACGGTAGCTCTCACTTTCCATTTTCCTGCGCCTGCGGCATTGACGATAATGAAGGAATTGGAAAGCGTGAACGCCGAGCCAGAATCAAAGTTTTGACCTGAGAACACATTCGTCGTGAATACTACATTCGTCCACGTCGTCGCAGGCATCACCGTTTGACCGGCATTGTTAAACCAGATGCGTTGGAACAGGGCATAATTCTGATTCGTTACACCTGAGCCATTGCCGGTGATCGTGCTGTTCGCGGCTACAACCAAACCATTCGTCGCCATGCGAAAGACTTCAATGCCGGGATAATTCGTGTAACGGTCTGACGTGGTGTTGTAAATCGGCGCGACGGTGTAAAAAATCATTTGAGCCGGTGAATACTGATTGCCAGAGGGACCGTAAGTCGCGGTCTGCGCTCCGCCGCCGACGCCCACAATTCCCGGCGTCGAATAAACCGAACTACCTACCCCGTTCGTTGAAATCAATTCAAACTTGAGAGGATGCGAATGGCCGCCCGGATTTGAAATCCCTTCGCCGTTGCCAGCGGGGCCGTAGGCGAGAAACGTATAGCCACCGTAAGTGTTGCCATTGTGTCCCAGTTGGATAAACGGCGGATTAGCCGACACGCCCGCGTTGAGCGCACCCGGTTTGACGCCGATTCCAGACGTGCTTTCAATCATCATCTCTGGTTGATTCCCGCCCGCGTGATCTGCCCACGTCACAATGCGTGACGCAACGATTGGAGATGGGTTCGTGTTCCAAAAATTGATGCCGCGCTCCGTCGCCGTCTCAGATGTGTTGTAGGCCGGGAGATTGAGCGTCCCGTTAGAATACGTCATCCAGTCATACTTATTAGCCGTCGTTTCGCTACGGAACGTCACGGCCTGAGTTTTCATCGAAGCCAGATTTACATTCGTAAGAAACGTCGCATTGCCATACATATTACCGAGCGATTGAAAATCGCCGCTAATTGACGCGCTAGAAAATGTTAGCGACCGAGTATCATTATTCGTGACAGCCGCCGAGTTTACAGGAACATTCGTCAACCCACTCCCGTTTCCAATTAGGCTTCCTCCTGTAAAAACAAATTGGTTTGCCGTGTTCTGAATGTTGAGGTGTGTGTCTGGATGCCCGATCTCAATGTCGTCGCCGTAAGGTCTGATTGTCGGCAATGAAATGGACGTATCAAAATAGACACCGCGCGTATCGTGGTTAGTAATCGCTCCCGAAATCGTATTATCAATCGTAACAAAAGTATTATACCCACTCACCAAAAGATTCGTGTAATCATAAAGCGACGAGGACGACGGAACGCGAATCACTACGCCAGAACCAAGCGCACGATTTGTCACGCTATAATGTCCAACGGATAGTGTATTAGTTGCGACTCCGTTTGAGGCTGGGATAACTTTAGTCGTCACGCCCTTAGTGACAACGCCGCCATTGCTCAAAACGTTTGTGCCAATCGGCGTGATATAAAAGGCGTTTGTGTCTCGCTCGTTTGTAAATGGGTCAATGAAATAAAGTCGAACAGACGCCGCGTTTGAGCATAGGCAAAACAAGGTTGCCAGAAGTATTGTTCCAATCGTTTTTGTTTTCATAAAGTTTTACCGTTCAAAAAGTCTTTCCGTTTTTTGCAACCTTTACACTTCGCCAATTTCGTCCCTAGTAATCGGTCAAAAAACTTGGCAATCGGCTTCAAAATCTTCTCGGCTTTATCGCCAAGTCCCTGCTTAAAATGTTTCCTGTCCACGATAACCCACTCCCCATCTACGATGCCGAATTGGTTGGCAATCTCAAGGTTTTTACCTTTCAATTTTTTGAGTCTCAGCCTCATGGGCAACACTCTGGTTTTGCGCCTTCGTAACATCCTTCAATATAGCCATCGGTGATATGGTATTTGTAAATCGAATCGGACGGGTCACAAATGACAAGTCCCGCTGGCAGTTCGTTGCAATCTTCTAGTCCGGTATAAACACCGCCGCACAATACCATTTCTTCTCCCGTTTCCGGGTATCGCGCTGGCTCTGAAACTTCTTTCGATACCGAGCAACCTGCCACGTCTAAATGATGCAGGGACTTGATCGCGTAACATTCTCCGCTAGCTTCTGCCCCGACAGCGAAGGCTGAAACAGGGCTAGTCAATTCAGGCACTTCGATGGATATGACAAGCGTCCTTTCTGGGAAAGGATTGATGCCAACCTCGATTCCGCCAGCAACTGGCATCGGATAACTATTGGCTATTCCGATTGAGTTTAAGACATAGTTGTATGTATCAGAAACAATCCGTTGTGTGGATTCAGGAAGGAGATGATAAACCCCACCAACAATTGTCATCCTCACTACATTATCAATCGGAGTTGACAGACTGTGAAGGTCTATCACATCGAGATTGCTTTGAACATCTGCGTCCGCGTCGCCTTGCGTTCTAGGGAAAGATACTCCTGTGCCGATTTCAAAAGACCATTTTTCATCATGGGCAGGGACTGTGTAAGACTCAAAATCTTCTGCCCTGAATCTTATGTCCTCTGGCGCACTAACCGTAACGTATCCCGCTTTTTCAGTCGCGCCGTAAGTCATCACCGTTCCCGAAGGCCAACCTGAACCAGAGCTTAACCAAGAGTGAGGCTGCCACGTGCCTGAATTGGCATGGCCTAAGTTTTTGCTCCACGTAGAAAAACTTCCGCCTTCGTAATAACTTACCAAAGTGCCAGTCCGCGTGATTGCTCCAGTTGAAAGGCTTCTTTCCCAATAAAAGTTTTGGCTGTCTGAATCTTCGTAGCTAAATCCGATCAACAATCCTGTCTCGGGATGAATCTCAAATGAATAATCTGCCGTCACCGCTTGATAGGTCAGGTTATCGTCGTCATAGCGCAAGCCTTCAAAATGCATCGTCATGTTCGGATAAAAAACATTGATGCCTTCAAAAAGATAACCGTTAACACATTTGGATGTGACTAAAAGCAGCTCTGGAAGATGATCTGGAGCATCAGGAACAAACGCATCAGATAAGGCCCCTGAAAAAATATCGCCTGATTGAGCCGCAATCGTGATTCGCCAATCGTCAAACGCGGCTTGGTTCGCAACGTGATTTGAATCGTTTAGCTCGCCAGTGATTCTAGTCTCGACAATGTTGACCTGAAATCCAACGAGCCTGCTTAATGCGTGAACCTTTATCCCGCCGCATGGCGTATGTCGTTCAGGCACAATCATTCGTTGCTTGTGCGGACTACGCTCAAACTGCTTATGCGGTGATGATACTTGGTCTGTCATTCTGTCGTCACCTTAGCCCAACAACGGGACGATATTTCAATCAGCTTCAAATCTTTTCCGTCAACGCTCACGCCTGAATACGTCGTCTTAGCGGCGTTTATCAAACAGTCAGGATACCAATACGGAGTGACGACTTGCTGTTCAGTTGTCGTTCCGTCGTCTGAATCTCGATAGTCATTTAATGAATCTGGCCCCGCCGAGTAGGTGTAAGTGTAGGCAACGCCGGCTATGGTGGTAGAGGCTGGTTGTCTCGCGTCAAATGGCTTTGCGATTTTAATATCAAACGTGCCTTCAGAAACTCCATTCCATTCGCGGCAGGTCAGATATTCCGCCGATGCACTTTTAACTTTGTAGGTCGAGATTTTGCTTTGACCAATCCCGCTTCCGCCCCCATCTTTTGAAAGCTGCAATGTCAGCCCATTATCCGCATAATAAACTTCGTCTGTATCTCCCCAAGTAATGTTTATCTTTCCGAGGATGTTTAGCGCGTCAACAAGGTCGTTTGTGTGTTTGGATTTAATCGCGTTCCTGCCTTTTCCAAATGGCTCAATCTTCCATCCTGCACTTGTCCATTGCGATTCGCTCATAACGCTTTCACGTAGCGAGTTGACCTGACGTAGATATTTCCCATCCAGCGTTCAAGCGTAGAATCTTCCGCAACGATTTCGTCACCCGCAGTCACCATGTCGCGATAGTCTGGCAATGAAGGAATCGTTTCCGCTGAGATCGTGTTGATTGCGGGGTCAACGAGATAAAGCACTTTATTATTTGGATGCCCGTCAAAATGATAAGACTGCGCCTCGATTGTAGGAATCGCGCTTGGAGTAGTGTAGGTTTGACCTGCGGCACAAAGAAAATACTCCTTTGTCAATCTGCTTGTAACAACCTTTTGAAATGGGTCGCGTTCGTCATTGACTAGCGTATCATATTGAGAATAGGGCGCGACGTGGACACCTAAGAATCCGATGAATAAATAAGACGCAGAACCATATTCGTCTCGCGTCGCTGGTATCTGCGCATATGTCCTAGTCCATTTGACGATACCGCCGCCTAAGTCTTGCAATGGAGATTCTTTGACAAGGTAAGCATCTGTGTAAGTGCCATGAGCCGTGGAAAGCGCGAGCGGACTAAAGCTCGACAGCGCAATCATGTAATCTTGTTCGACGATGAAAGACGAATTATCGCCGTCGAACGGAAATGATTTTCGAGTCGCGCCCACCGCCGACGCGCTGGTAAATGTGCCGTCTGTTTTGAATGCACTCATTCTTGTATGTCCACAATTGAAACTTTTTGAACGCTTTTTTCAGCAACTTCTTGCTGTGCCTTAGCTATCGCTTTTCCAAAGTTTGAATAATCCGTCTTAGCTTTCCAAGCGTCTTGAGATTCTTTGAGCTTTGAGACGTAATCATCTACTTTTTGCATCGGAGTTGATTGCGGTGAATCTTCAATCGCTCCAACTGTGTGCGCGTTTATTTTATTGAACTCCGCATCTGCCTTTAGCTCTCCAGAGACTTCAGCCGATATTTCGCCAAGCCTTTTTAACGCTCCGATTTTTCTCGCCTTTGCCTCAAGATAATCTTTGTATTTTTCTTCATACTCAGTCATGTCGCCAATCTGCTGAGTGTTGCTGTATTCCTTTTCAAAATCAGCCATTTCCCTATTCCATTCGTCAATGCCCTGCCTCAATTCTTCAACCTCACTGTTTCTGGTTGGATTTGATACAAACTTAGACTCGTTTTCTTTTGCCGCCTTTGCCCTAGCTGCGGCCTTTTCATCCTTCATTTTTTCCATCTCTTTAATGCGCCTCTCAGCCCTAACCATTTCCATTTGAGCCGCGCCGCCTATATCCGCAAATTGACCACCGTCCCTAAACCTGGGGTCTCTAAGCGTTTGGAAAAAATCGTCCATCCAAGAAATTGCTTTTCCTGAATTGATTTTTATTTTATTCCAAAACGAATCCATCGTCGCATCTAGTTTGTTGATTGATGCAATGTCGCTTTCGGAAAGTTTCTGAAATGTGCTAGCCAATTCCTTAAACGCCGCGCTTCCGTCCCTTGCAATGTCCAACAAATCCTTGCCGCTTTTGCCAACGCGATCAAAAGCCTTTGCAAGTCGTTCGGCTGGGTCTTTCGTGTTCGCAAGTTCGTCAAGGAACTTGTAAAACTCAGTCTCTAAATCTTGCCCCGGCAAAAGTCCTCTCCCAAAAATAGTCAGGAGCTTTTCCATTTTCTCCTGAGATTTGCCAGCGGCAATACCAATGTTATTTACATCTTGAAGGAATGAAGTTGAAACCGCCAAACTTCCGGCGGTATTAGAAAGCTGCTCAACGTAATCGACAACTTCTTTGACCTGACTCAAAACCGCGCCAAAACTAAACGCGGCTGCGAGCTGAACTCCAACATTCTTGGCAAATGATTTTATCTGACTGCTTGCAGATGAAAGCCCTTTTTTTAGAGCAGTAGTATCTACCCCAACTCGTATTCCGATCTCTTCTTTTGAAAGTGCCATTTAATTACTTGAGTTGACTGCCCTTAACCACTCGCCGCGAACTTTATCGGATGGATTAAAAAACGTCGTCGCGCCATTCCTTCGCGCAATGGCTTTAGTATATTGGAAAAGTCTTTTGATGGGCGTATTCAAAATGTCAGATTCTTTCCAGCCATATTCCTTCGCGAACATATCCACGATGGACGCGGCAAAAGAATAATAGCTCACATCTTCAACTCCAGACGATGCAGGCGCGTCTTGAAATGATTCTTTCACAAATGAATCAATTGAGATAACCATTTCGAGAAGTGAAGCCTTGCCTAGCTTGCGAAGATTTTTCCATCGGCTAAACCCTTTCCATTCTCCAACGATCACCATGAAAGCTCCAATGTCTTTTGGCATCGGATTTCCGCCGCGAATAAATGGCGAGTCAATTGCGCCGAGTAATAGAACATGCCTCAGCGTCAGCGGCTTCAAATCGAAGCCGCCGACGCACTCTGGCAATTCAAGAAACGACGTGTCGCGAACGTGTTGCTCCGCCTCAATCGCTTCCGCTAACCCCGGTATTTGTTGCGTCAGATTTTCCATCTTCAACGATTACGATATACGGAGTTGATGCGTCAACAATCGTCCCGTCGCGAGTGATGATTTTTGTGATACCGTTTTTGTCGGCTTCAAGAATCTCGCACTCGCCAAGGTTTTTATGGTAAGCTTTCACGCTTAGTTATATTTCTTGCGGAACGTGATGTTGACTTTGGTTTCGCCGTCCTTTTGGAACGGAGTCTCAATCGTGTCAACAAACCAAACCTCAGAACCGTTCACGGCGTCAAATGTCTTTGTGAACTCGTAGCCCTGCTGAGGCGGCACGGTTGATGTTGTGGCGAGTTGTAGCGTTGCGCTGCCAGTGGTGAATCCTTTGTAGCTCACTTGGCCGCTGGGTTCGTCTAGCTCGTTGGTTCGTTCGATTGTTTTTGACGTGCGCGAGATGCTCACGTTGTCGGCAATATAAACAACACCACCAGACCCGCCTGCCGACGAACCAATCGTCAACGTCATGCTCCCATAGGGAATTGTTCCGTCATTCTTGAATGCACTCATTGTTTTCCTTTATTCTGTTGGCCATGCTTCTGGCCTGATGTTTATTTTTAGTTCGTAACTTAACCGCGATACAAAGTGTCCGTCCTCTGGCGAGTAGGCGGGTGACGTGCCGGATTCCATCACGTCCAAAACGCAATGGTAGGGCAGGGCAGTATTATCGCCGTCTCGATCTGCTTTTAGTGCCGTGCGTGATTGCGCCATGACGTTGCGAACGCGAGCGCGGAATTGCGCGTGTTCCGCCGTGCCTGCGGTTTCATCTTTTGCGTTCGTGACGACTGCCACATTGAGCGAGCCTGAGAAGGTGTCAGGACGATAATAAGTTGACGCAGTTGAATTGTGTCCAAGCTCTGAGCCGTTCGCATACATCAGCTCCACTCGCGGACGCTCTTTTTGCGTCTCGCCAATATCGTTGGTGACGTATGCCGCGATTTCTTGAGAAACAAAAAACGCTTTGAACGCCGCTTCAATCGCGGTTTCAAAGTCGTAGATTTGGTCTAATGAATCAGCGGGCATAATCTGAAAGATTCTTTTTTCCAGACGTATAAAGCGCGGCGTTTTTCAACATGGCCTTTGCACGAATGGAAACGGCTGAAGCTACGATTGAGCTGATCGCCTTGTCGCTTATGCCTTTTGCAAAATTAAAAATTGCAAAGTTTGGATTTTGAGGCGTTGAAAGATTGTTTTCAAATCGTCCCTTTGCGCCGAGATTATGCCGCGTCACCCATTTTGGCGGCAGGTTTGCTCCTGAAAGCCTGATGACTCCTGCGAAATTTGAAACCAGCCAGCCAGCCTTCAATCGTCCGGTGCTTTTCTGAAAATACTTGATTACTTTTGTAAGCATCCCAGCTTGCAAATAAGTTTGCCGATTGAGCGCAACTTTTTGCCGCTTTCTCGCGTGTTTGAAATCTGAAACGGTTCTGCCCTTTGAAGTAATCCGAAAAGATAACGCTGCTATTTTTTTAACGTCCCCTTCTTTGCGCTGATCGTTTTGGTTGGCAACGCCGTAAAGAAATTGCTTATTCGCCCCTGTCCATTTGATGCCGCCGGGGCTTATTCTTGAGTCGATGTAATCCACTCGACTTGCTTGGTCAAACTTGCTGGAAAGATTTTGCGCAATTGACTGGTTTGTTTTTTGTTGTCTCAGTGGTGGTGAAACTCTCACCAGCGTCTTAATCAACTCCCCCGTTTCCTTCTCGACAATCTCGCGTGACGTTGCTCCAACGCTCCGCAACAAAGCCGCGATGCCAGCATTGA
>Ga0228700_1001334_pt1 | contig 16551 bp, 16 predicted proteins | sample McNCre317_Aug_MG_FD_178019 | JGI IMG/M metagenome (GOLD analysis project Ga0228700, IMG submission 178019) | Freshwater microbial communities from McNutts Creek, Athens, Georgia, United States - 3-17_Aug_MG | ecosystem: Environmental > Aquatic > Freshwater > Creek | place: USA: Georgia...
CGAACGAAATCTTGGAAGCGTTGACCGACCCACTGAACAACATCGTCTCCGCCGTGAAAAACGCGTTGGAGCAAACGCCTCCCGAACTGGGTGCTGACATTGCCGAGCGCGGCATGATGCTCACCGGCGGTGGCGCGTTGTTGCGCGATTTGGACCGCTTGTTGGCCGAAGAAACGGGCTTGCCCGTGTTGGTGGCCGAAGACCCGCTCACTTGCGTGGTGCGTGGTTGCGGTTTGGCCCTTGAGCGCATGGAGCGTTTGGGCTCCATCTTCACGAGCGAATAACTAAGTGCCACTGGGCACCCTAGACCGCTCCCCTCCGGCCTTCTTCAAGCAAGGCCCGTCTGCCGTCTCCAAATTACTTTTTTTCAGCGCTTTGTCCGTGCTGTTGATGGTGGCGGACGTGCGGTTTGGTGTCACCCAGCCTTTGCGCGCTGCCCTGTCAGTGGCGCTGTATCCGGTGCAATGGTTGGCCATGCGGCCGCAGGCTTTGGCGGAATACTCCACCGAGTATTTCGAAGCCCGCGATGTGGCCCAAGCGTCTGAGCGCGAAGCGCGTCAACAGCTGCTGGTGCAAGCGCGTCGCTCGGGCCAGGTGGAGCAGCTGGCCCTTGAAAACCAGCAGTTGCGCGAGCTGTTGAGTTTGAGCAAGCGTTTGGATACCAAAGGCATTGCGGCCGAAGTGCTGTACGACGCAGCGGATCCCTACACCCGCAAACTCATCATCGACAAAGGCTTGCTCAATGGGATCAAAGCCAGCTCGCCCGTGATGGATGAGCACGGCATCTTGGGCCAAGTCACGCATGTGTTGCCCTTGGTGAGTGAGGTGACGCTGGTGACAGACCGTGAACACTCCATCCCCGTGCTCAACACGCGCACGGGGGCGCGTGGTGTGGCTTATGGCGAGTCGGGTGGTGCGCCGTTGTTAGAACTGCGCTTCATGGCGACCAACGCTGACATTGAAGTGGGCGATATGTTGTCCACCAGTGGTGTGGATGGCATTTACCCCGCAGGTGTGTTGGTGGGCAAAGTCACGAAAGTGGAGCGCCGTGCGGAAACCGCCTTTGCGCGCATCTTGTGTGAGCCCGTCGGTCGTGTTCAAGGCGCACGCCATGTGATGGTGTTGGAGCCCTTGAGCGACCAATTGCCACCTCGTCCGCAAATTGAAAAAGCCGTGCCAGTGGCTGCCCAAAAGGGAGCGCGCAAATGATCATGCCCCGTGGCCAACAGCTGCTGTTGCCAGCCAACCCGCTGTTCATTTTGTTCACCTTGTTGTCGGCGTTGTTTGCCAACATGGTGGTGAACATCAGCTTGGTCGGTAATGCGGCGTGGATGCCAGACTTTTTGGCTTTGGTGTTGGTGTTTTGGTGCGTGCATCAACCGCGTTTGATCGGCATTGGCATTGCCTTCTTTTTTGGCGTTGCCACCGATGTGCATCAATCGGCCTTGTTGGGCCAGCATGCGTTGAGCTACACCGCTTTGGGTTTCATGGCCATCATGGTGCACCGCCGTTTGTTGTGGTTCACGGTCCCCTCCCAAGCGATGCAAGTGCTGCCTTTGTTCGCCGTTGCACACGCTTTGGAGTTGATGGTGCGCATGATGTCCGGGGCTTTGTTTCCAGGTTGGACCATCTTTTTATCGCCGCTGCTGGAGGCCGTGCTGTGGCCCGTGGTGAGTGTGTTTTTGTTGGCGCCACAGCGCCGTGCGCCTAACCCTGACGCGAACCGACCGCTATGAGGGTGATTCGCGACATCGAGTCCGACCTTCGACGTTTCAGGTCGCGCATGGTGGTGGTGACGGGCGCAATTTTGATTTTGTTTGGCTTGCTCGCCCTGCGCTTGTTTTATTTGCAAGTGGTGCGCTACGACGACCTCAATGCACAAGCTGAAAACAACCGCACGGCCATCGTTCCTATCGTCCCTAACCGTGGCGTCATCATGGACCGCAACGGCATTGTGTTGGCCACCAACTATTCGGCTTACACCTTAGAAATTACGGCATCCAAAGTGATTGCACCGCTCGAAGAAGTGATTGAACAGCTCTCGGGTGTGATTGATATTCAGCCGCGTGACAAGCGCCGTTTTAAAAAGCAAATCAGTGAATCGAAGAGCTTTGAATCGGTGCCGATTCGCAACCGTTTGACCGACGAGGAAGTGGCGCGATTTGCCGCGCAGCGCTATCGATTCCCTGGCGTAGAAATTCGTGCGCGTTTGTTTCGCAACTACCCGTACAACCAGCTTGCGAGCCACGTGATTGGCTACATTGGTCGTATCAACCAAGCGGAAAAAGGCAAGATCGAAGAGTCGGAGGATGCCGGCAATTACCGTGGCACCGACTACATCGGCAAGCTGGGCGTCGAGCAAAGCTACGAGAAGCAATTGCACGGCACCACGGGTGTGCAAGAGATGGAAACCTCTGCGGGTGGGCGCGCGGTGCGTCGCCTCAACAGCAGTCAAGCGATTCCTGGCAACAGCGTGGTGCTGTCGATTGACATCAAGTTGCAAAAGTTGGTGGAAGATTTGTACGGCAAACGCCGTGGGGCGTTGGTGGCACTCGACCCTAAAACGGGCGAAGTGTTGGCGTTTGTGAGCAAGCCCACCTTTGATCCGAATTTGTTTGTGGACGGTATTGACTCGGAAAACTGGGCCGCGTTGAACGAGTCCATCGATAAGCCGTTGCTCAACCGTGCATTGCGCGGCACGTATCCGCCAGGCTCAACCTACAAGCCCTTCATGGCTTTGGCAGCATTGCAAACGGGCAAGCGTGCGGAGAAAACCATCATTTCTGACCCCGGTTTTTTCATGTTTGGTAACCACCGTTTCCGTGATGACAAAGAAGGTGGTCATGGTTCGGTGGACATGTACAAATCCATTGTGGAATCGTGCGACACCTACTACTACACGTTGGCGCGTGACATGGGCGTGGACTTGATGCACGACCAAATGAAGCCCTTGGGCTTTGGTCAGATCACGGGCATCGACATCTTGGGTGAGTCGCGTGGTGTGTTGCCGTCGACCGAATGGAAACGCACCACGTATAAAAAGCCAGAACAACAGCGCTGGTATTCAGGCGAAACCATCTCCTTGGGCATTGGTCAGGGCTACAACAACTTCACGATGCTGCAAATTGCGCATGCCATGGGCACCGTGGCCAACAACGGTTTGAAGATGAAGCCGCATTTGGTGCGTGAGGTGTTGGACGTGGAAACCAAAGCCTCTACGCCTGTGGCCAAAGAGCCTGTGGCGCAATTGCCCCTGACCCCTGAAAACTTAGAGGTGATCAAAAGAGGCATGGTTGGCGTGAACATCGAAGGCACATCGGCCACCAGTTTTGTCGGTGCGCAATACGTGAGTGCGGGTAAGACGGGCACGGCACAGGTGTTCACGGTGAAGCAAAACGAAAAATACAACGCCTCCAACATCGATGAGCGCATGCGTGACCATGCGTTGTTCGTGGCGTTTGCGCCTGCGGATGACCCCAAAGTGGCGCTGGCCATGGTGGTGGAGAACGCGGGCTTTGGTGCGCAAAATGCGGCGCCTATTGCACGCCGCGTGTTTGACTTTGTCATCATGGGTCAATACCCGTCGCCAGAAGATATTGAGGCGGTGCAAAAGGGCCAGGCCACACGTCCGATCGGTAAGCCGCGTGCGGTGGCCAGTGTGCCTTGGCCTCCCAAGGCCGCGGAGTTGGCGGTGGAAGAGCCGATCGTAGCCGCATCGGCTGCTGAACGGGCTGCGTCTGCGGCTGAGAAGGCGGCCTCTGCCGCACTCAAACCTGCGTCCGCACTCAGCGCACCTGTGGTGCAAAAACCTGCGGCCAGCGCCGCACGTTAGTCCCCAAGCTTGAACGGCCTGCGGTGGCGGTTTAACGCAAGAAAGCGTCGTAGCTGGTTTTACAAATCAGTGCACTCACCACCACGATGAACATGCCCCGCACAAACCCTGCGCCGTGTTGCAGCGCCATGCGTGTGCCCAACAAACTGCCTGCCACATTGGCCATTGCCAAGGGCAGGGCCATGTGCCACCACACATGGCCTTTCATGGTGAACAAAGTGAGCGCTGCGATGTTGCTAGAGAGGTTGAGCAGCTTGGCGGCCACCGAGGCGTTGAGAAAGTCATAGCCCAACCAGCGCACCAGCAAAAATACAAAAAAGCTGCCTGTTCCTGGCCCAAAAAAACCATCATAAAAACCAATCGTCAGTCCGATGGTGGAGGTGGCCAACAACTCGGCACGTCCATGAAATCGCGGTGTGTGGTGACGCCCCATGTCTTTGCGCATCAGCGTGTAGATCAGCACCAGCAATAAAACAGCGGGCAGTAAGCGACGCAAAAATTCAGGCGAAACCAAGGTGACCCACCAAGCCCCTGCGAATGCTGCCACCATGGTGGTTGCGGCGGCCGGCAGCAAGGCTGACCAGCGCACTTGTACGCGGCGGCTGTATTGCCATGTGGCAAACGCAGTGCCCCACACGGAGGCGCTTTTGTTGGTGCCAAACAAGGTGGCGGGTGTGGTGGTGGGGTAGGCCGCAAACAAGGCGGGCAACAAGATGAGCCCACCACCGCCGACGATCGAATCCACAAAGCCTGCCAATGCAGAGGCGAAGGTGGTGAAGAAAAGTTCCATGCGAGGGATTGTGGTCTGAATCTTCAGCGCTAAAAAACAAAAGGCACCGGGGTGACCGGTGCCTTTTCGGGGTGACGTTCCTGGGGAAGCGTCTGTTGTGTTTGTCTCCTCAGACCCTCGTGAACACAGCGCTGGCGCCGCGTCGAGTGCTAGTAATGTAAGCCCCGATTCGGTGCATTTTGCCTAGGACATTCCCTTGAGGAAAAACCCTAGCCTTGTGATTTAGGCTTGCTCAGCCTCATGTGCCAGCCATTGCGCCGCCTTTTCAGCCAACATCAATGTGGGGCTGTTGGTGTTGCCGCTGGTGATGGTGGGCATCACGCTGGCATCCACCACGCGCAGGCCGCGCACCACGCCACCGCGTCCATCGCGCACGCGCAGTTCGGGGTCGACCACGGCCAGCGGATCGTCGAGACGGCCCATGCGTGCAGTGCCCACAGGATGGAAGATGGTGGTGGCAATGTCACCCGCCAGTCGTGCCAAGTCTTCGTCGGTTTGGTATTGCACGCCGGGTTTGTATTCTTCGGGCTGGTATTTGGCGAGCGCGGGTTGGGCGGCGATGCGGCGCGTCACGCGCAGGGAGTCTGCCGCCACTTGGCGATCGGCCTCAGTGCTCAGGTAGTTGGGCGAAATCTTGGGGGCCTCTTCAAACTTGGCGCTGGTGATGTGGACCGTGCCACGGCTGGTGGGGTTCAAGTTGCACACGCTGGCGGTGAAGGCGGGGAAGCTGTGCAGCGGTTCACCGAAGGCATCGAGGCTGAGCGGTTGCACGTGATACTCGATGTTGGGGTAAGGCTGGTCGGGGCTGCTGCGGGTGAAGGCACCGAGTTGCGAAGGCGCCATGCTCATGGGGCCGCTGCGTTGGAAGGCGTATTCCAAACCAATCTTGGCCTTGCCCCACCAGCTGTTGGCCAAGGTGTTGAGGGTTTGAACACCTTGCACTTTGAAGACTGAGCGAATTTGCAAATGGTCTTGCAAGTTGGCGCCCACGCCTGGCAAATCGATGACGGGTGCAATGCCATGCTGTTGCAGTAGGTCCGCAGGGCCCAGGCCGGAGAGCTGCAAAATTTGTGGTGTGCCAATGGCACCGGCACTCAGCACCACCGACTGTTTGGCGGTGACGGTGGTGTAGCCGTGACCTGTCCACACCTCAACGCCTGTGCAACGCTGTGTGCCATCTGCGTCGGTGCGCATCACCAGTTTGGCGACTTGGGCCGAGGACCACAGTTCAAAGTTGGGGCGCGCGTAGCAGGTGGGGCGAATGAAAGCTTTGGCCGTGTTCCAACGCCAACCGCTTTTTTGGTTGACCTCGAAGTAACCCACACCTTCGTTGCTGCCGCGGTTGAAGTCATCCGTGGCAGGAATACCTGCCTCCACCGCCGCTTGTGCAAACGCGTCGAGCACGTCCCAGCGCAGGCGTTGCTTTTCCACGCGCCATTCACCGCCTGCGATGTGGTGGCGCAAGGTTTCGCCGTACACCGTGTGGTCAGCCAACAAGACTTTGCTGCGCTCGCCTTTGGCGCCGTGCATGGCATTGGCGCCAAGGTAGTGGTCTTCGTGCAGCTTGAAATAGGGCAGTGCGTTGTCCCAACGCCAGCGTGCATCGCCCGTGATGTCGGCCCATTGGTCGTAGTCACGGGCTTGGCCGCGCATGTAAATCATGCCGTTGATGCTGGAGCAACCGCCCAACACCTTGCCGCGCGGGTAGCGTAGGCTGCGGCCATTCAAGCCGGCATCCGGTGCGGTGTGGTAGAGCCAATCTGTGCGTGGGTTGCCTATGCAGTAGAGATAACCCACAGGAATGTGCACCCAGTGGTAATCGTCTTTGCGTCCAGCTTCGATGAGCAACACGCGCTTGCTGGCATTGGCACTGAGGCGGTTGGCCAGCAAGCAACCCGCAGTGCCGGCGCCGACGATGATGTAGTCAAACTGGGAATCACTCATGCCGATGCCTCAAGTCTTTGTTGGTATGTGCATGGATGGTAGCTTGTGCTTGCTGTGCGTCATCCCCAAAGATCGGCCAATTACTTAGACGTTGGCATCACGAACTCAGCGCCTTTGCCAATGCTTTCAGGCCAACGTTGCATGACGCTCTTTTGCTTGGTGTAGAAACGCACACCTTCTTCGCCGTAGGCGTGCATGTCGCCAAACAAGCTCTTCTTCCAGCCGCCAAAACCGTGCCACGCCATGGGGACGGGGATCGGCACGTTGATGCCGACCATGCCCACTTGGATGTGACGCGCAAACTCACGGGCCACGTTGCCGTCGCGGGTGAAGCAGCTCACGCCGTTGCCAAACTCGTGGGCGTTGATGAGGTCCACGGCGTGTGCCAGGTCGGCCACGCGCAAGCAGCTGAGCACAGGGCCGAAAATTTCTTCTTTGTAGATGCGCATGTCTGGCGTGACGTGGTCAAACAAAGTGCCACCCATCCAGAAACCGTTTTTGCAACCCTCGCCAGCAGATGCGCCGTCAAAGTTGCGACCGTCCACCAACAATTGCGCGCCTTCTTTCACGCCTTGTTCGATGTAGCCCGTGATGCGCTTGTGCGCCACGTCGGTCACGATGGGGCCCATTTCGGCAGCGAGGTTTTCGCCGTTGAGCACTTTCAAGGCTTTGGTGCGTTCGATCAGCTTGGGCATGAGGCGGTCAGCCACATCACCCACCAGCACAGCCACGCTGATGGCCATACAACGCTCGCCAGCTGAGCCGTAGGCGGCGCCAATCAAGGCGTCCACCGCTTGATCGATGTCGGCATCGGGCATGACCACCATGTGGTTTTTTGCGCCGCCCAAAGCTTGCACGCGCTTGCCGTGGTGCGCGCCGGTCTCGTAAATGTAGTTAGCAATAGGGGTGGAGCCCACGAAGCTCACGGCTTTCACATCGGGGTGTGTCAGCAACGCGTCGACGGCTTCTTTGTCGCCTTGCACCACGTTGAACACACCATCGGGCAAGCCCGCCAGTTTCAGCAACTCGGCAATGAACAGCGAAGGCGATGGGTCAATCGGGCTGGGCTTCAAGACAAAGGTGTTGCCAGCGGCAATGGCCACAGGGAACATCCAAGCGGGGACCATGACAGGGAAGTTGAAGGGCGTGATGCCCGCCACCACGCCGAGGGGTTGGCGCATGGTCCAGTTGTCGATGCCGGTCGAGACTTGCTCGGTGAAGTCGCCTTTGAGCAGTTGAGGAATGCCGGTGGCGAACTCGACGATGTCGATGCCGCGGCTCACCTCACCTTGGGCATCGGTGAACACCTTGCCGTGTTCGGCGGTGATCATGTGGGCCAATTTGTCTTTGTTGGCGTTGAGCAGCTCCAAGAACTTGAACATCACTCGGGCGCGACGCAGGGGCGGGGTGTCCGCCCAGGCGGGGAAGGCCTTTTGGGCTGCGGCCACAGCGGCGTTCACGTCGCTCACATTGGCCAAGCTCACGTTGGCGGTGACAGCGCCCGTGGCGGGGTTGTACACGGGTTGGGTGCGGGTGCTGCTGCCGTTGGCAACGGCGCCGTTGATGTAGTGCGCGATGTGGGCTTGTGTCATGGGGTGTCTCGGTGTTGAGGAAAGATGACGCAGTGTAGGCAGGGCTGTTGGGTCAAACAAGCACCAAACCTTGAATTGATTGTTCAAAATAGTGAACAATCAAACCATGCACGAACAAAAAATCAACGAGCTCTGGCACCATCTGCATTGGCTGAGTGTGCTGGCGCAACAAGGCAGCTACACCGCTGCTGCTGCACGCCTCGGTGTGAGCAAGGCAGCCATGAGTCAACGCATCGCCGAACTCGAACGCGCCGCCCGTGTGCCGCTGGTGCAGCGCACCACCCGTAGCGTGCGTTTGACCGAGGCGGGTCAGCGCTTGGTGGACGACACCCGCGCATCGTTTGAGCAAATCGAACACAGCTTTGCCCAAGTGCGTGACTTGGCGGGTGTGCCCAGCGGTTTGTTGCGCGTGACCGCGCCTGTGGCCTTTGCGCGCCAACAGCTGGCCCCGCGCGTGGCCGATTTTCTGCGTGAGTACCCAGACGTGCGGTTGGAGTTGGACATGTCAGACCGCCTCAGCAGTCTGGCCACAGAAGGTTTTGACTTGGCGATTCGCCACACCGCTCGCCCACCCGACACGCATGTGGCTTGGACCTTGTGCAGCACGCACTCGGTGTTGGTGGCCAGCAAGACCTATTTGCGTCGTGCGGGCACGCCGCAAACGCCTGCTGATTTGCAAGCGCACAACTGTCTGCATTACCTGCGCGCCCAAGACACGCCGACGTGGACGCTAGAGCGGGTGAAGCCCAAAGCGAAAGACGCGCGCATCACCGTGCCAGTCACGGGCCAGTTGGCTGCGAACAACAGCGAGGCTTTGCGTGAAGCGGCCCTGACGGGCTTGGGCATTGCGTTGCTGCCCGACTTCAGTGCGCAAGCCGCTTTGCAACAAGGCAAGTTGGTGCAAGTGCTGCCAGATTGGCAACCGGTGGGTGCGTTTGCGGAGCAGCTGTATGCCATTCGTCCTTATTCACCGCATGTGCCGCGTGCGGTGACGGCATTTGTGGACTATTTGCGCAAGGCCTTGGCTGATGGCTTTGCGGCTTAAGCCATCCGGTCGTTGCTTCAGCGCCCACCTGACACATCGACCAAACTCATGGTGGTGTAGCTTGCGGCATCGCTGAGCAACCACACAACGGCCTGTGCCACTTCTTCGGGCGTGCCGCCGCGTTGCATGGGCACCAAGTGCGCCAAGTCACGCACGCGGTGGGGCAAGCCACCCGAGGCGTGAATGTCGGTGTCAATCAACCCGGGGCGCACCGCGTTGACGCGAATGCCTTCGGCCGCCACTTCTTTGGCCAGGCCAATGGTGAAGGCGTCGATGGCGCTTTTGGCCGCTGCGTAGTCCACGTATTGACCGGGTGAGCCCAAGCGAGCCGCTGCACTTGACACATTCACGATGCTGCCACCCGAGCCTCCGTGTGCCGTGCTCATGCGCTTGATCGCTTCACGCGCACAAGCGAACGAGCCTAAGACGTTGATGCGCATCATGCGCTCCCACCGCGCCCAATCCATGTCTTTCACTTGGGCTGACACATCCACCACCCCTGCGTTGTTGACGAGGCCTGAAACACGGCCCAGCTGGCGGTCGACTTCGGTGAACATGCGCAAGATCTGTGCTTCGTCGCCCACATCTGCCTGCACGGCGATGGCGGTGCCGCCCGCGTCTTGAATTTGCTTCACCACGCTTTGGGCGGCCGAGGCATTGCTGGCGTAATTCACGGCCACAGCCCAACCTTGCTGAGCTGCCAAGACAGCGGTCGCAGCACCAATGCCTCGGCTGGCGCCTGTGACTAATAGAACGGGTTTCATGCGTGCCTCCTGTGTGCGTGCTTTGCGTGCGGATGAGCTGCACGATACACCGAAGGGTTTGAAAAACGAGTAACCTGTCAGATATTGACTTTAGAAAACTTTGAAAGAGGCTCTTATGACCGTTCGACTTCATGCGGCAGATGGTTTTGAATTCCCTGCGTATGTGGCGCAGCCCAAAGGCGCGGCGAAAGGCGCCATCGTGGTGTTGCAAGAAATTTTTGGCGTCAATGCGCACATCCGTGAAGTGGCCGATGGTTACGCCGCTCAAGGTTATTTGGCGGTGGCACCCGCCACGTTTCACCGCGCCAAACATGGCGTGGAATTGGGCTATACGCCTGACGATATGCAAGCGGGCATGGCGCTGAAAACGGCGATTGAAGCCTTGCCTGCGCCCGGTGTTTTGGTCGATGTTCAAGCCGCGGTCGATTACGCAGCCAAAACCAGCGGCGGCAAAGTGGGCATCGTCGGGTATTGCTGGGGCGGCTTGCTGACATGGCGTGCCGCGGCGTGCGTCAAAGGCCTGAGTGCTGCCGTGCCATATTACGGTGGGGGCTCAACCACGGACGAAGAAATGGCACGTCATCCCAACTGCCCTGTGTTGGCGCATTACGCCGAAGAAGACCATTGGATTCCGCTAGAGACGGTAGACAAGTTCAAGCATGCACACCCTGAGGTGGAGGTGCATTTGTACCCTGCGCACCATGGCTTTAACTGTGATCACCGAGGTGCTTACCAAGAGGAATCTGCCAAGTTGGCGCTGATGCGCACCATGGCATTTTTCACCAAGCACGTGGGCTGAGCTCAGTCGATGGGGGTGTTGCTGCGTACGCTGCGCAGCACGCCCATGGTTGCGTGAAACAAGGCGACCACCACAAAGCAACCCATGAAATCACCAAATGCCATGGCCGCGCTTTTGTGCCACAGCTCTTCGCTGGCCGTGATGCCTTGTGTCAAATAAAGCCAGTTGTGCACCACACCATTGAGAACGCTGGCGGCTAAAGACAGCAGCACGATGTGGTGGTAGCGCAGGTTACTCAGGTCGTGGCGAATGTGGAGCCAACGCATCAAACCAAATGCGGCAATGGGATAGGTCATCAAGCTCACCGCCGCGAAGCAGACGACTGATGACAAAGGCTGGTCAGGCCAAATGCCACAGCCGAGATAAATGCCAACCACCAACAAGCCAATGATGGCCGGCAAGCGCCCGACCAACACAGCCAACAGCTTGACCCCTGCGGGCAAGAACAGCAGGCTGATGCCTGCCGCATAAACAAACTGATCATCAAAAAACTGGTTCAGCCGAAATGACAGGCTGAACACAATGCCCGAAGCCACCGCCGTGGCGATGTGTGACCCACGCACCTCGGGCAAACGCATCAAGACAATCCGTGCAGTTGTTTGGCAGCGTCGATGGCGAAGTAAGTCAGAACACCATCTGCGCCCGCGCGCTTGAAAGCGAGCAAGCTTTCCATCATCACGGCATCGTGGTCAAGCCAGCCGTTTTGTGCGGCAGCTTTGAGCATGGCGTATTCGCCGCTCACTTGGTAGGCAAAGGTGGGTACTTTGAATTCGTCTTTCACGCGACGCACCACGTCAAGGTAGGGCATGCCGGGTTTGACCATCACCATGTCTGCGCCTTCGGCGATGTCCAGCGCGACTTCGCGCAAGGCTTCGTCGGTGTTGCCGGGGTCCATTTGGTAGACCTTTTTATCGGCCTTGCCCAAGTTAGAGGCAGAGCCCACGGCGTCGCGGAAGGGGCCGTAAAACGCGCTGGCGTACTTGGCGCTGTAGGCCATGATGCGTGTGTGGATGTGACCGCGCGCTTCGAGTGCTTGGCGAATCGCGCCAATCCTGCCATCCATCATGTCACTGGGGGCCACGATGTCCACACCCGCATCCGCTTGGGTCATGGCTTGCTTGACCAGCATGGCCGTGGTTGCGTCGTTGAGGATGTAGCCGGTGTCATCCAGCAAACCGTCTTGGCCATGGCTGGTGAAGGGGTCGAGGGCCACATCGGTCATCACGCCCAATTCGGGGAAACGTTTTTTCAGCTCGCGCACCACATGGGGCACCAAGCCATCGGGGTTGGTGGCTTCCACCCCATCGGGTGTTTTGAGGTGGCTGCTGATGACGGGGAACAACGCCATCACGGGGATGCCCAGCTTCACGCATTGTTCGGCGACAGGCAGGAGCAAGTCCAAGCTCAAGCGCTCCACGCCTGGCATCGAGCCCACGGCCTCGCGGCGGTGGTTGCCTTCGAGCACGAAGACGGGATAAATCAAGTCGTTCACGCTCAAGGCGTGTTCGCGCACCAAGCGGCGGGTGAAGTCGTCACGGCGCAGACGGCGAGGGCGGTTGGCGGGAAAAGAGGCGAATGGGTGTTGCATGGGTGAAATTGTGCCTGTTTGCGGGGGCCCTGAGGTGCAAGAGGGGGGTGTTAGCCCCAATGAGGAGATGGAAAGTGTTTGTTAGATTGCTTTCGGGCAGCTTGCTGCTCCCCGCTTTTCCTCCCTAGGCGGGCGCCTGATGTGTCACAACAACTAGGCGACTTCGCCCGACCTCGTGTCGGGCTTTTTTTGAGCGCGGCTAAACTGGTCCCATGCTTTGGATCAAATCTTTTCACATCATCTTCGTGGCCAGCTGGTTTGCAGGCTTGTTTTATTTGCCGCGCATTTTTGTGAATTTGGCCTCGGTTCCCGAGGGCTCTGAGGCGGAAGAAGCGCGTTTGCTTTTGATGGCGCGCAAGCTGATGCGCTTCACCACGCTCTTGATGGTGCCTGCCGTGGGGCTGGGACTGACGCTGTGGTTGTACTACGGCATTGGCCTGCTGGGCGTGGGCAATGGCTGGATGCATGCCAAGCTCACCGTTGTGTTGCTGGCGCTGGGCTACCACCATGGTTGTGGTCGCTTGCTGCGCAAGTTTGAAGCACGCACCAACACACGTGGTCACGTGTGGTACCGCTGGTTCAACGAGATCCCGGTGGTCTTGCTGACCATCGCGGTGATCTTGGTGGTGGTGAAACCGTTCTAAAACAACGGCTGGACCATGCGCAAAACTTCCGCTTGGCCCCTCTCGCAAATTTGCGTGGCGTTGATCGTTTACGCCAGTCTGTATCCGTTTGACCATTGGCGTGACCAAGGCATTTGGACATGGTCATTTCTGACAGCACCTTGGCCTAAATATTGGCTGGGCTTTGATGTCGTTGCCAACGTGCTGGGCTATGCCCCGCTGGGTTTCTTTTTGACCTTGAGCGCCATGCGCATGGGGTGGCAAACGCGAGAAGTGCTGCTGTCCACGTTGGCGGCGGCGGTGTTGTCACTCACCATGGAAGGCCTGCAAAGCTACCTGCCAGCGCGTGTGCCATCTCTGCCGGATTTCTTGCTGAACACCTTGGGCGCTTTCATGGGTGCGGTGTTGGCCAACTCACTTGAGCACCTTGGGTTGCTGCGTCGGTGGAGTCAGTTCCGTGAGCGTTGGTTTGTGCGCGATGCCTACATGGCCTTGGTGTTGATGGCGGTTTGGCCTGCGGCGTTGTTGTTTCCGGTGGCTGTGCCCTTGGGGTTGGGGCAAGTGTGGGAGCGTGTGGAAGATGCGCTGACCAGCGCGTTTGAAGCCACGCCGTTTGAAGACTGGATTCCACTGCGCGCCTTTGAGTTGGAGCCGCTGTTGCCCGGTGCAGAGTTGCTGTGTGTGATGTTGGGTTTGCTCGTGCCGTGTTTATTGGGCTTTGGGGTGATTCGCCAAGCGGGGCAGCGATTTTTGTATTTGCTCGCCGTGCTGGCAATGGCGATGGGCATGAGTGCCTTGTCAGCGGCACTCAGCTATGGGCCCGTCCATGCATGGACATGGCTTGATTTGCCGGTGATGTTGGGTTTGATTTTTGGTTGCGTGGTGGCGCTCTTCTTTTTGCCCCTGTCGGCCCGAGTTGCGTGGGCTTTTTTGCTGTTGGCTGTTTTGGTCCAGCAAAGCGTGTTGAATCAATCTCCCGAAAGTGCCTATTTCGCGCAAACCTTGCAGACGTGGGAACAGGGGCAATTTGTGCGGTTCCATGGCCTTGTCCAATGGCTGGGTTGGCTGTGGCCTTATGCCGTGTTGGTGTTGGCCTTGGTGCGCTTGTCTCGCGAGCGCAGCACACAAAACTAAAATCGATCCATGACTCAAACCTCGTACTACAAACACCATATTTTTTTCTGCCTGAATCAGCGCGACAACGGCCAAGATTGCTGCGCCAATCACGGTGCGCAACAAGCGTTTGACCATTGCAAAGCCCAAGTCAAAGCTGCGGGCCTTGCCGGTGTGGGTGGGGTGCGTGTAAACAAGGCGGGCTGCTTAGACCGCTGCGCAGGTGGCCCCGTGGCGGTGGTATACCCAGAAGGTGTTTGGTACACCGTGATGGACAACAACGATGTGGATGAAATTGTTGACAGTCATCTGAAACATGGCCAAGTGGTGGAGCGCTTGGTGGTGCCTGCCAACGTGGGGCGTTAAGACATGAATTCACAAACCCAAAAGATCACCTTGCAAGGCGAAGCGGGCGTCATCGAAGCTTTGCGTGACGAGCCCGAAAGTGTGTCGCGTGGTGTGGCCATCGTGGCGCACCCACACCCTTTGTTTGGTGGCACGATGGACAACAAGGTGGTGCAAACGCTGGCGCGTGCCTTTGTGCAATGCGGCTGGACGGTGGTGCGTTTTAATTTCCGTGGTGTGGGGGCTTCCGCCGGTGCGCATGACGCGGGCGCAGGCGAAGCGCGCGACTTTTTGCGCGTGGTCGAGCAAGTGGCGCCTACGGGGTCGTTGGCAATTGCTGGTTTTTCATTTGGCTCATTTGTGGCCAGTCATGCGTTGGCCGCGTTGCACACGCAGCGCTTGATTGAGAAGGTGGCGTTCGTCGGTACGGCTGCGCAGCGCTTCACGGTTGCGCCGATTGCACCTGAGCTGCATGACAAAACCTTGGTGGTGCATGGCGAGCAAGATGACACCGTGTCATTGGCTTCGGTGATGGACTGGGCACGTCCACAAAGTCTGCCGGTGACGGTGGTGCCAGGAGGGGGGCATTTCTTTCATGGACAATTGCCTCTTTTGAAGAATTTAGTGGTGCGCCACCTGCAGAGCTAATCCTTGCGGATGTGGATGGGCGTTGGTTTTCGAAGTGCACCCAATTCTTTGCCTTATTTTTTGAAGACAGCCATGACACGACTTCTGCGCACCACATTGATCGGTTTTTGGATCGGCTTGACTTGCGTCTTTCAAGCGCAAGCCCAAGTGCCGCAGCCGCCCGAAATCGCCGCACGCGCTTATTTGCTGGTGGATTTGACAGCCCAGCAAACGCTGGCAGAGTTAGATGCGGACAAGCCCATTGAACCCGCATCGTTGACCAAGTTGATGACGGCTTACATCGTGTTTGATGCGCTCAAGGCCAAAAAAATCAGCTTGCAACAAACCTTTGGCGTGAGCGAACGCGCCTGGAAGATGCCCGGTTCGCGCATGTTCATTGACCCCAAGATGAAGGTACCCGTCGAAGACCTCGTCAAAGGCATGATTGTTCAGTCGGGCAACGATGCCACCATGGCGCTGGCCGAAGGTGTGGGGGGGACGGTGGAGCACTTTGTGCAAATGATGAATGCCCAAGCCAAGGCGCTGGGCATGAAGTCCACGGGTTACAAAAATCCTGAAGGGTTGACCGAACCCGGCCACATCACCACGGCGCGTGACCTGAGTATTTTGGCTGGCCGCTTGATGCAAGACTTTCCCGATTACGTGGGTTACTACGCCATCAAAAAATACCGTTATCCAGGCACACCCGCTGCGAACGAAAACAACCGCAATTTGCTGCTGTTTCGCGATCCCAGCGTGGATGGTTTGAAAACTGGCCACACCGATGCCGCAGGTTTTTGCTTGATTGCCACGGCCAAGCGCGACGCGCCGGGCGTGGGTCAACGCCGTTTGCTGTCCATCGTGTTGGGGGCTTCCAGCGAAAACGCCCGTGCCACTGAGTCGCAAAAACTGCTGAATTGGGGTTACACCGCGTTTGACGCCGTCAAATTGTTTGATGCCAACCAAGCTGTGGTCACGCCCAGTGTCTGGAAGGGGCGTGGCAGCCAGGTCAAGCTGGGCCGTTTCGCGCCCATCGTGGTGGCGGTGCCAGCTGGTGCGGCGGGGCGCATCCAAACGCAAGTGGCGCGCCCCGAGCCTTTGGTGGCCCCCCTCAACCGTGGCCAAGCGGTGGGCGCTTTAAAAGTCACGTTGGACCAAAAACCGCTGGTGGACGTGCCTTTGCTGGTGCTCGACACCGTGGAGCAAGCGGGCTTTGTGGGCCGCGCATGGGACACCGTGCGTTTGTGGGTGAAATAAACCCAATCTGAGGCATTTCGCACTAGATTTGCCTCGCCCTCTTGATGCTGATACACTAGAAGGCTTTTCGGAATTTCCGAAGGGATTCACGTTTTCTTTTTATTTCAACGTTTAGGGACGTTACAAACAATGCCAACCATCAATCAATTGGTGCGTCAGGGGCGCGAGGTCGAAACGATCAAGTCCAAAAGCCCTGCGATGCAAAACTCTCCACAACGCCGTGGCGTGTGCA
>Ga0228700_1001343_pt1 | contig 16476 bp, 14 predicted proteins | sample McNCre317_Aug_MG_FD_178019 | JGI IMG/M metagenome (GOLD analysis project Ga0228700, IMG submission 178019) | Freshwater microbial communities from McNutts Creek, Athens, Georgia, United States - 3-17_Aug_MG | ecosystem: Environmental > Aquatic > Freshwater > Creek | place: USA: Georgia...
GTGGGCCATGGCGTGGTGGGCTTCACCCTGAATCCCAACCTGGGTGAATTCATGCTCACCCACCCCGCCATCCAGGTACCCGCGGACACCCAGGAATTTGCCATCAACGCCTCCAACAGCCGCTTCTGGGAAGCGCCGGTGAAGCGCTATGTGGACGAATGCCTGGCCGGCAAGACCGGGCCGCGCGGCAAGGATTTCAATATGCGCTGGATTGCCAGCATGGTGGCCGAGGCGCACCGCATCCTGATGCGCGGTGGCGTATTCCTGTACCCGCGCGACACCAAAGATGCCACCAAGCCCGGCCGCCTGCGCCTGCTGTACGAGGCCAACCCCATCGGTTTTCTCATGGAGCAGGCCGGCGGACGCGCCTCCACCGGGCGCCAGCCCATGCTGCAGGTCAAGCCCAGCTCCCTGCACCAGCGCATCGGCCTGGTGTTCGGCTCCAGGAACGAGGTGGAGCGCATCGAGCGCTACCACAGCGAACCCCAGGCCTTTGAGCTGAGCAACCCGCTGTTCGGCAAGAGCGGCCTGTTCCGCGATTAAGCCCGTATCGATTCCTTCAACAAGCTCCAGGAAGACCATGTCTGAACGCCATCCCATCATCGCCATTACGGGCTCGTCCGGCGCCGGCACCAGCACGGTGACGCGCACCTTCTCCAACATCTTCCGCCGCGAAAGCGTGCGCGCGGCCATCATCGAGGGCGACAGCTTTCACCGCTACGACCGCAACGAGATGAAGCTGCGCCAGGCCGAAGCCGAGCGCAGCGGCAACAAGAACTTCAGCCACTTCGGGCCGGACAACAACCTGTTTGGCGAGCTCGAGGCCCTGTTCCAGACCTATGCCGAATCGGGCCAGGGGCGTGCCCGCAAGTACCTGCACAACGCCGAGGAAGCCGCGCCCTACCAGCAGGAGCCCGGCACCTTCACACCCTGGGAAACGCTGCCCGCCGAGACCGACATCCTGTTCTACGAAGGCCTGCACGGCGCCGTGCGTACCGAGCAGCACGACATTGCGCGCCATCCGGATCTTTTGATCGGCGTGGTGCCGGTGATCAACCTGGAGTGGATCCAGAAGCTCTGGCGCGACAAGCACCAGCGCGGCTACAGCACCGAGGCGGTGACCGACACCATCCTGCGGCGCATGCCCGACTATGTGAACTACATCTGCCCGCAGTTCGCCTACACCCATGTGAACTTCCAGCGCGTGCCCATGGTGGACACCTCCAACCCCTTCATCGCGCGCGACATCCCCAGTGCCGACGAGAGCATGGTGGTGATCCGCTTTGCCAACCCCAAGGGCATAGACTTTCAGTACCTGCTCAACATGATCAGCGACAGCTTCATGAGCCGCGCCAATACCGTGGTGGTGCCCGGCGGCAAAATGGAGCTGGCCATGCAGCTCATCTTCACCCCCTTTGTCTGGCGCATGATGGAGCGGCGCAAGCGCGCCCTGGCCGGCTGATTCATGGTGGCGCCTCTTGCCCCTGCGGCCCCTTTCGACCTGGTGCTGTTCGACCTGGACGGCACGCTCCTGGATACCGCCCCGGAAATCTGCGACGCGGTCAACGACACGCTGGCACACCTGGGCATGCCCTCTGTGCCACTGGAGCAGGTGGTGCTGTGGATAGGCCACGGTACCTTGAGCCTGCTGGCCCAGGCCCTGGCCCATGTGCAGGGCCTGGCGCTGGAACAGGTGCAAGGCTCGGCAGGTTTTGCACAGGCAGCCCAGGTGTTTGCCGGCCACTACCACCAGCGCTGCGGCAGCCGCAGCCAGCCCTATCCCCAGGTGCTGTCCACCTTGCTGGCCCTGCGCGAACACGGCGTGCGCCTGGCGGTGGTGACCAACAAGGAACACTTCTACACAGAGCGCGTGCTGCAGGCCCACGGTCTGCTGGAGCGCTTTGACCTGGTGGTCAGCGGCGACACCCTGCCCACCAAAAAGCCGGACCCCGCGGGCGTGCAGCACTGCCTGAACACCCTGGGCGTGGGCCGGGAGCGTGCCCTGTTTGTGGGCGACTCCCGCATTGATGTGGCCACCGCGCGCCATGCGCAGGTGGCGGTCTGGGCCCTGCCCTATGGCTACAACATGGGCGAGCCCATTGCACGAAGCCAGCCCGACCGTGTCATTGCCGATTGCTCAGTACTGCTGGCGGACTGGACGGTGGCCTGGCCCCCGGCGCCACGCTCAGACCAGCTTGTCCTTGAACAGCAGCACTGTGCCCCACAGGGCCACAATGAACAGCCAGATGGCGATGTTGTGCCGGCTGATGAATGAGAGCGCACGGCTCTCCATGTCCATGTGCTGCGTCTGGTTCTCCTTGAAGAAGTCATAGAGGCGCTTGGCGCTGCTGCGCACCGGTGCCTGCGTGCGCCCCTCGCCCCAGCCGGCGCTGTGCGGGTCCAGGAAGTCGGCCGGTGCCGCTGCGGCCACGGGCAGAGGCGCCCGCCCCTCCAGGTGCAAGATGCGCTGCTGCGCCGCCACCAGCGCAATTTCCAGCGTCAGTGCGCGCTGCACCAGCAGGTAGCTGGCATTGGGCTGGTGGCTCAAGGCCGTTGCGATCAGGTGGCTGGCGGCCTCGTCGCCCGGCGTGTCGCGGCTGGCCACCAGCTTGCGCAAAAAGGGCATCAGGACATCACGTTCGCTTTCGGTCATGGGGCGCTCCACAGGCTTTTTATTTATTGACACTTTATAGCGTCAATTTAAACTGTCATCTACAACTTTTTGCTGGGGCAAGGCCTGCATCCCCGCCACCATGGAACTGTCCGCCACAGACCCCCAAGCCAGGCCCAGACGCGTCATGGTGCTGGGCGCCAGCGGCACCATAGGCCAGGCGGTGGTGCGTGCGCTGCTGGCCCGCGGCTACGCGGTGGTCTGCCTGGTGCGCCAGCGCTCGGGGCCGGCTGGACAGCACCGCGCTACCGACTGGGCAGCGCAACTGGCCGGTGCCACGGTGCGCGTTGGCGATGTCACCGATCCAGCCTCCCTGGCGCGCGACGGCTTTTGCGGGGAGGCCTTTGATGTGCTGATCTCCTGCTTGGCCTCGCGCACCGGCGCGCCCGCAGATGCCCGGGCGATAGACCTGCAGGCGCAGCTGCACGCCCTGCAGGCGGCGCAAGATGCCGGTGTGCGCCAGGTGGTGCTGCTGTCGGCCATCTGCGTGCAAAAGCCCCGTCTGGCCTTTCAGCATGCCAAGCTGGCCTTTGAGCGCGCGCTGATGGACTCGGGCTTGACCTACTCCATCGTGCGGCCCACGGCCTTCTTCAAGTCGCTTGGCGGGCAGTTGGGGCGGCTGCAAAAGGGCAAGCCCTATCTGCTCTTTGGCGATGGCCGTCTGACCGCCTGCAAGCCCATCAGCGACGAAGACCTGGCCAACTACCTGGCGGACTGCATTGCCGACTCCAGCCGCCACAACCGGGTGCTGCCCATAGGCGGGCCGGGGCCGGCGCTGACGCCGCGCCAGCAGGGCGAGCAGCTGTTTGCCGCGCTGGGGCAGACACCGCGCTTCAAGCAGGTGCCGCTGGCGCTGCTGGATGGCATCATCGTGCTGCTGGCCATGCTGGGCCGCCTGTTTCCGGCGCTGGCCGCCAAGGCCGAACTGGCCCGCATAGGCCGCTACTACGCCAGCGAATCCATGCTGGTCTGGGACGCCGCCCTGGGCCGATACGACGCTGCCGCCACGCCCTCGTATGGCAGCCACACCCTGGCCGACCATTTCCGCGACCTGATCAGCGGCGCTGCCTGCGACCAGCGGGGCGACCACGCAGTGTTTTGAGGCTACCGCCTGGCCCGCGGCATCGCATGGATGCAGCAGGCATGGGGCCCAGTCAGAGTGCGGTAAGCAGCAGGTTTCATGCTGCGACGCCACATGATGACCTCCATCAAATCCCAGTCTGTCTTGGAAGACTTGCTAGCCGATCTGCTGGCCGACCTGCGTTATGCGCGCAAGCATGACCAGCTCGGACGGCTGGCCCTGCTCGCCTATTGCGACGTCAAGGGCTGGGCCCGCCGTGCGGGCAAGCAGGACGTGGCAGATACCGCCTTGCGCATGTTTGCCGACCATCCCAGCACCACCAAGCAGGATTTCCTGCAGGGCATAGACAAGCTGATCCAGATCCTGCAGGGACATGAAGAGCAGATCCGCGGCAGGCGACCCATGCCGGCCCTGGCTGCGCCAAAGATAAGCCCGCACCCGCTGCATGAAAGCACTTCGCACGAAAGCCAGCACGCAGCAGCCCACTGAGGGTTGACCAGGTTAGGTGCGCGTGGCGTACATGGGGCAAGGGCAGGGAGCTGAATCCGGCTGATCGAAATCAATGTGCAAGTGGCGCTCTTGCGACAAGATGGCGCGCACCACCGGAGCCCCTCATGCCCACCAAGTCCACCACCATGGCCCACTGCAGCCATTGCAAGTCAGAGGTGAACCTGCAACAAGGTTTTCACCAATGCATCACCGAGCACCAGTGCTTCAGTGACGACCCCTGCCCACTGCAAGGAAAATTCGCCACCATCCCCTTGGGCAAAACCCAGGCGCCATCAGCAACTGGCGCGTCCGCAGGTACCAGCGCCGCTGCACCGCGCCAAGCCAAGCCCTGAAGCAAAAAGCCCATCGCAAAGGATGGGCTTTTAAAGAAAACTGGAGCGGGAAAAGAGTCTCGAACTCTCGACCTCAACCTTGGCAAGGTTGCGCTCTACCAACTGAGCTATTCCCGCTTGAAGACCAAGAGTATAGCACAGCCTTGCATGACCTTTTCAGGCAGCGCTTTGCATGACCGCCTACTGGCCATCTTCCGGACGGTGCTTCTTTTTGAAAATGCGGCCGCTTTGGTGCTCTTCACGCTCGCGCACACGATGTTGCTCACGGGCGCCAACGTGGCCATCTGCGGCGGCGCGGGCTTCTGCGCGGTCCACCCGGGCCTGCCCTGCCTCCAGGGCGCCGGCCTGGCGCGCATTCAGCTGCCCATCACGCACACCGTTTTCAATGCGCTGCTCCTGGTTGGCATTGCGCTGCACATCGGCCTGCAGGCGCTGGGAGTTGGCGCTGTTGGGGTTGCCGGTGGCGGCATTGCCCTCCAGTCGCTGAATGTCACGGCTGGCACGGTTTTGCCTGCGGCGCAGCTGCTCGCGTTCACGCGGGCTTAAGGAGCCATCCTGCAGGTCATGCGCCTGCTGCTGGTCGATGCGCGCTTCTTCGCGCTCCAGCTTGCCGGCCTCCTGGGTATTGAGGCTGCCGCTCTTGAGGCCCTGCTCGATGCGGTTCTGCTGGTTTACATTGCGTTGAATGGTGCCGGACCCCGTCTGGGCTTGGGCACCGAGGGCGCCCAGGGCAAGCAGGAGAGAGGTAAGCAGTACAGGAGATTTCATAGGGTCCTTGCGGGGAAGTGGGTTGCAGATACAGCCCTCAACCCCGGTCGCGCCCTGCCGGTTGGCAGCCTGCCGGAAGGTTTGCACAGATTTACAAGGGCCTGCGCCGCCCCCGCACGGTTGCCGTGGCCTTACAGGCACTTGAGCGCCAGCGCGGGCGCGATGAAGCGGTAGGACTCGGTGATGGCGCCATCGATGCGCAGACGCTCCCGCAGCGCCTCACCGGCAGCAATCGCCTGTGCCGTGATGTTGCAGGACAGCTCCAGGATGCGCGGCGCAAAGTCGGCGTCGCCCTCCTTCACCATGAGGCCGGCCGCGTTGATGCGCTCTGTGCGCTCCTGCGATATCTGGGGCGGCCTGAAGATCTTCTGCACATCGCTCTCACTGCGCGGGCTGTTGCTGCGGATGGTGAAGTCGGGCGATGCGACCCGGCCGCTGGGGCTGTAGACCACGGCGCCCAACAGGCCATCGAGCGCGCAGTCTTCTTCCTTGCGCCGGTGGGGCAGGTTGCGCGGGGGACGCTCGGGGATGGCCAGGCGGGTGATGCCCCGGTCATTGAGGGCTGCCAGAATTTCCTGATGGTCATCGGGCACCAGCACCTCGCGGCGCGCCGGCCAGAAATCCAGGTTGCCGTGCATGCCCTGCCACTGGCCCACGTGGATGGCAAAGATTTCCGGGTAGATCTTGCGCTCGGTGCGCCGGCTGGGCTTGATGTCATAAAAGCACATGCAGGCCAGCTGAATCAGGTGGATGGCGCCAAGCGCCGCCAGCGGCTCATACAGCACGATGGCAAAGCGGTCCCGCGCATTCCACTCGGGGAACACCTCCCAGCGGTCCACCGGCTGGCCATCCTTGTGGACTTCGTAGAACGCGGACTTCAGGGCTTCGATGACGTGCATGGGATGGGCTCTCTTTTACCCGGTATTTTCGGTGCGCGAAGCGTGGCGCGGGGGCCATGGTATCCAAACATGCGTCGGCGCCAGGGGGGTGTTTTGCCCCTTTCACTTTGCCGGCCCGTTTTTGCCTTTGAATACAGAAAAATTCACTTTTAACTGCGTTAATTTCAGCAAAATTTGCTGCTATCAAGCCAATATATTCTGTGAATTCCTCACTCGCATTGGATTTGGCCATGAAAGTTATTGTTCTCGGTGGTGGTGTTATCGGAACCAGTACAGCGCATTACCTGGCCCAGTCGGGTGCGGAAGTCACGGTGCTGGACCGCCAGCCGGGCGTAGCCATGGAAACCAGCCATGCCAATGCCGGCCAGGTCTCGCCCGGCTACTCCACCCCGTGGGCCGCGCCCGGCATTCCGCTGAAGGCCCTGAAGTGGATGTTCCAGAAGCATGCGCCCCTGGCCATCCGGCTGGATGGCAGCCTGTTCCAGCTGCAGTGGATGGCCCAGATGCTGCGCAACTGCTCTTCCGAGCGCTATGCCGTCAACAAGGAGCGCATGGTGCGCGTGGCCGAATACAGCCGCCAATGCCTGCAGTCCATGCGCGCCGATCTGGGCATCCAGTACGAGCAGCGCACCGGCGGCACCTTGCAGCTGTTTCGCACCCAGGCCCAGGTCGATGCGGTGCAGCGCGACATCGCCGTGCTGAAAGAAAGCGGCGTGCCCTATGAGCTGCTGAATGCCGACCAACTGGCCTTGGTGGAGCCCAGCCTGGCCCAGGCGCGCGACCGCCTGGCCGGTGGCCTGCGCCTGCCCATGGACGAAACCGGTGACTGCTTCCGCTTCACCACGGCCTTGGCCGAACACGCCCGCGGCAATGGCGTGGACTTCCGTTTCGACCAGACCGTGGAAGGCCTGGTGGTGGAGGGTGGGCGCATCACCGGCGTACGCAGCAATGGCCAGTTGCTGAAGGCCGACAAATTTGTGCTGGCCTTTGGCAGCTACTCGCGTGGTGCACTGCAGCCCCTGGGCCTGGACCTGCCGGTCTACCCGGTCAAGGGCTATTCGCTGACCGTGCCCCTGGTCGACCCGGCTTTTGCACCCCAGTCCACCGTGCTGGACGAGACCTACAAGATCGCCGTCACCCGCTTTGATGACCGTATCCGCGTGGGCGGCATGGCCGAGCTGGGCGGCTTCGATCTGCGCCTGAATCCACGCCGCCGCGCCACCCTGGAGCTGGTGGTCAACGACCTCTTCCCCGGCGGCGATGTGGCCAACGCCACCTTCTGGACCGGCCTGCGCCCCATGACGCCCGATGGCACGCCGGTGCTGGGCGCCACGCGAATTTCCAACCTGTTCCTCAACACCGGCCACGGCACCCTGGGCTGGACCATGGCCTGCGGCTCCGGCAAGCTGGTGGCCGACCTGGTGATGGGCAAGCGCCCCGACATCAGCACCGAAGGCTTGGGGCTGGACCGCTACAGCCCTGCCAAGTCCAGCATACAGATCGTGCGCCCCGCCGGCGCATCGGCTTAAAGGCTGGCGCGGCAACTGGCCTGGTGGTTGCTGTTCAGGCGGCATCTACCGGCACGCTGCTGCCGGTCTTCACGCGATTCATGGCCACCAGGGTGTTGAAGCCCTTCACATTGCCGGAGCCAAAGAAAAGCTCCCGCGTGAGCTCCACATACTGGTCCATGGAGCGGACCAGAAAAATCAGCACAAAGTCCCACTCGCCGGCCACGTAGTAGCACTGCTGCACCTGGGGGCAGGCGGCAAAGCGGCGCTGCAACTCATCGAGAAGGTCGGCCCGCTCGTTCTCCACTTTTACCTCCACCACCACCGTCAGGTCATAACCCAGGGCCTTGGGGTTGAGGCTGGCCCGGTAACCTTCGATGACACCGTCCCCCTCCAGCAGCTTGAGGCGCCGGTTCACCGCCGCAGTGGACAGATGGGCCCGCTGGCCGAGCTCACTTTGTGGCGTGCGGCCATCCTGCTGGATGGCTTCCAGCAGCACACGGTCGTAGGTATCGAGTTTCATGCGCTTGTAATTGGTGAATGTTCTGAAAATTATTCACCTAAATGCCCTTATTTTCGAAAACCCATTCCATCTTATTGAATATTATTTTCCCCATACCCCAAGCCGGAGACATGGAATGGACAGGAGAACGCAAGCATCGCTGGACGGCGCCTGCCTGCTGCAGCAGATCGCGCAGCTGGGCGCCCTGGGGCGTGATGCCGAGCAGGGCGGGCGCACCCGCATCGCATTCACCGACGCCGACCGCGCGGGGCGCGACCTGCTGGTGCAGTGGATGCGGGACCTGGACCTGGAGGTGCGGGTGGACCGCATTGGCAATATCTTTGGCATCCTCCAAGCCGCACCCGAAGGCCAGGCACACGCCCCGCTGATGATGGGCTCGCACATCGACACGGTGCGCAATGCCGGTGCGCTGGATGGCTGCTACGGCGTGCTGGCGGGCCTGGCCGTGCTGCGCGCCTACCGCGCTGCAGGGGTGCTGCCCACCCGCCCTCTGGTAGTGGCAGCCTTCAGCAACGAGGAAGGGGTACGCTTTCAGCCCGACATGATGGGCTCGCTGGTTTACGCCGGCGGCCTGGCCGTGCAAGACGCGCTGGACACGGTGGGCACCGACGGCACGCGCCTGGGCGATGCGCTCGCACGCATCGGCTACGCCGGCAGCATGGAGCCCGGCGCCATGGTGCCCCATGCCTACCTGGAGCTGCACATCGAACAAGGCCCGCTCCTGGAGGCCGAGGGCCGTTTGATTGGTGTGGTGGAGAGCCTGCAGGGCATCTCCTGGCAGAAAGTCACGCTCCACGGTGTTGCCAACCACGCCGGCACCACGCCCACGCGCCTGCGCCATGACGCCGGCTACGGTGCCGCGGCCTGCATTGCCTTTCTGCGCGAGCAGGTGGTGGGCGCAGCACCCCACACCACCCTGGCCACCACCGGTTCGCTGCGCCTGGAGCCCGACCTCATCAACGTGATTGCGCGCAAGGCCACCTTCACCGTGGACCTGCGCGACCCGGATGAAGCGCGCCTGCAGGCGGCAGAAAAGCGCTTTGCCGATTTTCTGTACCCACTGGCCGAACGCGAAGGCCTGCGGGTGGAAGTGGAGCCCCTGGTTCGGTTCCAGCCGGTGGCCTTCGATGCCGGGCTGGCGTTGTGCATCGAACTGGCCGCGCAGCGGCGCGGCCTGGCCTCCATGCGCATGACTTCGGGCGCCGGCCATGACGCGCAGATGATGGCGCGCATCGCCCCCTCGGCCATGATTTTTGTACCCAGCCAGGGCGGCATCAGCCACAACCCGCGCGAGCACACCGAGCCGGAGCAACTGCTCTGGGGCGCCCAGATTTTGCTGGACGTGGTGCAAGACTGCCTTGCCATATCACCACCCCGGCCAGGCCAGTGACGTTTCCCTGCCAACTCAGATTTTTTCCAAATCCCCTTGCCCTCCGATCGCACCATGCTGACCACCAATCCCCGCGCCCAGCGCACCCCCTACCCGGCCGAACTGCAGGCCGTGATGAACAGGGCCCAGGCCCATGAGAGCCGCCAGTGGCTGTCGCAATGGAGCGGCCTTGCCGCCCATGCCACGCCGCTGCATGGGCTGCCCGACCTGGCGCAGCAGCTCGGCCTGGCCAGCCTTTGCCTGAAAGACGAGGCGCTGCGCTCACCACTGGGCAGCTTCAAGGCCCTGGGCGCACCGGTGGCCCTGGTGCGCCAGATCCTGCGGCTGCATCCCGGCTTCGAGCCCACGGCTGTCCTGGCCGGGCGCTATGCCGGCGCACTGCAGGCCTACACCGTGATCAGCGCCACCGACGGCAACCACGGGCGCGGGCTTGCAGCCGCCGCACGCGCTGCCGGCTGCCGCTGCGTCATCGTGCTGCACGCCCAGGTCAGCCAGGAGCGCGAAGACGCGATTGCCGCGCACGGCGCGCAGATTGTGCGCATCGCCGGCAACTACGACGCATCGGTGCAGGAGGCCGCGCGCCTGGCGCAGACCAACGGATGGCAGGTGATCTCCGACACCTCTTATGCGGGCTATGAGGACATTCCACGCGACGTGATGCAGGGCTACAGCACCATCGCCGCCGAGGTGGTGGAGCAGACCGGTGCACAGCCCGCACAGCCGGGCGGCTTTACCCACGTCTTTCTGCAAGGCGGCGTGGGGGGCATGGCCGCCGGGCTGGCCAGCTACCTGTGGGAGTTTCACGGGGCTGCGCGCCCGCGCTTCGTGGTGGTCGAGCCGGCCGAGGCCGATTGCCTGCTGCAAAGCGCACTTCAGGGCCGGGCGGCCCGCGCCACCGGTTCGGTCGACTCGGTGATGGCGGGCCTGGCCTGCGGTGAGACCTCGCCCCTGGCCTGGCGCTTTCTGCAGCCCTGCGTGGATGCCTTCATGACCATTGACGACACCGCGGCCGTGCAGGCCATGCAGCAGCTGGCGCGAGGCAGCGCGCGCGACCTGCCGCTGGTGGCAGGCGAATCGGGCGTGGCCGGACTGGCCGGCTTGCAGGCGGCATGCGCCCACCCGAAATGGGCCGCGCTGCTGGGCCTAGACCACACGGCACGGGTGCTGGTGGTCAGCACCGAAGGCGCCACCGCCCCGGGCGTCTACGCCGAGCTGGTGGGCGAGACCGCCGAAGCGGTGCAGCAGCGCCAGCAGGCCTGGCTGGCCGCGCAACACTGACCCCCTAGTGCAGGAGACGCAGCCATGAACAACAACAGCGCCAACGCCAACGCCAACGCCAACGAAATCGATTTGGGCACCCAGATGCGGCGCTGGCGCCATGCGCTGCACCAGCTTCCCGAGACCGGCTTTCAGGAACACAAGACCGCCGCCTATGTGGCCCGCGCCCTGGAGCGCATGGGCCTGGAAGTGCACCGCGGCATTGGCGGCACCGGGCTGGTGGCCAGCCTCACGGCCGGCACGGGGGGCGGCGTGATCGGCCTGCGCGCCGACATGGACGCGCTGGCCATGGCCGAGCAGGCGCCCGAGCGGCCCTACCTCTCGCAGCACGCAGGCTGCATGCATGGCTGCGGCCACGACGGCCATATGGCCATGCTGCTGGGAGCCGCCCAGACGCTGTGCCGCACACGCGACTTCCATGGCACGGTGCGCTTCGTCTTCCAGCCGGCCGAAGAACACGGGCGCGGCGCCAAGGCCATGCTGGACGACGGTTTGCTCAAGCGTTTTCCCATGGACGAGATCTATGGCGCGCACAACATCCCGGGCCTGCCCGCCGGCCACATGGCCACGCGCGTGGGTGGCATCATGGCCAGCGAAGACAACTTCGTGATCCGCATCCAGGGCAAGGGCGGCCACGCCGCGCGACCGCACATGGCCATAGACCCTCTGGTGGTGGCCGCAGAGATCATCCTGGCACTGCAGACCATCGTGGCCCGCTCGGTCGACCCGGCCGATGCCGCCGTGGTCTCGTGCACCGAAATCCACAGCGATGGCATCCGCAACGCCATACCTGGCGAGGTGGTGATCAAGGGCGACACACGCAGCTACGCACCCCAGGTGCAGGCCTTGCTGGAGCAGCGCATGCGCAGCCTGTGCCAAGGCATGGCTGCGGCCCATGGCGCCAGCTGCGCAGTGGACTACACCCATGAATTCGTGCCCACGGTGAACTGGCCGCAGTGCACGCAGCAGGCCATCAGCGCGGCACAAGCCGTGGTGGGTGCTGCGCAGGTGGACGGCAATGTGGCGCCGATGATGATCTCTGAAGACTTCGGCGCCTTCCTGCAGGTGATCCCCGGCGCCTTTGTCTTCATCGGCAACGGCGCGCCCGACAGCGCGGGTGGCACGCCCTTGCACAATGCCCGCTACGACTTCAACGACGCCATCCTGCCCGTTGGCGCGCGCTACTTTGCGGAGCTGGTGCGCCAGCGCCTGGCCTGACACTCACTTGCGCGTCCAAAGCTCCTCGTCAAACTTGGCGCGCAAGCGCAGGTAGATACCTTGCCGGGTGTAGTCGCTGCCGGAGAGATCGCGATCGAAGAAGCCGCTCCAGTTGTAACCCACCGAGATCCAGAGGTTCTTCTTCACCAGGTAGCCGGCCTCCACGCCCCAGGCGTCGCGGGCTGCGGTGTCATTGGCCTGGCGCAGGGTGCTGGCCAGCACGCCCAGGTCGAAGCCGGAGCCTATGTCCCAGGTGAACCGGGCCGAGGCCAGCCAGGCATTGAAGCTTTGGTCGGCGCTCACAACGGTGTAGTCGGAACTGCTCTTGGCCGCCAGCCGGCCACTGCTCCACCAGGCACGCTTGGGGTGGTAGTCCGCAGAGACCGAGCCGATGTGCGCGCTGTAGCGCTCGCCCTGCAATTGGGCGCCATCGTCCACCGCCTTGTATTCGTAGCGTGCCAGCGCGTTAAAGCGGTTGTCGGCACGGGGGCGCCAGGCGAAGCCGGACAAAAAGCGTTCCTGGCGCGCATTGCCCAGGGGCTGGCCGCTGGCATCGTCGTGGTTCTCCTGGCAGAGGTAGTAGTTCTTCAGCAGGAGCGTCCAGCCACCATCGAGCTTGCGGGCATAGCTAAGGGTGGACAGCCACTGGTCCTGGGTCTGGTCACCGGCCACGGCGCTGGCATCGAAGAGGCGGCGGTATTCCAGCTTGGCCGCGGCGCGGCTGCGGCTGTCCACCGTCCAGTCCAATGCGCCGGTGAGTGCCAGCGCCTGGCGCTGGTTGCCCGAGAGCACGCTCAAGTATTCCGCGCCGCTGTGGGCCACTAGGCCATCTTGCAGCTGCGTGTGCTGCTGCAGGCCGTTGACCAGCATCTGGTCGAAGCTGGACGGGCTGTTGTCCTGGTTGGCATCCAGCATGCGGTATTCCGAAAACAGCGTGGTGTCGGCACTGCTGGCATGCGCGAGACCGGCCGACACCGCGGTGCTGCGGTCCGCATAGTTGAGCGACGCCGGTGAGGCCAGGCCGGTCTGCGATTCGGCCCGCGCATACAGCGCATCGACGGGGCTGAGCGCATAGCTCGTGCCCAGCTCCAGGCGTTGCTGGTCGGTGCCATTCAGGCTGCTCTCCAATTCGCCATGCAGGCGCCACGCGGGTGTCTTCTGCCAGCCAAAGCCCAGGCGCGCAGTCGTTGCCTCCAGGCTGGTTCCGCTGCGCGCGCCGGGTGTGCTGCCGGTGGATGCCAGGGTGCTCAAGGGCAGGCCGCTCACCGGGTCGATGACCGTGCTGCTGGTGCCACTTCCAAAGAAGCCGCCGCCCCCGCCGGTGCCCAGGCCCTGCGCATTGGCGGCCAATGCCGCTTCGGGCGCAAAGCTGGTGTTGTCCTGCACATGGCGCAGCGCCAGGTCCAGTGTCAGCTCGGGCGTGCGCTGCCATTGCAGGCCTACGGTGGCGGCCTGGCGTACCAGGTCGTTCTGCGTATCCTGGGTCTGCTGAACCTCCATGTAGCTGGCCAGTTCGTCGGCCACGGGGGTGCGGGCCTGCACGCCACTGTCGGTGCGGGCCGGTACCACGCCGGAACCCACATTGGAAAAGCCTGCATCCGCCGCAGTCCACCACAGGCGCGCCTGGGTGCCTTCGCTGCCGGATGCATCGCGGTCGTGCCAACGGACCTCCAGCCGTGTGGCCTGGCCCAGCACTTCACTGTCGAGCTCGCCGGTGAGGCTGCTGGCCAGTGGGTACAAGTTGCCGTTGGCCGCATGGCGGCTGGCCTGGGACTGGGCGGCCTCCAACACCAGCTGCAGGGAGTCACCCTGGCGCAGTTCGGCATGCACGCTGTGCAGTTGGTAGGGCGCCAGCGGATTCTCGTCGACCACTGCAGTGGCGCCCAGGCGCAGCGCAGGGTCGGCACCTGCAGCCTGCGCCATCAGCGGCACATCGGCAGCAACGCCATAGGCCATGAACTGCGTGCCCCCCTGGTCCGCCTCGTAGCTGATGCGCAGCGATTGCGGGTCGCCCTGCGGTGTCAGCGTTGCCAAGGGCCGCAACAACAGGATGCGCCCGCTGAAGGGCTCGAAGCTGTAGTCCACAAAGCGCTGCAGCGGCGTGACGCTCTTGAGCAGGTCGCGCTGGTTGCGGTCACGCACCAGGATCTCGACGCGCTCCGAGTCTTGCACTGCGTCGCTGTTGGCCACGGCAAAAGGCCCGGAGGTGCCGTTGGCCGGATATTCCTCCACCAGCTGCTTGAGCGTGTCGCTGATGACAAAGGCGTCCGCCTGCAAGCCACCGTCCTCAAGGTGGGCGCGCAGCCCGGTGGCGCTGCGCTGGTAGCGGCCCAGCAATACCACGGGCGGCGCCAGCGCCTGGCCCGGTACAGGCGTGGCCAGCGCGCCCGGCAGGGTGCCGGTGGTGGAGAAGTCGCCATACAGCAGAAAGCTGCGCTCATGGTCCAGGCGCACATACAGGCGCTCGCCTGAGCGTGCGTCCAGGTTGGCGGTGGAGGCATCGCCGTAGACCGGGTAGACCGCCTGCGGATCGATGGTCTGCGCCAGCTTCTGGCGGCTCTCCTTGTCGGAATCAAAGGCGGCGGTCAAGAGCACATCGCCGCGGATCTTGCCCTTCAGATAAAACGCGGTGCGCAGGGCTGCGCTGCTGTCATCGCCCAGATCGCGGCTCCAGCGAACGATCTCCTGCTCAAAGCCGTCGTTGAAGCCGGCCGGCGTGATGCTGCCGGCCTGCAGATGGCCCTTGCTGAGGACGCCCTCGACCACACCGATGGCCAGCATGTCGCGCAGCTGCGGCGCGTAATGCAGCACCGTCTGGGCCTTGAGCGCGCCCGATGTCACTTGCAGCTGCACCTCGCCTGGCGTGGACGGGGCCAGCAGTTCAAACCGGGCCAGTCCATCCTGTACCGGCACATTGAGTGTGGCGCCCAGGCCTCCCAAGGCCGTCGGGTCACCGTCGGCCTGGCTGATGCGGGCGCCACCCTTGGCCTGCACCGTCACCACGCCCTCTGTCCAGGGCTGACCTGCCGCATCGAAGACCCGTACTTCAAAGCGCAGCCTGCTGCTGCCGTCGGCCACCAGCGCGCGGCCATCGGCCTGCACCTGCAGGCGTGGGCCCGCACGCGCGGATTCAGGCCGTGCGGCTTGCGCGACCTGCAGGGCTTGCACCACGGCAGGCGGCCCGTCCTCCGCCAGCGGCGCCTCTTCGGTAGCCCATGCCAGGCCTATTCCAAATCCCATGCCCAGCCCCATGCCCAGGCCCAGGCACCTCACCAGGGCCCGCAGTACCGGCGGGCGTGCGCTTGTGGTGTGTTTCATCGTGCACCTCCTGTGGCAGCAGGTGCAGCACTTTCAAAGTAGATTCGCATGGCTGGCGCGCGCGGCGCTGTGCCACCACCCGGGTCCGGTGACGCTGCGGGCGGGGCTGCACAGCTCTGCACGGCAAAGTCGGCGCGCGCCAGATCACCGTTCTTCAGATCCAGCAGCAGGCTGCCGGCGTCACCCAGGTTGCGACTGGAGGTAAGGACCAGGTTCGCCGGGACAGGCAGGCTGCTGCGGTCGAGCTTGATGGCATGGGTGCGCGGCGGCAGGCCGCACAGGCTGAAGTTGCCGTCGCTGTCGGTGACCAGGTTCCAGCCACTCTCCAGCACCAGGCGCACCCCGGCAATGCCTCCCTCGCCGACCTCCTGCAGGCCATTGCCATTGCAGTCCTGGAACACCCGGCCCAGCACGCAAGCGTCGCTGCCGAACACCCCGGCACTCACCTTGACCCTTGCGCTTGCTTCATTGGAAACCACCGTGCCGGCCTGCGCCCGTACCCGGTTGATGCCATCGCCCCTGTCGGCCCCCACGCCCAGGCGCACCACGTACTGCAAGGTGGCCACAGCATTGGCGGCCAGCCCCGGCACCACAAAGCGCAGGGTCGGGCCGGCCGAACTGCTGGCAATGGTCTGGCGGTTGCCGCTTTGGGTCCATACCGCGCTGCCCCCAAGCAGCTTGAAGCCCAGCGGCAGCTGGTCAGTGACCGTGGTCTGGGCCAGCGCACCGCTGCCGCTATTGCGCAGGGTCACGGTGTAGCGCACCGTGTCGCCAATTTCAGCCTGGCTGCGCGAGGCCTGCTTGTACACGGTCAGCGCGCCCAGGCTGCTGCCGTCCAGCGGAATGTGGTTGTTCACCACGCCTTGCGAGGTGGCGCCCAGCAGCAGGCTGAGGTAGTAGGTGGTCGGGTCGGCCCCCACGGGTGGCGCGGCGTTGGGCACGACGGCAAAGTTGCCAGCGCCATTGGGCACCGTCAGCAG